>Ga0160428_1001763_pt1 | contig 15042 bp, 13 predicted proteins | sample SolpanmetagenomM_FD_108198 | JGI IMG/M metagenome (GOLD analysis project Ga0160428, IMG submission 108198) | Solar panel surface microbial communities from Lawrence Berkeley National Laboratory, California, USA - M | ecosystem: Engineered > Built environment > Solar panel > Unclassified ... | reverse complement strand
GGTAGGCACCACGCCGGCCGTGGTCAGCTTCTCTAGCAAGGCCGTGGCCAATCCGAGTATCAGTGGGCTCACGGCTACGGGCACCTACACCTTGGCCTTGCTCGTGACCGACAACACGGGCACAACGAGTACGGCCGACCAGGTCCTGGTCACCGTGAATCCCGCCCCCGCTAGCAGTACCCAGCAACTTGTCAGCTTCACTTTGGTAGATGTTGCTACCAACCAGCCTATCCGCACCTTAGTGGCTAATGATGTGCTAAACTTGGCCTTGCTGCCCAAAAGCATCGCTATTCGGGCCAATACCAATCCGGCTTCGGTAGGCAGCGTCGCCTTTATTTTGAGTGGCGCGGCCACTCGCACCGCCACCGATAACAACGCGCCCTACGCCCTGTTCGGCGATGCCAATGGCAAGTTTAAAGCTTGGACGCCAGCGCCAGCGCCCGGCACCTACACCCTCAAGGCTACCCCCTACATGGATGCTGGGGCGGGAGGCCTAGCTGGCACTCCGCTTTTATTGAATTTCTCGGTCAGTAAGGGCGCGGCGGCTATGGTGCAAACTGCCGTTGGCATTGCTGCTATGGATGCTCTGGAAAAGCCCGAGGCAGTGGCCAGCGCCGAAGTATTCCCTAATCCTTCGCGCACGAGCCAGTTCAGCTTGCGGCTTCCTGAGGCGTTTCAGGGCGAGGTATCATATTTGCTTATTTCGGCGGTCGGCGCTAGTGTTAGCCGCGGCACACTCACGGTACGCGGCCCTAATACCTACTACCCCCTCGACTTCTCCACACAAATGGTCGCCGAAGGAGTCTACTACCTGCTACTCAGTAGCAACCAAGCTCAGGCGCGTCTCAAGCTAGTTAAGAGTATAAACGGCGCGCAATAAGTCGCCTTCTCACTACAACACGCCCCTTGCCAACCGGCGGGGGCGTGCTGATAAGCCGGCTGGGGGATAAATAGCCTGTTTCTAGTCAAGCACGGGATAGCTACAAAGCAGTTGTGGGCCAACTTTGCGGCTGTGCTGCCTTTTATAGCTTGCCTTGCCCATGCCTGCTCCTCCCCCCCCGATTCCTCCGCTTACCGAGTTTGCCAGCTTCTATCTGTACGGCCTTACCCCCAATCCTTACCTACAATCAGCTGATCGAGAATTGTTTGGCAAGCTCTACGACCTAATTATCGGCGCACACGGCGGCGTGAGCCTAGGCAGTTCGTTTCATCCTTATCAACTCATAAACCCGTCGGGCCTCACGGTGTGGTACACTGCCTACGCGCAGCTGTATGCGCAGCCCCAGCGGGCCGCGCTTTTCGAGGCGATGGCCGACGAGCAAGCTCGGTTTCTGGTAGCGCCGCCCGCGTCGTTCGCCGATTTCCACGTGTGGCCCGACACCCGGCTGACGAGCGCCGAAAACCCGGTGTTCAGCCACTACATCCCGTTTGTGCTGCCTTTTTTGGTGCGCAAGGGGCCGGCCCCGCTGCGCTGGGACGCCGAGTTGGCCGCGGCCGACGGCGACGCGGCACGCCTGCAACCCTACTTGGCGGCCGTGAATGAGGCCATTCAGTTTGTGCAGCCCGCGCCGGCATTCGTGCTGGGCTTTGGCGAGTTTGATGAGCAGCAGCCGGAGCGGCTCATCGAGCGGTTTATGGAGTGCCGGGCGCTGCTGCTTACGCGCTAGGGCTGGGTCGGCAGGGCCTGCTCCTGGGCTACGTTTACCTCGGCACCGCCCAAAAACTCGCCGTACCAGCGCCCCGAGTCCTTGACGGTGCGCTCCTGGGTTTCGTAGTCCACGTGCACCAGGCCGAAGCGCGGGCGGTAGCCCTCGGCCCACTCAAAGTTGTCGGTGAAGCTCCACGGAAAGTAGCCGTTCACCCGGATGCCCGCGCGCCGGGCGCGCAGCACCTGCCCGATGGCCGCCTGGTAGTAGGCCCGGCGGGCTGCGTCGGGCACGCGGCCTCCGGCCAGCTCGTCGGCAAAGGCTGCGCCCGATTCCGTAATAATTAGCTCGGGCGCGCCGGGGTAGGCGGCGTACTGCTTCACCATTTGGTAAAGCGACTCGGGATAGACTTCCCAGCCCATTTGGGTTACGGGCACGCCGCGCTTGGCGGCGGGCACTAGAGCGGCGCCCAGCAGCGGCAGCCAGGGGGCGGCGCGCACCACCTCGCGGGTGTAGTTCTGCACGCCCCAAAAGTCAAAGTCGAACTTCAGGAGCGCCTCGTCGCCGGGCCGGTGGTAGCGGCGCAGCAGCCAGCCTAGCGTGGGCAGCTCGGCGGTGGGGTAGCCCAGGCCCAGGGTGGGCTCCACAAAAAAGCGGTTGAGCAGCGCATCGACGCGGCGCGTGGCGGCCTCGCTGGGGCCGTGGCCCGGCCGGGCCGGCGTGAGGTGCGAGCACGAAAACGTAGTGCCGATGCGCGCCGACTCGGGCAGCGCCGCCCGCAGGGCCCTACCCCCCTCGGCCTGGGCAAGCGTGGCGTGGTGGGCCGCTGCCAAAAACGCCGGCAGGCTGCGGCGCCCCGGCGCATGAATGCCCAGCAGGTGCCCCGCCCCCACAAATACCATCGGCTCGTTGAGCACCATCCAGTGCTGCACGCGGTCGCCGAGGCGGCGGGCCAGCACCTGGGCGTAGTCGGCCAGCCAGCCCACCACGGCGCGGTTGGCCCAGCCACCGCGCTGCTGCAAGGCCAGCGGCAAGTCCCAGTGGTAGACCGTGAGCCAGGGGCGCAGGTCGCGCTCCAGGCAGGCATCTACCAGGCGGTCGTAGAAGTCGAGGCCGCGGCGGTTTACCGCGCCGGTGCCCTCGGGCAGCACCCGCGCCCAGGCCACCGAGAAGCGAAAATCAGTTAGCCCCAGCCCCTGGGCCAGGTCCAAATCTTGCTCGTAGCGGGTAAAGAAATCGGTGCCGACCCGCGCGTGCTCGCCCCGCGCAATGGCTTTGGGCCGGCGCGTAAACTCATCCCAAATGCTCGGGCCCTTGCCCTGCTGCTGCCAAGCGCCCTCTACTTGGTAAGCCGCGCAGGCCGCGCCCCAGTGAAAATCTGGTCCAAAATCGGCCCGTGAATAGGGGGTAGGCGTAGTGGCCGGGAAGAACGCCGGCGGTAGCACCAGTGGGGGCTGCTTGGTCAGGCTTAAGTCGTGGGGCATTCGGAGTAAACAGGTAGATAGCGGGTAATAGATTACCCATACGAGCACCGCGCCGCAACCGAGGCAGCGCGCACGCATACGTACGAGTCGGTTGGGTGGCACGCTGCTCGCTCTTGCAGCCGATTAGCGCGGCACCCCTACCCCCAGCTGCTGGGCCAACAATTGGTCGAGCACCTGGCCGGTGCAGTCGGGGTAGTCTACGGGCACGGGCCGGCCGCGGCGCAGCCAGTCATCGAGGCGGTCGAGGTGCTTGTCCTTGAGGCCACGCACTACGGGCACACCCATTTTGGCCAGGGCGGCGGCATTGCACTGCTGCTCGTATTGCTGCTTCATGGGCACTACGAGTAGCTTTTTGCCCAGGTACAGCGCCTCGGCGGGCGTCTCGAAACCGGCGCCGCAAAGCACACCGTGGGCGCGGGCCAGGCTCTGTAAGAAGTCGCCGCCGCTCACGGGCCACACCCGCACGTTGCCGTAGTCGGCAGGCTGCTTGCTGTGCTTCGAAAACACCTCCCACTGCACCGTGCGGCTGAGGTAGCGCAGGCGCTCGACCAGCGTAGCCTCGTCGAAGGCGGGTAGGTACACGGTATAGTGGCCCTCATCGGAGGGCGTCAGCTCGCGCACCTGCTGCCGGATAACGGGCGTGCTGATACCCGGCGCATAGGCCTGAAAGTGAAAGCCATACTGCGCCGAGTGGGGTGCGTAGTGGCGCAGCACAGCCCGGCCGGCCGGGTCCTCGCGGTCGGGCCGGGGTGCGGCGGGGTGCAGCACAGCGCTTTGGTGGCTCAGGGCCACGCAGGGGCGGTGACGCAGCCGGCAGGCCCAGGCCGCTACCGGCTCAAAATCGTTGATAACGAGGTCGTACGCTTCCACCGGCAGGTGCCGAATGTCGTGCACGAAGCCTGTTGAGTTGAACTGCCGGAAGGTTTTCACAAAGTTGATACCTCCCTTCTTGCCAAATAAGAAACCCATGCCCCCTACCCGGTACTTCACCGCAAACGGCAGCGGCAGGTCGGCGGGCGGGCCACTGAGCAGGATGTCGAGCTGCCCACCCAGCGCCGCTACGCGGGCTTGCAGCAGCGGCACCACGTCGAGGGCGCGCATCAGGTGGCCATTGCCCGTGCCCTGAATGGCGTATAATAGCTTCATTTCTAAATTAGTACGATTTTGGAAGCGTGTGGCTAGTCTGTTCTGAAGCGTGTAGCGCAGCAATTGCCCCCAAACGAGTTGTACGCATATCGGGCTAGGGCGATTGCATCGCGCCACGCACGCCACCACAATAGGCTCCGGTGCGCCCTAGCAGACTAATACTTCAGCTTGAACTCAGCCAGCAATTCCTCCAGCAGGGCGGCAGGCGCGGCATCGGCCGTGAGCTCCTCTGCATCGGGCACATCGGGCGCGGCGCCGGGCCGCGGCTGCACCCGGGGGTCGTCGGCGTAGCGGTACAGGGCCCAGCCCGCGGCGGCCGTGTATTCGAGGGCCGTGAGGTTTTCGACCCAGTCGCCCGAATTCAGGTAGGTTACCTCGCCGTGCGGCGTGGCCAGGGTCTTGATTTCGGGCTGGTGAATGTGGCCGCAGGCCACGTAGCGGTAGTGGTTGTCGGCGGCAATGTTGGCGGCCGTCTGCTCAAAGTCGCTGACCAGGCTCACGGCGCTTTTCACGCGGTTTTTCACAGCCTTCGAGAGCGCCACTTTGGGCCGGCCTACTTTCTGCAATAAGAAGTTTACGAGGCGGTTGAGCAAAATCAGCAGGTCGTAACCTTTGCCGCCGAGCTTGGCCAGCCAGCGCGCGTGCCGCATGCTCACGTCAAACACGTCGCCGTGGAACAGCCAGGTGCGGCCGTGGGGCAGGTCGAGCACCAGCTTGTTATCGAGCTGAAAATGACCCAGTTTTAGCCCTGCAAACTTGCGCAGCAGCTCATCGTGGTTGCCCGTGAGGTAGTAGATGCGGGTGCCTTTGGCGGCCAGGCCGGACAGGTAGCGCACTACCCGCATGTGCGAGGCCGGCCAGTAATTCTTCGAAAACTGCCAGATATCGACAATATCTCCGTTGAGCACCAGCACTTTAGGCTTAATGCTCTTGAGGTAGCGCAGCAGCTCGGGCGCGTGGCAGCCGTAGGTGCCCAGGTGCACATCGCTGATTACGGCCACGGCCAGACGGCGCTTTTTGCGCGGGCGCAGTGCGGGCAGCGCAGGTTCAGCAATACTACTCATGCGGCGGAGGGGTAGGCCAGGCGGGGGTAGTCGGGGTGCGGGCGGCTCTTGGGGCGCCGGGGCTTGGTGGCCGGGCCAGGGGTAGGGCAAGTGGCTGCGGCGCCCAGGGCCGCCCGCAGGTTGCGCCGCAGGGGCCAGCTCAGCACCAGCCACCACCCCAGAGCCAGCAGCCAGGCCAGCCCCGCACCGGTAGGCTGCCAGTCCAAAAATAAGCGCTTGGAATCCGCGAGTTTTAGCATACCCCAAAGCTCGTTGCCTGGTATTACGCTGGGGTTACGGTAGGCTTATATTTATGTCACCATCTGCTTCTGCGGGGCTTATTTAACGCGGCTGGCCGAGCGTGTGGAGCAGCATGCCTTTCTTTGTTCCGCTTCTATTCTCATTCCTTTTACCTTTATTCAACTTCTTTTCATAATGCAATTTTATAGTGCCCTACGCGCTAGCGTGCTAGTACTACTGCTGGGCAGTGCAGCTGCCGCCCACGCCCAAAGCCCAGCCGGCCCGGCACGCAAGCGCTACGTATTTGCCCAAAAAAATCCGGAGTGTCCGGTAGTCGCCAACGTGACTAAAAACACGGATGAGGACGCCAACATCGCGGGTGCTTATACCCAGGTCTGCTACCGCTCGCCAGCCGAAATGCTCTTCGAAATCAGCGAGCTGCGCAAGATTCACGCCTGGGCCGACTCTACTTTTCAGCGCCGACTACAGGCCCTACCCCCCGGTGGGGCACTCGTACTTACCATTCGCCGCCAAGGCCCGCAGAATGCCGACCCGTCGCTGTTCCGACTCACGGCTCGCACCAAGGACGGCCAGGAAGTATTCACCGCTACGCCGAAGCCCGGTACTGGCCGCTTCTTCGGCCGCGATTTGTACCAAAACCAGCAGGTTATTCCTTTCATCAAGCTCGACCCGGCCGCGGGGCCACTCACGCTCGTGATTACGGACACGCGGTTGCGCCAGCAGTTTGAGTACCAGCTCACGGCGCAGTAGGGCTAGTACTTCCAGCACGCTGCTCGCTGCTTATATAAGCACGTCATGCTGAACGCTAGTGAAGCATCTCGCTCGCGCCGTTGAGGAAGTAATCCAACGATTCGAGTATGATGCTCCACTAGCGTTCAGCATGACGTGCTTTTAACATTCAGCTAGCCTTTGTGCAGTTGCGCCCACTGCACGGCCAGCAGGGTTTTGGCGTCTTGCAGCTTTTCGTGTAAGAGCTCGACCTGCGTCAGGCGCACCATTTCGATTTGCTCGTGCTCAGCGGCCAGGCCGCCGCCCGCACCGGTTTGGCGGCTTACCTCGGCATAGTACACGGCGATGGTTTCGGCGCTGGTGCCGGGCGAGGGCCACAGGGTGGCAATCTCGGTAAGCTGGTCGATTTCGTAGCCTAGCTCCTCGTGAATTTCACGGCGCACGGCCGTTTCGGGGCTTTCGCCCTGGTCAATCATGCCAGCGGCTATTTCGAGTAATTCGCGCTCGGCTCCCACCCGAAACTGCCGTGTGAGCACGTACTGCCGGGCCTGGGTATCGAAGACGAGTGCCGCCACGGCGTGGCCGGGGGCAAATTGCTCGCGGGGCAATTCTTCGCCCTGTGCGGTTTTAAGGGTAAGCTTGTTGAGCTTAAAATGGCCATCGTAGGCGCGTGTGCGGTGAACTATCTGCATGGGTTGGGGATTTAAGCGGTACCTTTGCCGCCGAAGGCAGCCTGGCAATCGGACCAGCTGCTGGCCGTGGGTATACGGCCACCGGCCCGCCGCGTCGTCATCTTGGCGCCAGGCATGGGCTTTCCCCTACCATTTTCTAGTATTCGCGAGGGCAGCCGATGGCCTCCGCCCCCGGCCATCCCCCACCGGGCGGGTGGCTCCTACCCCCATGACTTTCAACGAACTCAACCTGATTGAGCCTATCCTGCGCGCCCTAGGCGAGGAAGGCTACACTACCCCCACGCCTATTCAGCAGCAGGCCATCCCGCAGGTGCTCGAAGGCCACGACTTGCTGGGTGTAGCCCAGACTGGTACCGGCAAAACAGCTGCCTTTTCGGTGCCGATTCTGCAGATTCTGCACCAGACTTCCCAAACCCAGAAAGCGGCTCAGGGCCCCAAAGGCCGCATTCGCTGCCTCATTCTGACGCCCACGCGCGAGCTAGCCATCCAGATTGGCGAGAGCTTTAAGGCCTATGGCCGCCACTTGCCACAGCTGCGCTCCACCGTCATTTTTGGCGGTGTGGGTCAAACCCCCAGGTGCAGGCCCTGCAGCGCGGCGTCGAGATTCTGGTAGCTACCCCCGGCCGCCTGCTCGATTTGATGAACCAAGGCTACGTGAATTTGCAGCATGTCGAGGTCTTTGTGCTCGATGAGGCCGACCGCATGCTCGACATGGGCTTCATCCACGATATCAAGCGCATTCTGCCCAAGTTGCCGGCCGGCCGCCAAAGCTTGTTTTTCTCGGCTACTATGCCGAATGTAATTAAGGAACTGTCGGCCACCATCCTGCGCCCCAACCCGGTGCAGGTGGCTGTGACGCCCGTATCGAGCACCGCCGACACGGTGACGCAGTCGGTATTCTTGGTCGATAAAAACGACAAGCCTGCCCTACTCCGCCACGTGCTCAAGGACCCCGCCATCAAGCGCGTACTCGTGTTTACCCGCACCAAGCATGGCGCCAACAAGGTGACCGAGACGCTGGAGAAGGCGCAGATTACGGCCGAGGCCATCCACGGCAATAAGAGCCAGAACCACCGCCAGCGCGCCCTCAGCAATTTTAAGGCAGGTACCACCCGCGTGCTGGTAGCCACCGACATCGCCGCCCGCGGCATCGACGTGGACGAGCTGACCCACGTCATCAACTACGAAGTCCCCAACGAGCCCGAAACCTACGTGCACCGCATTGGTCGCACGGGCCGCGCCGGGGCCTTCGGCACGGCGTTTACATTTGTAGAGGAAGAAGAGCGCGCCTATCTACAAGATATTCAGAAGCTTATTCGCAAGCAACTCGATGTAGACAAAGAGCATCCTTACACCACTAACAGCGTAGCACCGGTGGCGCTGATGGGCAACGAGCGCATTGTGCGGCCCAAAGGCCCCGCCGGCCGCCCAGCTCGCGATGGGCGCGGCGGTAGCGGTGGTGGCCAAGGCCGCAGCGGCGCCCCATGGTCAAGCGGCACTACCTCGGGCGGCGGCCGCAGCGAGCACCGCGGCGGCGGTCGGCCACAGTCGGCCGGCAGCGGCGAACGCTCAGCCCCTAGTGGCGGTGGGCAGCGCTCCAGCCGGCCCTTTCAGGCCGGGCGGGGGGGTAGCGAAGGCAGCAGCCGCCGCTCCAGCTAGGTAGCCCTGGCCAAGCAGGCTAAGAAAAACAACGGCCCCGATCCATTGAGGAGCGGGGCCGTTGTTTTTTTGGTTAATTGGAAACAAAAAGCTGGTGGCCTGCCTTTTCAGAGCAGCTCTCCCTCCTTATTTTAACGCAGTTTTTCTGGCTCGCTAGTATGACCTCCCGCGTTTCCCTTCCTCTCATTCAGGCGCTGCGCAACACCGCCTCGCGCCTTGCCACCGAGGCCCCCTACCAATGGGGCCACATGGGTAGCTGCAATTGCGGCCACCTGGCCCAGACCATTACTAGCCTCACCAAGGCCGAGATTCATACGCAGGCCCTGCAGCGCTACGGCGACTGGGAGCGCCAGCTCGTGGACTACTGTCCCACTAGTGGCTTACCCTTTGACCAAACCATCGACGAGATGCTGGCTATGGGCTTTTCGCGAGAAGATCTCACGTACCTTGAAAAGCTCGGTGATCCTGCTGTACGGCACACCATTCCTTTCGAGCGCCGCAATACCATGCGCCATAACCAGCGCGATGACGTGGTGCTCTATCTGCAGGCATGGGCCGATTTGCTAGAACAACAATTCCTAGCTCGACTGCTTACGCCGGCCCACCAAGAATCGGCACTGGTTGAGGCGTAGTATCTCAGCCCTACCCCTCTTTTCAATAACAAAAAGCCCCGCCTACGCAATATGCGTAGGCGGGGCTTTTTGTTAGGTTTACGCTAAGCTGCGGTCAAGCAGCGAGGGATATTAGTAGTTGACGTTGCTACGCTGAGCCTCGCGGTACATTTCGGTACGGTGCGTCCGTTTGTAGGCGGCGTCGGCGCTAGGGTCTTTCTCCGCGTCGGGGGCCGTGGAGCAGGCAGCGGTCAGAAACAGGGCCGCGCTGGCGGCCAGCAGCAGGGAGTAGGTGCGCAAGCTTTTCATACCGCGAAGGTAAGGCCCGGCGGCCTAAAGCCGAAAGCTAAGCTCGCATATTTTGCCCTAGACTCCCACTTTTATGCGGCACTTGGAGTAATAGTCTACGCAACTCTCCTCAGTACTTTTTCTTTTTACTGCGCTGCACTGGCTTAGCAATTCACAATTGCTATCAGCTTAAAACCGGACAAGATTCCATCCAGGTTAGCTATAGCAAACTGCTTCTCCAAAAAGCTAGTGCTACCATAAAAACCTAGACTAATTAGCTAAGAAAATTTTTAATTATTTAGTAGGTAGTACTACTTCCAGCTCAACTAGTGCCGCCTATTAAGTAATACAGTGCCTAAACGATTAGCTAGCCATATTTGCACTATTTTTTTAAAAGCATATGGCAAGTCTATTAGCAAGAGCCTCTCTATATTAGAGGAAAATAGCTAGTAGTGTACATTTGCACTTAAAAAATATTATTCTATTCTAAAAAGAGTACCTTTAAGCTTATATCTTAACTTTCTTAACTGCCTTTAATTCTTCTGACAGATAGCTACTTAAACTAAATTATCCATCTCCTTTAGCACTAAGTAAACGAGCTACCCATCCTATAACTTAACTCATTTATTCGTGGCAAAACCAAATCTCCCTAACTTAGAGATTTCCTCTCATAATAGCACTAAAGGCTAGCGCAACAGTTATTAAACTATACAGAGAGAGCTTCGAGCAAAGGGGATTAGTCCTTGCGTTTTATGTCACAAGGTAGTCGTTACCCACGCTGCATATAGCACGCTACCCTTATTAGCAGCTTATTTACTGCTTCACTGACTGGCTTATACTAGCGCTATTAGGCATTTGTAAGGCCACACCAAATCCATATGCTTGTACTGATCCCTTTACTCAAAACAAGTCGAAGAATACTCTGGGTAAGGAATTACGATTTATAACGGGCGGCGGATTATGCCTCGGGTTGGTAGTCGGCAAATGAGCCATCCCGATAGAAAATAACAATACGCCTGATAGCCTTTCCTGGCTCCGATAGCAAGGATAATGCCGCAGCTTCGGGCGGCGGTCCAGTCACGGTAGCTGCTGAGGGGCTTATGAGTGGCAGGCTAGGAATCGATACATCTGCACTTGGGGCAGATGCAGGAGCCGATATAGCTGCAGTAGGAGCAGGTGTAGGTAACGAGCGGCTCGCAGGCACTGCCAAGTCAGCCAACGCAGGTCCTTTTGCTGGCACAGGCGCAGTGGGCACGAAACGAGCGGCCCGCGAGGGCTTGAAAGCGCTAGGAGCAGGCGGCGAAGCCAAATTTTGCGCTGGTGGGGCGGTACTAACAGGCGTAACAGCTGCGACAGGCGCTACCGTAGCCGGCAAAGGCTCTGGGATAGGTGGTACAGGGGTAGCAGGAGCCGCTGTAAGCAGCGATTCTTCGCTACTAGGCTTGCTATCAGCTGTGGCTGGTAGGCTTTCGGCTAGCATGTCACCATTGCCGCTGAGTAGCCAGGGCAACGAAATCTCTGGGAAGGCACTGATAATGCGTTGTACAACCTCTAAACTGGGCTTGTTACGCTCGCTTAATATATGACTCATCACGGGCCGGCCGACCCCGATTTGGTCAGCGAACTGAGTCGGAGTGAGCTGCTTGCTGTCTAGCAGTTGACGAATACGAGTGACCATACCAAACAATATATTTCACAAATGTACGGAATAGGTTTTAGCCTAGCATAGCCCCTACGCAAAACAAGTCGTTTACAAACGTATTACACAATGTGTTTACAGTTGTATCGAGAAGCATTTCGGCAATACCCTCCTTCACGATTTGGCATTCTTATACAATTGTAACTCAACAAATAATTATCCCTACCCTTCTTATTGCACAAAAAAAGCCTCATCCTTTTCAGGACGAGGCTCTCAGTTTTAGTAACAGCGGTTGGCTATGCCTTAGGCGACACAGCAGGCTGGCTACACTAATTGAAGTACTCTTGCGCTAACGATTTGTCGTGGCCATAGATGTCGTCGCGGAAGTGAACATGCCCGTTTGCGTCAGCCCAGGAAGTGAGGTAGACTAGGTACACGGGCAGCTTTTCTTTAAGCGTAACATACTTTTCCCGGTGCTGCGCAATGGTATCCTCAATGACAGGCTGGCTCCAATTGGGGTTATCGCGCAGCAGATAGGCAGCCAGTTTCACGGGTTCCTCTACCCGCACACAGCCATGGCTGAAGCTGCGTTTGGTTTGCGAGAACAACTCGTCGTGGGGCGTATCGTGCAGGTAGATATCGTTGGAGTTCGGGAAGATGAACTTGACATCGCCGAGGTCGTTTTTAGGGCCTGGCCGGCGGCGCACGGTGTATTTAAAATTGTCTTGCGTCACGTTGGCCCAGTCAATAGTGCTAGGGTTTACTACGGTGGCCTTGCGGCCATACCCTTTCACTACCTCCATATCGAGGTGGTCGAGGTAGCTAGGGTTGGCTACCAGTTTTGAGCGCAGCTCTTTGTCAATAATGCTGTAGGGCACATTCCAATAAGGAGCCAGCACCACGTACTCCATCTTGTCTGAGAAGACAGGTGTAGCCGTAAGTGCCTTGCCTACTATGACGCGCATCGTGAGCGCTTCCTTACCTTGCTCGAACACCCGCAGCCGGTACTCGGGGATGTTTACGATGAGGTAATCGGGCTCAAATTTTTTGGGCAGCCAGCGCCAACGCTCCATATTCAGGATAACCTGATTGATGCGCTCCTGAATAGGCACGTTGAGCTGGCGCAGGGTTTCGCCACTCACCAAGCCATTGGGCGGCAGGCCGAGGTCACGCTGAAAGTTTTTCACGGCCGCTACCAGGGTAGGGTCATAGGTCGTGGTGGTAGGGGTGGCCACGGCGTTCACAGGCTGGGCCGTGGCGGCTACCGTAGCGGGTGTTTGGCCGGTGGCCTCGCCGCCCAGCAGGCGCTGGCGCAGCAGGTCTACCACAGGCAGCACATCGCCGGGCTTGAGGTGGGTAGTGCCTGGGAGCAGAGGCCAGCCGCCTGCTCCTTGCCGGGCGCGCAGCAGGGCCAGCGCCTTCTTCAAGTGGTCGTACTCGGGGTGCAGGGGCGCAAAGTCGTAGTACGGGTAGGTACTCTCCCGCTCCCGCAAAATGGTCATTAGCGCGTGGTCGAGCTTGATTTTATTCCGCTTTACTTTCCAGGCGCTGTTCTTGGTATCGCGCGGGTTGGCCACGCCCCGGTAGTAGTCCGAGGCCCAAGCGAAGTAGCTGCCAGAAAGGGTGACATCAAGCTTACGCTCGAGCTGATTACGGCGCGCAGTGTCTTGGCCAGCATCTTTAAATGCGGCAATCATAGCGGTTAACTGCTTAGTATCATAGCGCTTAGGATCCAGACCATCATCCTTTGCTTTACTTACCACAGTTAGGAAGGTAGTAGCCTGTGGCACTAGCTTATGCTGCTTAAACCAGCCTAAACGAAACTGCCGTTCGCGGTAAAATTTGCGAGCCCACTGCTCTTGCGCTTTAAAGTGAGCATCGGCCTGCATGATGCGAATTACGAATACGCTATCGAGGCGCGGCTCGGGGCCGGTAGCACTAGAAGCGACCACGCTGCCGGTTTTGGAGCTGGCCTGGTCGGCCTGGTTGGTGGTATCGCTACCACACGAAAGCAGCAAGGCAGGCAACGTCAGCAAGCCCAGGAAGAAGGCTGCTGATAAAAAATGAAGTTGAAGCTGTTTGAGCATTATGGGGGGAAGATGGGCGAAATGTGAGTCGCTAGCCAGCGCCAGCAACCTGCTTATCCCGCGCCAGGGTGACATTGAACGAGCTCGTTTTACTGAGCCACTCGTCGGCAGGTTGTGCCGCCGCACTCAAGTCTAATACAAATAACGCGCCCAAGCGCCCAGAAACGGTTAGCCGCCCAGGACTGCAGCCCGTATTTTTTAGCTATGTTCTTTGGCCAATGTCCGCAGGGGTAAGAGGTCTGTAGCGCCTGCTTTAGCTTCCTACCCTTGGGTGGGCCTCTCCCACTGGCCCAAAGAGCCTCACTTCCTTTTTCAGCTGCTTATCCATGTCACTCCCTACCCCCCTCCCATTGCTTGAATTTCCCGCCGACCCCCACAGCTACGCTGCCACTGGGTCGCTTCGGGCACAGCACCTGCGCCTAGACCTTACCGTTGATTTTGCGCACCGCACCTTAGCGGGTACCGCTACGTGGCTGCTAGCCGGCGGCCCAGCAGCCGTGCCTGGGGAGCTAGTGCTCGATACCCGCGGCTTAATAGTAGAAGTCGTGCAACTGGGCGAAGCAGCCGATGGCCTAGCGGCTACCTATCACCTCACGCCGGCCGATGTGGTGCTTGGCCAGGCCCTACGCATTGGGGTACCGGCGGGCACTGGTGCGGTGCGCGTCAGTTACCGCACTTTGCCCGAAGCGGCGGCGTTGCAGTGGCTGGCCCCGGCCCAGACGGCCGGCGCGCACCCGTTCCTGTTCACGCAGTCGCAGGCCATCCTGGCGCGCACCTGGCTACCCTGCCCCGACTCGCCGGGCCTGCGGTTCAGCTACGAGGCCAAGGTGGAAGTGCTGGGTGCCGAGCGAGGCCAACTGCTGGCCCTGATGAGCGCCGAGAACCCGCAGGCCACCGCGGCCGATGGGCGCTATGCATTCCGGCAGCCGCAGCCCGTGCCAGCCTACCTGCTGGCGCTAGCTGTGGGCCGGCTCGACTTTGCTGCGCTTGGCGAGCGCACCGGCATCTACGCCGAGCCGGTTACCCTACCCCGCGCCACACACGAATTTGGGGAGTTGAATCAGATGATACAGGCTGCCGAACAATTGTACGGAACGTATCGATGGGATAGGCATGATTTACTTATGTTGCCAGCAAGTTTTCCATTTGGTGGCATGGAAAATCCCTGTTTAACATTTGTTACACCCACTATTTTGGCTGGTGACCGCAGCCTGACTAGCCTGGTGGCACACGAGCTGGCCCACTCGTGGAGTGGCAACCTGGTGACCAATGCTACCTGGAATGACTTTTGGCTGAATGAGGGCTTCACAGTCTACTTTGAGCGGCGCATTATGGAGCAGCTCCACGGCCGGCCCTACGCCGACATGCTGCAAGTGCTGGGCGAGGCCGACCTGCACCAAACTCTTCAAGAGCTAGGGCCCGATAGTGCGGCCACTCACCTACGCCTGCACTTAGCCGGCCGCGACCCCGACGATGGTCTCAACGACATTGCTTATGAGAAGGGCTGCCTGCTGCTGCTAGCCATCGAGCGGCTAGTGGGGCGCCCGCGCCTCGACGTCTTTATTACGGAGTACTTCGCCCGGTTCGCGTTTCAAAGTATGGACACCGACCGCTTCGCGGCCTACCTCACCCAAGCGCTGCTAACTGCCGAAGAGGCTGCCCGCCTCGACCTGCCCGCCTGGCTCGATGGGCCCGGCCTGCCGCCCAACGCCCCCGTAGCCACGTCTACCCGCTTGGCCAATGTGGATGCCGCGCTG
>Ga0160428_1001761_pt1 | contig 15057 bp, 14 predicted proteins | sample SolpanmetagenomM_FD_108198 | JGI IMG/M metagenome (GOLD analysis project Ga0160428, IMG submission 108198) | Solar panel surface microbial communities from Lawrence Berkeley National Laboratory, California, USA - M | ecosystem: Engineered > Built environment > Solar panel > Unclassified ... | reverse complement strand
GGCGGCCGTGCTGGCCCGGCCTACTTCGAGCGCCCCGCCCTGGAGCGTGTAGCCTTTATAAGACGAGATGGCCGACACCAGGAAGGCAAAGACCACCGACTTGATGAGCGAAAACAGCACGGTATAGGGCTTGAAGGCGTAGCGGATGCCCTCAATGTAGTCGGCGCCCGGCATCACGCCCGCGAGCTGGGTAGCCACGTAGCCGCCCAGGATGCTCAGGTTCATGGCCAGGATGACGAGCAGCGGAAACACGAAGATGGACGCCAGAATGCGCGGCAGCACCAGGTAGGAAGCCGAGTTGATGCCCATCGCGTCGATGGCCGAAATCTGCTCCGTGATGCGCATGGTGCCCAGGCCGCCCGCAATGGCCGAGCCCACCTTGCCGGCCAGTACCACCGAGATGATGGTGGGCGCCAGCTCCAGGATGGTCATCTCGCGCACCATGAAGCCCACGGTGCTCATCGGCACGAGCGGGTTGACCATGTTGTAGGCAATCTGCACGCACGTCACGGCCCCGATGAAGGTGGCCACCAACCCCACGATGAAGATGGAATCGACCCCGATTTCGATGGCCTCGTCGAGGGTGCGCTGCCAGAGCACGGCGCGGCGCTCGGGGCGGGTTACCATCATCTGCATCAACAACACGAAGCGGCCAAATGCGGAGATGGGCCGGGGGTACTTATACATCACCTAGAGATAACTAACGAGCCGCAAAGGTACGAACCCGGCCAGGGGCAGCGGCCGGCCCGAAATAAGAACGCCAGGCCAGGTGCCGCAGGGGCAACCTGACCTGACGCGCTGGGTGGTCGTTTACTTTAGCAGGGGTCGGTTTTAATACAGCACGTCGCCGACCGGGGCCAGGGGCTTGGGCAGGTCGGCCTCGTGCAGCATCTGGCGCAGGTCGATTTCGATGCTGCGGCAGATGGCCGACATCGATACATCGTTCTCGGCGTTCTCGAAGGGGTTCTCGCTGTTGTGGCCCACCTTCTCGATGGTGTGAAACACCCAGCTCACGAGCGTGGCGAAGGGCACCATCAGCCACACGTGGTAGGGGCCGAGGGCCACGCGGTGGTCAAACTCCTCGACCAGGCCCAGCGGCAGCAGCAGGGCAAAAACCATGACGAAGACGTAGCTGAAAAAAGCGTACTGGCGCGGAAACGGCGTGTTCTTGATGCGCTCGCAAGCGCCTTGGTGGTTGTTGAGCTCGCGCAGCGTTTCGGCCATCGACACCTCCCGAAACTCGGTCAGCATCCCGTCGAAGCTGAGCTGGCGCAGGTCGTGGCCCTGCCGGACGACCAGCTGGGCGGGCGGGTTGTTGGCCTGCCCCAGGGCGTGGTCGGCGGGGTCCAGCAGAAAAGGCACTACCTCGGCCTGCCACAGTTCGGCCGTTTGGCGGCGCAGGTGCAGGCGCAGGGCATTGGCCCAGGCAATGTGGCGGTACACGAGGCGGCGGTGGGCCGCCAGTTCGGCGCTGTCGTAGCCGTAGTTGTCGTCGGGCGTGCGCACGAAGTCGAGGGTGCGCCCCGCCCAGGTGCGCGACGAGTTGACCACGGCGCCCCACAGCTGGCGCGCCTCCCAGAAGCGCGAGTACGAGGCATTGCTCTTGAAGCCGATGTAGAAGGCCACCGCCGTACCCAGCAGGGCCACCGGCTGCCACGGAATGTCGAGCCAGTGAATGTCGAGCGGCCCGTAGAGCAGGCCCACAAAGGCGTCGTAGCCGGCAAACAGCAGCAGCGGCCGCCAGCCATACTTATTCCAGATGAAAGACAGCTTTAAGTTGCGTTCGATGTGCATAAGATGAATTTTTGGCAAATATCCCGCTGCGTCCGGCAAAAGCCTTGCCGATACCCAGGCTTGTACGGTAAAACCGCCCCGGCTGCTGCGGGATGGGCGGCCGGCGGGCAGTACCCCGGCGGCGGTTGTAGCTTCGCGGCTGGCTTATCCTCGCTGCTATTCTGATGAAATCTTCTGCCCTCGCCCTGCTCCTGCTGGCCGCCGCGCCCGCGCTGGCCCAAAAGCCGGTCAAGCTCAAATACACCCGCGACGACCCCAAGCAGGTGTTCGACGCCGTGGAGCAGCCCGCCGTGCCCAAAGGCGGCCCCGCCGCCTACGCCGACTACCTGGCCAGCCACCAGAAATACCCCACCGCCGCCATGCAGGCCAAGCAGGAGGGCACCGTGCAGGTGACCTTCGTGGTGGAGCGCAGCGGCAGCGTGGGCGAAGTAGAGGTGAAGCAGTCGGTAGCCCCCCTGCTCGACGCCGAGGCCATTCGGGTGGTGAAAGCCGGCCCCAAGTGGACGCCCGCCCACAACCGGGGCCAGGCGGTGCGCCAGCGCGTGACGCTGCCCATCACCTTCGTGCTGGCCGAGGGCTCGGGCGAAACGGTGGAGGTGCCGGCCGCCGGCAGCCCGGCGCCCGGCCGGCCGCTGCCCCCGGGCGCGGTAGCCGCCGCACCCGGCACCACGTCGGTGGTGGGCACCACGGCGGGCGGCACCAACATCATCCGGCCCGAGAAATCGGCGCAGCCGGTAGGCGGCAACGCGGCGTTCTTCACCTGGATAGCGGCCAACCAGAAATACCCGGCCCTGGCCCGCAAGCGCCATATCCAGGCCAAGGTGCCGGTCGAGTTTATGGTGCAGCCCGACGGCTCGCTCACCGATGTGCGCGTGGTGCAGAAGCACGGCTCTGGCCTCGATGAGGAGGCCGTGCGCCTCATTAAGGCGGCACCCAAGTGGGAGCCCGCCCTGTACCAGGGCAAGCCGATAAAGCAAAAGATGGCCTTGCCGGTTATCTTCCAGCTGTAGAGCTGCGCGCACGCGGTAAACGCGTGTGCCGCCCGGCCTACGCGCTTTTCCACTCCGCTATGCTGCTCACGCTTTCTCCTACTCCCGAGCCCACCCTGGCCACGGCCGGCACGCCCAACTACATCTGGCTGCACCAGCGCCGCTACCTCGAAGGTGCCCAAAGCATCGCGCAGGCGCTGTTTGATGCCCTCGACGACGACCTCAAGCCCTATGTGCAGCTGCTGGGCCTGCCCCTCGACCCCGAGGCCAATCTCCCCGTGTGCCAGGAGCCCGCCGAGAGCAGCCTGCCCGCCGGGGCCTTTACCCACCTGGTAGCCGAAGGGCTAGCCTGCCCGGCGATGGGCGTAGTGCCCGCCGCCCTGCTGCCCGCGCTGGCCGACATGAGCCCCGCCTTTTTGCGGCAGCGCTACGAGAACCGCAGCATCCGGGCGCTGGTGCAGCGCACCCTGGATGAGCTGGACGCCGACGAGCCCTACCAGCATTTTTCCGGCTGGCCGGCGCGCATCAATGGCTACCTGGTGTTTACGCTACTACGGGTGCAGCGCAAGGCCCTGCGCTCCTACCCCAGCCTGCAACCCAACCGCTTTTACACCGATGGCAAGCCGCTGGCTACCTCGCTGGTAGTGGGCGCCATGTACCGCTTCAACGAGGAGTGCTCGAAGTCGCTGAACGAGCCCGAGCCCGGTGCGGGCTTCCTCTTCCGCCCCCGCGAAACCGAGGAGCTGCTGCGCGCCGCCGGCAAAAGCCTGCTTGATACCCCGGCCCACGCGCTGGGCGCCGACCCGGCCACGGCCCAGCTCTTTACCACCCTCAATACCATCTCCAGCCTGCGCTACGAGGGTGCCGAGGGCATCGGCCGGATGCTGCTGGCCCAGCGCGGCCACCCCAACGTGGAGGAGGTGTTTGCCCTCACCTGCCCCACCGAGCTTAGCGACTACCGCGCCGTGCGCAAGCTGCTCGAAATGACCAGCCACGACGTGCACCTGCTCGCCGATGGCGAAAAAGTGTACGCCCTTGGCCGGCAGGTGGGCCACTACGACGCCACCCGCGAAGACTTGTTCGACATTCACTTCGTGACGCACTACGCCTGGGAGTTTTCGCACGCCGGGCACCTGCTGCTGCGCTCACGCTACGGCCTGCCCGCGCTGCCCCGGCCCCGCCTCAACAAGCTGCGCTTCAAGCGCGACCTCAAGCGCACCTTCGACCTGCACCGGGCCGATAAAATCTCCCACCTCTGGGACGTGGTGCTGGAGGCCAGCAAGCAGCCCAAGGGCACGCTGCTCGTCATCACCACCGAGGCCCTGGCCGAGGCCGACCGCCTCAAGCTGCAATGCACGCTCATCGAGCCGGTGCCGCTCACGCCGCTCATCACCCAGCTCATTACGAGCATTGACGGCGCGGTGCTACTCGACCCCGAGGGCTACTGCTACTCGATTGGCGTCATCCTCGACGGCAAGGCCAGCGGACACGGCAACGGCGCCCGCGGCGCCCGCTACAACTCGGCCGTGCGCTACGTCGAAAGCTCCCCCTATCCCTGCCTGGTGGTGGTGGTGAGCGAAGACGGTATGGTGGACGTGCTCACCAAGGAAAACCTGGCCGAAAGCCGGCAATAAAGCAGCGCGCAGTAGCGAAAAAAAGAGGCCGTCCTGCTGAGCTTGTCGAAGCATCTTTACCACGCCGCTAAGGTTAATAACCCGAATGGTGTGGTAGAGATGCTTCGACAAGCTCAGCAGGACGGCCTTTTAAGTGTATTATTTCGCCTGCTTCGCCCGGAACGACCACGTAATCTGGAAGACGGCCACCACGTCACCGGCCTCATCCAGGCCGGTGCTGGTGCACACTACCATGCGGCCTTCGCCGGTGGCACGGCTTTCGGCCACGGCCTGCGCAATGGCCGCGCCGTCGGGGCAGGTGAAGGCAATGGTGCCCACGGCTTTCTTGCGAAACTCGGCCGTAAGACCCACCACGAGCATCGACACCGGGCCGCCGTGCTGCACGTGCATCATGGCCTGGATGCCGCTGGCCAGCTCGGCCGCCATGCTCAGGCAGGCAAAGTAGATGCTGCGAAACGGATTCTGGGTGAGGTACTTGTAGCGGATGGTTACGGTGGCCGCCGCCGGCGTGAGGGCCACCAGGCGCAGGCCAGCCAGCCAGGCCATCGGCAGCCTGCGCAGCATAAAGAGCCGGAGCTTAGCGGGGCGCAGCACCTGCCGGCGAAAGGCCAGGGCAGCGGGAGAATCGGGGGCCGAAACGGGAACAGCGGACATAGCAGCGGGGCCAACCGGGAAAACGCGGTTTGCCCCCGGCGAAGCTAGCGCTTTTTGGGAATGGTGGGGGGCGCCGGCTTTATCACCAACTCCTGATAGCCGAAGGTGGGGTCGGTTTCACGGGTGAAGCGCAGGCCGGGCAGGGCGCCCAGCACGATTTCGGCAGTGGTGTAGATGCGGCAGCCGTCGAGCAGGTGGCCACCCAGGGTGCGGCCGGTGCTGTCGGCCACGGCCAAGTGCAGGTGCCCGCCCCCACTGGCCGAGAGCGTGCCCACGAGCGACACAATCTCGAAGTGCCCGTGGTAGTGGGTGGCGTTTTCCTGGTTGGCCAGGCGCAGGCTTACGTCGGTGAGGCTGCCTACGCAGGTGAGCACCGCGCCGGCTTCGAGGTGCTGCGCCGCCACGAAGGCGGTGAGCTGCTGGCGCAGGTCGTCGCCGGGCTTCAGGCGCAGGGCATAGGCTTGGATGGGCGAGGAAGGGCTCATGGCGGCGGGGGCTTGCTGGGCGCGGGCGGGGCTAGCCAGTAGGACCAGGCCGAGCAGGCACAGGATAGGTTTTATCACGCTGCCAAAGAAACAAAAAGAACGTCCTGCTGAGCTTGTCGAAGCATCTCACTCGCGCATTTAGATTTAATAATCTTGGCGGCGCGAACGAGATGCTTCGACAAGCTCAGCAAGACGTTCTTTCTTAAGTTTTTTTCGGTTTACTTGCTAAAACGCACCGTGCCGTAGCGCACTTTGATATTGACGTTGCCGGCGCCGCGTGCGGGTACCCGGCCACCGTACACGCCCATCACATCGGCAATACCGTCGGGGCTGCCGCCTTCCGAAAGCACGCGCACCTGCTTTTTATCCACTAAAAGCTGGCCCTGCTCGGTGCTCACGTCGAAGCGAAAGCTGGGCGTGGCCTCGGCAAAACCCAGCCGAATGGTGCTGTAGCCCCCATCGAGGGTTATTTGGCGAAAGTTGGCGCCCATGTCGCGCACCTCAAAGTCGGGGCAGTAGCGCACGGCCATGTCCAGGCCCTCGCTGAGCTTGCCCACGCTGAAGCGCGAGTAGCCCGACGAGCCGCGCAGGGTGCGCACGTTGCCCAGGGCCACGTCGCCGTACTTGCTGTGCACCGTCAGGTCCTGCACGGTGCCCATGTCCACGTCGGAGTAGTTGGTGCGCAACGTAATCTGCTCGCCCGCGTCGAGGCGCAGGCGGGCATACTCGGCTTCCAGGCTGGCCTGCCGGGCGTAGGGCAGGGTGGCATCACCGTTGGCGATGTGCACCAGGCTGCCCGCCCCGCTGAGGCGGCCGGTGCGCAGGGTGCCGTAGTTCACGGTGAGCTGGGCGGGCCCCTGCCAGTCGCCGGCCACCACCACCTCGGCAAAGGAGGACGTGACGCGTAGCGCCGTAGCAGCGGGCAGCCACACGGTGTAATTGACCTCGTAGCGGCAGCCCGCCCCGCTGCACCGCCCCTTCAGGGCCGGCCCAAACTGGGAGCTAACGGCCACGCCGCCCGTGCGGGCATCGTAGTCGAGCCACTGCACGCCCAGGCCATCGAGCAGTTGGGCAGCGCCGGCCACGGTTTCGGCGCGGGCTACCAGTTCGGCTTCCACCTTCATCTCGGGCTTGTCCCAGGCGCTGATGCGCACGTGGCCGTAGCGGGTATCGAGCGCAAACGCCTGCCCCGGCTTAGCCACCCGAAACGTGCGGCTCACGCGCCGTCGCTGCTCGATGGGGGGCGTGTTTTCTTCCTGGGCCGGGTGCAACTGGGGCTGGGCGGCCGGGCCATCCTGCCCGCAGGTGGCCGCCGGGGCTACGTAGTACGTGGTGTGCCCGCGCTCGGCGGGGTGCTCGGGCAGGGCTTGGCCCAGCGCGGGCCCAGCCAGCGCCGCGAGGCCCAGCGCCAGCCAAGGGCCACGCCTAGCGGTCATGGCGACGAATGAGGTTATCGGCAATGCTGCGGCTGTCGGCCAGCACGTATTCGCCATTGGCGGTGGGGCCGGCCAGGGCGGCCTGGTCGCTGCCGTGCAGCTCCAGCTGCCGGTCCAGGATATCGAGGCGAATCTGGAGGTTGCGGTTCATGGCCGTCAGCACTACTTCGGGCTGCGGGTGGCGGGGCAGCTCGCGCTTTAATTGTTGGTAGCTCGAATCGAGGCCGACCAGCTCGCGGGCCCACTCGGCGGTGGCGGTAGGCGCCAGCTGGCCGAGCTGCGTTTTGCGGTCGGTGAGCTGCGCAATGTAGTAGCGCTCCATGCCGTGCACGGCCGTGTCGAGGCGGGCATCTACGTCGCCGCCGCCCTGGCTAGCCGCCAGCGCGCTCGATTCGGGGCCGAGGTACAGCGCGGCATCGGCGGCGCGGGCAGCGGCCGAGCTTTGCGTAGCTACGGCTGGGCTATGCTTGGTTTTCCAGGCTTCACCCAGGCCCGCTGCCAGCAGCAGCACGGCCAGGGCCGCCGCGAGGCCATAGGGCTGCCAGCGACGGCTTAGCCGAGTGCGCAGCACGGGCGGCACCGGGGCGGGTACCGAAGGCACGGCCTCAACGGCCGGGGCCGGCGTAGTGTTTACGTGTAGATAGGGTTGGGGCGCCGCTTCGGGCGCGGGGTGCAATTGCTTTTCCAGGAGGGCCCATAGCTCGGGCCGGGGCTCGTGCAGGTCGAAGTCGGCCCGGTGCCGCTCCGCGTAATTTTCTAGTGAATGACGATTTATAGGTTCCATAATGAATAGAGATTCCACCTTACGGCGGAGTAGTGTCCTCACGTGGGGGCTAGTACGAATATCCCGTCGTGAAGGCTGGTAGCGAGGGTGGGAAAAGAGGCAGCGCGCAGGAAGCGTAACCCAGCCTTAACTCAGGCCGCGTTGCAGGGCCAATTCACGCAGCCGCGCGCGGGCCCGGCTGTATTGCGACTTGGACGTGGACTCCGTAATGCCGAGAATACCGGCGATTTCGAGGTGGTCGTAGCCCTCTAGCAAGTACAGCGAGAGCACCACGCGGTAACCATCAGGCAGCTCCTGAATGCAGCGCCGCAGCACGTCGGCGCGGTACTGCTGCTCCTCGGCGTCTTCGCCGGCGTGGGGCAGGCTGGCTTCGGCCGGCGCGGCGTCGTGGTGAAAGTCTTCGAGCGGCACCAGCTGCAAGCGGCGCTGCCGCAGGCAATTGATGCTCTTATTTACCACAATGCGCTTGAGCCAGGCCCCAAACGATGAGTCACCCTTGTAGCCGCTCAGCTCGCGAAAGGCGCTCAAAAACGACTCCTGCAATACGTCCTCCGCCTCGGCATAGTCGCCCGTGATGCGCAAGGCAGCGTTAAACATAGCCTTCGAGTAGCGCCGGTACAGCTCGGCCTGGGCCTGCCGGTCATTCACGCGGCACCGCTCTACAAGCGGCGCATTAATGTCGATATACGCAACGGCTTCCATAGGCAGGCTCGGCTGGGGTAAGGCGCAAAGGTCGGGGGCACCGACCTTCTGCCAAACAGACAAAAGCCATTGCCCGCAGGTTGCACTGCCGGGGATTATCCTTCCGCTTTGCGGCCTTGCAGCAGGCGCACTATGAGGCCCGTCCAGCCAGTTTGGTGGCTGGCGCCCAGGCCGTGGCCCGCATCGCCATCAAAATATTCGTGAAAGAGCAGGTAGTCACGAAAGTGTGGGTCGCTTTGCAGGCGCTCATTCTGGCCGAAGGCGGGGCGCAGGCCGTTTTCATCGCGCAGCAGCAGCCGGGCCAGCCGGGTGGCCAGCGCGGTGGCTACTTCCTCCAGGTTGAGCAGCGTGCCCGAACCGGTGGGGTATTCCACCTGGAAAGAGTCACCGTAATAGGAATGAAACCGCTGCAACGACTCAATAATGAGGTAGTTGACCGGAAACCATATCGGCCCGCGCCAGTTGGAGTTGCCCCCGAACATGTCGGAATCCGATTCGCCCGCCAGGTAGGCCACCTCGAAGCTAGCTTCCTCGGTGTGGTACTCGTAGGGGTGTTCCAAGTGGTAGCGCGAGAGCGAGCGAATACCGTAGTCGGAGAGAAACTCCGTCTCGTCGAGCATCCGGGTGAGGGTGCTTTGGAGGCGGCGGCGGCGCATGAGGCTCAGTAGGTGGCGGGCGCCCTTGCCGGGCTCCTGCCAGCGCGATATCAGCTCGGCCAGGTGCGGGCGGTGGGCCACCAGCCAGCGGGCCCGCGCTGTAAACTGCGGCACGGCATCAAGCAGCTCGTCTTCCAGCACCTCCACCGCAAACAGCGGGATGAGCCCCACCATAGAGCGGATGCGCAGGCGTGTGCGCGAGTCGTCGGGCGCGTGCAGCACGTCGTAGTAAAACTCGTCCTGCTCGTCCCAGAGGTTGAATTTGCCCCCGCCGCCGCGCGTCATAGCATCGGCGATGTAGAGGAAGTGCTCGAAAAACTTACTGGCCATCTCCTGGTACACCGGGTTAGTTTTGGCTAGCTCCAGGGCCATGCGCATCAGGTTGAGGGCAAACATGGCCATCCAGCTGGTACCGTCGCTCTGCTCAATCTTGCCGCCGGTAGGCAGCGGCGCCGAGCGGTCGAATACCCCGATGTTATCCATCCCCAAAAAGCCGCCCTCGAAGATGTTGCGCTCGTCGCGGTCCTTGCGGTTCACCCACCACGTAAACGTCATCACGAGCTTCTGAAAAACGGCTTCCAGAAACTGCGTATCACCCTGCCCGCCGTACAGCTTACGGTCCATCTGGTACACGCGCCACGTGGCCCAGGCGTGCACCGGCGCGTTCACATCCTCAAACTTCCACTCGTAGGCCGGCATCTGGCCGTTGGGGTGCAGGTAGCCATCCTGGCACAGCAGCCGCAGCTGCTCCTTGGCAAAGCCCGAGTCAACCATCGCCAGCGGCAGGCAGTGAAAAGCCAAGTCCCAGGCCGCGTACCACGGGTATTCCCACTTGTCGGGCATCGAGATGATGTCGGCGTTGTGCAGGTGCCGCCAGGTCGAGTTGCGGCCCTCCCGGCGCGAGCCGGCCGGAGCCGGCCAGTTGGGGTCGCCATCGAGCCACTGGCTCACATCATAGTAATAGAACTGCTTGCTCCAAAGCATGCCGGCAAAGGCTTGGCGCTGCACCGTGCGCGCATCGGCGCCGGTCACGCTCTCCTGCACGCAGTCATAGAATACGTCCGTCTCCTGCTGGCGCTCAGCAAATACCTGGTTGAAGTCCGCAAACGGCGCTTCGTGCAGCGGCTGGCTCAGGCGCACCCGCACCTCCTGCGACTCACCGGGCGCGATGGTCAGCGTGTAGTGGGCCGCTGCCTTGGTGCCCCGCTGGGCCGGGCTCACGGCCTTACGGTGGCCCCGCACCACGTAATTGTTGATGCCGTCCTTCCAATATTTGCCCCAGGCCCCCACCCGGCCCAGCAGCCGCGGGTTCGTCTCGTTCTCGCAGAAAAGCAGCTTATCCGGGCGGTCGCAGTATAGCTGGTAGCTGCCCAGCGCGTGGTGCGTGGCCGTTACCTGGTCGGGCCGCACCTGCCGTAACTCGGGCCGGCGGTCATCATATCCCCAGGCCCAGGTATTTCGAAACCATAGCTGCGGCAATACGTGCAGCGTAGCCGCCTCGCTACCCCGGTTGTGCGCCGTAATGCGCAGCAGTACGTCGTCCGGCCCTGCCTTGGCATATTCAATAAATACGTCGAAGTACCGGTTGCCTTCAAAAATACCCGTGTCCAGCAGCTCATATTCGGGGTCGAGGCGGGTCCGCCGTGCGTTCTCAGCCACCAAATCTTCGTACGGAAAAGCCTGCTGTGAATACTTATACAGCATTTTCATGTACGAATGCGTGGGCGTGCTATCGAGGTAATAGTACAGCTCCTTCACATCTTCGCCGTGGTTACCCTGCCCGTTGGTCAAGCCAAACAGGCGCTCCTTCAGCTGCCCATCCACTCCATTCCACAGACCCACCGAGAGGCACAATTGCTGCTGGGCATCACTTAGTCCCGCAATGCCCTCCTCACCCCAGCGGTAAGCGTAGCCGCGCGCCATATCGTGCGTCACGTGGTCCCAGGCATTGCCCTCGGCGCTGTAGTCCTCGCGTACCGTGCCCCACTGCCGATCAGTGAGGTAAGGGCCGAATTTTTTCCAATCAGCCGTGTGGTTATTAGCCGCCGCCAGACGCCGTTGCTCTTCCATAATACCTAAATAGCCTTCTACTGCCGGCAGTTTAGTCTGCCAAAAGTCTTATCGTTTGCAATGCCATGCATACCCGCTTGGGTACAATACAGTTGCTTATTCGTCGCGCAAAATCCTAAAAAAGCGACGAAGGAGGTTACTCCATCCCCACCGCATGCCAGTGAATACTAGCTATAAAAAAGGGGGCGCCCCTCTCGGTGCACCCCCTTTACACGTAGTTTGCTAGTGCTTACTCAGCCTTGGCAGCCTCTTCGCGAGTCTCGCCGTTGGTCAGCGTATCGGTAGCCGTGTCAGCCGGAGCCGACTCAGTAGTGGTAGCAGCCGGAGCCTCAGCTACTACTGCGGCCGACGTACCTTCTTCGTTACCGGTAGTCTCAGCCTTACCACCACGGCGGCGCGAACGGCGCGTCGTGGTCGATTTGGCTTCGGTAGCATTCTTAGCGTCGAGCAGGGTCTCGTTGAAGTCCACCAGCTCGATGATGCACATATCAGCATTGTCACCCGAGCGCGTGTCGCTCAGCTTCAAGATGCGGGTGTAGCCGCCCGGGCGGGTAGCAATGCGGCCAGCTACTTCGCCAAACAGCTCCTTCATGCTCTCCTTGTTTTGCAAGGTGGCAAATACGGTCCGGCGCGAGTGCGTCGTATCGTCCTTAGCCTTAGTCAGCAGGGGCTCAATGTATTGACGCAGTGCTTTCGCCTTGGCCACCGTAGTGGTTACGCGCTTGTGCATAATCAGCGACGAAGCCATGTTCGACAGCATCGCGTGACGGTGGGCGGTAGTACGGCCCAAGTGATTGATTTTTTTACCGTGTCGCATCGGACAAATTGGTTAAATGCTACGCTTGCGAACCAGGACCACGGCGGGTCGCTAGAACCTCATTAGAACCCTGATTCCTAGGGCGTAGCGAGTGAATAAAAAATAATTATCTACAAAAAAATGCTGGCAGTTGAGCTTTATTTTAAAAGCATAACTGCCAGCAATCTTTCTCTGCCTAGTCTTCGTCCAAACGATACTTGCTCAGGTCCATGCCGAAGTGCAGGCCCTTCTCTTCCACCAGATTTTCCAGTTCGGTCAGGCTCTTCTTGCCGAAGTTGCGAAACTTCATCATATCGGCCATGTCAAGCTGAACCAGTTCACCCAGCGTTTTAATGTCGGCTGCCTTCAAGCAATTGTAAGCCCTTACCGATAGGTCCATCTCACCAAGCGAGGTCTTCAGCACCTTGCGCATAGCGAGCGTCTCTTCATCAATCGGCTCAGCCGCCGCCGGGCGGTTGCCGCTCAGTTGAATCGTGCTGTCCGAGAACAACATGAAGTGCTGAATGAGAATGTTGGCCGCGCCTTTCAGCGCCTCTTCGGGGTGAATCGAACCGTCGGTCTGAATCTCAATAACCAAACGCTCGTAGTCCGTCTTCTGCTCTACGCGAGTATTCTCAATGCTATACTTCACGTTCTTAATTGGCGTGTAGATAGCATCAATAGCAATTTGACCAAATACCTGGTCAGCGGGCTTATTTTCGTCAGCCGGCACGTAGCCGCGGCCACGAGCCACGGTCAACTCAAACTCCAACTCCTTAGTAGAGTCCAAGTTGCAGATGACCATCTTAGGATTCAGAATCTGAAAACCCACGGCAAATTTGCCGATATCGCCCGCTGTGAAGGTATCCTGCCCGCTAATGCGAACCGTAATCTTGTCCTCAATAGCGTCGCTAATTTTCTTGAAGCGCACCTGCTTGAGATTAAGAATGATTTCGGACATGTCCTCAATCACCCCTTCAATCGTCGAAAACTCGTGCAGCACCGAAGTCGTGCGCACCGACGTGATGGCGAAGCCCTCCAGCGATGAAAGCAGAATACGCCGCAGCGCATTCCCAATCGTGACGCCGTAGCCCTTCTCCAGAGGCTTGAATTCAAACGTTCCGGTGAAGTCGTCGGATTTCTCCATTACTACTTTTTCCGGCATCTGAAAAGCTAAGATTGACATATGTGGGGCAGTTAATTATGTAACAGGAAAAGCAAGCCAAAAGCTTGCCTTAGTACTTGGTAGCCAACCAGAACCGTCGAGGGTTTCATTCGTGCTGTTACGCTTTTATAAGATAAAATACGTGGCACCGGCTTAGCACAAATGCGGCCCGAACTAAGTCCGGGCCGCACTATCGTGCCAACTACTACTTCGAATACAGTTCTACGATGAGCTGCTCCGAGATTTTCTCAGGGATGAGCTCACGCGAAGGCATATTGGTGAATTTGCCCACCATCTCTTTGCCGTCCCATTCCAGCCACGAGAACTGGCGCGAATTGCGTACCGTCAGGCTAGTGGTGATAGCTTCGAGCGACTTCGACTTCTCCCGTACGCCAACCTGGTCACCTGGACGCAGCTTGTACGAAGGAATGTTCACTACTTCACCATTTACCGTGATGTGCTTATGCGAGACCAATTGGCGAGCAGCACGACGCGTGCTGGCAATGCCAAAGCGGTAAACCACGTTATCCAAACGCGACTCCAGCAAGCCCAATAGGTTATCGCCGGTGATACCGGGCAATACCGCAGCTTTGTGGAAGAGGTTTTCGAAATATTTCTCCAGTACACCGTAGAGATACTTCACTTTCTGCTTCTCCATCAACTGCACAGCGTATTCCGACTGCTTCTTGCGACGGCCACGGCCGTGCTGGCCGGGGGGGTAGTTCTTTTTGTTAAGCGCTTTGCTCGGGCCAAAAATCGGCTCCGAAAAGCGACGGGCGATTTTGGCGGTGGGGCCAGTATAACGTGCCATTTTAGAAAAATATCAGGAGTGAGAAATCAAACGCGGCGACGCTTGGGCGGGCGGCAGCCGTTGTGCGGCAGCGGCGTCACGTCGCGGATGGTCGTCACTTCGATACCAATGTTGCCGAGGGCACGGATGGCCGACTCGCGGCCAGCACCCGGGCCTTTCACGAACACTTCAGCTTTGCGCATACCCAAGTCGTGGGCTACTTTGCCGCAGTCGCTAGCTGCCATCTGGGCAGCGTAAGGCGTGTTTTTCTTCGAACCGCGGAAACCCATTTTACCCGCCGAAGCCCAGGAAATAACCTGACCGTTCGAGTTGGTTACCGAGATGATGATGTTGTTAAAGGAGGCGCGAATGTGGACTTGGCCCACCTGCTCCACCACGACAAGCCGCTTTTTGGCTTTGTCTTTTCTTTTTTGTGCCATTTGGTTATCGCTGAAATACGGCAGGTGTTGGCCCTAGGCAGTGTTGATGTTATCAACACTGACCCAGACCGATTGCCGCTATTAATTATTTCGTTGCTTTCTTCTTACCAGCAACAGTCTTACGCTTACCCTTGCGGGTACGCGAGTTGTTCTTGGTGTGCTGGCCACGAACTGGCAGACCCTTGCGGTGACGCAGGCCGCGGTAGCAGCCAATGTCCATCAAACGCTTGATGTTGAGCTGAATTTCCGAGCGCAGTACGCCTTCGGTCTTGTGCTCAGCGGCGATAATGGCGCGGATTTCGCCAGATTCAGCTTCAGTCCAATCTTTCACTTTTTTGTTGACATCGATGCCAGCTTTGGTGAGGATTTTAACCGAGTTGCTCCGGCCAATGCCGAAAATGTAAGTCAGGGCGATTTCGCCGCGCTTGTTGTCCGGGATGTCTACCCCTGCGATACGAGCCATAATGGTTGTGAGATGTTTGCGGACCAGAAAGCCCGGCAGCGGCTTGGAAGGCGGCTAGCTGGAGAAAAGTTCAACCTAACCAGTACCCAAGGCTCCGGGTTTCTGAAAATTGGTTTAGCCCTGACGCTGTTTGAAGCGGGGGTTCTTCTTGTTGATAACGTAGAGCTTGCCGTTGCGGCGGATGATTTTGCAATCAACG
>Ga0160428_1001759_pt1 | contig 15086 bp, 16 predicted proteins | sample SolpanmetagenomM_FD_108198 | JGI IMG/M metagenome (GOLD analysis project Ga0160428, IMG submission 108198) | Solar panel surface microbial communities from Lawrence Berkeley National Laboratory, California, USA - M | ecosystem: Engineered > Built environment > Solar panel > Unclassified ... | reverse complement strand
GGCCGGCGGGGCGGCCTCGCTGCGCCGCGACGACGTCGGGCACCTGCGCCCCGGCGCGTGGGCCGACCTCGCCGTGCTGGACGCCCCGTCGGCCGTGCACCTCGCCTACCGGCCCGGCGTCCCGCTCGTGCGGCGCACCGTCCGCTCCTCGGGCTGAGTCGGCGGCGCCGTCAGGGCATCTCGACGAGTCGGGGGGCTCACGCGGTGGAGGGCGCCACCGCCCTCAGCGACCGGTGGGCGAGCCCCATGGCGGCCACGGCGACGAGCAGGCCGACGAGAGGATCGGCCCAGTGGTTGCCGTGCGTCCGCAGCGAGACGAGCGCCGCGCAGCTGACGAGGCCGATGAGCCAGGTGCTGAGGTGCACGCGGTCCGCAGTGGTTCCCCGGTCCGCTACCGCTGCCGGGGACAGCAGCCGGTGGGCCGACCGCAGCGCCCAGGGTGCGCACACCACGAGCAGCGCCACGGCGCACGGCGTGGCCGACGACCCCGGCGGGCGCGGGGGGACGAGGAGACCCGACAACCCGTAGGAGACGGCGAAGACGGCGAGGAGGTGGGCGACGAAGCACAGGGTGAGGGCGACGGTCTTCGACGGGGCCGCCGCGCGCAGCAGCCGGGACCGTCGCGGCCCGGGGGCCAGGGCGGTGGCGACTGCGGTCAGCAGCACGAGGGCGGACCACGCCGTGAGGCCGGTCGAGTGCTGGAGGGCGCCCGCGACGACCCCCGCGGCGCCGCAGCTGCTGAGCACGACCGCTTCGACCGCCCCGTCGCTGCTGGAGGCGACTCGGACGCTCACCGGGGCACTCGGCCCACGAGGGACGCCGAGCCGACCCGCTCCTCCGGCACCACGGCCGCGCGCGCACTCACGCGATCACCGTGTCGCGGTAGGAGGCACCCGTGCAGGCCCGCAAGCCCTCCGCCGTCACCCCCGGGGCTCGGGCGACGAGCTCCAGTCCCTCTGCCCTGCAGTCGAAGACGGCATAGTCGGTGATGATGCGGTCCACGACGCCCGTGCCCGTCAGGGGCAGGTCGCACGTCGCGACGACCTTGGGGTGGCCGTCCTTGGCCACGTGGTCCATGACCACGATCACCCTGGGCGTACCCGCGACGAGGTCCATGGCCCCGCCCATGCCCTTGACGAGCTTGCCGGGGATCTGCCAGTTGGCGAGGTCTCCGCGCTCCGACACCTGCAGCGCCCCGAGGATCGCCACGTCGACGTGACCACCGCGGATCATGTCGAAGGACGTCGCGGAGTCGAAGAAGCTGCCCCCCGGCAGGATGGTCACCGTCTGCTTGCCGGCGTTGATGAGGTCGGCGTCCTCGTCCCCCTCCTCGGGGAACGGGCCCATGGCCAGGAGCCCGTTCTCGCTGTGCAGGGTGACGCGGATGCCCTCCGGCAGGTGGTTGGCGACCAGCGTCGGGATGCCGATCCCGAGGTTGACGTAGTCGCCGTCGTGCAGCTCCGCCGCGGCGATGGCGGCCATCTCGATCCTGCTCCAGGTCATGGTGTCCTCGGGTGGGTGGGACGTCGCTCGGTCGGTCGTGCTCGGCTTCAGGTGCCCTGAGGGCTGCGCGGACGCGTGTTGCGCTGCTCGAAGAGGCTGCGACGCGTCGTCGCGACCACTGCGTCGACGAAGATGCCGGGGGTCACCACGTCGTCGGGATCCAGGGCGGCCCCGCTCAGGAGGACCTCCACCTCCGCCACGGTGAGGGCAGCGGCGGCGGCCACCAGCGGGTTGAAGTTGCGGGCGGTGGCCCGGTACCGCAGGTTGCCGTCGGCGTCGCCGGTGTGGGCGTGGACCAGGCCGATGTCGGCGACGATGCCCCGCTCCAGCACGCAACCGCGCCCGTCGAGGATGGCCGTCGGCTTCCCCTCGGCCACCTGCGTCCCGTAGCCGGTGGCCGTGTAGAACGCGGGGATCCCCGCCCCCCCTGCCCTCAGGCGCTCGGCGAGGGTTCCCTGCGGGACGAACTCCACGTCGAGGTCTCCCGCGAGGTAGCGCTGGGCGAAGAGCTTGTTCTCCCCGACGTAGGAGGCGAGGACGTGCTCGACCTGGTCGTTCTCCAGCAGCAGGCCGAGTCCGCGCCCGTCGACGCCGAGGTTGTTGGACACGACGGTCAGTCCTGAGACGCCGCTCTCGCGCACCACGTCGATCAGGTCGTGGGGCACGCCGCAGAGGCCGAAGCCCCCCACGGCGAGGGTCATGCCGTCGCGCAGCCGGCCGGCGAGCGCCGCACGAGCGTTGTCCTGGACCTTGTCCACGCAGTCCTCCTCGAACCTCGAGCGGTGCGCACGGGTGTGCGCACCGGTTCAGCCACCGGCCACGGTGTGGCCCCCTCCGCGTGCCAGGTGCCCCGTGCCGGGTGCCCGGCCGGGACGTCACCCCCCACCAGCGAGGTAGGCGATCGTCTGGGGCCCCTCCGGGAGCACGCAGACCCGTCCCAGCGGGCCGACCGCCTCGAGCTCGGCGCGGACGGCGGCGGCGATGTCGTCGACCCGGTACAGGTGAGCCGTCCGCAGCTCCTCGTCGCTCAGGTGGGTCGTGCACACGCCCACGCGCGCCCGGGCCAGGACCCGGGCGAGCACCTGCACCTGCCACTGGTCCGGGACCGTGCGGGGACGGGCCGCGATGAGCTCCAGCAGTTCCGCGGGCGTGGCCGCGGAGGCCAGGACCTCGCGGAAGGAGCCGTGGTCGGGGAAGCCGTCCCGGCACTCGGCGGCACAGATGATCAGGCCGCCGGGCTTGACGACCATCGCCGCGGCCGTCATGCCCTTCACCGCCTGGTAGACGTTCTGGTCCAGGGGGTGACCTGAGTTCGACGTGACGACGACGTCGTACAGCTGCGGGACCGGGCACATCGACAGCTCCTGCACGACGGCACGAGCTGCGGCGTGCATGGGCAGCAGCGAGCCGCCGAAGGCGCGCACGACCTGCTGGTCCCGGTTGAGGACGACGTCGAAGGCGAAGTCGACCCCGGTCCCCACGGCGATGGCCCGGACGTCGTCGTGGACCGGGTTCCCCTCGCAGACCGCCCAGGTCGCCCGTGGGCTGCCGATCCTCTCGGCGTCGTGCAGCGTCAGGACCGTCTCCAGACCGGCGAGCCCGGGTGCGACCAGCTTCGGTCCACCGCTGAAGCCCGCGAAGAAGTGCGGCTCGACGAAGCCGGTGGTGATCCTCACGTCGGCCTCCACCCAGTACCTGTTCAGCCACACGGGGACGCCGTCGCCGTACGTGCCCATCCACGTGAGGCTCTCCGGGTCCCGAGCGTCGTGACCGATGACGCGCACGCCGTCGACGAGGTCGTCGCCGAGCATGTCGCGCAGCTCGGCCTCCGTGGTGCCGCGGTGGGTCCCGGTGGCGACGAGCAGCGTGACGTCGTCGCGGGTCACGATGCCCTCGAGCTCGTCGAGCAGCGCGTGCACCATGAGGTCGCGCGGCTGCGGGCGGGTCACGTCGCACAGCGAGACGGCGACGGTCTGGCCGGGATGGACGACCTCCCGCAGCGGCGGGCCCTCGACGGGGTCTGACAGGGCCCGCCGAAGCGTCGCTGCCACGTCGGCGGCCGCGGGCAGGTGCCGGGGTGCGACGACGGTGGTGCGATCGGCAGGCAGGTCCACCTCCAGGCCGGTCCGTCCGTACGCGAGCTCGACCCGCAGCACGTCGGCTCCGCGCGGCGTCACCGCGGGCCACCACGCAGCACGGGTACGCGCCCCGACGCGTGCCGCTCCACGAGGTCGCGGTAGGTGGACGCGTTGCCGCGGATGCCGTCGACCTCCTCGTCGCTGGTCGACCGGCGCACCACCCCCGGGACGCCGGCTACCAGCGACCGCGGCGGTACGCGTGCGCCGGCGAGCACGACGGTGCCGGCGGCGACGACGGAACCCGCACCGATGTGACAGTCGTCCAGCAGGACCGCGCCCATCCCCACCAGGACGTCGTCCTCCACGGTGCACCCGTGCAGGAGCGCACCGTGCCCGACCGACACCCCTGCGCCCAGCACCACCGGTAGACCGGGGTCGGCGTGCGCCACGCACCCGTCCTGGACGTTGCTGCCGGCGCCGACCTCGATGCGGTCACCGTCGGCCCGCAGCACGGTCCCGTACCAGACGCTCGACCCGTCTCCGAGGCGGACATCACCCACCAGGGTGGCTCCGGCGGCCACCCACGCCCCCGGCGCCAGCGCTGGTGCTGTGGTCGCCGTGTCCAGCGGTACACCGTCGGCGGGTGGCCGCTGGGGTACCGGTCCACCTGCAGTGCTGCTCACTTCCCCCCCATGCCTGCCAGCCCGGCCATGAGCCAGCGGCGGCCGAAGAGGTAGACGGCGAAGATGGGGAGTGCGGACAGGACCACCGCGGCCATGAGGCCCGGCACGTTGGTCTGGAACTCACCCTGGAAGTTGTACAGCGACAGTGTGAGCACGCGCCGGCTCTCCGACTGGGTGAGGAGCAGGGGGAAGATGAACCCGTTCCAGGCCCCGAGCGCCGTGAAGATGCTGACGGTCATGATCGCGGAGCGGCCCATGGGCAGCACCAGCCGCAGGAAGATCATCGCCGCCCCCGCACCGTCGATGGACATCGCCTCGTACGTCTCCCGGGGGATCTCGCGCAGCGATCCCACGAGGACGAGGATCGAGATGGGGATCCCGAAGGCGGCCCCCGGAACGATGATCGCGACCAGGGAGTCGTACAGCTGCAGGTTCGTGATGAGGAGGTAGACGGGGATCACGGTGGCCTGGGCCGGGATCGCCAGACCGAAGAGGTAGACGCGGAACCAGGTGCTCACGAGCCGGCTGGGCGATCGGACGATCGCGTAGGCGGCAGGGACGGCCAGCACCAGGACGAGGGCGACGGTGCCGATGGTCACGACGAGGGTGTTCGCCGTGAAGCGCGCGAAGCCGTTCTGGAGGACGTAGGAGTAGTTCGACAACGTCGGGTGCGCAGGGGGCGCCAGCGGTGAGCCGCTCAGGTAGTCCGACTGCAGCTGGAAGCTGTACTTGACCAGGACGTACAGCGGCACGCCGATGATGACGAGCCAGACCGTCACCGCAACGCCGGCCCCGTAGTTGGGGCGTCGCGACGTGCTGCGCCGAGCCGGTCGTTCCGGTCGGTGAGCCTGGACGGCAGGGGCGGGCGAGGGGGTCCGCGCGAGAGACCCCTGGGAGATCGGGATGTTGGTCATCTGCGTCACAGACCTTCGAAGGAGCTGCGCATGCGGGAGAAGCCGGACAGCCTCACCATGACGAGGGACAGGGCGGTGGCCACCACGACGAGGACCAAGGCGATGGCGCTGCCGTAGCCCATGTTGTAGCTCTGGAAGCCCTCGGCGTACATCTGGTACGGCAGGGTGCGGGTGGCCGTCCCCGGCCCCCCCTTGGTCAGGATGAGGATGGTCTCGAACGAGGTCAGCGTCCCGACGATCATTATGACCGAGGACGTGACGAAGGTGGTGCGCAACAGGGGCAGGGTGATGCGGAAGAACTGCTGCGCGCGGTTGGCCCCGTCGATCATCGCCGCGTCGTAGAGCGTCTGCGGCACCGCGCGCGCCGCCCCCTGGTAGAGCAGGCTGTGGAAGGGGATGAACTGCCAGGACCCGACGACGATGACCATCACCAGGGCGCCGTGTGGAGTGCCGATCACGTTGCCGCCCTCGAAGCCGAGCTTCGGCCCCAGCCAGCCGGCCAGGCCGAAGTTGGGGTCGAGGAGCACGCTCCAGGTGATGGCGATGGCGGTCGAGGAGAGGATGAGCGGGAGGAAGAACACGGCGGACAGGACCGCCCGGTTCCGCTGGTTGCCGGCCGCCCAGACGCCCAGGAGCATCGCGAGGACCGTCTGGACCACCCACGAGACCAGGGTGAAGACGAGCGTGAGCCGCACCGACCGCCAGGTCTGGCTGTCGCCGGCGAGGCGACGCCAGTTGTCCAGCCCGTTGAACTGCGGGAAACCGAGGCCCTTCCACGACGTGAAGGACAGGTAGAGCACGAGCAGCATCGGGAGCAGGGCGAAGACGCTGAAGAACACGATCGCGGGGACACCCCAGACGACGCCGGGGCGACTCGTCCGGTCGGCAGCCTGAGCGGACTCGCGCGGGGCCCGCAGCCGCACCGGACTCGCGGTGGTGGCCATCACCAGACCCCTTCCGAGGGCGACGGGATTGGGGACGCCATCAGGACGCCGCCAGCGCCGACACGAAGGCCTCGGGCTCCATCTGCTTGTTGAAGACCTGCTGCAGGTTGGTGACCACGTCCTGCCCCTTGTCCGTGGGCAGGGCCTGGTCCCAGGAGAGGGTGAAGCTCGGCGCCTTGGCCACCATCTCGTAGATGGCCGTGGCGAACGTGGGGTCGGGGGCGGCGGACAGGCGGCTCTCCAGCCCGGTGATGGCCGGGATGTCGCCCGCCTTGATCAGGGCGTCGACGTAGGCGTCGCTCGTCATCTGGGTCTTCAGGAAGTCCACGCACGAGGACGAGTGGTCCGACGTCGTCACCGAGAAGTAGTTGGTGGGGTTCCCGACGACGCTCGCCGGGTCGCCCTTGGCACCGTCGACGCCCGGGAAGTTCGCGAAGCCGAGGTCGTTCTTCGCGAAGTCGGGTGCCGTGGAGACCTGACTGGTGAACTCCCACGTCCCCATGAGGTGCATGGCCCCCTTGCCCTGGGAGAACAGGGCACTGGCGGAGCCGTTGCCGTAGCCGACCGAGGAGTAGTTGGGGCCGAAGGCGCCCCGGTCGACCAGTTGCCGGATCATCGTGACCGACTGGAGGATCACGGGATCCTTCCAGGCGTCGGGCTTGGCGTCGGCGATGGCCTGGAAGACGGTCGGACCACCCAGGCGGTCGACCAGGTACTCGAGGTACATTAGCTCCGTCCAGGAGTCTGCTCCCCCCAGCACCAGAGGGGTGACGCCCTTGGCCTTGAACGTGTCCACGAGGGACAGCAGGTCCTGCCACGTCTTCGGAGGCTGGAGCCCCTCCTCGGCGAACATCGTCTTATTGTAGAAGAGGATGACGGGCTGCATGCCCTTCATGGGGATGGCGTAGTTCTTCCCGTCGATCTCGCCGGCGGCCAGGACGGAGGCGACGAAGCTGCTCTTCCAGGTCGGGTCGCCCGAGAGGGCCGAGGTCATGTCGACGAGGCGGTCGGACTGCGCGTAGTCTCGGATGCTCCCACCGCCCCAGTTGAAGAAGATGTCCGGCTTGTTCGGGGTGCCCATCGCCGTGCGCACCTTGTCGTTCATGGTGACGTTCGCGGGAACGCTGACCAGCTTGATCTTGGTCTTCGCCTTCGTGTTGAAGGCGTCGACGGCCTTGGTCAGGACGGGGTCGAGGGCCGGGTTGGCGAGCGTCCAGAGCTGGGCGTCACCGCCGGCGGCGCCCGGGCCGGGCGAACCGCAGGCGGCCAGGCCGGCGAGGGCGCCGGCGCCGGCGAGGGTGCCGCCGAGGAAGCGGCGGCGGGAGACGGACGATCTGGGGTGCATGGGAGTCCCTTCTTGGCCCGAGACCACCTGTCGTGGGGGCGTCACGGGGCGACGTCGTTGTCGTGCAGGGGGCTCCGACCGCGCGGCGGACGCCGGCGCGGTCGGAGCGGGTGGCCCGGGGACCGGGCGGACTGGCCTCGACCGAGGAGGTCAGGCGGTGCGCCAGGAGTGCTGGGGCACGTAGCCCAGCTTCTCGCGGACGAGGCGGTCGCTGATGACGCCGTCGGTGCCCTGGATGTCCTTGGCCATCGCGGTGAGGTCAGGCCAGACCCGGGCGACGAGCTCCGCCGTGGGCTCCTCGTAGACCGTGTCGGTCGAGAGGTAGAAGGCTCGAACTCCGCCAGACCGCGAGCGTCGATCGCCAGGGCGCAGGCGTTCGCGACGTCGCGGGCGTCGACGTACTGGTACGTCGTCATGATCGGCCCGCCGACGTGGTCCGGCGACGACTCCGGGACCTGCACCTTGTGGTGCACGTTCTCGAGGTGGGGGTACTTGACCCCCATGAGCCGGAAGGCGACGGCGGTGAAGCCGTAGGCCCGGACGTAGGTCTGCAGGAGCTCCTCGCCGAAGACCTTGGAGATCCCGTAGGAGTCCTCCGGCCGCAGCGGGTGCGCCTCGTCGATGGCAGGTACTCGACCTCGAAGGGCCGGTCGCTGATGCGGTTGCCGAGGCCGAGCGTGTAGAAGCTGGAGGCGAAGATCACCTGACGCACCGTGCCGAGCCGTCGCGCCGCCTCGAGCAGGTAGTAGGTGCCCATCGTGTTGACGCGCATCGTCAGGTCCTCCGGCGCGCTCTGCTGCCGTGGCCACCCGGGTCGCTTGACGAGCTCGTGGGGACCGGGCAGGGCACCGAGGTGGACGATCACCTCGGCCTCCGAGAAGTTGACCGCGCGCAGGCAGTCCTCGAGCGAGGTGAGGTCCCCGCGGACGAACGCCGCCTGGTTCTCGACCGGTGCGTGAGGGACGGCGTCGAAGTCGGTGACGTCGTGTCCCGCCTCCTGCAGTCGGGGAGTCACGTACCCCCCCAGACGACCGCTTCCTCCGGTCACCAAGACCTTGGCCATGTGATCCCTACTCCTTGTCGCTGCTGATGAGGTCGTTGAGGTAGCGGACGCCGTCCTCGAGCAGGTCGCGCTTGAGCTCGACGGCGCCCGGCCCGGCGGGGTCGAAGGTCTCCCAGCCGGCCTCCACGATGAGGTGGAGGGCCTCGGGGTGCGGGCTGCGCTCGGCGAACAGCTCCACGGCCCGCTCCAGGTCCACGTGGCCCTCGCCGAGGCGGCAGCCGCGGGGCACGAGGGGGATGAGGCCCCTCATGGGGCTGGCCTCCATCCGCATGTCCTTCATGTGGGTGGTGAAGGTGAACTCGGCGAGGGCCTCGACGTCGTCGTTGGGGTCGCAGTAGACGGTGTAGCCGTTCGCGGTGTCCATGGCCGCGCCGACCCAGGGGGACCCGACGTCGGCGAGGACCTGCGCGAGCTCCCGTCCGGTGAAGTCGCAGTGGTTCTCCGCCGCGACGAGGATGCCCACCTCCTCGGCGACCCTTCCCGCCTCGCGCAGGCACTGGGTCACGTGGCGCAGCTGGTCCGCACCGTTGCGCTCCCACGCGTAGCGGGTGGTCTCCAGGGTGAGTCGGCCGTAACCGCTGCGCACCAGCGTCATCCCGGTCTGCTTTGCGGCCACGAGGGCCCGCTCCAGATCGGCGCGGTTGCTGCCGGGAGCGGTGCCCAGCGGCACGAATAGCGGAGCCGAGCCCTCGAGCTCGATGCCGAGCGTGGCGGCCCGCTCGGCCAGCTCCCGGCGGACGCCGGGGTCGCTGGGCAGGTCGTGGATCTGCAGAGCCGTGCACCCCAGCTCCGCGGACCGCTCCAGCTGCCACCCGGCGCGGCCCTCCACGGGTACCTCGGGTGGGACGGGGTACATGCCTCCGGTGAAGCCCACCCGCATGCTGCGGATCCGGCTCCGGACGTCGGGAGCTGCTTCCAGGACGGTCATGGTGTTCTCTCCTGCTCGTGGTGTGGTGGTCCTCGGGGCGCTGTGCAACGTGCTCAGACGATCAACATCCCGCCGTCGACGTAGATGTGCTGTCCGGTGATGTAGCTCGCGTCGTCGGAGGCCAGCAGCACCGTGATCGGTGCGACCTCCTCCGGCTGACCGGGGCGACCCTGGGGGATCTTGGCCATGACCTGCGGGAGGATCTCCGGGTCACCGATGACCCACTGCGTCATGTCGGTCTCGATGACCCCGGGGTGCACGCAGTTGACGCGGATGTGGTGTTCCGCGAGCTCGGCGGCGAGGTTGCGGGTGAGCGCCTCGACGGCCCGCTTCGTCGGCGCGTAGTGCGTCCTGCCGGGCAGCGCCAGACCGGCCTGGATGGAACCCATGTTCACGATGGCCCCGGGACGCCCGTCCCGGACGAGGCGGCGGGCGAAGACCTGCGCACACAGCCAGGTGCCGCGGAGGTTCACGTCGTTGACCCGCTCCCACTGCTCGTCGGTGATGTCGAGGAGGGGGGTGATGCTCTCGATGCCGGCGTTGTTGACCAGGACGTCCAGCCCGCCCAGCTCGTCCCACGCCGTCTGGACCATCCGCTCGACGTCAGCGCGTCGGGAGACGTCCCCGGCGAGGGCGACGGCCCGCCGGCCGACCTCCCTGACCTCCCGGCACACCGCCTCCGCGTCGTCGGGGCGACTCACGTAGTTGACGGCGACGTCCGCCCCCTCCCGCGCCATCGCCACGGCGACCGCGCGGCCGATGCCCCGGCTGGCCCCGGTGACGAGGGCCTTCTTGCCCTCCAGCCTCACGACGGCACCCCCGACAACCGGGGCTCTGGGCCGGCGGTCCCCCCCGCGTGGGGACCGAAGTCCTCGAACAGGAGCAGCAGCGACGTGAAGTCGAGCTCGCCCCAGCCCTTCGCGCACGCGGCGCGCAGGAGTTCGTGGGAGTGGGCCGTGGTCGGCAGGGCGGTCCCGGAGTCGTGCGCCAGCTGCAGCGCGACCGCCAGGTCCTTGGCCATCATCGCGGTCGAGAACGCGGCGGTGAAGTCCCGGTCGGCCAGGCTGGCGGCCTTGTACTTCACCAGCGGTGACGCGACAGCGCTGTCGGAGAAGACGTCGAGCATGGCCTCCCACCCCATCCCGGCGCGCTGGCCGAAGGCGAGCGCCTCGGTCAGTCCGACGACCGTCGTGGCGACGAGCGTGTTGAGGATCAGCTTCATGACTCGGGCCTCCTCGCCGTGCCCGAGGTGGAAGGTCCGCTGCCCGAGGGCTGAGAAGACGTCCTCCGCCCCGGCGAAGGCGTCCGCGGGACCGGACACCATCACGCGCAGCGAGCCCGCCTCGGCCAGGACGGTGCTCCCGCTGACCGGAGCTCGCAGGTAGGGCACTCCCGCCGCGGCGGCCCGGCGGGCGACGCCGGCGGAGGCCGCGGGGGAGACGCTGCTCATGTCGGCGTAGACGAGCCCGTCGCGGGCACGCGCGAGCACGCTCGCGGGCCCGTCGGTGACGGCGGTCAGCGCTGCGTCGTCTGCGACCATCGAGATGAGCAGGTCGACCTCAGCGCCCAGGGCGGCGCCGTCCTGCGCCCACACCGCGCCAGCGGCCACGAGGGGAGCGGCGCGTTCGCTCGAGCGGTTGCTCACCCACACCTCGAAGCCCGCGCCCAGGAGGCGCCGCGCCATGGCGGCTCCCATGTTGCCCAGACCGAGGACGCCCACGCGTCGGGTCACGGCCCTCACCCCCGGCCCTGAGCGCCCACGACGGGCTCGGGCAGGAGGTCCAGGTAGGCCTTGCTGGCCGCAGCCGCCTCTGCCGGCGTCTGCGGCGCCTCGTCGGTGCCGTCGAGCTCGACCATCCACCAGCCGCCGTAGTCGGGACCGACGGCGGCCAGCAGTGCGGAGACGTCCAGGACGCCCCCGCCCACCGGCGTGTAGTCCAGGTACCCCGTCCGGTCGAGGAGAGTCCCGTCCGGGGCGTAGGTCGGCTGGCCACCCACGTAGTCCTTGAGGTGCACGTGGCCGACGAGCTCGCGGTAGGTGGCGAGCACCACTGCGGGGTCTCCGCCACCCTTGGCGATCTGACCGGTGTCGGGAGCCATCCCGACCCAGCGAGCGTCGACCTGGTCCATGACCTGGGCGATCTCCTCCGGGCTCTCCACGGGAGTTCCGGTGTGCGGGTGGAAGCAGGCGCGAACGCCCAGGTCGGCGCACCGCCGGCCGATCTCGTCGAGGGAGGCGGCGATCCTCCGGTGGTCCTCGCGGTCGTAGGTGTCCCGCGTGCGGGGATCAGGACCCACGACCACGACCCCACCCCCGAGCGCGGCCACCTGCCCGGCCCAGCGCTTCATCGACGACAGGTCGGCCTCTGCGCGGTCGGGGTCGACGAGGGAGACCGAGCAGTACGACGCCGTGTACTGCAGCCCTGCCGTGGTGAGTTCCTCCCGCAGGACCTCGAGGCCGCCCGGGTACTCGTCGAGGACGAACCCGAAGAGCTCGACCCCGTGGTAGCCCGCTCCGGTCAGGTCCCTGAGCGCCGTCCGAGCCCCGTCCGGGGTGAACGGCCAGGTGATCCCCGTGTGCCCCAGCTTGTCCAGTCTCATGTCACCCTTCCCTGGTGCTCGGCGCGCCGCCGGCCGCGGCACGCTCCTTCTCCGCCTCGACGTCGACGAGGGCCACGCCGTGGAACGGGCCTCCGCTGCCGCCGCGCAGTCGCAGCGGGAGACCGATGAACCAGAACTCGTGGCTCGGGATCCGGTCGATGTTCGCGAGGTTCTCCATGTTCAGGATCCGGCGTTCTCGGCAGACGATGTGGGCCGGCTGGACCCGCACCTCGGCCACCTCGTGCCAGGAGTCGACGGAGGGTGCGTCGGCGCCGACCGAGATCGCGCCGAGGTCGTTCAGGTACTCCATGCCCTCGCGGTCGAGTCCGGGGTAGTTCTTGAGGTAGCCGAACTTGTCGCCCCGGAACTTCCGGTACCAACCAGTGTGATAGAGCACCACCGAGTTCGGGCGTGGGCGGACGCCGGTGCGTTCGAGCTCGCGATCGATCTCCTGCCGCGTGATGTAGGCGTTCGGATCGAGGTGGGAGAAGTCGAGCCAGATGGCCGGCGTCATGAACCACTCGAGGGGGAGCTGGTCGACGGACCGGGCGTCCGGCGCGTCGACGACGTGGTTGATCGCGTCGACGTGGGTGTTGGAGTGGTCGCACATCGTGAAACCCATGACCTGGTACGAGTAGGGGGGTTTCGTCAGCCCCAGCTTCTGGGTCTCCTCGTGACTCAGGTGCTGCCACATGATCGTCCGCTGATGACCGGGAAACACGGGGTCGTCGGTGCTGATGTCGTGGCTGAGGTCGGTGACGAGGCAGCGGCGACCGAGCATCTCGATCTCAGTTTGGACCCGATACGGGGGGCAGGGGGCGGTGGTGCTGTCGGTCATGCTGCTCGACTCCTCGGAGAGGTGGGCAGGGCGTGGCGGGGCGACGGGGCGACGCGAGCCGGTGTGGGCTCGGTGTCGTCCTCCGGTCGTCCCGGGACGGACGGGCCCGCAGAGTCGCTGGGCCCGTGCCGTCAGTGGTGATCGGGGGGTGGCTGCCTCAGGAAGACGTCGGCGACCGGGGGGTCCTCGGTGGAGTCGAGGACGCGGATGGCCTCCGCGCCGATGGCTTCGATGTGTTCCGTCGCCGCTTCCACGGCACTGCGGATCGACGGGCTGCGCAGCGCGTCGAGGAGCGGCCAGTGGCGTTGGGCGATGTAGAGGGATCCGCGCTCGGACAGGACGCGGACGGTGAGGTACGTCCAGCGGGAGGGGTGGATCTCCTCCCAGGTCTTCAGCAGCAGCTGGTGGTCGGCGCGCTCGACGATGTGCCGGTGGAACGCCACGTCCAGCTGGACGACTCCGGCGGGATCGTCCTGACGGGCCTTGTCCTCCATCTCGTGGATCAGGTCCTCGAGCCGCGAGAAGTCCGCTTCCTCGAGGTTCGGGTGCGCCAACCGGATCGCCAGCTGCTCGAGGGTCGCGCGCAAGGAGTAGATCTCGGACATGTCCCGCCGGGTGAGCGACCGGACTCGGGCTCCCCGGTGCGGGACGACCTCGACGAGCCCCGCCTGCTCGAGGTCGCGGAACGCCTCCCGGACGGGCGTCGCGCTCACGCCCAGCCGCTTGGCGACCGCTCCCTCGTTCAGCCGTTCACCGGGGGCGAGTTCACCGAGCGCGATGGCCTCACGCAGCTGCTCCACCACCATGTGGCGGTAGGAGGAGCTGTTGACCGGCTTCATCTCGGTGGACCCTTCCGCGTCGAAGGAGCTGACCGCCTCCCGAGGGGGTGGTGACGAGGGAGAGGCTGCCTTCTATAGAATCTGGTGTCAACCCCCGGATACCTAGAAGTTCCGAGAGCCAGTCTCGAGGTCCCTGACCTGCGGCGTTGTTAGCGAACCCGTGAAGAGAGCCCCTTGCGCATCTGCCGGTGGAGCCGGATTCTATGGAATGCAGTCTCAACGAGGAGGTCGAGGGTGTCCGACGACGACAAGTTCCCAAGTGACCGGGTCATCGTGACCTGTGCTCTGACGGGGGGCATGACGGTTCCCGCGCAGAGCGCCGCCATCCCCGTCACCGTCGACGAGATCGTGCGCCAGGGGGTGGCGGCCGCGCAGGCAGGTGCCTCGGTCCTCCACCTGCACGTCAGGGAGGAGGCGACCGGCCGCCCGGTGACCGACCTGGGGCTCTTCGAGCGCCTGTTCCGGGAGCTCAAGGAGCGGACGGGCTGCGTCCTGCAGCCCACGACGGGCGGTGGGCGCGGCATGTCGATCGAGGAGCGCGCGTCCGTGCTGCGCTTCCGTCCCGAGATGGCGACGTTCAACGCCGGTAGCTTCAACTTCGGCATCTACCCGGTGGCCGAGCGGGACCTGCCGTTCGCGGAGTGGGAGCGCGAGTACGTCGAGGGGACCCGCGACTACGTCTTCAAGAACACCTTCGCCGACATGGCGTTCATGGCGGGAGCGATGCGGAAGGCCGGGACCAGGCCCGAGATCGAGGTGTACGACGTCGGTCACCTGTTCAACCTGCGGCAGCTCGTCAAGGAGGGGCGTCTCGAGCCGCCCTTCAACCTCCAGTTCGTGCTGGGCGTCCTCGGGGCGAACGGGGTCGAGCCCGACCAGCTCGTGCACATGCTGCGCACCGCGGAACGGCTCTTCGGCCAGGGGACCTTCACCTGGTCGGCGGCTGGGGTCGGCTACCCCGGCGAGTTCACGACGGCCGCGCTGTCCCTCGTCCTCGGGGGCAACGTCCGCGTCGGCCTGGAGGACAACCTCCGGCTCCGCCGCGACCAGAGGGCGACGTCGAACGCCGACCTCGTCCACAAGGTCGTGGAGCTCGCCTCGATGTTCGACCGCACGCCAGCCACCCCCGACGAAGCGCGCTCGATCCTCGGCCTGAAGGGGCAGCAGGACGTCCTGTTCTGAGCGACCGTCACCGGGGCGCCCGGAGCAGCCACGGCCTGCCGACCATCAGGGCATCTCGACCGTCTCGGCCCGGCGCAGCTCGGCGAGCGCCGAGTCCAGGTGGGCGGGGACGCCGGCGCCGCGGCGGCCGAGCTCGGCGAGCAGGAGGACCGCGTGCCGCAGGGCGGC
>Ga0160428_1001758_pt1 | contig 15089 bp, 11 predicted proteins | sample SolpanmetagenomM_FD_108198 | JGI IMG/M metagenome (GOLD analysis project Ga0160428, IMG submission 108198) | Solar panel surface microbial communities from Lawrence Berkeley National Laboratory, California, USA - M | ecosystem: Engineered > Built environment > Solar panel > Unclassified ... | reverse complement strand
TTCAAGCCACTGAAGGTGCTATACCCAACAGGCCCTGGCACTTCGAGTGCTATCCGACGAAACCTTGTTCTCCTTGCCTCGGTTGACACTATCATGTTTGGTGTTGGTATGGGCGCCATGACAGTTGTGATCTACTATACAAACTTCGAATTTGGTTGGGAGACTCCTGAGCAATCTGTCTTCATGTCTGCAGTCAATATCTGCCGCGTTGTCTGCTTGATACTTGTCTTACCTCTCTTGACAAGATGGATCCGAGGTCCAGCATCACGCAGGAACTCACATCGACAGGCTGGTTGCGACCAGTTCGATCTCAACCTCATTCGTATTGCCGTCTTATTTGACACAATTGGCTACCTCGGATACACTCTTGTCAGAAGCGGACCATTGTTCATTTTATCTGGTTGCATAGCAGCACTTGGCGGTATTGGATCGCCTAGTCTGCAGGCAGCATTGACAAAGCATGTCCCTCATGACCGAGTGGGAGAACTTCTCGGTGCGAATGGATTGCTCCATGCTCTAGCGAGAGTTGTCGCTCCTGCTCTCTTTAATGGCATTTATAGCGCTACAGTGGGTAAATATACCCAAGCTGTCTTCATGTGTCTAACAATTGGGTTTGCCACGGCGTTCGTTATGAGCTGGGGTATTCGTCCGGGATTGTATTCGGATGACACAGATGTTACTGTTTTGGCTGAGCAGGAAGACTACGAAGACGAACTCGCTATTTGAGTGAAGCTCGATACTAATGAATAACGACATGGCTCCTACAGCCCACCGCATTTAAGATCTTTATGACACATGTAATATAAACCTCTCTCTTGGGTAGACATCATCTGGTAATAGTAATGCGATAGATTGCAACCTGTAACTCAGTTTCTGTTCCTTGTGCTTTCGTCTCTCTCGGCGCCCTGTGTGATACGTGTCTGTACTACGCGATAACAACACATGCGCCACTGCCAAGCCTTGAATATCTCTTCCGTCTCATGCTCATGTCACTATAATGTACACCACCATCCTTCATACTCCATGTGACCTGAAGCCACCTGATCGCAGTACTCCATGTCATGGCTTTTGTATGTATCGTGATGCCAGCAGACACATAAGCCAATTACTCATAGTGCACTCAACAGTGGAAAGCAAAAGAAGCAGTCTGTGTCCGCAGATGACCTCCGTCTTGCTCGCTTACGCAAGGAGCACCTGAATATTGTTGGTTGAGGCGTCAACCAGAACCTACGTGATTTAAGCTGACTGGCATAGAAAAGATTTATCAAAACACTCACTGCCAAGACTCGACCTGGCAGTGTTGTCTCTATCCAGGCTTGCATCCACAATATAATACGACTGATCCGTGAAGATACAAGATCACCTGTACAGCTTTCGTTATCGTACTGCCTTTCTGCTCAGATCTATGTCAACGTCTCCAAATTGACCGTGAAGGTCAATGACGAGGAAGCATTCCGGAAAACCATTACACTATTTAGCTTTCTTCTCAACAATGATGCTGATAATGAGCTGCTCGCCTTGGATACGTTCGCTCAAGCTCTGCTCCTATTGATCGACCATGTGTTGGCGGATAGTGCCAGCAATCCTGTCCAAGTAGCAGCTCTTGCACTGCTGTTTGATGTTGCTTCAAAGCTCCGCGTATATCCTGAAGCAGTCCATGCATGGTTCACTCGGTTGAACAAAGGGAGAACCGATGAAGAAATTTCAACAAACATACCCGAGACAGTATTCGAGGTAGATGTTGATCGCACATCATATCCACTCTGCCAACACTTCTTAGACCATGTGTATCAGGAGGGTAAAGTGGGCGACTTTGCTCGGACGGGTTTGCTCTATATCTATGACTCGGCTACAAAATCAGAAAGGCTAGAGACCTGGATCATAGAAAGTGATCTACCTAGGTTGCTCGCTAGCGGGCTAGGGGCTTTGTACAGTCAATTGAGCAGGTAATGTTCACGGTATCGTCAAAGCATTGCAGCTACTGAGATTTCACTAGGAAGCTAACAATACTCCACCCACGAGGTGGACTCCCCATGATTCTTGCATTGTCAGAGGAAGGTAACGACTATGTGGAAACTGATGTTGAGAGCCTATATTCTCCAGACACACAAGAACGTCTTAGGACTTTCATTTCGTACATTACCTTTTGGCGTGATATGATCGATCGATGTCGTTCTGATACCATCAAAGATACTCTTGTTGATAACTTTCACGTATTCTTCCTGCAGCAAATATTGTGAGTATTAATATCAGGAAGTCTCCACAGGCATGCTAATTGTCTTAGATATCCATCTATCCTGGAGTCTTCCGATGTCGACGGTGGCTCAGCTGTAGCCGTACTGAGCTACTGTCACTCCATCTTGGACGCGCTAGCGCAGCAGGAAGACCTGATACACCATATTTTACATTTTCTCCTCGCCCTGCCAGGACTTCCTGCATCACGCCCAGTAACTCGTGACGCCGCCTCGGAAAGACCTAAATCTCGTGCCACAATGGCACTGGAAAATCTCAGAAAAAAACAGGATGTGCTGAATCCATCCTTCTTCAGCCTGGTTGACCTAATTCTGGCAACATTGCAGTCATCCAATTCGGAAGCAATAACAGCAGGTCTTCGACTAGTGTCCATTGTTGTCCGACAGCATCACCAGTATGCTATAGGAAGTCTCGTACGAGTATTACCCACAAAGCGATCAAGCCCGAGGAGGACGCCAGGAGTTTTAGTTCAAGACACTTCGGGTCTGATCCAACTTGCTGAACAGATAGGAGGAGCTCGTACAGATAATGACGCATATGACAACAGCCTGAAAGATGCTCTGGCAATGATCGAGTCTCACGACTGCTCAAAAGTTCATCCATCACTAATTATGCTAAATGGCCATGGCTCGGACTCAGCCGAGTCAAATTCTCGAGTCTCAAAACCTACGGTCTATAAGCACAGACTAAGGATGGACGATCCTTTGATGCTAGCCTTACTTTCACTCCTGGATCAGTTCTTTGTTAATGAGATTGAAGTCAATCTCGTCCTGACTGAAGTCTTGGCTCATCTAGCATCATGCCCATGGGTATGTCTTGAAGGTTGGTTGGCAGCTGAGCCTTCTGTTTCGCAGACGATCATAGAAGCACAAAGTATTGTGAATACAAGCTTTGATGGCACAGAAATATACACTGGAGACGGCGAGGAAGAATTCGAACAGCAGCGTATCCGAGCTTACAAAAAGGCGTGTCAGATTCCGCCTTCGAAGCCGAAGCATCAACCTAGTTTGGTAATGATCCTGCATAAGCTCAGGGATGATCTGGAGCATGCCACTGTCACAATAACAGACTTTAAGCAACTGGTGGCTAGTCGGAAAAGAGCTTTTGAAGGAGCGGCGGAGATGGAAGATGACGCCGCAAAGTCATCACCAGCATTCTCACGACGAGCAAAGTCTCCGAGAAGTCCTCGTAGCCTTATGTCGTCAGTCAAGGATAGCATGGGATCACCCAAAGGTCGAAGCATTACTGGGATGATGTCCTTAGGCCTTCCGCCCATCTTCGAGTTGATTGCAGGAAAGCCAAGGTCTACAACTTCACCTATCAAACCATTGAGTACAAGGACAAGTCACAGCACTATTAGACCACTATCAAGTGCACCGAGTACAAGACCTGGGGGAGAGGTACAGTCGCCAACAGTTTCGTCACCTGTGGAATCAGAACAGGAGTTCAATGTGTTCGAGCAAAGCGTCACATTCGCATTAGATGAGAGTGGCAGTTTAACACCATTGGACCACGAGAACACAGACCCATTCGACCTGAGACAAGATCACCCGAAAGCCACCCTTAGCCGAGTGTTGACGAATGTCATCATTCTGCAGGATTTTGTACTTGAACTCGCAGCTATCATGCAGGTCCGGGCAGGTTTATTCGATGGTGATATCTCGTTCTGCTGAAGGAAGATGTTAATGCCGTCCACGGCGTACTCATGCTGATTATACAGTAAAGTGCATGTTGCGCGCTATTGTCGAGCTGCAGCATTAGGCCGCAACTACGTACATGTGGATGTTGCAGACTCAAAGTCGAGTATTTTCGAAGTGTCGTTGCCGTCAATTGTTTTCCGGAATCTACTCCTTTTGTTTGTTGTTGTTCCCGAATCCTGAAACACCTCGAATCTCTCCCTTCTCAAAACACTCCCGACCTCAACTTGCGCCATACGACCACCAATGCATCTTGTCCTCACGTCGTCGCTCTCCTTGCTGTTGGCTGTTTCACCTCGATGACTACGCTCTCCTAGCCCGATCATGGATCCATCGTCACCAGCCAGAACGCCAAGGCGTGTATCTGTAGCAGATTCGATAGCCTCGCCATCTGCCTCAATCAGATCGCCCAAGTCGCCCAAAGTCAAGTCGATACGATCACGAAAAACTTCGCTGGCCACAAATATGGACACTATCGCAATGCAGCAGCAAGATCCACCATTACCCAAGATCATGAAGATCAGACCAAGCAAAATTCCCGCTACACCAGGAAAGCTGTTGCACGAGATGACAGACACCGATGCGAACGCACGCGCAATGCCTCCACCGGGTCTGCCTGTACCAAAGAAGTCTGCTCGTGAGTGATACATCCTGATAGGAGAGAGCGAGTTGACAGGAAGTGTTGCAACAGTACCAGCAAAACCAAAAAGGAAAACTCTAGCCGAGAGAGCTGGAGAGTATCATCCACCAGAGCAGCTGGTACCGCCGCCAATGCGATCAGGCAGTATCTCCCTGAAGAATTCACAACTCGGCGGAGCTAGGAGTGTTTCAGTCAGCTCATCCGGATCTTCAACAAGAGTACCCTCGATAAACTCTCGCATTACCTCAGGATCTTCGACATCGAGTTACAACGGCGCGTTACCAGCAGGCAAAATATCTACAGGCATGAAACGAACAGCTTCTCAGAGCATTCGACCACCGAAGACGTTCCAACACTCCATGACGATACCAGAAGAAGGCTCTGTGCTGGGAAAACGAAAATGTATGGCACCAGTTATTCACTACTCCACCGACGGACCGGTTTTGTTGCAGAAGCTACGCAAACGCTCCGACTCTACTATATACCAGTCAAGCGAAAACGCGTCGTCAAGCAGAAACCCTCTCCGTAACATATCGATCACGAACGCCATGCAGCAGTTGTCCTTGAATGGCGGCCCTCAACGTGCCCTCCCTATAGCGACAGCTGTCGGCCCCAGTGATGCAAAATGCCCCGACACTCCCTCATATATACCCAAAATTGTACCGCAGACGCCTGTTCAACCATCACGTCCAGCGACCCCTCCCAAAGAAATACGCACTTCATCACCCAAGAAATCCGCCTTCAAGATACCCTTTCTAAGCAGATACACTAACACGCAAGTAGCATGGGATACCGAAGGTCGATCGAAGGATGTCGATAGGCAAATGTACAAGGATATCCAGGAATTGAAGGCAATGCAGGCCGACTTCGCGGACAAAGAAACGAGGACAGAAAAGCGGTTAGCGACCGCGTTGAAGGAGCGTGAATCCATGCAGGATGAATACAAGGTCAAGAGTACGTCACCTCAGGCCTGGTTGCTTGCACTCTTCGCTCTTCGCACAAAAGTGATGAAGCTCACTAATGATCTCTCTATTTATAGTCTTCGAGCTTGAGATGTTGAAGTCAACACTATCAATCACGAACAAAGGGCTTCAAACAGAACTTGATGATGCCAAAGCACGACTTTCTTCGATGATGGTCGACTTTGATAACCTTCGCAGATCCAGTGCTTTAGAGTTGGATGATTTACGGCGAAAACATCGAAACGAATTTGAAGACATGCGGGACGATATGCGCAGGAACGAGGAGCGAGTCCGGAGGGAAGCACAGACAGAAACAGATCGGCTGATCAAAGTACACCTCGATGAGTTGGAAGAACTGGATCGACGGCGAAGGAATGAAATTGACGAGGAAAAGAACAAGAGAGCACAAGAGATGCAAGAAGTATCCTCACAACTGGCATTATACCGTCAAACAGCTGAATTGGAGACTGGCACGAAACAACGAGAGCTTCAAAATGTGAAGGCTGAGCTTGAGCAGGCACGAGAGGACATTGAGAAGAACCGAGCCATGAATGAAAGCTTGAGGACCAATCTAGCCGAATCACAAACTCATTCGTTAGGACTGGAAACATCGTTAAATGCCATGAAAGGCAAGATTGGATTCCTAGAATCAAACAGTCAATCACAATCAGAGGCTTATGCAGAGATGGATAGAAGAATGCAGGAAGCACTTGCAAGCGCCGAAGAAAGCAAAGTAAAGCTACGTCAAGAAGAAACTTTACGCAGAAAACTGCACAACCAAGTCCAAGAGCTCAAAGGCAACATCCGCGTCTTCTGCAGAGTCCGTCCATCATTACCAACGGAAGCAGATGAGGCAGCCAAACTCAATTTCCCTGATCAAGAAGCAGACAGCAAAGAGCTTCTTATCACAGGTCCAGATCAGAAGAGCTCACTTGGTACTGTCACCGCCGCCAAACATGCCTTTTCATTCGATCGCGTCTTCAGTCCGACCTCGCAGAACTTAGAAGTGTTTGATGAAATCAGCCAACTAGTCCAAAGTGCCCTAGATGGCTACAATGTCTGCATTTTCTGCTATGGCCAGACAGGTTCCGGCAAGACATACACAATGTCGTCGTCGGATGGCATGATCCCGCTTGCTGTGCATCAAATCTACGATACAGCTAAAAACCTCGAGGACAAAGGCTGGACATACACCATGGAAGGCAGCTTCGTCGAGGTTTACAATGAGAACCTCAATGATTTGCTGGGCAAGGCAGAAGAACTAGACAAGAAGAAACTGGAAATCAGACATGACAATGCTGGCGGCAAGACGAACATCGTCGGCGTAGAAACTATGATGCTGGACTCGCCCGACATGCTCAAGTCGCTGCTGCAGCGAGCTGATGGAAACAGAAGCGTGGCGGCCACGAAGGCGAATCAGAGATCCAGCCGAAGTCATTCAGTATTCATCCTCAAGCTACTTGGTGTCAACTCGATGACTGGTGAGCGTTCCGAGGGCACACTCAACCTCGTCGACTTGGCAGGTAGTGAACGTATTGGCCATAGTCAGGTCACCGGAGAGCGTCTGAAGGAGACGCAGAGTATCAATAAGAGTTTGAGCTGTCTTGGAGATGTGATTGCTGCTCTGGGACAAGGCAAGGATGGTGGACATGTCCCGTATAGAAATAGCAAGGTATGTTTACAAGCCTCATGCTCTCTATGGTTGATGAGATAAGTCGAAGAAGGCACTGTACTAACACTTGTATTAGTTGACGTATCTGCTACAACATTCACTTGGCGGCAACTCGAAAACACTAATGTTTGTCATGATAAGCCCGCTGCAGGCGCATCTGAGCGAGACGTTGACGAGTTTGAAGTTTGCTACAAAGGTATGTTTTCAGTATTTGGGAGGGCGTGAAAGTTATAGGGTATGAGGTCAGTTGACATTTATGACAGGTACACAATACGCACATCGGCACAGCGAAGCGTCAGGCACGCGTGTCTGGTTGAACTTCACACAATGGTCAACCAATTCTTTCGTATGAATCTTACATGGCGTTCAGGATAGTGTGAGGGAAGGAGCGAACAATGCTCAGGGTCAAGAGGATTTTTTGGAAACGTTTTCTGCTGTATTTTCTACGTCTTAGCTCATGAGAGGGGAGACCCCTGAGTGATCACGCTCGCAACGAGTTGACCAGAAGGAAGATTGCAGGACGAGAGACACTTTGTGACGAGTATAGACATGCACAATCAAACGCATGAACAATGGGTCATGCCTTCATTTGTGAAATCCTTGTTCCAGTGATAATATCATGGTGACCATGTTCATCTCCCTATCTGCTTTATCCTCGAAGTTCACATTGTCGTCGTGAATCTCCGTTCTGCCTCTTATTTGAAAGTTTCATAGGTAACTTCACATTGTTTTTGATAAAGAGATGTGGTGTTGTGTTTTGTATGCTATTGATTCGTGCCTGTATCGGGGTAGGACGTTGACGACGCAGAGCCTTGTATACTACACAATCCCTACCAAGATATGGTTTAAGCTGCTACCGCGCGACCAGGGGTGTAACATTTTCAACAACTGTATTGTTAGTATGTGAAATTGCTCCTTCTCCCTCTCGCACGCCAGGTCCGTCTCCCTATCGTCCATCTTCCTTCTTTAGTCGACGTGCTTCGTCTTCGATCATGCAGTCATCTCGTCCATCTAGCCCACCAAGTCACGTAGCAACCGATATGTCCACTTGAGTAGCAGTCAGTAGAATGTTATTTCTCTTATCCCATTGGCGTCTTCAGCAGGACACCGATCCTAGAAAGTGGATGGGGAATTGTTGCTCAGCGCTTGCGAGGAGTGTCTGGCGCAGATATCGATATAGGCGAATCCTTGAGGGCTTCCAGCTGCCAGCTCCCACTATAGGCAATTCTATGAGAGGACTAGGATCAGGAGGATCTACCGGGTGCGGTAGAACCTTCCTGGTCTGTATGCCACGAGCAAAGCAGTCTCGTCAAAGACTATGTTTTCCGGATGGGCACCAGCCTTTGAGTGCCTCGAGAACGCCGTTGAAGTTACACTCACGGATAGCTGCCATGAGCTGACTTCTCTACTCACTTTCTTCGAGGGCCCTCTGAACCACTTCTTGTGGTCCTTCCAGAAGTTCATTCAGCCTTTCAGGAGTGGGAGGTTGGGTTTCGCGTGATTCCAGGCGTTCCAGAATCCAGATACTCAGATCAAAGGTAGTCTCTGAGGACTTATCCTACGAGGGTTTGATTTTCTGGATCTGATCTATGACCTTTAACGCACATCTTCTTGATCGAAGCAGAGGTCCTATCATGAAACCGGGATGAGTTCTGCATTGCGCGATATAACGAGAAGTTTCTTCAATCCAGGCACATATTCGTATGATGAATACGGCTTGGAGCGCGTTTATACATCCTCAAGAACAATGATCCAGTCCTGCTCTTCAGGTGCCTCGTTCCCGATCCACCTGAGAAACTCCGATCGTGCTATGTCCACGTCCGGAACGGGTGGCTTCCAACAATGACCTTGTCCAAGGAGGGGAGTGGGAAAGTCGTCTTGTTTTAGCTCACATTATATATATAGCATTTGCACAGACTGGCACGAAGCCAGTAAAGACTCGGTGCACCATGCTGAGTCAATGGAGTGCGAACGTAGTTCTTATACGATACGCAAAGCACAAGTAGTACAAAAGAGAGTAATAAGTGCTATTGTTTGTTTGTGTGACCACGGCAAGGCAGTGACGAAGGACGTCGGCCGTTCTTCTTTTTTGAACTGCATGAAGCATGGTTTTAATATTGTTTACTGCATTATGTAAGTATGCACAGTCGGCGTGATGGTGATCCGACTACTTCTGTTCTGACTATATGTTACACGACCTCATCATGCTAAGAGAGGAGATCATTTCGCTTCGAACAGTACCTGAACCAGCCCGACGCCGTCGCAATGTCCATCCTCGTCAACCGTAAGCGCCAATGCTATACAAAGAGTCCCAACAATATGCTAGATGCTAGACGACAAGACAACCCATCCTCTAGTCATCATCCTCGTCCTCCTCCTTCTTCTTCTTGCCATCCTTGTCCTTGGACTTCTTTAGCTGGTCTTTCCAGACTTTGCTAGCCTTGTCTTTGTCAAGGTTCGGAAAGACTAGATCAAAGACATCCTGGTACCACTTAACTGGCTTGCCTTCAATATCTTCCTTGATGTTCTGTGAAATCACGTTAGCTCATTCGCTTTTTGACATAAACAATAGTCAAGAAAACTTACGTCTGGTAGTTCAAGCCAATCTGACATATTCGCGTCCGGGAAGATGATCATATTAGCACCAGCCCTCCTCGCAGCGACAGTTTTCTCCCTCAACCCACCAATCCTCAATACACGACCAGTCACGGTAAGCTCACCAGTCATGGCAATCTTGGGATCAAGAGGCTTGTCCAGTGCCAGAGACAAAAGCGAAGATGTCATAGTAACACCTGCCGATGGTCCATCCTTTGGTGTTGCACCTTCGGGACAGTGCAGATGCAAGCGTGCCTTTTCGAAGAAGCGGTTTTCAGGGAATTGGCGAGCCATAAGCGACTTAGCAAAGGAATAGGCAATGGTAGATGACTCTCTCATCACGTCCTTGAGATTTCCAGTGGTGTGTAGATCTCCTCGTGAGGAGTTGGATAGAGCGCTTTGTAGGATAGACTCAACATAAAGAGCTGCACCACCCATTGACGTCCAGGCTAGACCCATGGCAACACCGGGAGGAGTCACATCGTAGATCCTGTCAGACGTGAAGATGGGTGCACCAACGTAGTCCTTCAAGTTGTCCTTGGTGATGCTAACGTGTACCGAGTCTGGCACTGACAGCGCGATGCGAGGTGTTTCCGTGACTTCCTTCTCCATGTTGACCGGTGTTTCGGTAACGTCGGTCTCGTCCTTCTTTGACTCTTCTTGAGCAGCTTTGCCCTCAGTGGTGAGAGCCTTCTCTTCCGGAAGTGCTTCTTCGCCTATGTCTTCAATGATCTTCAATGCCGACTTGCGGTATACCTTCTCAATCTGCTTCTTCAGGTTACGTACACCACTCTCACGGCAGTATCGGTTGATCAAATCTTTGATAGCATCGTCCTCGAGTCTGACGTCCGCACCTTTAAGACCAGCAAGATCCTTGGCTGCAGGAGCAAGATAACGCTGTGCAATCGCCATCTTTTCGTCTGCGACATAACCAGAAAGCTCGATCATCTCCATACGATCCAGCAGAGGTCTAGGAATAGTGTCTGACTGGTTCGCTGTGCATACAAAGAGCACCTTCGACAAATCCACAGGCACATCCATGTAGTGATCTAAGAAAGAGTTGTTCTGCTCAGGGTCAAGCAGTTCCAGCAATGCCGAGGAAGGATCACCGTGTACACCTCTTCCAATCTTGTCAACCTCATCGATGAGAATGAGAGGGTTTTCGGTTTGACACTTCTTCAAGGCTTGGATGATCCTACCAGGAAGAGCGCCGACGTATGTACGCCTGTGACCCTTGATTTCCGCGACATCCGTCAAGCCACCAACACTGAAACGGTAGTATTGTCTATTCAAAGCACGAGCAATTGACTTTCCAATACTGGTCTTACCAACACCAGGAGGTCCTACGAAACAGATGATCTTGCCTTCGACTGTTCCTCGAAGTTTGCCAACAGCAATGAACTCCAGAATACGATCCTTGACATCCTTCATACCATGGTGATCCTCATCGAGGATAGTCTTCGCACCCTTGATACTGAATGTCTCGGCACTTCGCATACCCCATGGAATCTGTGTCAACCAATCGAGATAATTCCGCGTGACGTTAAACTCTGATGCGGCAGGCTCGAGCGAGCCAAGTTTGCTCAGCTCCTCGTCAAACACCTTTCGCACTGCCTCAGGCATAGCAAGCTTGTCTGCCTTGACCTTGAACTTCTCTACAAGCTTGTCCTTGCCATCCGACTCAAGACCAAGCTCTTTGTTAATAGCCTTGCGCTGTTCCATCAAGAAGTAATCTCTTTGTCTCTTTTGGATGCTGTTCTCGACATCCTTAGAGATCTTGGATTGCAACTGGTTGTTTACGAGCTCTTTCTTGAGTACGACCAATGCCTTCGATAGACGGTCCTCAATGTTTAGCGAAGCCAGTACTCCTTGCATCTCTGCAGCATCACCACCAGCAGAGACAGCAGCAGCAAAGTCTGCGAGACGTGCGGGATCGTCACCAACGTTGACAGTCTGGTTCATGGAGAACGTCGAAATCTGATCGCGGAAGAGTGAACTGAGGCCGGCAATCTCTCTGAACACGTTGATGATCTCTGCCGAGAGTGCTTTCACTGTAGGAGATTTCTTGTCCAAAGGTGCCTCCGTCAGATTCTCAACGTTCACCAAGCTCACTGGGTACTTGCTAAGGAAGGAGCTGGGCTTGAAGACTTGTTGTTGGGCATCTTCCGCTTTACCTTCATCCTTGGCATCCTTGCTGTTCTTGTTCTCCTCAAAGCTCGCCACAACGTTGCCAGCTTGGTCTTTCTCGGCAGATTCTTTGTCCCCTTGCTCTTGTGTCTGAACGTCGATCGTCCGTGGTGCCTCTGGCGTCTGTGCGGACTCGTCGGCATTATTCGTTAGGGAAGAGAGCTTGATTCTGCGGTGTGGGTATAGAACAGCTGTGATTGCCTTGTCGTCTCCTTGTACCGGGAAGGCGCTGGTAATCTGACAGAAAGTGCCAACATCGTACACATCGTCCACACTGCTGATCGTATCTTTATCTGCATTCTCGTCCTTGAAGAGAAAAGCTCCAATATAAGGTTGTCCTCTCTTGATCATTTCTTGTATGGCGGCCGATACTGCAGGATCTCGAATAGTAATGGCCTTGTAGAATCCAGGGAAAAGAGGTCTCTTTGCAATCGGTATTGCCATTACTTGAGGGTAGACGTCGGGAACTGTAGGTTTCGACAATGCCCTGTCATTACGGCGGCCTCGCCCCTTGCCATCGCCAGAACCTCCAGTGTCGCCTCCTTGTGCTCCAGCTGCACCCGCGCCACTTGCTCCTTCAGCACTAGCTGCAGATGCATTCTGTGATATTGGTGTAGGCTCTTCTACTCGAGTCTTTGCATCCTTCTCTTGCTGCTCCGCAATGCTGGCCTTAAGTTTCTCCTCGTTCTCTGCACTCTTTACCTCGTCTGTTAGTACCTGCTCAGCTGGATCATCCGATTCTGGTGGTTTGTCTTTGCGCTGCGCCGGAGAAGTGGTGAAGTGGCGAATTGTAGGGAAACTGGATCGAGGAAATGCGCCTGATATGTGGATGGTGCATGATGGGCAAGTATATGGGTTCAAGGCTCTTCGTGGCACTCTAGATGCTGGTGATCTAAGAGCATTCGAAGCTCGTCCTAATGCGGAGCATCGCCGGGGAATCATTGCTGTGTGTAAAGAGTGAAAACGAGAGTGGCGAGGATACAGCAATACTAGACAATGACAATGCAATCTCCAAATGAAACAAAAGTAGGGACAAAGTAAAGTAGTTGATCGTATACAGGTGGCGTTGAATCGCCTTTCCTCGTGCTTCTACAGATTATCAAACCTCTATGTATGACGACAGCCGTTATGCTTGGCCCCTATCCCGTACTATCGCTCATTTTGCTAACGACTAACGTCAGGAAACAAGACGTTCCGACATTCAGTCTTGTATAATCGCCCTTCAAAACAGCTGCCTTCGACTGCTTGATCACCTTACTCTCAAGGGTGAATCATGACGAACCTTCCGTCTCCATAACTCACTTCCACCCACCCAAACCTGCCCAAGGATCTTGTGCTTCTGTATTGTGTTGTGGTTGCTGACCATAAGGATGAGCTGGTGGAGCTCCATACTGCCCAGTCGGTGGTACAGGAAAGGTTTGCGGCCGCGTAGCGCCAGGTGGTGGAGCTGGAGGAGCGTAGCCTCCTGGCGGCGGATACAGCTGAGGAGGTGGTGACATATATCCGTGTCCTGTATGAGGTGGTGGAGGACTCATCGGTCCGTAGTTTCCAGGATTGTACGGGGCTTGCGAATTAGGACGAGCTGCAGGTGGATGCGGATACCCTGGTGATGTGACTGGAGGCTGCTGTCTTGGAGGGGGGACAGCGCCGTATGGTGGTGACTGCATTGCATATGGCGTAGGTTGTGCAGCATATGCAGGAGCTGGAGTACCAGGATATCCAGGCTGAGGTGGTGGTGGTGGCGCCGGTCGGTGTCCTAGAGTCTGTGAAGGTGGTTGCGGACTACTCACATTCATGCGGCCCATCAAGGCTTGCATTCGTTCTGTGTCTGTGTTCGCTTGTCCGTTGCCACCAGTCGTCTTCTTGCGCTCTATTTGCTGCAACAGATCTCCTCCCTCTGACTTTCTGTTGCCCACGAAAGATTCCACATTCAGCGATTGACTGTCGATGGTATTCTTGATATCCGAGTAGAACTTCTGTGCTCGCTCGAGACCAGTACGAAGATCATTAAATCCTTGATGCACCTTACGATATCGATTGAGCACGCTGCCACGCTGTCTCGAATATATCTCATATTTGTTCTGTTCAGCTCGAACCCTTTTGTCCTGGAGCAACTCGCTATACACTCTGGTAAGCTCTTTGAAGACGGACGACTGTTTGTGACTGGCCTGCAGAAGCCGAACTTGAAATGGTCTGAACTTCTCCAGCTCCACCTTGAAAAGCTGGTTTTCCTGGTTGCCCACAGCCTTCTTGGCGTGAATCAGGATGTGTGATATGTCGTCGGTGTGGACCTGTTGATGTTAGACTTTCCTTCGTACCGGTATAGTTCAATTGGTACCTTTTCCTTAAGATCCTTCAGCGTTTGTGCTCGTTCCCGTTTGATCAGATTGAGCTTCTTTACAAGGTCTTCCACGTGAGCGATTTGTTCAACAACAGTCGTGCCTCCTTCTTCGAAATCATCGCCAAGCAAATCACCGTCAGGTGATGTCGGCGACATTATACCATTGCCTTGTCCTCTTGCAGCACCTGCTTTCAGCAACGCGCGCTGGTAAAGAACGTCCGCTTCGTCAGCATGACCAGCTGACCGCATCTCCTCGAAATCTGTTTCATTTTCTCGTAGTGTACTTTGCAATTGGCCATCACTGATAGCTGCCTCATCGAGTGCCTTGCGATAACTTCGGATGTCGCTTCGTAATGTTGCGTTTAGCCTAGAGCTTGGCTGCTGAACCCACTCGCTACCATATCGTGAGCGCATCTTCTCACACACACTTTCTTCCATATCGAGTTGCCTTGAGCTCTTATCTAATGCCTCGAGCATGACTGTCTTCTCACTACCGAGCTGCTCAAGGTCCTGTCCGAATGGTGGATAGCCTGCCAGATCTTGACACCACTGCCGGAACTCTTCATCTACGACCAGGTCAGTTTCCATCCCACCTTTTAGCACATTCAGACTGCCTGGGAGCTTCAGATAGTCGAGACTAGCCGCCATTTCGCTATTGGCCTGCTCAGCACGTTCATTTTCCGCTCTCAACATCTTTGCCTTCTCCTCGTCGTATAAACTGGCAGATTCTGTGACTGACATT
>Ga0160428_1001757_pt1 | contig 15091 bp, 11 predicted proteins | sample SolpanmetagenomM_FD_108198 | JGI IMG/M metagenome (GOLD analysis project Ga0160428, IMG submission 108198) | Solar panel surface microbial communities from Lawrence Berkeley National Laboratory, California, USA - M | ecosystem: Engineered > Built environment > Solar panel > Unclassified ... | reverse complement strand
CGCGTTCAAAACGGCCGTACTCGACTTTTTCACCCGGCTCGACGAGTTTGGACCTGAACTCGCGTCCCTACTAACCCGCAACTTTCATATTCTCGACGCGCAATCCACTTCGTGACGAGTATAACACCTATTTCAATTCCACCTGGTCCGATTGAAGCGGTAACCGATCTGAACCTAGTGCCCCGCGAACTGCTAAATTTCAATTCCACCTGGTCCGATTGAAGCCCATAGTGAAGTGCGATTAATAGCTGTCATGTATCCATTTCAATTCCACCTGGTCCGATTGAAGCTCGCAACTCAGGCACCTCACTATCACCTCCGACCCCATTTCAATTCCACCTGGTCCGATTGAAGCGCAGCGAAGAGCGGAATAGTGCGCCTTCACCTAGATATTTCAATTCCACCTGGTCCGATTGAAGCTGCGTCGCCGGGCGTTGCTTATCGGTCAGCATCTCGCATTTCAATTCCACCTGGTCCGATTGAAGCTGATAATCTGAATACCAGCCTGATATATGCTCACGCATTTCAATTCCACCTGGTCCGATTGAAGCTTGCCGGCGCGCTAGCCTACTTCTCGCCCCGCAGCTTATTTCAATTCCACCTGGTCCGATTGAAGCCCCACCGCCATCATTCACGCTATCCGCTCCTAGCCAATTTCAATTCCACCTGGTCCGATTGAAGCCCGGAATAGCTGCTAAGAACTCGCCGGGCCAACGCTATTTCAATTCCACCTGGTCCGATTGAAGCGACATTCTACCATGCGGGTGTCCGAGGTGTCTTAGAATTTCAATTCCACCTGGTCCGATTGAAGCGCAACCGCACGGGCGGGCTGTCGAGGGTGAGGGCCGATTTCAATTCCACCTGGTCCGATTGAAGCTTTTCCACGTGGCCCCGGCCGCGCTAGCTGCTTCTGCATTTCAATTCCACCTGGTCCGATTGAAGCCCGCACCATCGGGCCACTGAATAGGATGGGCCGTTCCTATTTCAATTCCACCTGGTCCGATTGAAGCCAGCAAACGAGTAGAAAGCTTTCTCGACCGCACGCTCTAATTTCAATTCCACCTGGTCCGATTGAAGCGCGGGGGGCATTGTCGGGGAGTATAGTAAGGCGAACAATTTCAATTCCACCTGGTCCGATTGAAGCCCTACCTGCCAGGCTCCACGCTGGGCATAGTGGATCATTTCAATTCCACCTGGTCCGATTGAAGCAATTTGTTTCTAGCAATACGCGGTGCAGCTTCTCAGATTTCAATTCCACCTGGTCCGATTGAAGCGATTCTGCCCATCACTTCTCTAACACCAAAATTACAAATTTCAATTCCACCTGGTCCGATTGAAGCGTTGATGAACCGCTCAATGCGATCATCATTCCTCTATTTCAATTCCACCTGGTCCGATTGAAGCGCATCTTGCTTGTCGCGCAGAAACTGCTTCCAGTCCATTTCAATTCCACCTGGTCCGATTGAAGCGATTGCGCCAGACGCCACGACGAATTACGCCATCCGATTTCAATTCCACCTGGTCCGATTGAAGCAAGTGCTCGAATTCTGCGAAACCTATCAGGTGCAGAATTTCAATTCCACCTGGTCCGATTGAAGCGCGAAGCCGCCTTCTCCGAATCGTTCACACTCCCGAATTTCAATTCCACCTGGTCCGATTGAAGCAACAACGACCCATCGCCATTGGCACTTACCTGATTCATTTCAATTCCACCTGGTCCGATTGAAGCTGAGGGCCGGGGCTTCTTTGTCGAGGTGGGGGTTGAATTTCAATTCCACCTGGTCCGATTGAAGCATGTTGCACTAAGCTTTGGCCAGTTATGGCCATCTTTATTTCAATTCCACCTGGTCCGATTGAAGCCAGATTGCGGAACGGGGCCAGCAGGCCGTCGAGCGCCATTTCAATTCCACCTGGTCCGATTGAAGCTTCATGACATGCTTATTTGAGGCCGTAAAGACTTTATTTCAATTCCACCTGGTCCGATTGAAGCCAATCGTGCCCGGTTTCAGCCCATCAAGCTGCCCATATTTCAATTCCACCTGGTCCGATTGAAGCGGCCAGCTACGGCGGGGCTGCCACTGGTAAGCAGCATTTCAATTCCACCTGGTCCGATTGAAGCGCTGATTTAGGGAGTATGCGGGGCAGATTCATGCATTTCAATTCCACCTGGTCCGATTGAAGCCGGCATTCCCTCGCTAGGTGCCCACCGCGCCCTGCGATTTCAATTCCACCTGGTCCGATTGAAGCCCATGTGCGGGTTTTGCAGCTTTCTCAAATACTCCGATTTCAATTCCACCTGGTCCGATTGAAGCCTTTGCCGGTAAGCGCATCACGCTCAAGGGCCGCAAATTTCAATTCCACCTGGTCCGATTGAAGCCATGGGATGTGCTGTGGGCTGAGCGGGTAGTAGTCAATTTCAATTCCACCTGGTCCGATTGAAGCTGTGTTGCAGCTCGCGCAGGGAAACGGGGCTAGGAGCATTTCAATTCCACCTGGTCCGATTGAAGCGTCTTTGTGGGCGGGGCGTTCGGTGGTGCGTTGCGTATTTCAATTCCACCTGGTCCGATTGAAGCCGTAGTTCGTATCTACGGTAGCCTGTGCACATTCAAATTTCAATTCCACCTGGTCCGATTGAAGCCCCGTATCCGGTGCTTTGCGAGGCCTCCCTCCCTTATTTCAATTCCACCTGGTCCGATTGAAGCCCGTCGATTAAGTTACAAGTATAGGCGTTTCCGTGCAGTAGAGCCACTTTTTTTCTGGTAGAAAATCTACTAAAGTCGTCGCTGGCTAATACTACGATTTTCCCCGTGAATAGACGACTCTGATAGTCATGCTGTTAGCGCAATAAGATGCGCGGCAGGCTTTGCCCAGCGAGTACCGTGCGCCAACCGACGATGGACCACTCTATAAAATGTTGTCCAGTGAGCTGCGCTCCCGGCCCACGACCTGCTTTTCCAACCACTGCTGGGTGCGGCTTTTGAAGAGAATGACGCTGTCCTCATCCTCATCCAGAATAGTACGGGCCTTGGCTAGCAATTCGGCTAGCTTCACCTCGCTGATTTCCCCCTCAAAAACGGAATTTTGAATCCAGTGCAGGTAGCGGCGGCACAGCTTCAGCATTCGTCCTACGCGCTGTTGCTTCATATCATACACTAAGATAACGTACATTACCACCAAGCTTTAAAAGGTTGATATTCTTCCATATTCAATAAGTGCTTAGTTAGCTTGTAGCATTCGAGCTTGATGAGATGCTGGTAGCTCACGGTGCGGTTGAGGCGACGATGTTGAATCGTTTCTTTCATTCGCTCTTCAAATACCCGTACGAACGTTTTGCGGCCAGATTCCTTGAGTAAGCAGCCGTCGAGTTCGCGCACGAAGTCGCGGGGCTGAATTTCCTTTTTGTTGAGCAGCCGGAAAATGGTGCGGTCCACGAGCAGAGGCTTGAAAATCTCGGCCATATCGAGGGCCAGCGAAAAGCGGCGAGTACCGGGCTCATGCAAAAACGAGATGGTAGGGTTGAGCTGGGTGTGATAAATCTGCGAGAGGCAGGCTGCGTAGCAGAGCATATTGCCAAAGGAAATTAGCGCATTCAGCTCATTCTGCGGGGGCTGGGTACTGCGGGTGCCAAACGTGAAGCCCGGCACGCTCACCAGCTGCTCGAAGCAGCGGTAGTACGTCTGCCGGATATTGCCTTCGTAGCCCATTATCTCGGCCACGCTGCTAGTATGGGGTAGGGCCGAGACATATAGCTCAATTTGCGCAATTTCCTCGCCTACCTGCCGGCCCCGGCTTTGGTAGTAACGCAGGGTTTTGAGCAAGTTGAAGGCCGCGCCCTCCACCAGCTTACGGGCCAGAACAAGGCGCTTTTTGAGGCTGGTGTAGTGGCCCGTCTGGGCTACTTGTAATTTACCCGCCAACAAGTACTCCTTAGCCATGAAGGAGCCGGTGTAGTGCTCGTAATAGTCGAAAAAATGCACGGAGATGCCGTTTTTCCCCAGAAAATTATACAGCGCCGAATTCGCGTCGAGCGAGCCAAACACATAAAGGTCAGCAATATTTTCGATGGGTAAAAACTTGGTTTGCCCTTCGGCGCCTGCCTCGTCGTAAGCTGTGTATTTCAAGGTATTATCTTGGCGGCTCATCCGGCCAGGATTGAAAATATAAAGGCTCTTCTTCATCGCGGGTTGACCATGTTTGTAGCAGGTAAAAAGTCTGTGGCCTTATTCGCCCACGTAGCACAGCTCGTAGTAGCTGCACTGCTTGCAAAAAGGCTTATTGATGACGGGCGGACATTGCTCATTATCCACGATGCGGCGGATGTCGGCCTCCCAGGCGGCGATGGCCGCGTAGTCTTCGGGCAGTAGCTCTACCTTTTGGGTCTGGCGCAGGCGCGGGTATTCCAGCAGGCCAGTGGCGCCGGGGGCGCCGTGCTGCTCCAGCAGCCAGAGGTAGTATTTGACCTGGGCCACGTGGGCCTGCTCGGCTTTATTGCCCCGCTTTATTTCGTGGACCACCTTGGTTTTGGGGTCGTAGAAGTCGATTTTGCTGCCGCCAATCATGATTTCGCGGTTGCGGTCGGCCCGCTGAGGGTAGGCCGTTTCGTGCAGCAGCTTGCCATCCTGCACGGTGTCGGAGAAAAACTCCATACGTACCTCGTGGGCATGCAGCCACAGCTCGCGGTGGCAAATGTGGTACAGGTTGACGAGCGTAGCGGTGATGGGGCGCATAGCAGCACTATTTTACAAGAAAACGGTAAACTCATCCACTGCCAGCTTATCGGAGCGAATGCCACTCTCGGGGTCGTATACCTCACGCCAGTCTTGCGCGTCGAGGGCCCACATTCCGTAGCAATCCCGCGCATGAATACTGGTTTGGATACGTTGCATATCCTTCGACTGGGCAAATAAGGAGCAGGTAAACAACGTAAGAATACCCTGTAATTTCTTTTTATTCAGCCGGTTTGCTTGCTTTTCTTCCCGGTCTTTACCTGGCTCTTTAATAAAGCTAACAAACAGGTCGAGCACCGTCTGACCCGATAAATACCCTTCAGCAAATTCAATATAATGGCTTCGTAAAAACTGCTGTTGGGCTGGGGTGAGCAGCCAGTTTTTAGCTTGGAAAATAGTCCATTCTTGCTCCGACGAAAAATCTAACGGGCCGGGCTGCCGCCATTCGCCAGCGGCCCAGATATCAGGGTAGCGGCCCATGGAACACGGGATGAACAGCGTACCAGTTTCCTGGTCAATCAGCTTCAGGTTCTCATCGACCGCCGGGAAGTTCAGATGGCGGCACTGCTCTTGGTATGTGCTCAGGTTGACTCCACCTGCTTTTGCGTTCCAGCTGTCAATGCCCTGCATTACCTCGCGGTAGAGGCGGTCAAAATCTTTGCTGGCCAGAATGCTGGCGGCTTCCTGCCGAAATTCCCGGCTTTCCTGCACCCCGTAGCGCTTATCGTGGCCGTAGAGCAGCTTGGCCGAATCGAGCCGGAATAAATAGAGCACACTCCCTTGCTTCGTAGCGTTGCGGTTAACGCGGCCGGCCAGTTGTTCCTCGCTGTCGAGCAAAGACCGGTCCTTGAAGCCCAGGTCCATGTCGATATCTACCCCCGCTTCTACCACTTGCGTAGTAATGAGTAGCACCTTGGGGCAAGCGGCGGGCTGGTTTTTTAGGAAATAAATAATAGCCCGGCGGCGCGGCTCCAGGATAGTGCCCGATAGTACCAGCAGCGTGTAGCCTGGTAGTAGCTCGCCCGCTAAGGAGTGAAATTCAGTAGCTGTTTTCTTGAAAATGAACTCAATAACTGTGCGTACCCGGCCGTCGTGCTCGTCGGCCCAGACTTCGGAGCGCGCTAATACCTGGCCCGCCAGCTGGCGTAAGTACGCTTGGCGGGCCTCGGTGTCTTTACGGTCGGGCGTGGTCAGCTCCGTTTCTAGGCTAAAATCGAAGCGTACCCGCTGGCCGAAGTTGGGGTTAAGAAAAAAGCGTTGCCGGGCTTCAGGCAGCAATTCTCGAAACGGCACCCGCACGTAGTCAGCTTCGCCGAGTTTTAGCGCGTTGAGGCGGGGTAGCGTGGCCGACATTAGCACGAAGCGAATGTTGAAGGTCCGGGCGTATTCTTCAAATAGCCACGCCAGCTTGTCCCAATGGCGCGGGTCGTAGCTCTGGAGCTCATCAAGGATGACGATGGAGTTGGCTAGGCGGTGCAGCAGGTAATTGGCCTCTTTGCGGCTGGTTTTGAGCACGTCTACGAAGCGCACGTGCGTGAGCAAGCACACCGGGAAGTTGACAAACAAGTTGTCGAGTTGCGTACGGTGCTCACGGCCGTAGCGTGCATCGGGCTCAGGGTCGCCAGGGTAGTCTTTGCGAGCGTAGTCGGCGCGGCTGTGCAGCTGCACTACTTCGTCAGCGGTCAGGCCTAGGGTATCGCGCAGGGCTTGCGCGGTTTGGGTGATGAGCGTGGTAAAGGGGAAGACGTAGTAAATCTTGGTCAACTCGGGGTTGGCGGCCAGCAGCTCAGCGGCGGCCAGCATCGAGAGGTTAGTTTTACCGCCGCCGGTGGGTGCGTGCAGGTAAAACAATCGCTCGTGGGCGTGCTGGCGCACGTTGGTAACTACTTCGGCGGCCATGCGGCTGCGCAGCTTGTTTAGGTTATCGGCGCTCGGCACTTGCCAAGCGACTTGCGTGGGGTCTTCGGCCAGCCACTCAGCTAGCTGCTCAGTTACTTGGCGGTTGTAGCCTTGCAGCATGCGGGCATTTTGAATAATCTTTGCCCGTAACTCGCCCGTTATCAGCCCAAAGTCTTCATACGGATGCGCATCGTCCCAGCCATTGTAATAATGCGCGGTACCATAAAAATCGGCTGCCGTGAGCAGCGAGAAGGTAAGCCGCACTAGCGCATACAAGGCAAAGGCAGGCTGTCTGGGTTGGGTGAGCGCAGCCAGCGTTTCGGTGTGGCCATTGTGTTTTGGGGCATCCGCACGCTTCCCAATCAATTCGTGAATAAATTGCTGGTTTTCAGTCGAAACGTTAGTATCAAATAGTGTCAGGTAAGCTTGCAGTGCTTGCGCAGGGCCTTGCAATGACGTATTGCCCTGCGCAAGGTCGTCGCCCAGGCGGGGGCTATGGTGGCGCTCTACCGGGTAGGCCAGCGCCAGCAGCGTAGCCGCAAGTGCTTTCTGCGTGGTAGCCGGCTCTTGTTCCAGAATAGTGTGCAGTTCCCGCACCACGAACAAATAGGTGCTGATAAGGGCGTGGTGCGAGCTGAAATCGTGCTTCACAGCCAGAAACTCCGGCCGGCCCGGATTCTGAATGTGAGCTTGGTAAGCCGCGTTCACCTTGCCAAAATCGTGGTGCCACACGGCTTGCACCAGCAGGCGTTTTGCCAGGCCGGCTACGCGGGCCTGCTCGGCGGCGGGCACGGCCCTCGCTGTGGCTTCCTGGGCCAGCGTGTCGGCCACGGTATCGAGGCCGTGGGCCTGCGCCAACTGACCAAAGTATAGCATCACGCGGTGCATGTGCTCAGCTAGACTTTCCGGGGCTACCGTGTCGTTATAGGCACTGTGGCCGTGGTAGGCGTGGGCGTGGGCAAGCGTGGTAGCCAGGGGCGGTATCCCGGCCAGTAGCTCAGCGAAAGTAGGTAGCGCAGGCATAGGGCAGCGAGGGTAATTAAGAGAGCTGTACTACTTGGTTATCAATCCATTCGTACAAATCCACTAGGGGCGTAGTGGCCTCAAAACGAGCGTTGCTGAAGACAAAATCGGCGTAGCGGTACTGCATTAGGTATTCATCAAAACCTATCGGCAGCCGCTCGAAATGCAGAAAGGGCGGCTCGGTAGCATTGCCCTGACGGGCCCGCAAGCCTACGGCCCGTGCGATGGCATCACTCACACGCTCCGTCTTGTAAAACGCTGATGCCACCTCGAAGTCATGCCCGCCCCCAAACGGCTGGGCATTAGGTATTTCTTGCACGTTGTCCCAGCTCAGGGCAAACTCGTTTTTGCCCAGGTAGGGTAGGTACTCGGCTTCCTGTCGATGCAGCCGCTGGTAGACGGTTTCCTCTACCGGGTTGGCGCGGTTCAGCAGCACGAAGCAGCGGTAGGCGGGGCGGATGAGGGTGCTCTCGCGCAGTATCCAGGTGCCATCGGCGTTGGCGTAGCCCACGGTGTTGGTGTATTCAATCACCGTTTTGGCGAAGCTGCCGCGCTCGTGGCGGGGCCGGTCGCCGCGGGAGGCGGCTTCGGGGCCGGCGTAGGCCAGCGGGGCCACACCCACGCGCAGGTGCCCGAGCTTGTCCCAGTATTCGGGGCGCTGCCCGCGCCCGGCGTAGCCACCCAGGCCCGCTACCGCGCCCAGCAGGCCCAGCAGGGCCGGCCGGTGCAGTAGGTTATAGCTCAGGCTCAAACCATCGTTCACGTCGGGCTTGCGCAGAAAGCCAAAGTCGGCCCGCACGTCAAAGGAGAGCAGCGTAAGGGGGGGTAGGGCCGGGGCCGCGGCTGACTGGGCCATCGGCGCGTCAAAGGAAAGTAGCGTTTGCATATGCGGCCGGGCCTAAAGCGGCAGCTCTTCGGCCCCGGCAGGCAGGTTGATTACCTCAGTGCCAGCCTTGTGATAGTATACTTCGATGCGCGCTACCTGCTCGGCCACCCGCGGCTCGGCCAGCAAGGCACTCACCTTAGTTAAGTCGATTTTGCGGTCGAGGCCCACGCTCACCAGCTCTACCAGCGAGGGTAGTACCAGCTTCGAGCCTTCTTTTAGCTCTACCCACAGCAGCAGCTCGTTTTCGGTGCCGGCTTTGGAAGCCGAGTCGTAGAAGGTGACGCCGCTGCGCAGGGCTTCTTTGAGCTTTTCTACGTCGGCAGTACTTAGGCCGCTGGTGCCTTCGCCGGCCCGCTGCACATGGTCGGCCAGGTTCTGCGGGTTCACCGAAAAGTGGTGCACGTAGTGACCTTCGCGTAGGCGCACCTGTGTGCCCAGCGTAGACATGGTGGAGTCGATGCTTTTATCGCCGGGGTTGCGGAAGGGCGACATAATCTGCTCCGAGAAAATAGCGCCCTCCGCGTAGCGGTTCATGCCGTGCGTAATCTGCACTGGCCCGTGAATAGAAATGTTGGTTTCGCCCGCAAACGTGGCTCCGAACAAGCGGATGTCCAGGCACTTCAGCAAATTGCCCAGAATAGCCAGCCGCACCACGCTATCCTTGTTCTTGCCTTTTTCCTGGGGGTAGGGGCCAAACAGGTTGTTGTACGTTTCATCGAGCGTGCGCGGGGTCATGCTCTCGTTGAAGGTCTTGAAGTAAAAAATCTTCTCGTCGGCGTAGTTGCGAATGAAATAATTCTTAATGGAATATTTCAGTACCTTGTCCGTGGCGTACACCGTGCCATCGGGCAGGGTACGCGGCTGGTGCGTAAAATCAGCGTTGTAGTTAGAATTAACGCTCTTGATGACGGCGCAGCCGTAGGCGCGGCGGGTGTAGTTCTGGGGCATGAGGCGGGGAAAATTTCTGGAAAAGATTAAGCTTCGGTTTCATCGGTATCGGCCGCGGCGGGGTCAGCACCCGCCGTAGGTTCCGGGGTTTCCCCTTTTCTGGCAAACAAGCCGGAGGGACTGAAGTAGCCGCACAAAATGAAGGCTAGTAGGTCTTTGGGCGTCTTGCGGGCCTCGTAACCCAATACCTCCTCGGCCAGCTTGCGAAAGCGACGGTTGCCAAACGAGATGGCGTGTTTGTAGCGCCGAATGGTTTGGGCCAGCGCGTCCTTAAACAGCACGTCGTTGGTCTTTTGCAGGAAAGGCTCCAGCAGCTCGTTGGTCTTGTCCTCGGTCTTGCTCTGGTAGAGCAGGTAGTAGATGAGCTGGCCGGCGGCGAAGGCGTAGTCCTCGTCGGTAGCCAGGTGCTGGTCGGCGGCCTCGTCGGCCAGCAGGCGGCTCAGGGAAGCCCGCAGCTCGGGAAGGTAGGTGGGCATGTCGTGTCCGGTGAAGTTGGAATTAGAAGAATCAAACAGGTGGTTGAGGCTCAGATAGATATTAAGCTTTTGCTTGGTCCGGTAGCCTGCGTACTTGTCGGTCGCTACCACGTCGGCACCAATGCCCGAGAGCAACATGTCGCGCCAGGCCCCCGCCGTAATGGCCTGCCGCCGCGACTTGTACACGAAATCGTACCAGGCCTGCCGGTACTGCATGACCAGCCGGAACGTCGTGGCCGAGCAAAACTTGGGGTCGATGTCGTCGAAATACTTGTAGGCCCAGGCCCCGCTTTTCTGCTCCTGCACCAGGGCATTGCTGAAAATAATTTTCAGCACCTGCGTTTGCAGCTCAAACACGGTAGCCGGCTTTAGCACTTGGTTGATGCCAAACAGGTCCTGCACCCGCCAGTAGGCTGTGTCCTGCGCCTCGTCGCGCAGCCGGACATCGAAGCGGCTCACATAGTCAAAATCCTTAACCTCGCCGCGCTGGTAAAACAGCAGGTAGTAATTATTAAGGTCATGGCCGCCTTCGAGCAGGCGGGTCATAATCTCGCGGTAGCCGGGCACGGTGGCCGGGTCTTCGTTGAAAATAGCTACGACCTGCCGGTTCAACTCGTCGGCATCCACGAACACGGGGAGCGGATTGGGCAAGATGCGCGGGTTACGGTCGGCCAGCAGCCGAAAATCGTTGAGCCAGCGAGCGTCGGTGTCCGAAATACGGCTGCTGATTCCCGAGGCCATCGGGCTGCGGGCCGCATTGGTACCGAAAGGCGCGGTTTGATGCAGCAAAAATGGCTTTTTATCGCCGTAGCCGTTGAAGAAGTTGCTGGTGCCGTACACCCGGTTATGTGCATCAGGCGCGGTATTTTCCTGCTCGGTATTGAAGAGCTTGTCGCGCAGGTAGCGGTTGTTTATTCGCTCATAGTCGGCTAGGCTGGCCTGCGGCTCACCCAGATACACCACGATGTAGTCAGTTTCCTTCAGCTTCTCATACTCGGGCAACGCCGCCAGCGTCTCGGCCAGGCTATTCTGGCAAAAGTGCTTGAATTGCAACGTCACCTGCCGCTCGCGCTCCTGCTCAGGCTCCAGCAGGGTGATGGCCCGGTCGAAGTAGCGCCCAATGCGCTGGTCGAGGGGCTTTTTATTTTCCGCCTGCTTTTTCAGATAGGCTTCCCCGCCTATCCAAGCCGCCCGCTTAAACGCCAAGCAGTAGGGCGAAACCGAATGAATTTCCTTTTCCGGCGCGTCCAGACACTTCCAAGTGTCAATCATCCAAGCCCGTTGCTCGTGCCGAGCACAGTTCAGCAAGTACTCCGATACGTGGGTATCGGTGCGCCGATGCAGTTCCGGCGGCTGCACCTGTACTGCGCCTTCTCCGTCGAAGCTGACTACTATGTGCAGCCCGTCCTTGGGCCGCAGGCCGTGCTCCTTGAAGCCGTTTAGTACCCGGTCGGTGTAGGTGATAAGCTCTTGTATCATGGAGTGAAGATAGTGGAAATCTCAGTGAGAGTATAATGGGTGCGGGAAATAAAAATTGAGATTATTAGTAAAAAGTAGTTGTACCTTTACCGCCATGCAGCGGTGAAATTGAAATGTGAGCGTCTACAGGGTATCAATCGGATTGTAAGCTGCATGGCCCACGAATAGCAACCCTATTCGTGGGCCTATTCGATTAGTCACAAGAAATTACTTAAATGCGATGGACGACCTCAATCTGAATTTTGACCTAGACCTGAGCCAACTCAGCGCTGTAGACTTGCAACACATTAGTGTAACTATGGCGCAGGTGCGAACTGCGTATACCAAGCCAGTGGCGACTATTGAACCAGAATCAGCATTTCCGGATGTGTGGCAGGTGTTGGGTTTCATTGGCAAGGGTCGGTTTATTTTCGTAGCTTTGAGATATGACGACCACACCGGAAAACTCGCAGCCCTTGGAGTCGAAGTCGCCGAAGACCTTGCCGAACTCCGCTATTACCTCTGCCGCATCTAGTGCCTCCAATCCTTTTCAGGGGCCGGGGGCGGAGGATGCCTGGCGACGTTTGCGGGCCCAACCGGGCCGGGTCGTCAGCCGCGAAGAGATGATGCGTCGCATTCGGGAGCAGGCTCAGCGAAAAGCTAGCGAGTAGATATTTCAAAAAGCCGCCCAGCGCGGCTTTTTTCATGCCCCTATACCAGCGCTCCGCACCCAATGCCGGTGGAATGCCCTACGCCTACCTCCCAGGCAAACTGAATCTGCGCAGCACTGCCGCTCACCAGCACCGGGCAGATACTGCCGCGGCCCTGCACCTGCTTATAGCGAAAGAGCTTACTCTTCGCCGTGGCGACGAAGGCAGGGTCGAAACGCACGGCGGCACCGGTATCGTCCAGGCCCGCCCGGCGGAGCTTGTGGCGCAGGGTGGCGGTGAGCAATTCGTCAGCAAGTGGGTGGTCGGGCAGGAGGTGGTCGGCGGGTTTACCTTTCTCCACCTCGTGCTTGATGAATACCGGGCCAGCTACGCGGAAAGGCTGCTCGCCGGCGGCAAAATCGGGGGCACATTGCATGCGCACATCGCGCACGGCTAGGCCCAACTCTAAGGCCGGAGCCCGCACTACACCGCTCACCAATTCATGAATCAGCGTTTCATCAGGGGCGGAGATAAACCAACTAGCTCCTTCCGCAAAGCGGATGCCCGCGCGCCCGGCACGCCCGCCGTGCAGCCACGAGTACGAGTAGAGGGAAAGACTATCGTGTAACGCGGGATTGTGGCCAGCCCAGCGGTGAAAAGCGCTTTTGAGCGTCGATAGGTAGTCGAAGGGAACAGTGGACGGAGCGGTTAGGCAGAGATGCAGGCGCACAAGGAGAGGCTAAAGAGAATAGACTGTCAGTGACTGAAGCTGACTAATTTTGCTAATGCAAGTAGCAGCAAATTAAGCAAATTTCCTAGCATGAAGGTTATAAAATGTTTTTGATAGCTATTTCATTTTAAATGAGAGTTGCTGCTACTTGTGCGTTGAGGGGCGGCACAGTGCTACGATGCCCAACAACTTGTCATTAGTGTGTGGTTTCTAGCTATCAGCCTACCCCTAGTGGTCTTGCTAAGGATTATACCCGAACCTACTGACTTGATTTTTCTGTAAGCCGGGAAATAGCTGCGCTCAGGTAGCTTATTCGTCGAGGACGTTGTGGTCATGACCTCCGCTCGCCGACTGGTGCGAAAACCGCTTCTATCTACGCCCTAGCGTAGCTTTATTGTCATATGACCGTTGACCAAGTACGCCGCCTGCTAGCGCAGGGCGAAGGCATCCAACTCGAATTCAAAGAAGCCCAGCAGGCGCTACCAACCAATTTCTTTGAGACTGTTTGCGCCTTTCTTAATCGGGATGGGGGCACCATCCTTCTTGGCGTAGAAGATGATGGGGCCGTCTGCGGGATACTAGCCAGCGCGGTGTCTACGCTCAAAACGAACATTGCTAACCTGTCGAATAACCCCGAGAAGCTCGACCCGCCTTGCGTACTGTTTCCCAGCCACGTGCAACTCGACGGCAAAGAGGTACTGTGCGTCCAGGTGCTGGCCGATTCGCAGCTGCACCGCACCCGGGGCGTGGTCTATGACCGCAGCGAAGATGGTGATTTTACTGTCACGGACCCAGCCCGCCTGGCGGCGCTCTATCAGCGTAAGCGCCTCTTCTACACCGAAAGCACCGTGTACCCCCACGTGCGCCTGCAGGACCTCCGGGCGGACCTCTTTCCCAAAGTCCGGCAGCTGCTGGCTAGCCGCAACCCAGGTCACCCCTGGCTCACGCTCGACAACCACCAATTGCTGATTAAGGCCGGCCTCTATCAACGCGACCAGCAGCAGCAGGAAGGCTATACCCTGGCGGCGGTTCTGCTGCTGGGTACTGACGAGGTAATTACGCAGGTAGTGCCTCACTTTCGGGTTGATGCCCTGCTGCGCCGCCACGATGTGCAGCGCTATGATGACCGCCTCGACATCCGCACCAATCTCATCGACGCTTACGAGCAGCTCATGGATTTCGTAGGCAAGCATTTGCCGGACCCATTCTATCTGGAGGGAACCACCCGTATTAGCCTGCGGGACAAGATTTTTCGGGAAGTAGTGGCCAATATTCTCGTGCACCGGGAATATACGAATGCCCGTCCTACCACCTTTATTATCTACGCCGACCAGGTAGTGGCCGAAAATGCGAACGTACCGCACCATGGGGGCGCCTTGTTGCTCGATACGTTCGCGCCGTATCCGAAGAATCCGACCCTGGCCCGGTTTTTCCTCCAGTTAGGCCGCGCCGAAGAGCTAGGCTCCGGCGTGTTGAACGTGACGCATTACCTCCCCCAGTACGTACGGGGAGCCCTGCCCCGCTTTCTCGACGGCCCCGTCTTTCAAACCATCTTGCCCTTGACCGTGAGTCAAGTAGGGGAGGAAGCGGCAACGCTACTGCTGCAAATGCTGAATTTACCCGTTGACGTTACAACTAAAACCAGCCTGGCGGCGCTTGCCCAGCGCCCGGCGCTGCGGGCTGCCTATCCGTCGGCCTCAGCCCTGCTCTATCAAGTGGGCCTAGGGTGGGTACGCGATGGGACTAGGCTAAACCTAGACAAAATGGCTCCTGAGGCTTCGCTACCCACGTTCGAGCATTGGCAGGGACTAGGTGCCGAAGAAAAAGGGACTAGGCTGCTGCCCATGCGGCTGCTACAACTGCTACGCGTACTCATGCTCTGCTTGCAACCACAACCGCTAGCCGCCGTGCTACAGGTGTTAGCGGTGAGCAATCGCACTAAATTTCGCACGAGCTATATCGACCCGCTCCTTCAACGTCAGTTATTGACGCTTACGCTACCCGAGATACCCAGCTCGCCTAACCAACGTTACCAAACCACCGAACAAGGGCAACTGCTGTTAACTGGCGGCTAAGCGTTGCGTCCCCCCTACCCGACTCCTGCCCACCTGTTTTTAGTAATCAGTAGCCTTCGCGCATTATGCTACTGTTCGAACAAGTTAGGTAAGTGCTAAGCCATATTTATTTTAACCATGCCAATTAGTAAACTGGATGGTGAACTGCTGGCCAACGCGGTCCAGAATATGCCAGACGGCCGTTTTCAAGGTCTGGAAGGTGGTGTAGGCTTCGGGGCG
>Ga0160428_1001756_pt1 | contig 15107 bp, 13 predicted proteins | sample SolpanmetagenomM_FD_108198 | JGI IMG/M metagenome (GOLD analysis project Ga0160428, IMG submission 108198) | Solar panel surface microbial communities from Lawrence Berkeley National Laboratory, California, USA - M | ecosystem: Engineered > Built environment > Solar panel > Unclassified ... | reverse complement strand
CTTTATCTGAATGGAGGAATTATTTTGATTACTCTATTTTTGATTATTATGATCCCAGGAGTAGTCAGTTTCTTTTGGGCTGGTGTGATTGTATCATATTGGCCATTATTATGTGCACTGGCTTATTTTATCAGTCCTCGATGTACTTATGGATTATCCCCGTATATCCCTGAATGTTTAGCTTCTGACGTAAATAATTTTATCCAATCGGTACCCGCAGCCATACCTTGGCCAGATTATTTAATATCTCATGGCCCCAAACCTAATGAATACGAGTTTGTAAGCTGTTCGAGAGATCGCAATTTTTACGATGCGGTCGATTCCCTGGCATTTTTGATTCAATGGAAATGGCGTCAAGGCGTTACTATAATTGAAACGACGGAAGAACGTTACGTGGATCCTTTATTATACGATTTCACGAAAAGAAACAAAACCCTTACTTCTTACCTAGATCAATTTGAAACTCATGGTAATCCACAACCTGATATTGATATATGGTGTTTCTACGAAACTATTTTATCTTTGGCACCCGCTATAATTGGATTATTATTCATCGGTTATATGTCCTATATTGTCATGGTTAATTGTTCTCTCATACTTAATCTGTTACTGAATATAACTTCTCAGATCATCGAAATTCCTAGTGAATTCATGAGAACTTTATCAGGAAGGTACAGTCCAGACATATTGATTCATTATGATGAGAATGGAAGAGAAGAAGGGGAAACATTAGAACAAGATGACGATTATTCTTCATATCAAATTCAAACGAATGATAACGAAATTCAAAAACCTCTTCCTCCAACATATATTACACACCTTCAAGGTCTTGATGATTCTCAAGACCAAATAGATACTATTGACACATTTGAACCTAGATCGTTTATTCATGGTGATGCTCACATACGATCCCGACATCGACATTCTCCGGTTCATCCAACTGATGCACGGTCTCCTGCTCTTCTAGGAGGATACTCTCATTATTTGCCTGAAGATCCAATAGATTATGGAGGATATAATTACGAACCTATCATAAAAAAGGATTAGATGTAAAAATTTTATCAATAAATTAAAAAAAAATATTACTATTATTTTTGGAAATTTTTTCGTTGTAAAAATATTTTTGTTTTTAAATTTTTAAGTGGGTTATAAAAAGAGTGGCAACAAGCAATTTTTCATTATCAATTGGTATAGATCACACGATACAATCACTAGGAAAACTAACAAAATGTTTAAAGTTATTTACAATCACGATTCGACCAAGGAATCCGCTAAAGTAACCAGTACATGGAAGTGTGGATGTAAACTATTCCGAGATTGTAGTTCTTCTGGAGCATCTTGGTTATATCCACTTGATATATGTCAGGAGCATTCACATTACGAAGAACACGACCTTGAGAAAGCATTCAGGGATACTGGAACTCCTTTGCTTAGTATCGTACATGAAGAAGAAATAAAAGATGATATTATTGGTGTATCACGTATCGAAATCTTGCGTATAGAACCTATTGATGAAACTATAATGGATATTATTAGTTATAAGGTTCTCAAAACTTCTCCTCGTACGGATACATCAATTCATGGGTTCTGGCATGCGCCTAAGGCTTGTCCTACTCCTTCAACTTGGAAAGATGGATCTCAGTATTGTCCTGGTCATGGTGTAAAACACGTGGAAGACGATATTTGGACTTGGCAAAATTAATTGAAATTTGTGTAGAATATGAGAACGTGTGTAAAAATAAAATAAAATTATTTTTCATTATAATTATTTCATATTTGATATTACCATTTGGTGTTCTGATTGTTTACTATGATTAGAGTTAATTATAAACAAAGAGAAATATTTGACGATGAATTTGAAGAAGTAACCACGTGGAAATGTGGATGCAAACAAATGAGACATTATTATCCCAAAACAAAATATTCTCTCATGGGATATAGATTATGTAATTTACATCCAGAGTCTGAATCTCATCAAAACAAAGATAAAGAATTCTTTATGATATTAGAAAATGCAAATATTCCTATGATTCAGGTTCTACGCAAAGGTAAATCCTCCGATGGATCAATAGTAGATGTACTTGATGTTAATACAGATGATGAAAGTGTATTTTTTGTCAATACTGATTTTTTTATTAAAAGTAAGAATTATGAACCTAAACCAAATAGTACATTATGGCATTTAAACAGTAAATGTCCCACCTTGGCAAAAACCACCAGCGGATCTTTCATTTGTCCTGGGCATGATGTAAAAAAATGAAGATGGGCAATCATATAAAAATCATACATACGTCCCTGATATTTGCTTTATTGCGTTAAGATATGGGAGACGTATCCAAGATACGATATATAAAATACGAAACTAGATGATAAACATGTAGAACTTTTATTTCTTTTTACAAATAAAATTACATTAGCAAATCTAAAGTTCCACATAATCTATCTGTTAAACATTCCAATTGTGAATCAATCATAATATTATGTGCAATCAGCTCTTTTTTGTATTTATGAGGCAACGGGATTCGGGCACTTCTTTTTCCTTTACAATTGTAACTAAAACAAAATTGAATCAAATAACCACGCATCAAATAAAGTTTAAAATATACATTATTCCCAGGAGACAGATATTTAACACGATATCCCTTGGTATTAACCCTATGTTTCGTTTTACCGCCGTGTGGCCTTCCGGCAAATGGACAATTATTATCTCGTGTTGTATACATAACTTCTTGACGATCTTTATCATACTTAATTGTGATCTTGCCGTTTATGTTAAACTTAGTTTGGATAAAATGATCCGCTATTTCATGAACGAATCGCGGAGCGGAACACGTTGCTGATGTTGATTTGAATTCGATAGGATTGTCTGTTACGGTCTTTTTTAGGCGTTTGCGTTTCGAATCTTCCCCTACGTAATATGATTTACCCGCAAACATAGTTCCTTCATAAGTAATAGTGGAAGAAGGTTCATGAGATTGTTTTGATTGGATGCATTTGGGTAGTATGACATGAGGATTTAACTCTATCTTTTGCCTTTCAAAAGAAACCTCGTTTGTTTCCGCATTCACATTTGCGCAGATAATATATTCTAATTTGGAATTGCCTGGATAATAACAAACTAATCTGTTAAGAAAACGATTTTTAGTTCTTGAACTTCTATCCGCTCCCAATGTTTGAGATTGTTTTGCCGGAGGTGTTGCTACTGTGTGCGGTAGTAAAGGTCGATAAGGACATTCTGGTTTTGTTGAATATACGGTTCTTAAAGATCTCCCTTCACTATATACTCCTAAATCTAAAATACTTTTTGTATAAAGATCATTTTTATGCTTTCCATCAGAACGAATTATTTCTTCGTCATCTTCTTCGTCAGAAGGAATTGAATCCGTCACATTTTGCCAACAATCATTTGATATATCTTGGCTCATTGAATCATGAGCATCAATTTTATGATGTTTGTTGCTGATTTTACGTTTATTATTTTTCGTAGGTGGATCTTGAATTACAGCTAACCCAGTTCCTGGTGCAACATACACGGAACCTTTGACGTGTCCTGATGCACATTTATCGATTTCTTGAGCGAACAATTTACAAGTAGAAGCATCGAGAAACATACATTTTTTAGATGTAAGTTGAACAACCAAATGATATGAGAATTTATCTTTGTCATGAGATACAGATCCAAACATTTCTTCATCCAAAGGACATATTTTAAGATATTTTTTCATGGTGGTTCTAACTGCTTCCCTAACTCGATGAATCATTTCTTCGTCATCATAATCTGGATTTAAATGTTTCCAATACTCTGCATCGATGTATAGATTACACATTCCACGTACGATTTCATGGTATGCGACTTTGGCAGGATCTAAAGAATTCAATTCTTCCCATAATTGATTATACCCACAGACGATAAATTCACGAGCCGTACTCTTACCATATTGAAATCCAAATACTGGCATATATCCATTTTCTTCGGAACATTTCACAGCAGCTGCAAGAGGATGCTCTAGTTTATCGGATTTGCGGAATCTGTGGACGTCAGAAAATTCATTTCTCTTTTTGAAATATTTTATAAAATCTTCTTGATATTGAAGTCTAATTTTGGGTTCGTGTGGTGATTCGTCCATAAATTTTAGCCTTCTTGTGTTTGCGCCAGTAAGAAAAAATAATGATATTTCCACGAAATTAAGAAAAAACCCCACTCAATTTTTAAAATGAAAAATAAAATTATTTGGGAATTAAAAATAAGTTTTATTTTATAATTCTACAATTTTCTTGCTAGGGATTGACGTTTCCAATGGTGTTGCTAATATTAATGTATTGAATGGTTTTAAATCTACAGGATTCAACTTTACAATCTTTGATGGTTGAGTAGATATTACAATTTCTTGATTCTCCTGAGTCATAGAAGATTCCAAGGCTTCCATTTCAGCCAAAAGATCTTCTTCAGAAACTTCATTATTTACTTCATTAAAATTCGTGATGCTTGTGGTAATATCTTTAGCATCATCAATAAAATCCTGAATCGATTGCATTGTTGTTTCAATTTTATCGATATCTACCTTGTTATGTTTCATGGTAGAAGATGCCATTTCGAGAGATCTCAGAGTTTCCAAGGTAATCATTTGTTCTTCAATTTGATTGATACATATTTGTAGATTATCCTTTTTGTTTCGAAGCTGTATAATATGAGCAGCGCGAGTTTTTTCCTCTTTAAAATGTCTTCTAAAACTGTCAGTTTCTAATTCATATTGAACACCTTCTTTCTTTGAGATGGCGCGCATCGCTTTAAAACTTTTTGTTTTACATTCTCCTATAGCAAGGAGCCGAATTTGTGACCTAGTTTCAAGCGAATCTAATTTTTCGATGGCTTCTTTGCAATTTTTGATAGCATCCTTCATATTTGTAAAATTGATAGATGATTGTAATAGTACATATTTTTCAGAACCTCGTTTTGTGTGAATACATCCCATTGTCAGTGATAGAACAAAAATAAAATATTCAAGAAAGATGTACCTTTTTTTTTAATTTATTTTATTTCTGTTTTTTTTGACCTGGATCAATACATAAAACATCACATTCTCCTGAATTGGCAATACAAATGGAAAAATTCCATCCATGTATTCTATAATGATTAGCAAATATACAATACATAAATAATAATGGTGTTGTCATGCATATGGATGCGATCCATCCTGGTTGACTTCCTAATTCTTGCGGATATATTATAAATCTTATAATATCAATCAAAATGATTACTTCGACAGCTATAATTAAATTTACGAATATGGTATAAGATGAAATCATTGGAGATTCTTCTGATTTGTATTCGTTTAGATAATTAATTAAATATAATGAGCTTACACTCACATAAGCTAGATAAATCGAATGCAAAGTCATCCAAATATATCCTAAGTAAATATTATCGAATGTTTTGTAGTGATTGTAACATATTACAGAAACAATACATATTATACTTTGAACAAGAATTATAAAAGAAGCATTTATAAATAATGATATTTTATGATGTACCATCTGGACTGAAGAGGGGGTGTTTGGTAAACGACACTAGTAATGATAAAATTATAATTAACCCAAAAAATAAAAAGAAGTATATTTCATCATTAAATAACAAAAATATGCAGAAAAAAAAATAAAAACTTTACAACAGGTTTGTTGAATATTAAAAAATGTTTTATTTATTTGTTTATAGGTTTACAAAAGGAAAGCTTTAATGCATTTTCATCTTCTTTCTCTTACTTGTGTATATAAGATTGCACAAAAAAAAGGGAATCCATCTTTAAACTGTGACGGATTGAGATCTGGGATCCAAGACTTCGAAACTCTGATAAGGATTATGTTCCAATCTTTTGAAATCGAACTTCTTTTCGTAAGATAAAGATTTGAGCTGTTGATGGATATCTTTTAACGCAGAAGTTGTTTCGGTGTTTGTTGTAGAAGCAAGTCTCTTAAATACATCCCGATCGTAATGTTGCATTCCTGCACACGTTTGTCTTTTAGAAGGAGTAATAATTATATCTGTGCGAGGCAATTGAGTATATAATTCAGGAGTGTATACCGGGGGTATTATAGTATTAATATCTTGCTCTTTGACTAACTTCTTGGCACTGTTTTGAGATAATCCCATATGTCCCGTATAATGTGCATCATGAGATTGATAGTAATACGATTGGAATCCATTGAGTTTTTCGAATCGCTGTTGTAATGCTTCGTAGTTATCGTGCGGATGAGATACGGCCTTTAATCCTCTTTGACTTATAGCTTCATTAATTATTTTATTACGCGATTCTATTTCTGCTGCAGAAGGGCCAGATTTATTAGAAGCGAGAGATAATCCTTGTTGAGGTAAAACAGATCCTGTGGGAGGAACAACCACATCCGTGGAAGAATGTGCACTGGGTTCATTTTTCGCTTGGTGTTGATTTTGTTGCTGGGGCGCTTGAGAATGGTTTTGGGATTGTGGAACTTTTGGAGCCAAATTAGAAGTATCCATAAAATCGGAAAACATTTTCATGAATATATCTTTCTGGGACGGTTCTGCAGGTTGAGGTTGCTGCTGTTGCAGCATCAAATGCTGCTGCTGTTGTGGTTGTTGAATACCTAGTGCTGGTTGCATTTGTCCTTGTTGAATGGGTTGCATTTGATACTGACCCTGGAATTGGGGCTGAATCTGACCGACCATTTGACCTTGAATTTCATTCGTAGGTGCTGACATTGGCATCATCTGGAAAATATTCCCATTTGCATCTTTATATACAACTCCAACAGGATTTGAATTCTGAATACCGGGTGCTTGTGAAACAGAAAATTGATTCATTGGTTGTTGTTGTTGCACCGGAAGTTGATAATTTTGATATTGTGACTGAACGGGTTGCGAATTCAGAGGAACATTAACTGTTCCGTTCATCCAGGGATACGATACAGGTTTAACAGATTGTTGTTGCTGAATCTGTTGCTGTTGAGATGCTTGAGAGTTCAAGATCTGTTGATACATGGCAAATTTCTTCATATCTTCTTCCGAGAGCGTAGGATTATACTGAGAAGTCATTGGTTGTATTTGAGTACCCACGTATGGAAGAGGTTGCTGCCCTAAAGAAATAGTTGATCCGCCAGAATTTTTGATGGATGATAAATTTACGGGCGTGCTTTTTGTTGAATTATTCATAGGAACATTTGTTTGATTTTCTTGAGGAGTCGATTTTGAAAATCTCGTTTCATTATTTCTTTTTGCCTTTTCATCCAAAAAAGATTTCATCAAAGATTCCAATTGATTTACGGATAATCTTACGTTGGCAGATTGAGATTTTTGCTTTTGGGGTGTAGGAGGAGATGCGATTGTATTCGCCAGTTGATTTTGAGATTTTTTTTGTTCTATAGCACTGGAAGCTTCCACCAGAATCATCATACCTTTATCGGTTAATGATGCAATATCTTTGGCTGTCATATCCGGCATTTTTATGACTTTAGATAAATTCATCAGTACTTGCTGTTTCGCGGCAACTTCTTGAGGATCAATCTTTATATCCGAATTATTGAGCACTGTATTGGCTGCTGCTTCTAGGACTTTGTTAAGCATATCGGGATCGCATTCCATAGTTTCGGATGTATCATCATCATCAACTTCGTTAATCGTGTCTGTCATTTCGCGATCATCTGGTGGCGTAGTAATAACAGAAGGATTGACAACCATACCATTAGCCGCTGGTGTAATGTTAACACCTTCTGTCGATGTTATCTTTGAAGAAGCCATTGACATTCCAGTAGAAGGAATTTCTTGAACTTCCATTGAATGTGACGGAAGAGACTTTTTTAAAGATGTATCATCTTTACTTGGTATAATATCCAACTTATCTGGGATCAAATTATCGATTTTTGAAATTTTAATTTTCGGTTGAATTTTTCCTCCTGATTTTAACGAAGCATGAATCATATCTTTAAATATTGCCATGTCAGTGTCACTAATTTTTTGATTTTCATTTGCATCCAAAGGCTGATCGGATCCTATGCGCGTAACAATGTATCCCATGGAATGGTCTTTTACCGGAGGTAACGTTCCCGTTGAAGGATCTCTTTTTGTTTCTAGATCCTTATATTGTGTGATCATATCTTGAACTTCTTTAGGAAGTGAATGTATCAATTTCATTTTCCCTGTAAAGAAATCTGTGCCATTTTCTTTAGCAGACGCCATCCCATTTGCGTGCTCTTCAAGATCTGCAATAATATCATATACATCAGGAGGATAATAATCGGTAGAATTGTTTTCATTTTGAGGCCCCTTCTTTTTATCAGATGCAGAAATATGTTGTTCTAAGGTAATCTTATTATTTTCATCATATTTTGGTTTAATAACTTGAAAGATATGCGTTCCTGGGCGTCTTCCTTGTTTACATAAAGAAACTTCGACAGGTTTTTTGATATAATATTGATCATTTCCACGTTTCACAGAATAAAACGCATGTGATAAACTAACATCGAAATATCGATCAAAAATAGATTCAGATGCGAATAATCCATCCATAGTATTGTAAATAGAAGCTTCTATAAAAACACTCCCATCCGTATGCATCCAATTCTTTGTCACGTGTCCTATACATATAGAAGGAGATTTGTGTTCTATGCTAACCGGGATACCAATCAACGATAATTTTCTCGCTTCTTCTTGTGTAAATCCATCATAACTCTCAAAAAAGCTTTCATGTTTTTGTTTTCCAGCAGGAAGGATTCTTGCATGAATCACATGACATGGATTTTTGGTTCTATCTACAGAAGAAGGATGTGGTAAGGAGGATTTTTTATGCTTTGAGGGTTGCATCAACATGGAAGAAGATAAAAACAATAATAATATTTCAACGTATCGAAAATAAAAATAAATAAATTCGCGCAAGATATATATAAATTTCCATTTTTTTTGGACGAGATAAAATATTATTAAACATCCGAAAGAAAGGTATTTTTCAAATTCGATAAACACATCACACCTCGGGGGGAAAAAAAGTTATTATGACATCTACAGTGCCTGATGTAATTAGTGTTTCTCGACCTACTACACCAGAAACAACGGTGCAACAACTTCAGGTTCAATCATTACCTCATCTCAACACAAAAAATAGAGAATTTACTATTCAAGAAGTTGAAAGAATTACTCAGCAGCGTAATAAACAAAAAAGATCAGCTAAATGGAGGATTGGAATATTATCTATTTTAAATCATGAAGAGTTTAAACGAGCTTACAAGAAAAAATGAATCATTGTTGTTTTTTTGTATTTAAATAAAATATATAAAGATATATCTGATGTGTATGTCTTTTCTTTGTTTTTTAATATTTTTTATATTACCATCTGTCCGTCAAAAAGTAAAAAGAATGGAATCTCCATTGAAAATCGTCCAGAATAATAAATATAAAAATGCTCGATTTGTGTGCATGTGTGCAATATCATGCGAATTTTTAATCATGACCCTAGCATCAGGTTATTTGGCACAATGTTTTGAGTATAATGTATTTTACGTAATTGCTCTAGCACCACAAATGTGTCGTTTTTTTGGGGCATTAGTTGGTATTTTTGCATCTGTAACTGGGAACCATCATTTCTTCGAGTTCACCCAAAGATTTTATCTGGGTATTATTATATTGACTTTAGTTATAACAATTCCGATACAAACGTATTTTATGAAGTATCACGATCATACTGTAAGATACAATCAGCCATCCGAGTATTATGGTAGACACATATTTTATTGGGGCGTAGTAGGAATGTTCTTTTTTGATATATTTAAATTGACAACATTTGTCGTTTTAGATACATGTCATATGGAAATACAAAAACGTAAAGCGTGTGTCCAAGGAAAGAAAAGTGTAGATCGTGTAAATTCTTCAAAGTCTTGATATTAATAAAAATAACGATATTCTCTATTATTAAAATTTCAGTTTTTTTCATTAAATATATATATATTTTTTTATCTATAAAAACTCGTTCGCGGTTGCAAAAAATATTCTATTTACAAAACCAATCGTAACACAACACATCACGAAAAAGAATTTGTCCGTGATTCATTTAAAAAAAATGTCCGTATTCCTCACAACACAGAAGTTGGATATGGCATTAGACGATCTAGCAAAGAATACTGCAAATCTCAAAAATGGCAATCTTAAAGATGACCATGATATACAATCTCAACCCGAGGGTGAGAAACCAAAACGAAGGCAGATTCTAAAGAAGAAACTTACACAATATTCAATTGTTAAGAATGGGAAAAAGATGATTCGTACAAAGGTATTTTAATTTGATTCCATAATTATAAAAAATTTTAAATGTTTGCATTTATTACCAATATTAATAATTATTATTATCAAACAGAAATTGGTGCCTACGATGTCCGAAACCCCTCCTCTCGAGAAACGTATTTTTCATAAGAAAAATAATTATACTCGCAAGATATCTAATGAGAATCGGTATAGCAAAGATGTGATGGATTGGAAAATTCCTAAGAGACCACCCCAAATCACAAAGACGATTGTGAATGAGCGTTTTGAATCTAATCCCGTTAAAAGCATCTTCAAAAACAAGCAAAACTTTCAACAATTCCAACAGAAGTCCCAACGTAGTATGATTCGTCGTCCCAACAACGTTCCCCAATATCGAATGAATCAAAATTTACGTAAACCTTTGGTGAGAAAATTTGTTAAATCTTACAAACCCAGAGAAGATATCGAAGAGGAAAAAATCGAAGAAACCGATGATGAGATTCAATCCCAAAGAGATATAGTTTCGCAAGCATGGAAAAGAAATATGGGAAAGGTGTTTTATATATCTAAACCGATTTCATTCTGTCCATTCTTCAGTACTATAGTACACACCACAGATACTATTTCCGAAACAACAAGCAAACGATTGGATTGGATCAAGAGTGTCGCATCTCATTATGCCTTTGAGGAAAATCGTCCTCGAAAAAATTCTGAAAAATATCCTCCTGGATCTGCTGTTTTATCTCCTGCCTCGAAAAGAGGGGATAGAGATGTAATCAGTATAATCAATCGAATTTACGAAGGTGATGAACAAATTGATGATACAGATGCCATGAGGGTCAGATATTTCAGTATGGGATTACAAGAGATGCACAAAAAATATCCCGAACATACTATATTATCTTTACCCTTTGCAATTGGAACACCGGGTATCAATTGTCCTTGGAACGTGCGCGCAGAAAAATGGCATGATTACAAAATTGTCATTGAAGCATTCGCGTTAGCGCATCCCAATACTTGTATTTTTGTCTACGTGGGCACACCTGAGGGAACATTACCCCATGTTCAAAATGCTGCAGCTCAAATGGATAAGGATCGTTTGATGGAACCTCTCAAAGATCATGTTCTTGCCATGAAAGAAGGAGATAGATCACGTGTGCGTTTGGAGATTAAAAAGGACTTGCCAACAGCAAATGAAATTGATGATATTTTGGACGATCGAATTGCATTACGCAATAAAATGTTTACACAAGTTGATGCAATGAAAGTCGACGACGACGATGATGATGATGATGATGACGATGACGATGAAGCGGAAGCGGAACCAGAAAACTAAAAAAATTGATGTAATTGAATATAATAAAAATTTTCATTTTCTAAATAATACGGTCTCCACTTTTTATAAAAATAAAGGGTGTTATGATCTCTTGAAAAATTTCACGTATCCAACCAAATCTTTAATGATTTATTATGCGCGCTTTCTTCTTTTTCTTTTACATATTTACATTTACACAGAGAGAGAAGGGAGAAGGGAGAATCACTTTTTTTTATATATTTTGTATTATACTTTTACTCTTTTACTAATTTCACTCTTTTTTTTCTAACCAACACAACCTCCGTGGTGTTGCTGCAGATGTCGTTTATATGGAAGAGGCGGCCTATATGGACCAAGCCGTATTATATGAAGTCATCGTACCCTTATTAGAGGTCGATAAAACAGCATTGATCTGTATTAGTACGTTGGTAGATTCTTACAATTTCTTCAGTGATTTCTGTAATTTAAAAACAGAAGATGGAAAGCACGTATTTATTGTGGTAAACATTAGCATGATTTGCGAGAATTGCAAACGACTTCCTGTTGAGAATCAAGTGAAATGTACACATATGGAAAAGAATCGTCCTGCGTGGAAAGAGAGAGGAAAGTTGGATATGATCATGCAGACGTTTTATAAAGATAACATATCACTTTTGAAAAGAGAATCTATGGGTGACATTGGAGAAGGAAACAATCGTGCATTTCCGTTAGCATCTATCAAGAAATTTCAAGAACGACCTCTTTTCTTGATTAAGGAAATGTCTGAATATCCTAAATTTTTATTTACGTTATTGGACCCTAACGGATTTGGAGGATCTCACGTTTCGATAATTACAGTTTATTTATTCAGGAATCATTTGGTGGTAAGTATCAATTTTTTGTTGTATAACATATTCTTTTTCATATGTGTAGATGTGTGCGTATAGAAGTTTTATTTATTTGGTTAAAAAAAATTAAGAATGCAAGATTGTCGAAGCTATTGGAAAAATGGTAAAAAATAATGTTTATTCAAGAATGTACGTTATACACAAAAATACAATGTTTGACGAAATCCTCCATACTCGAAATTGGAGGTGTTTTGTTCTCGAAAGCTTCATAAAGCAAAGGAAGTTTTTCATTGATAAAATTGGTAAATTTTTCCTTTGGAACTCTGGATTCATAACTCTGGAGAGGACTTGACGTATGACAAACCTTTATAATATGAGGCATGAAATAATTTCTAAAATTAGGTTCAATATGCAATCCAATGAAAAGTAAAGCATTCCAGATTTCTCGATCCACTTCATGATTCGGAACATTTATATATCTTCGGATCATATTGCCGATTACACTTTCAGAAGGTTTGATATCTGCTCTGCGCATATTATATTCGTCATCCGTAATCCTAGCGAGCATATCCAGATGACCTCGTTTGAATTCGAGATCATCAGTAAATATTAATTTATGAAGGAGATCCGCATCCATTCGGTTTCTTTCGATTTCTTCTCCTTTCTGTCGCATCTTTCGATCAGCTTCCAATGTAGTACTTGAGAAAAGTACGGATGCCATAGATTGTGCAGTTGGTATTTGAACTGCTTGAGAGTTTTCCCCTGCATCAGCGGCTGCTTTTAACGTATATAACGGCTTTCCTTCTGCTGTATGGTTCATGGCTTCTACGAATTTAGGATCATTGTTGAATGAATGTCCATTTTCGTCTTGTTGTTTCAATAACGCAGACAAAGAATTTGTGGTATTAAAAAGATCAATATGTGACGTTAACTCTCCCGTTTGATTGGATACGCTATTCGTATTATCGCTGTTAGAGACCTGAGAATTTTCTTTTGATGTATCATTCAAATGAGCTCTCTTGGTGTACCTCCGTACCTTCTTTTTCTCAGGATCATCTGTATGATTCAATGTAGATACTGCTGAAAATTTAGTATGGGGAACCGTTTTAGTATTCCTATTAGGATGAACTATGGTCTTGGTTGGAGTTAAACTCTTGGTCTTGCCATGTTGTAAAGAATTATTAATTCGAGGTTTAAACCCAGGTCCTGACTGTTCCTGATGAACGGAAGAAACTCCAGATAATATTGTAACGCTAGCCATGATTTTATACACACACACACACACACAAAAGAAAAATATTTTAATGGTTTGTGGAAATTTAAAAATAAGATCACTTAAAAAAATTTGATTTAACTGAAGCGGCACAAAAAAAAATTTTAACTTTATGCACAAAAATTTTTTGAAGTAATACAAAAAATTTCCCTTCTTCCAAGTACCGTCGTGTGATGTGATGTGGATGCGCAATGAATAGAATAAGAAGAGAATCTTGCGCAGTGCGAGTGCACCATCGAAAAAATATTTTTGCCACTCATCGAAAACTCGACCGATTTTTATTTTCGAGATGGGCAGAATGCGAAAAATTTTCAGTTTTTAGAGTTTATTTTTTTTTTAAAAAAAAGCGTGCGTTTAATATGTTTACATGTAAAATGTTTGATACTGATCATAGTATTTTTTTTATATTCATTCCATAAATTATATTGCAGATCGCTGGATTGGATTCATATGAAATCAAAACACTTGGGGCTGGAGAACAATTTTTAAATGCTCATATTAATGCATTACGAGCGGATATTCGATTCAGCAATTCTCATATTATCTTTATTCCCGAAAGTAATATGGCAATCGAAGCACAAAGATATAATCATGTTGTAAAAAATAGAGTTAATTTTCATCCTCTTTACATGAGTAAAAATCCAAATACTCCAGGGGTTTACACAAGTTCAGAAACAAAGCAAAAATATGTAGAGAGTCTCCATACACATTTGCTTTTTGAAGCCATTTCGTTTGATGAAGCTTGGATAAGCGCAAATCCCATTTATCAAACAGAAGAAAGCAAGCTTCGATATCGATCCACTATGTTACTCGAATTCTTCAGAGAAATGAGCGATTTCAAAAAAATCAAACGATTCAATAACAACGGTGTCCCATCAGCCCCCATTTTAAGTGGGAAAGTAGATGAACAAGGCAAAGAAGTGAGTGGAAAAAATGATGATAAAGTAATTGTTGCTGCGATGGCATGTTATTGGCCTCAACAAATTATAAAAGGACAAACTACTATGAATATATACGATTTTAAATAGAAGTCGAAAAAAAAATGATTCTCCATCTCCTCCCCCCATTGTCAAAGTTTTCATGTATTGAACCATGCGTTCTTTACATCCACGTATATCATATAAATCAATAATTGTAATGATCATAAACTTGTAATTTTCAACGTGTATAACTACTATTAAAAATTCTTTTTGAATTCAACATTCTTTCCAATTTATTCTTTCATCTTTCATTTCAAAAAAAATGACAACTTTAGGTCCCATTGTACATCTGAGTTTAGATATCGATACCAGTGGACCTAGACTAAGCAAACATGCTATCGTTGAAATAGGGGCAGTTGCGTACGATATCGTAAAAAAGGAAGTTTTAGATCGATTCAGTGTAATGGTAAATATTCCGGAAGATCGCACGTGGGAACCGAAGTGTTTG
>Ga0160428_1001755_pt1 | contig 15111 bp, 18 predicted proteins | sample SolpanmetagenomM_FD_108198 | JGI IMG/M metagenome (GOLD analysis project Ga0160428, IMG submission 108198) | Solar panel surface microbial communities from Lawrence Berkeley National Laboratory, California, USA - M | ecosystem: Engineered > Built environment > Solar panel > Unclassified ... | reverse complement strand
CGTACATTGACTATTCTCATTATTGACACACGAGAACATCTTCATGCCTCAAGTCTGTGTGGTACTGGTGAAGCAGTACAATGTTGGTAGGAGTAGACCAACTTCTTCACGCTGGAGTGTGTGTCAGTTGTGTAAGACTTGCTTGAGGACGTCGTGGTAGCTTACCCCTTGAGGTTTGATACGACTTGACTTGTCGTCACTTGAAAGCACACTAAACATTCAGCCGATGTGGTAGGCGAGATGCAGCACGGTGCTGTTATACATGTCAGCAGTGTCAGCAAGAAGATATGATGCAAGGTTCCTCACTTCTTGAGCCATCATCTCACTTCTCGTCTCATTTGATACCTTAGGTCGGACGGCGACGTGGTGAGACGAGAAGTGAGATGAGGCTCAGACAGTCTTGGCTCTTGGCCTCTTTACGACTATCTGATCGTGGATGATGTTGTTTTCGGGTGGCCTTGGAAGAGGAGGAGCTGTGACTGGGCGATCCATCTCCTCCGGGCTGGCACACCACAGGCGTGGTGGCAGCACGAAGAAGGCAAATTCGTATCCCGTCTCGGAGATGGCGTGGTACAGTTGACTCATATCGAGAGGACCATCGTTGCGTACAGCAAGGACTTCCTCGTTGTTGTTCATGTTGTTGGTCATGTTGAGCACTGTCAAATGTCAGAAGATGATTGAGGATATTGCGACCGGTGATCAAGTGGCGGCAAGTGTCGTGGCGGCAGGAAGGTGCAACCTTTCCGCTTTTGATCAGCACTTTGAGATAGTAGCATACCTGTTGTTGTTATCTGTGGTAAAGTGGCCTTGCTGAAGGTTCAGCTCGAGTGTATTGACGCTGTCGTCTCAAGTTGTGACTGTTGCTTGGTCAGATCGTGGCAAAAGTTGCGAAGGCAGGAAGGTGCAAGCAAGCTTTCGGTGCTGCGTCACTAGATTGTATGGTAACGTACCTTTGATCGTTGTGAGTCGTTACGTTGTCTTGAAAGAGAGGTAACGCTTGTGTAAGAGTGTTGACGTCTCAGGTTTTTGTTGGTGTTGAGTCGCGAGTGAAGCTCTTAATATTGCGACAAGAGCTACGTCGACGACGCCGCTGACCGGAAGGCGCTTGCTAGCAATCGGTAGAGCAGAAAGCCAGTGAGCAAGTCAAGCTAATGTAGCAAAGAGGTTTGGTGATTGCAAAGTTTGATGTTTGATGTTAACGTGCAGGTAGAAGGTTGACGAAGAGGAGGAAGGAGGGTGATGTAAGATGGAGGAAGGAAGATGAGCTCATGGAACAATAGAAGAGGAGGAGCGATGATGTAAGCGGGTTGTGGGAAGGGTCTATTGAAGGAGGAGGACAATTAAGAGTGATGGTTTATAACGGAGTAAAAAAGATGCCTGTCATGCTAACATCTGCGTAGGTCTTCTGGTCTAATGGATAACGCCCCTTGCTCGCTGCTGCTCTGCTGCTGCCGAAAGAGGAGGAATTGCCGTTACTAACCCTGTGCAATTTCATTACCTTGTCCCATACAGCGTTTGGCTAACAAGTCTTACTTCAGAATACATTCACGAACCACGTTCGACTCCTTCGGGAGATTTCTTTTTGCCAATTTTTGCCTCATCCCCGGCACACCGCGTATTACATGCTGCGGCGTAGTCTTTTGAATTACAGGCGAGACATGCAAAGGTAAGTGGAATTAACATGTTTTCCTAATTTTCCAAAAGGTATATTAGAGGGGACGAGCTTGTTACTCCGCCTCTCTTGACGTGATAAGCACCACAATCCCACCACGTGATTATAGCATGAATGTCAAGGCCATGTTTGTTCTTGCACTCTTGCTGAGGATATAAACTCGCTTGAGCTACGAATTGCAGTTTTGGCAAGTTACTTGGTAAAGGTAATGCCACCAGGAGCATGTGGCTATCGCTGTTATGCAACCTGTATGCTTGTAATTAGAGACTCTGTGCAATAAGCCTCTTCTCCCACTCTCCGTGTCGCAAATTCAAACTTTAGCTTTACTCAATTCCGAAATCATGGCCAGAATCTTAGCATTCTCTTCTTTTGTGGAGTTACTACCTGGTAGCTGAGCAAACAATCTCAATTGCCAAATGACAGAAGAGAGTCACGACATCATCGGTTTTAGTAGACCTGATAGTCATCTCCATGTCTTGGCGTTAAAGGACCTACCCATTTGCTCCGCATGTGCCAAACATGCACTTTTTTCAGCGTAAACATTCTTTCCTCATTGCACTTCTGGAGACATCACAAAGTCCTGTACGTTTTGGCTTTGTTTGACCTTCTTTTGCTGTTCCTGGACACCGTAGCCTCGCAGTTTAGGCCCGTCCAATAGTTCCAAGAAGATGTACACGCTCTTCATCACCATGCAGCTCAAACACACGGTTCACAGATGCCTTTGGCCATGTAAGCTCCGACGTCAATGATCAATAGTAAGCAAAGACATCGAGCTTGACACCCATTGTTTCGTCACTACTCAACTTCAGCGCGGCTATGTCTTCGGACGAAGAGTTCAGTGGTCATTATATCAAATTGAGACACATGAGTTGGTCCTGCCGAGTCTCTTCGTTAGGTTATATTAGCGATCCTCCGCTGTGAACAGTAAGCTGTGCTTCTTGAATGCTAACAGCAGATCTAGTAGAATCATTCAACTTCCATATTCGAACTCTTTAGACTGTATCTCGGGCATCAGCATCCTCTCTCGCGCCTTCGCCTCCATTTCTTCCCTCGACCAAGCACTCTCCTTAGCCAACACCCATCACTCATTCGCGCCAATTCCAACAGCACTCTTCGCCGCACTCTGGACACTACTCCTCCTCCTGCTATGCCCCACCCCTTCTCATATCGGCGACATGGCCCACATCTTAGTAGTCTCCAGTATCCATCAGACGACTCTTCATCTTCTTTCATCTCGTCCTCCAGCCTCACAACCAAGCATGAAAGAGCAGCGACTCCCCGGATGCAGAGTACATAAACAGCGACGAGACTGCTTGAAAGGAGTGAAATCACCATTCGAGGATGTAATGGATTGACTACAGGTTGCGAATGCTATGGCTAGCTTGAGATAGCCTAATATCTATGCAGTATGAAGCACTCATACAGCCGTATACACAATCAACCATTAAGACAGCTCCCTGCGTTCTTCACCAGATTGAGTTGCTCTACTACGGATCTACTACGGACATACTAACGAGAGTGTTGTTGGTCGTCGTCAGCTTGTCGTCGAAGTGGGCGAGTCAATGCACCGCGGTATGATGGCCGGCTTGCCGATAAGGCGGAAACAAGGTTTAGCGCAGACCCTTAATGCCATCTTTTTGGTATTTTTGTGTGTCAGCGATCTATCTGAAACAACCAGCGAGTTACTCTATAATATCCACAAGACATACCTGGTATCCATCCTTATCTTTGCTTCTTGACATCTTCTATTATTTCGTCAGCTTCTATTCCATTCAATATTATACAAGCAAGGACGACGACGACGAGCCTATACGCACAAATGGGCAGGCGCATGTGAAACTGACGCCTTAACTCTTTTTCTTGCACAACACCATCTACCTAGGTAGCAGCTACCTAGCCTTTGATAGCTAGGTGACCGCTTCCTGCCAGAATGACATCTCGCTTTCCTGGCTTCCGCAGGTTCTCCTCGGCCTCACAACCTCACCAGCCTCAATCGCCTGGTCTGTCTGACGACGGCTTTGACAGACCAACAACAGCTCGACCAGCTTCTACCTCTGGTCGCTCCTTCTCTATTACTTCCAATTTAGCTAGTTCAATCGGCAATCGAGGGCCAGCAAGATCATTTGCTACACAATCACCAAATGCTTCGGCAGGTACGAACTCCAATGCCAAGCCTTTCTTGTATGACCTTAGCTAATCACACCTGGTACAGACCCTGCACATTACTCCAACCAAGGTATTCGAGAAGAAACAGCGCAATTAGCATCTTTTGCCTTTTCAGATCCAGACACCATCCACGATACCACACCTAAACGAGACAGGACTGTTTCTTTGCCCAACGACGCAGGCTTGGACTACAGCAAGAAGGATCTACAAGAAGAAAGACCGGACTTCAACACGTTATATAGCGGATCTTACATAAGACCGCCAGCTATTCAAGAAGTGTCTGAACCAGCATCACCATCAACCACACAACCTGCGACGCCGACAGTCAAGCCAAAGAGGTCCAATATCTCAGAGATATCGAAGCTTTTTGGCACATCACAATCGCCGCCGAAAGATGAAGGTCAAGAAACGGAGGAGGAACGAGCAGCTTCACGAGGAAAGGACAGCATGCATCTGGATGTACCGGAGCTAGTGATTGAGGAGGCAGAGGAGGGAGAGCAAGCTGACGAGAACACACCATTGATTATGTCCAAGGGTGTTGATCATCAAGCTATCAGCAAGCCAGATACGACCGGACCGGGAGATCTAGAAGGACAGCCTGTTCGCAGGAGGAAAGGACGATTACAAGAAATACAAGAGTTTGCGAAGACGGCTCGACATCAAGGGCTATCTGTCGCATACACGATATCACATCCAAAGTCTTGGGATGGACGAGCAATATGGGAGAAGGGTATTAAAGAGCCCGTTGGACTGCTACCTTGTGTTTTCTTAGGTGTGCTGCTGAATGTGCTTGATGCGCTATCGTATGGCAAGTTCTGCTTTGCAACCGATCTTCCAATTCAATACTAACATGATCAGGCATGATTCTGTTCCCACTAGGAGAGCCTGTCTTTGAGAAGACTGGACCTGATGGCATATCTATGTTCTATGTTAGCTGTATTGTGTCGCAACTGATCTTCTCTTCTGGGGGAAGCATATTCAAGGGCGCGGTTGGATCAGAGATGGTAAGAACAAAAACAGTGGCTTCAATGAGAGCAAGCTGACATCGTGTAGATTGAGGTTGTACCATTCTTCCACAAGATGACTTACACTATCATGGCCCGAATAGGTCACAAAGACCCGAAAGTGATCATGGCCACAGTCATCACATCCTACGCCATGAGCTCAGTCATAACTGGATTGGTATTCCTCATTCTTGGTCTTTTCAAGCTAGGATCACTTGTCAACTTCTTTCCTCGCCACATCCTGATCGGCTGCATCGGTGGTGTGGGTTTCTTTCTTTTCGTGACCGGTATCGAAGTCTCAGCACGTCTTGACGGCAATCTGGAGTACGACATGGCTACTTTGCATAAACTCTTCCAAGCAGATACGATCGCGCTTTGGATTGTGCCTCTCGTGCTGTCGATAGTACTTTTGGGTTCAAAGCGCTTCACTCAATCACCATATCTGGTGCCAGCGTTCTTTGTCATTATTGCAGCTATTTTCTATATTATCGTTGTAGCAGTCCCGGCTCTTTCTATCGAGAAGGTGCGCAATGCGGGCTGGATCTTTTCAGCGGTGGAATCAGGGGTGCCTTTCTACCACTTTTATAGCTATTATGGTGAGCACATCTGCGGATCATGTGATTACTTCATGGCTAATCGCATTCGGCAGATTTCCATGCTGTGGACTGGAATGCCCTTGCTCGAACGATACCCGCGATGTTTGCATTGACCTTCTTTGGCATCTTACATGTGCCTATTAACATTCCAGCTCTCGCTATTGCCGCTCAAGAAGATGACCTCAACCTCAACCGGGAGCTGATTGCACACGGCTTCTCGAACGCCATCTCTGGCTTTGTCGGCAGTATTCAGGTATGAGCCCTTGATAATGTCTCGCTTGCACTTCCCTAACTCTGTTCTAGAACTACCTTGTCTACGTCAACAGCGAGATGTTCATCTCCAATGGTGGCAACAACCGTCTTGCAGGTCTCCTCCTTGCAGCCGCCACATTCGGTGTATGGGTGGCCGGCCCTGCGATGATCGGATACGTCCCCATCATGGTAGTCGGCGCTCTCATCTTTTACCTTGGCATTGCTTTGCTTGAAGAAGCTCTATATGATACTTGGGGCAAGATGAATAATCTGGAATACGGTACTGTTCTGGCTATAGTGCTTATCATGGGTGTGTACGACTTCGTCGCTGGTATCCTAGCCGGCATTGTACTCGCCTGCCTGAACTTTGTCGTTCAAACCTCCCGCAAATCTGCTATCCGTGCAACCTACCCTGGCTCAATCATCGAATCTACCGTCCGCCGCCACCCAATCCAGCGCCACTTCCTCCACGAAGTCGGCAACCAAATCTTCGTCACAAAACTCGCTGGTTTCCTCTTCTTCGGCTCAATAGTCCAAGTCGAGAAGCAGTCACGCGCGCTTATTGAAGACGAAGCATTCAAAGCTACTCCAATCCGCTTCCTTGTCTTCGACTTGATACATGTCAATGGAATTGATTATTCCGCAGCTGAAGCTTTCACGCGTATGGAGCGTATCCTGGGCCGCCGTGGGGTCCGTATGATCGTCTCTGGTGTGAGTCAAGACTCCGAAACAGGCAAATCCTTACAGAACGTCGGTCTCTGGTCCGAAGACTCTTCTGTCGAATTCTTCGAAGTTCTGAACGATGCGCTTGAATATTGCGAGAATGAACTGCTTAAAGCACTCTACCGCAAACGTGAAGCTCTGAGCCAGAGTCCCGAGCACGACCAAAACAACGAAACAGCCTCCCTCGACGTCCCCAAGTCCTCCTCTTCCACCCCGAATCTAAGCCTCTACAACCCCTTCTCCCCCTCCACCGCCTCACCCCGCCAACACCTCCTCGACCGCGCAGCAACATCCACACTCTCCACAACAACCACCTCAAACAACCAATCCCACACCCACCCCTCCTCCCACCTCCACCTACCCCCAAACACCCAATCATCCACTCAGACTCAAAAGAAATCAAACCTGAAACAACCTCTCCCCCTATTAATGCAAACATTCCACCCGCACGCCCCGCACCTGACCCTTGACTTTTGGCACCGCACCGCCAAACACTTTAAGCGCCAACAGTTGCCTGCGGGACATATCCTGTATCGCGCAAACGACGAACCAAACGCTTTTTATATTGTGGAAGAGGGTATGTTGCGTGCTGCATACGATCTCCCTGTCGGACGATATGAGGAGCGTATTGTGGCGGGCACGACGTGTGGTGAGTTGCCGTTTTTTAGTGAGACGAAACGCACGGCGACGGTGTGGGCGGAGGGGTCCGGTGGTAAGGAAGGCGAGGGTGAGGGTGCTGTTGTGTGGAGGCTGGGGAGGAAAGAGTGGGAGGAGATGGAAAGTGATTGGGGTGAGGGGGCGAGGGAATTGCTTGGGGTGGCGCTGAAGTTGACCAAGGAGAGGATGGATGCTGTTGTTGGGTATGTGCTTAGTACGGCTGGGTAGAGTAGAGGATGGATGTGTAGCAGATGAACGAGGATGAAAGCATGACATGGGTCGGCGTTGCATAGTGTTCTACTCGAGCATGGATCTGATTGCATATAGATTAAGATGTAAAAATGACATATGATAGCCATACCACCCTTTCAATCACATGAACCTCATTGGGCACATATCAGTACTCCTTGATACATTTCCGCCGTCTATCCCTACATCGAATTCTGGTATCCACTGCTAGGGCTTGCCGTCGAACTTGAATGGTCTTTCTTTCTACAACTGCTACTCCTGCTCTTTTGGCATGCCCGAATCGCCTCCTTATCCAGACACTAGAAGTACCTGATCTTTAGCTACCCTCATGCAAGTTCTTGCGAAGGTGAGCAACAGTAAAGGAAATCTTCTACACTCTCGTCATAGAGACAAGGTTGTTGAGATTTGTATCAAACACGTCTTTCCGCTCCCTCCTTACAGAAAGTCCACTTGACTTCACTAGCTGCTTTCTGTGCTCATGAGCACAGCGGCGGGTCCAAAACCCTTTGTTTCTGTTGGTCCTCTGGAAAGCTGAGGTCGCAGGTTGGTGCCGCAGCATGGGAAGTGCCGTCACGGGTGCGGTTGCGGTTGGCCAAGAAATGAGATTGAGCTTTGATACGAGCGTCAACCCTGGTGCAGAGTTGAACGATGGCTTGCTCGGACATGGTATTGAGATTGTAGGTGATCAAGGCGTTTTGGAGCTCATCGCTGAGCTCTGATGCAGGTGATGCCACTCAGCTATAATTACCCTGGCGACCTGGGCGCCTTGACGTCTTTCTTGAACCGTCGTCGCTGGAGGAAACGTAAGATCGTGCCTCGATCTGGGTTTGACACTAGGCGATCTGGATGCTTGGTAACAATACACCATCTACCTAACGCTGCCAAGAGATCGAAGTCAAATGTAGCCCATGTTCTTCCCAATATCTTGAAAACTTCAGTGAATGGTAGCGCGTGCTTTGGTGCAGACGATATCGTCAGTGTCTTCTTCAGATTCGGCAATGTGTACGTCCAGAAATGAGCGAGCTCCATTGACGCACATCGCTGGGTGTTGTCTGCTGGCGTGTGTTGGCTGCCGACTGCGCACTAGCTCCAGTGGCGGATGGGATCTTGTCCAGGACCGTGTCGTCAACACTGGGATCGGGGTATAGATATATGTACGGCGTTGGCTCGCATGCCTCCGACTAACCAACAGACCTGTCTGCGGAAAGGGGCGATCTGTACAATTGCTGACATTTTCATCGTACTAAGGAGTCCCTGGAAGATCTGCTCGTCTGTGAACCGAGAGTCAGATATAGTGTAAGCTGCCGATGATCGAGGAGAAGACATGATGCTTGGGTCTGCTGCTTCGCCTCCTCCAGGATCTGCTCTAGAGTCCTTCCGACCATCATACCAGCAACCGATTCGGCCAGCCCTGCATCTCCGATGCGCTTGATCTACATACCAGCACGATCGTGTAGAACTGTTCCGCTCTTGCCCAGCCTAAGCCACGGCCTCCGCTACCTGAAAATCAGCTGTTGACTGTCCCAGGCCTTCGCGCGAGCATGACTGTCTCCAATCCAAGACACAATGTTGAGCACCAGAGCTGCGCTAGCAGCAATGTCGATGGGACTTTTCGATGCTCTGCGTCTATTGCAGCACTGTTACTAGCTTGACGTAGCTGATACCAGTTCTCGATGTCTGTGAGAGTGGTGACAGTTGTCACACAGATTGTGTTCTTGTCTTGCCTATGCCGATCCTAAAACCGTTCCCAAGTCGCTGCTAGTTGCCACCGAAGAGGTTGGGTTGGATTGAGGTCGTTGAATAGGGATTTACAAATGTGTTCGAGATTGTCCCTGGTAGAATCAATATTGTAGTCCTTGAGGGATTTGGAGTCAGACTTTTGACCAAGCATTCCTTGAAGTGCAGTGGAAAGGGCTGTCTCGGAGTCGGTGATGAACAGAGGGGCGCCGGAAATCGCTCCCGACACCATCGAGGTTGCAGTGCGATCCCCCTTCGTCATCATTCGGGGACTGGCTGTGCAGTCATTACAGTAGTGTCATCTTCCGGACAATCTGCAAGGCTCGAAGCAGGTATGCTGCACATAGCGGTGCGCGGTGTGCCGGTGTAGTTTTGCTGGCCTTCAAATCAGAAGCCTGTAGCTGTCCAGGTTGAGGTGAGCCTATTGGTCAATTGCCGGTATTCCTCAACTTCTTTCAACCTGTCTTTGAGGATGACCTCTTTGTCCGCCGTCGCTGTCGCCATTTCTGCTGCTACCTTTTCCACATCGCTACGAATCAAATCCAAATACTTGATCTTGCCGACCACGCCAGCGTAGCCAAATTTGGTATAGCGGGTTCTTGTCATGGCTGCAACTCCTGCTTGCCATATCTGCATGAGCTTCTCCGTTGCAGCTACAACATCCTGAAGCGCGTGACTTCCCGGTCTGCTGTTCGTTGGGATTTGAGATATTGGGATCAACCGCGAGATTGGAAAGACCCGCTGTCTCCAGTAGAAGCAGGCCTTCCTTGTAGCTGGCGAGGAGCTAATTTACTCACGACCGACTCCCGCTTCTTCGTATCTTGTTGGGCTAGACTAGCTGGCGAGAGCTGTCATGAAAGGGGACTTAAGTATATATACGCTTGGAATAGCCGAAAGTTGTAAGAATATATAGAGAGCGCAAATGCATATGATTTCGCAATGATTGTGTGTTGTATTGTGGCTCGTTTGATGAGTCGGTTCCAGCACGCGGCAGCGACCTGTCAAATACTAATCAATTCTGCTGCGTGTGCATTTCTCAGCTCTTGCTTTAGTACAGTCTGTCTGTATGGACAGAAATGCTCAAGTGTCATACGTCTAGCAACATGCTGTACGAGATGCCCAGGGTTTCTAGCAGCTGTAACATTCGCTCTAGCAATTCTGTAGGCGAGAGCAGTCACGAAATCAATCGGTGAATACCAGCCAGCTATGTCAAACCTCTGGTCCATCCTTGAGTGTACAATTGACTCTGTGTTCACAAGGGGTCAGGGAAACGATTCGTCCAAGGCGAAAGCTTGTTAGTGGCGGTGGGGTGGCTATCAAGTCCATGTCCACCCTGCATAATCTCTACAGGTCCGAGAAGGCCCTCCCCTCACCACCTTTGACATAACTCAAGTAAACGATGTATCAGGGGGCAGTGTCACTGTGAGCCCGAAAGAGTGAGGGAACTCGTAGACACGAAGCCTTGGACCTATTGCTGTTGGCGGACATGCAGCCACAGTGGCCACAGGAAGACCCATAGAAGTGGAGTGGCCCACTGGATCAGAGCGCTGACGAAAGTGTATACAATCGTTACTGGCATAGTCCTCAATAGATTGTTGTTCTCCATTGTGGTATTATGGTGTTTCCACTGCATGTTCGTGCTATCAATAAGTTTGTATATCGCATTCGTAAGAGTACTGAGCGCTTTGGTGAGCTCTTCTTTCTCAGACCTGTTATCACCAAGGACCAGTTGCTGTTGCTCGAATGTTGAGGCCGAGAATGTCAGATAGGTGAAGTCGACGACCCAAACCAGAATCTGAACGAGAGTGACCATACTGGCATACTGCAACATTAACAATCCTTCATCTTCATCACTTTGCATTTCTTCCCGACCTCTTGCCTCTGAACCAAAGAAGGTAGTAGTTCATGCGACCAATACGCGTAGCAGGATTTGAGATGAAGCAACCTGTGCTTGCAGCCTGACATTCCTTGCAGCATTCGCCGCCTATTGTCGTGTGCAGTCTCACCAACCTCTAGAACCAAAGGGTGGCGGGCGAAAGGGCGATATGGGGTCATGCCGTTGGGTATACGGTAGCAGCACGCTCCTTGAGTGCTCGCGGCCGGCATGGCTTGAAGAGGGGGTAGATCGAAGAGGTTCGTAAGCTGGGTTGGACCATTGTCGTTGGCATACTGATTGAGACAGGCCCAGCGGCGACGTAACCCATCTTGAGGGCGGGTGTTGATGATTTGCCAAGGTATTCCCGTAAGGGCCGTCCAGATCGGAGCATATCGATGAGGTAGTAGACGCTGTCGATCAGCTCATTCAAAGCCTCGTAGGGGAGAAGATGGCTGGCGGAGGTGAAGCAGCTGGAGATGCGCTGGAGGACCGCGTTGAGATGTCGAGCTCACCAGAACTCTCGCAAGGCCGAGGAGACTGTGCCCAGGCATGGGCTTGGGCTTGGAGAAGGCCCAGCTAATCTGACTGTACGTTTGAAAGATAGAGGGGTCCCGGCTGTTTTTTAGAAATAACGCAGTGACCAAAAGCTGAACGAGAGCTGACATCGCGACAATGTTGGCGAACGAGATGGGCGTGGTCGGAGGACTATTCGCACTTCGACTCGCTCACCGCTTCATCGCCCTTGTCCACATCTTGCAGGGCTATACTGAATGGCGAAGGCTATAACAAAAGAGACTTTAATACATATAAGCAGGAAGATTGCGCTTGAAACAACCGCGAGCCAAGATGATCGTGTCTGTGCCTTTTTTGTAGGCAATTTCAGATCCTGGAAGTTCGAGGACAGTGCCGCAAAAGCCGCGAAGTCTGGCACGCAGAGAGCTTGGCGAGTGTATCTTCTCACGCTACGCATTGTTTCTGCGAGCCACTTCCATAGCTGTCGAGATCCGAGAGCGCACAGAAAGACCTCTGCGGATGGTCTGACGCCATGATCAATACCAAGAAGGCGTAGGGACGTCAAGCATGAGTTATATATAGCTTGTAGCTCCATTGCTACATCGGCTGTCTGGCAAATGTTTTACCACTACTCCGGGTATGGGTGTGCATACAGGTTATTGCACAGCGTTCTGGCACCTGCTTGGAAGCAAGATTGCCCAGATGGGGAGGGATGATCGCGCTGTGCTCCCAAGTCATTCTTGTTGAGGGGGATCGCTTCTTCGAGATGTGTGTACTTGTGATTGGAAGTCTATCCACCACTCATGATGTTTTATGTGCTTCCGGGTGAGATTTAGTCACGGTAGCCGTTTCCGTCTCGGGTCGAAGGCCGAGTCAAGGAAGCTCGCAGTTGACTGGGCTACAAAGGTTGTCAGCTTCTCTGCGTTGAGAAGACTGTCTAATCGGGTGCTCGCACTCACCTGAACTGCTTCAAGCAATTGAAACCCATTCGCAGCGCTACTGAAATATGCAAGTGTCATTGATGCCCATGCAGTACTGCTATCTCATGGTGACATGATAACAAGATCATGGCCTGCGTGGTGTTTTCCAGAGTATTGCTTGGTCGAAAAACTTGATGGGATGCTGGACGTCTCCGTTCCTCAAGTCTTGTCTTTCAGTCCAAACGCTGCAAATATCCCTGCTGTATCAACCTCTCGACGTCTCCTTGTCGAACATAGAATTGACTGTTCTTCGTAAGATTGATCGATCTATTGGAGAGCAATGTTATTAGCAAGCCCTTCCCATATCACTACGACACCTCTCAACTACTTGACTCACCCATACTCCGTTTCAATGACACCTGCATCCCTCACAACCCTCACATCAATAAACAGATCCCGTGGTGGCTCCAAGCTTCCCGTCAAGTCCACATCGGTCAAACGGCCCTTGAGCGCCGCAACCAATTCGCCATAACTCCTCAAATACTCCTCTTCCTCTGGGCTTAATGCGCTTCCTTCACCACCAGCGGCACCTTCGCCCTCATCTTGTGCATCTCCACGCATGCCCGCCGGCCCTTCTGTTCCAATACCACCACGCAGCAGTGCCTCATCCTTGCCCTCCCATACTGCTCTCTCCAGCCTCGCGGCTCGAACGTGGTGGTATGCACATAGAACACGTTTGCTTCTTCGCATACTCAGATGATTGACGAGTAGTGCGCAAGCAGTGGCAGGGTCGGAAGATGGGTTGAAAGTGCCAGAGTAAGGTGCGAGTAGCTGATTCACACTAGCATCGAGGGCATGAATGTCACGCACGGCGCTGCGGACGAGAGTTGTTGCATAAGGAGGAAGGGTGGGAAGGGTGAGAGTGCGTTTGGCGTGAGCAAGGAGAGGAGCAGTAGGGTCGAGAGGGGTTGCCATGTTTGCGTTGGTCGAAGAAGGTTATCGAACAAGAAAGTGGTGATAGTCGCGTTTGAAGAGGAGGAGAGTGGAAGTGCTTGCATGAGAAGGCTTGTTTCAAACGCGTTTCACGCGCTTAAGGGCGGATCCGGCTCCGTAGCGTGCGAGTCATCTTTTCCAACTTCATTGGGAACATTTTTTTACTACAGGTGACTCAAATTTCGCTATGCTATGCTATGCTACGTACGTGTGATCATGTTGTCGTGATAGGGATCATGACCAAGAAGAGCAAAAGAACCATCCATCACATGCCTCAATACCAAAGTCTGCCTCTGCACTTCTTTGCACCACATCGACATTTCTGTACTTCACTGATCTCTTCCTTCGACAGCGATTCCTCTTCTTGACCACCCTCCCTATCCATGTAATCAAACGTCAACTCTGTGTTTGCTGGTATGTTCTGCCATGCAAAGAATGCCAGCTCATACACTTTCCTATCCCATTTGTTGTACGATACTGTGTATTGTCGGCAATTGGGTTCACACGAGTGGTTGATGAATCGCGTAACATTGCCCATGAACTCGCCATCGACAACGTAGCAATCCTCGTCCAGCAGATCATCGTCGACAAACTTGTCAAGCGAATAAAAGTACGAAGCTTTGCCAGTGCCAGGGCCAGCTAGTGCCTCTCTTCGATCAGCTTCTGCACTGGTGATAATCTCACCAACGTATGTGTCAATGAATTGACCTCGTCGAAGATTCTCCGGACAGCGAAGACCCCAGCCACGGTTTTCCGTTTTGAAGATTTCCAAAGGAACTTGACGGCCTCGTTGTACACATCTCGTTTTGCACACTGGTCCGCAATTACAATTGGGGTTACATTCGTAAATCGGCGCTCGAGAGTCGAGATAGAAAGACTGTAAGACTGGGGGATTGCTCGCTTGATACGGAAACCTCTTGGGCAAAGTCGCGTAATCACCTCTTTCAAAGAGCGCTCGTTCTTCTGGCTTCAACCGTTTCTCATCGACTGACGCAAGCTCCATGCATTCGCAGACTCTGGCGTACTCACAACCTATAGCTTGGCCCATGTCTGGTCGACATTGTGGTTGACCCTTGGCACGTGTATGACCACAACCTATCATGACGTCTGATGTGACCGGCTGCACACCTGCACCGATGACGCTCTTGGTAATGAAGTTGAAGGCGAGAGATGGTCGTGTACTATCGAGATTATTGTCAATCGAAAGTGGGGCGGAGTTGGCAGCAGCTTGTTTTAAGCGTAGATCAAAGGCGTTCGATATACGATATGCTGCTTGTGTGGTGGGAGTTCGACTTGCAATATTCACCATAGATGGCGTGGGCATTCGATCCTGCTTGATAGATTGCAGGGGCTTCATGAATGATTAGCTGTCAGCTACCAGATGGAGAGCCTTGATAATTGCTTACTCGCATGATGATTACGTGATCAACATATTCCAGAGTGCAATTGTAGGTGTTTGGTTCGTCACGAGAGTCTAACGAGATCGAAGAGGACGGTGTATCGCATATTGGAGTAGAAGGCTCTACATCACTGCTGTCTGGTGTTTTTCTTTTGCGTTGTTGTTGTTTCAGTTGTGGTAAGGCAAGTTTTTGTGGGGTAAGTGATTTGAGACTGAAACGTGAGATTAGTTTAAAGCTTCACTTTCTAAGGGTAAGTGATCTGTCATCCACCTCTCAGTATAAGATTGCACATGGTGCAAACAGTCAGTGAGTTCGGAAAGATCGTGCCAGGAGTAAAAGCGTGCAAGTGACCG
>Ga0160428_1001754_pt1 | contig 15128 bp, 13 predicted proteins | sample SolpanmetagenomM_FD_108198 | JGI IMG/M metagenome (GOLD analysis project Ga0160428, IMG submission 108198) | Solar panel surface microbial communities from Lawrence Berkeley National Laboratory, California, USA - M | ecosystem: Engineered > Built environment > Solar panel > Unclassified ... | reverse complement strand
TGCATGAATCCACGCGCGCATTGTGAGCTCGGTGATGAAAATATCACAGCCTTTGGCGAAGAGGATGGGTGCTTCTGCCGAGATCATCTTGACTTCCGGGTCAGCCTTCATCACTTTCTTGATCCGAGCGAGCGGTAGTTGGTGTTGCTTGTAGTCGTGTTCTTCATCTTCGAGTCTTCTTAAGCTTGCTTGCCAGTATGTTGATAGGATTTCTCGGTATGCGCCGTGGAGACCTTGACAGATCTGGTACATGTCAACATCAGATGTGTCTAAGCTATGTTGTTAACCTACGTTCGCCCAGGGCCCAGTATATATATCCGGGTTTGGTGCTCGTCCTTGCGAGGTGACCTAGTCATTATGGCTTAATTTCGTTGTAGTATGCTCGAGTTGTTGACTAGTTACCGCTTGACAGGCGCCTAGTGGAATTGTGTTAGCCCTCGGCTGTGACATCGCAGATACACCAGTGGCATACCGAAATGTCCATCCTTGCCAATTTCATAGATTGCTGGCCTCTTGCCTTTCTTCTGCTCTTCCATTCTGACGTATGAAGTTGTTGCTGCTGGAAAGGTAGACACACAGAAGTCCTTGCTGGAGCGATACAATGTTGCTAGTTGTAGCTAGTGTAGGCGATTAGAGGTGGTTTTAGAGCAATGTATCGTTCGTTGTTGATGTTGATGTCGAAGCTAATCATTGAGGACCTGAATGGTTTGTCGTTTGTCGATGGAAAGAGCTCCGTCTAGCTTCGGAGGTTTGATTGGTCGGGACCGGGTACACGTCTGTGCGCGCGACGAGAAGCTCAAATGTGAAACAACAACGAAACATCAACAATCCAAGACAATCGCTAGCCATCTCCCGATCACAGTCGTCCCACACCCCCCGCCAGCATCAGTACTACCCTACCACTCGCTTCGTATACCACCATTACCATGTCCACAACTCTCGACCCTCCCACTACCTCCACCAACCTCGACAACCCTCCCAATAACACACCCAACCCCGAAACAGCCGAACTAACAGCCGCAGTCGACGACCTCCTTAACACTCTCCGCTCCAAATTCACCACCGCCACTTCAGCCATGCTTGCCAAAATGGATGATATGAGTCGTAGGCTGGATAATCTGGAGCAAGTGCTGAGTGTGCAGGATGAGGCGAAGCACCAAGGTGAAGCAACAAAGGAAGCATCTTGATTGATGTTGTTGGTGGTTGGTCATAAATGCTGAGGTGGAATGGACTGGAATATCCATTACTGGCAGATCACGCCTTATTCAGCGTCTCGCAAGGCATATCCCAACCACTATGCTACCGAGAGTCAAGCATGCCAGAGCTACAATTCATCATAGTCAATGGTTCCAAGCAATCTTGTAATCAGCTCAGGAGGAGTTAGCATTTGAACGATATTAGGAGACTGGCAATTTGGACGAAGTGTCACGGTCATATCGCCAAACAAGTTCAACGTCACGCTTGAGTTGTCTCAGGGTAACATCACTTAGCTTAGCAACGCTTGCAAGACTAGTTTCGGCAAGGAAGTCGCCAGCAACTCGACCTCGCCAAAGCACTAGGAGAACGCATCCAAGAGATAAGTGGCAAAATTGCGGCTGTCATTCCAGAGACGTCGCGATTGGCGGAAGATCAGATCAAGGGACTTGGTGGCCTCATGGCGAGTCTCATTCAACTTCTACCACTAAATGTTACCGTCGACACCGAAGCAATCGCACAATTTTGGATCGAAAATCTCATGACCATCAATGTTACGCTCGAGCTTTGCGCATCGTGTTTGCACCGCCCAGATGGTCGTTGTGGTCAGTCATCACGAGGACGTTGCTATAAGTTCCTAGAAGTCTTCGGGTTAGGTGCTCAATGGGGGATTTATCATGACTCTCGAAGCTGAAGAATCGCGGCCGTGTCGGCAATCGGAGCCACCTGTCGTGGTTGAACACAGCAGCACGGCTTACTAAGTCTGCTAGGTATCTGTGCAGGATAGCGAAAGATAGTGTTAGCATCAATGAATGATGGAAAGATGGAGAGTATGAACGCATAAATATGGCAGCCTTATTTGCCAACACTTTCTGCACGACTTTGTTCCTGCTTTGTGAATGGATAATCTAACATGCTGACTTGATCCTTTTCTTGCTTATACATAGGCCATCTGCTGAGTCGGAGCCAAACACATATCGTACTTACCTCGACCATCTGCCAGACAATCACTTCCCACCCTTAGCCAATACACTCAACCACTTCTCCACCTCAATAACATCCCTCCCACCAACCCTCTCCCTCAACCCCTCCAACCACTCCCCTTCCCTCCCTTTCCCGGCCTCCTCAGCAGCCCTGCCAATCATCCCGCACTTCTCCCACATCTCCGCCCTCTGCTTCACCCCCAACCCCGTACACTTCGCCACAAACACCCCCGCTAACCTCATATTCCCAGCCGCAATCGCCTCGTTGAAGAAAATCTCCCACCCAATCGGACTGCGCTTATTATTGTCAGCAATGGCTTGGAGATCTCGCCAGGCGCGTGCGGCGATCAGGGCGCGGAGTCGAATGTGCCAGAATTGTACGTCGGACACTTTGTGGTCTGTACGCAGAGCTAGTGCCTTTTTGGTGTGGTTGAGGCGCACGAGGTGGTAGATTGTTTGGTGGAGCGAGAGTCCGGTGAAGGTGAATGTTGCTGGTGTTGTGGTGTCTGTGGCATCGATGGCCGGGTCAGTGGTGCGTGAGATACTGCTGTCCGCGTCGAGCGTTTCCTGAAGACGCAACAGACGTTGACAGTCTTCTATACTACGAGCATAAACACTGGCGTCGCGGATGTCAGCGGCTAGCTTGTGTGCGGTTCGCAGAAAGTCGAGACGGGATGCTGTGTCCGGGTGGGCAAGGGCGTCGAGGAAGAGAAGGTTGGCTCCGTCTAGGCGTCGGTCGTCCTGGTAGTAGAGATCTTTGAGGAGAGGTCGGTCTAGCTGTTGACTCGTTGCTTCGACGAGAGCAGTTGCAACAGGGCGTGAATTTATGGTCCGGAAGAAGGTAGCGAGCGGGAGTTTAGCTTTGAGGTGGAGAAGGACGGAAAGTGTCAGGTCTATATCGCCAGATAAGAGTGCTTTGTCTAGTGCGAGGGTGTCTTCCTCCATTGTCAAAAGGAGAGGCACCTGTTTCGACGCACGAGGTTCGTGATTTAGCAGAGAAGTGGCAAGACGTGTGCGACCTTCAACTTGGGCTGCGCGAGCAATCTCGTAGAACGATATGCCTGGTTTGCCTTGGAGTTTAGAGACGATCCGCTCACATGTTGTGTCTTCGTCTTCATTTGAGACGCGCACTTTTTGCACTGCCCAGTGCACATAGATACGATCTGTAGGTAAACGTAGATAGTCTGATAGTCGAAGCGCGAGTAGATATTCTTGGCGTGAAACCAGTCTCTGCACCAAACGCTCCGGGTTCAGCCTTCTGTACTGCTCATATGACAGTGGTAGTCCAATCTCATAGTGTCTAACTGCATTGAGTATACGCAGAATCTCAGACATTTCCACAAACTCATCACTGTCGTAGAGGTCTAATACTGTCTTTCCAAAGGATGCTGCTTTGAGCAACTGTTTCTGCCAGTGAATATTGAATTCGTGGCCAGCAGCCTCGATACAATCATCGACAGCCTCGATTAGTCGTGGCTTGATGAATTGCAAATTGTCATCGGCTTTTGGTGATCGTTTATCATATTGTTCAACTGCATCTAGCAGTACTGTCGAAGGCGATGTGGAGCCTAGCTTGAACGCGTTCTCGGACTTGACTTGCAAAGGAGTTAGTAGGAACACAAGATACTGTCTCTATACAAATATTACCTGGGACTTTCTGCAGGAACTCGCAGATTTCATTCGTGAATATCCTGACACCATCAATATCAGGTATGATATGCACCCAGCCATCATAATAGTATCTGTAGCATGTTAGAGATTAGTTGCGCGTCGGCAGAACCTTAGACATACTTGTTTGCGGCGCCATTTGGACCAATAAGATGTACTTCATCGTCCCAGGCTAATACAACCGCGTCATTCCCGCACCACTGCATATCCTTCGGGGGTGTTTTGACACGAGAGTCGTACTCGCTCAACTTCTCCTGGAAATCGCTACTTACCACCCACACTTTACCGTCATCTGTATAAAGTGCAACGAACTTCCCGTTTGGCGATACACTGACCAAACGAAATGGACCATTCTGGAGTAGACGATCTTCGGAATCTGTCGTGTCCACGACATTTATAGTCTGCCCAATTGCCAGCAATGCTTCTACCGATCTGGACAAGGTGTAGGCTGGAGGTATGACGGTCCATGAGGATATTGGTTCTGATGGCGGTGTAGCGAGCAATTTCGGACGAGGTGCATTATAGTGTGTGACCGATACAAGCTGGTTGTTGCCTAGTAGTGCAACAAAACCGGACATCCAGAACCGACAAGATACCACTCCGTGCTCTTCTGCACCCTAGATTATCACTCAGTCTCTTGCTGGTCGCGTCATGGGTTGTGCATACTGACATGGCCGAGTGTAAAGGGAGTAAAGTCGTCTGACAAGTTTAGATAGCAGCGTACTGTCCCATCTTGCGACACCACTATGAGCGTTTCATCTTCTGACCAGCCTAGTCCTCTGACCGGTCCTTTGTCCCACTATTGCATATGAGTACGCTTCTGTGTAATCTTGTGCCAGGATTAGACAGACGCACGTTGATACGTCTTATGAGTTTGCCAGCGCAATTGTAGATGGCAATGCTCGATTTGGCCGCTTCTCCAGCGCGGTAAGCAAATACCCGATCTTGGTCGCGCACAAGGGCTGCACAGAGTTAGCCACTGATACGGCCGAAGATGTTTCGCCTACGAACCTAGGGCGCCACCATAAGGAGCTCCAGCGATGATGTAGTTCTCCAGCTCCAGTTCCTCGTCAAAGACATCGCTATACAGCTGAATCTTGCGATAATAGCCTTCACCAATACGTTCCCAATCAGCCGTGGGCTTGGGAGGCCCCTCTGCCGCGATCATCGTAGTCGTCGTAATAGCATCCTCTGTCCTCGACACAGGATCGATGCTGTTGTTGTCAACAGAGGTCGGTCGTCATTGGTGTCGGAATTGCACTCCGTGCCAAGCATCAACATATAATTGTTTCATCTGTCTTGTGCTTGTTTCATTGTTTCATCTACATCTCTCTGTCTCTTCCTTGCGAAGTCTGGCATAGTCTCAAACACGAGGACTATATTACCGCGAATCCGATGCAGAAGTACCTAGCAACCTTTTAGAAATGCCAAGTCGTCCACAGGATGCCTTAGCCTCTATCCTGATCGAAGATGTTCCAAGCGAGGAGATACCCTCGATTGTGCTCAGAGTAGCTCAAAGGCTAGAAAACAAGAAACGCGACGACAGTGGCCTTCAACATGCCAAACTTGTTGCATCATTGCTTGTCTTGTGTCAAGCGCTACTCTCGCCACCACAACTACTCGAAGCCGAGATTCTCCTGCACAACTTTGTCCTGACCTATCTTTCTGAGCATGAACCAGGAGATCTGCGTGTTGCGACACAAGTCGTTCAAGTATGTGAATATAGCGATACTCTGCTTGGCAGACTTGTATCGTTGTGCGCAAGAAAAATCTCGTTTACTGTCCAAGCACTTGTCCATGAGCCAGGGGGCTTCGCCATACGCCCTATAGCACAGACACAAACCTATCAGAAAACTACAAGGGCAGATGACAACATAATAGAGCAGCTTGATGCTTCACATGCTATAGTCTGTCTCAAAGTGCTATCTTATTCTAATACTAGCATTTTTAGTTCCATACAAGGTATCGAAATGAATCTCCTGTATCTTGTGGGCGCTACTTCGCAAGAACTCTCCGCCAATAGTCGCGATACATTGAATGCCTTGATCGTTCGATCGACCCGTAGCACTTTTACAGACCATAGTCTGTGGACTTTCTGGGATCAGATTTTGGCCTTGACCTCCCGCGCTGCAGATCGGCATCATGCTACAGCAGGTTATCAGCTATGGGCATGTATGATATCTCGGCAGCACGACAGTCTACGGCATCTTTATACCGACCATAAGCAATACTGGAAATGGATACAGCAGGGTCTACTTTCTGGTACCACCGAGCAACGGAAAACATGCCTCTTCATCCTACAAGCTTCCTTGCAGTTCTTGGCTGCTCACACGTCTCCAGCCCTCTGCTTCGTGCCGCATACTTTCACAAAATATAGCAACGTATATCAAAACTGTGTTCTGCAGAAATACCTCAATCAGATTCAAGATGCATTACCAGATCTGCTGACTCTCTCGCAACGTGACTCTGGAGTCGGGGCTTCCTGGATTCTAGCACTACTGGGTGCTGCCCTCGAGCATGACACCCAGGATGCGGTGCGGAATATTATTGGTGGATGGATACTGTCTCATGGACTACCAGTCGTACTCGGAGCCATTGAAGACGTTCCCGAGTTCTTGGAGAAGTCTTTCTTAGCTTGGGCATGTGTTGGTTCCTTGTATGCTTCATCATTGACAAGAAGTTTCAGCGAATCACCAATATGCCATCATGGCGAGAGACTATCGCAATTCTTGATTGACATCCTCAATCATGATACCAACTTCGAAACTAAGCATAATACAGTCAAAGCTATAATGAGTTTCATCGTGAATGGCGGAGGAAGTCTTCACGCCACTGCCCGAGTCTTCTTACTTCAGGCTTTGGTGAACAGTCTTGTACCAACCAATTTCGAGCTTGATCAAGAAGAGGTGGAACTTGTGCTTGCCATAACATATCAAGCAAATTTCCAGCAGATGGGTCGTGATCTTATGACCTTGCAATGCGGGGAGCTATTGACACTGATACATGAAGGCGGTCAAGAGTCTAGCAAAATAGCAGCAGTGGCAAAAGAATCCGCTGCCATTAAGGCCGGCACCACTAGGCTAAATGTTAACGACGAACATGAAAAAGCATATGACTACCTAGAATCCTTTGCTCAAGATGCGAAGAGGCCAATGGGCGACGATCATGCGGCCCTGGACCATTCCAAGTCGCGGAACCTGAGCCTTGTAACACTCAATCAATGGATACGAGCGTCAAAAGCAAGATGCTTATGGCATGAAGGTCTGTATCATGGCTGTGTATACATTAATCAAGTTCTCGATATGTGTGAACACGATTTCGAGTGCGAAGAGCTCGAATTTGCATTCGAAGCTATCTGGGATCAGCTAGAAGTCCAAGACTACCCAAAGACGATATTAATGATGCTACCGTCTATCCTGTTCCACAAAAGCAGTGTCAGACTGCTCAAGAAAGACTCCGCACTGATTGGCGTTCTGTCGAAAGCCCTACATGAACTACATGCACTCGCCGAAAACCGAATATATGTCTTCCCGCCCCTGGCTGAAGCACTCTACGTTGCATTCGCAATTGTACCTCAAGCAGTGTATCTCCCTTTCGTGGCAACGTTTTCACGCTTCGCGAACAATCCGCCGACTACACGCATCGAGTTCCAGCTCGAGAATGCTATTGCTCCGAAACTCGAGCGTCTGGCACCGGGCAGAACATACTTTTTCTACTATGGCGCATCCGAAGCGGTCGGCCATGCTTACCTTCTTCGAACACTCAATGACCTACCTATAACACCAGCGTGGACCAATCTTCGTCAGGAACTTCTCGACACACTCTTGCATGCTTGGATCCACCAGAAACAACCAGTACCTATGTCCAGCAAATTCAAATCAAGTGCCCAACTTCAAACCATGCTCCTCCTCCTCGAAGGTCTCCGAGCGCATCTCTCCCATGATGAAATAACAGTTTACACATCATCTTTCCAACACATTCTCGCTCTCGAACCTCACCCTCGATATCGTTTACTGCTAGAATGGATCCTCCTCCGCCTCTACTCCCAGCTTCCCATCTCTCCGCGGTTCGATCTACTCAAAATCCTGAGCGAAGCAGATCATCATGGCAACCCAAAATACCTCGCATCTCTGCTAAAGCTCAGTACCATGCTCGCTCGTCTACCGGACTCATCAGAAGCATTTTCGCTAGAGCTTATGACTCATCTCATTCCACTGGTTGCTAGTGCCAAGATTGTAATACGCCATGAAGCGCAATGGACATTCCCAATACTTTGGTCTCATGTCGAACGTCAGGGTTGGTACGAGATACTCACCAATCCCGCTTTTCTCAGGCTGAATGGACACATCCGTAGTTTAGACGCGTATAAGAACCCACCGCCGGCGAGAGTGCTGGAGATGTTCGATCCGACGCAGGATCATAATCTGGTGACGTTATATTGTGGGCGATGGCTTGGTATCGCGCCACCTGAGCCTGCCAAAGTGTCACCAAAGGAGATCCAAGATGTGATTGTCAAGTATCATGCTGGAAATGAGAAAGTCGGGGTGCTGCCACTAGGACTTGTCACAAGCCCGACTGGAGAGACTAAATCATTGTCGCTCAACGCAGCAGCTGCCAGCACAAACACAACAAATACCTTAGTCCCTCTCCAGACAAAAGCATCAACATTCGCCCTTCCTACCTCCCTTATATCAGATTCAATCACAAGCCCACACCCGGCCAGAAAAGCACGGAATATCATTCTCATCGCCTCCCTCATAGCCAATCCTTTCAACCTTGGCGGCCTCTCCCGCATCTCCGAGATCTTTGGTGTCTCAGCCCTCTACATTCCTTCACTTTCTGTCCTCGGTCACAAGGACTTCACGTCAGTATCGGTTTCTTCGCACTTTTGGCTGCCAATACATGAGCTCAGTGGTGGTGGCAATGAAAAAAGTGGCGGCGATTCAACTGCCCTGCGGGATTTCCTGACGAAGAAAAAGGTCGAGGGCTGGAAAGTTGTTGGTATTGAACAGACTGATAGTAGTTTTGTGATTGGTCGGAGACAGAAACAAGACGAGAAAGCTGAAGGAGATAATAGCACGAACACCGACATACAATCTGGTCGTAGTCAAGGTAAATCAGTACAAGGAGAATACCAATTTCCTGAACGTGTTGTGCTTCTACTGGGAAGCGAGCGCGAGGGCATTCCGCCAATATTGCTGGCAGAGACGGACCAGTGCGTTGAAATTGAGCAGGTAAGTGATAGGTTCAAGACTTCAACAAGAATCAGGACAACTAACACGATGTTTAGGTCGGACAAACTAGAAGCATGAATGTGCAAACAGCGGCAGCAGTTGTGCTGTACGAGTGGGTGAGGCAGTGGGGTTGAGCGAGATGCATATGAAGAGGCAGATACATAGCGGATCCTCTTATATGATTAAACAGACATGAACGTCAAATCCTTAGGTGGATCCACAGGCCGCAAGCGCACAAAGAAGAGACCTAGGCAGCTGCCCATGTGCTTCTTGTGTTTCTTGACGCCACGTCAACGCGCATTAGATCACCTGTGGAAACGGCTCCTCATGTAAATTCTAGTGCCAATAAAAGTAGTACCAAATCCGTAGCAAGCAAAACAAAGTACAACGGACCCATCACCCCGGATTGCTTGAGTATCACTATGACATGAATAAACCAACCTTCGCACCATTCAAACTTGACATCGTCAAAGCCAGCTTCTCGACAAAAGCCTCATCATCCCTGCCCTCAAGTCTGCTGTACGTTTGCAGGATTCTAGCTATCGTATACGATGCTTCAGTGAGCGCAAATACCTGACCCGGGCAGATTCGGGGACTATGTAAAGTCCGTCAGAACAACTTCAGCATGGTCGCAAACTTGGAATGCCACACTTACCCTCCGTTGAAAGGCGCATATGCCCATCCTGGTCTGATCGTCTCCCACCTTTCAGGTCGGAAGTCCTCGGCATCCGCACCGTAGATGGCCTTGTCGCGATGCATAGCATATACACTATAGCTCATTTCAGTGCCTTTTGGCACGTATGCTGGCTGATCACCTCTTGGACCACCACCAGTTGGAAGGACAGTGTCTCTGATTGGGGTACGAGAGTTGGCAGGAACGATTGGATAAAGCCGAAGACCTGTCGTCTTGTAAGTCGGAATGTCCGGAAGTGAACGGAAGTGAATGGAAGATAATCACAGCGCTAGAAGTCAAGGAGATCAGAAGGGACGCGGGGAAGGTACTGACATTCGTTGAGAAAATAGCGAAGGTACTTCAAATTCTTTAAAGCTTCAAAAGTTAGAAGTTCTGAGCCCAGCTGGTCGATATCATGCCGAAGCTTCTTCTCAACATCAGGATATTTCGGCAGTATATGGAAAGCAATGGTGAGAAGACTAGCGGTCGTGTCCCTTCCGGCGAGTAAGATATTAAGCGCCTCTGCTCGAATCTTCGCAGGATCTCGAGTTTCCTTGACCAGCTCATTCAAGAAGACGTAACGTGAGCGTTTTTCATTTTCCTCAACAGCATGGGGAGCTCCCTGCAGAGCTTTCGTGACATAGCGGTCCACGTAGAGATGCGTTTGGCGGCACGAGCGCCAGAACTTGTTGAAGTAGTAGAAATACCTCAACCTGCCTGTACCGCGCTTGCCAAAATTTGCTTGAGCATAGTCGAATGCTGGCCCGAACTCAGTGCGTTCTTTAAGTTGTTGCTCCGTTAGCTGCTCGCCGTTGTCGCCGAAGATGAAGTCGAGTGTCACATCTAAAATGAGGTGTCAGTATCTTGCTGCTAGCAAGGTGTTCGGGTGGTATACCGAGTGTGAAAGCAAAGAAAAGAGGACCAAGGTCGACAGTAGCACCATCTCTAGGTATAGCATCAAACAGGGGACGTAGATGGCTCTCGAAGAGGCTGGTATCGGCGACTTGTGAACGTGTAAGAGCTTGGCGCATCATTGCCCTAGAGTGCTGCCATGCTTCGCCATCTGTTCGGTGTGAGCATCCGGCAGTACCCTGTAAACTGTCCCTACTGACCGGAAGTGAAGATGCCACCGTGACCAAGTAATGGACTGAACTCCTTATCTCTGTGGCCTATGCTCCAATCCTCGAAGTTGGTCGCGAGAATAGCCTTGATATTCTCCATCTCGTGAGTTAGAGCGCAATAGTTGCCCAAGATGGTGAACGCGAATGTTGGGCCATATTTCTCGAAAGTATCCTGCAGAAAAGCCATGAAGCCATGGGCTTTCTTGGCTTTAATCAAATTGCGAAGCAAAGGGTAGCCCAGAAACATGGAGTTTTGAGGAATAGCCTTAATCGGGAGACACCCATGTTGTTTGCAGAAGGCTTGTGCAGCAATGGAAGCTTGATAACGGACGTAGACGTAGTAGATAGCAGATGAGACGAAAGCAACGATAAGGGCAGTGCCGTAGCTGTATAGCATGATGGGAGGAGATAGGGAGGGTTAGTGGTGAAGGTAGGTTGAGAGAAACACAATGTTCTCCTACAAGATGCAGGGAGAGGATTACGAACGCGAACTCAGCGAAGTTGGTGCGAACCACTGTGACCGAGTGAGACCTAAGGTGAGATGAGGTTCGACAAGGCTGAGGCTGAATCTTCCGACAGGGAAACCAATTTTTGCGTCAGCTTCTCTAAGCGTGTGACATTCGCCGCGTCGCGCTCACATGGACTTGTTCAAGCTCGAGATGTGATTACAATCGGCAACAGACTGACTACGTGAAATATGCCAGAGAAGACTTTGGTAGAAGCATTGAAAACAGGCAAGTCCGAGCCGAGGGCTCGGTGCCGAGATATCCGAGGGCTTAAGTGTATGTACTAGGTCTCCTTTAATAGCACCTGCAAACACGTCTGTACCATTGTTGCTGGCATACCAGTTGACGCGTCAAGACCTTTGTAGGAAGAGTGCATATTGTGGTCCTCAGATGCTAAAATATCGATTGGAGAATGAATTGAACCATCTAATCCTGAATTCATGGCATCGTGATTCACTGTTTGGACTGATAAACCCTGAAAACCTCATTTTCTTACATGCAGAAGGAGATCATCTTCAGGCCAAGAACAACGTGCACGTTCCTATGGATACACAGAGTACCACCTGTGCAATTTCCCACTCATATTCTCTCCTTGAGCTGAGAAAGCAAATATACCACAAAAGAAGAACACCATATGCCCAAACAGTGAAGCCAAGACGTGTGAAGGCCCGGACATACGATCCGCGCATGCAACGTTTAGTAGGGCTACAATGGGAAGTGCGTGCCGTGAGATGCCCCTCCAGCTAGACGCGGCATGTCTGGTCGTACGACAGGATACCGGTCTCTCTTGGTGTGCGTCGTGTGGTGCGCCGACGATTCAAGATCGATCTGTTCAAGCTTGTGGCTCGTTTGTATATATGATCTTCGTTGCTTCTTGCTCATCCTTGCTGCCTCTTTCATAAATTAGGTCAAAACAGTCGACGACATTTCGAGCATTTCATTTCGAGCATTTCATTTCGAGCATTGGCACACGACGATTGTACTTCTACATCTCTTTCAAAATCGTGCTACGCTTGTTTGCACCACAGGACAATGGACGCCGCCATGTCGACGAGGCGCTATTCCTTCAAGGACTGTACCACACCTTCACTAGTCACACTCGCACCCATGTCTACCACAAGACGACTACTCTCGTCCACACCCTTCCTCACTATAGTTGTGGCTTATGCCGGATTTGTAGATATGTTCTTGTTCACCGTCCTCATTCCCATCCCCCCAAATATGCTTGAGGAACGACTCAGCTTGAGAGAAGAAAAAGACATACAGCATGCGGTATCAATACTACTACTAATATACGGTGCAGCATGGTTCGTGTGCTCGTCTTTGTCCAGCCTGCTGGTGGACTTGGTTTCTCACCTTAGATTCGGTGTGCCGAAGGCGATGACGCTGGACGAGATTGATGAGCTAGTGGAGTTATTTAAGCATGCGGCACGTGTTGCTCATCAAGCTGAGTTTGACGGGGTAAAGCTTCACGGTGCACATGGTTTCTTGCTCTCTCAATTCCTGTCTCTATACACGAATCGCCGAACAGATGAGTATGGAGGGAGCCCCGAAAATAGGATGCGCCTAGTTCGACGCCTAGTTAAGGAGATTGAGAGGACCATCCGTCACCATTCTGCTTATCTGTCAAGCTGAACAGCGCCGACTACATGGCTGCTGGAGAAGGATTACAGATTGCGGAAGGATCGAGTCAAGTTCAATGACTGATAGACTGTGGTGACATTGATTTTATTGAGATTAGTGGAGGCAATGCAGAACAGACTTCGAGCGGGCTGCACAACAGCTTCGGAAAGAAGACAATGGCTAAAGCGCCCACAGGACCGCAGAAGGAAAGCACAAGAATCCGCGAGGCGTTCTTCACAAGTTTCTGTGAGCAGGTGATGGAGCTGAGGAACCCTCATCATGTGCCTGTCCAGCTCAGTGGTGGCTTCAGAAGTCGTAATGGCATGGCTGATGCGGTGGAGAGTGGTGTTTGTGACATGTGCTGACGTATTCTTCACGTCCTTTCAGAGTTTTCCATGCAGTAACCAACAAATTCTACCATCTCCTTTTCGAATCGCGTGTTTTCTTCATAGAACAACCAATGACCGGAATTGAATATTGAGGTTTTGATTAGTCCCGGTCTATGAAGCTCTAGCCTCCTTACAGTCTCGAGCATACCCTCTGTAGGGAAACAAGAGGATCTTCGTCCAGCTAGGACCAGAGTCGGGATCGTGATGGATTCGATAGATTCCCTGTGGTCATAACGTGTATGATCCGCTAAAAGTCGGGCAAGCCAGACTGGATCGCACTCATTAGATATTTCAGTGAAGAAAACTTCGTCCTTAATGGCGTCCTCGTCCGAAATCATGTCATCTTCTTGCGGACTGTGCCTGTACCCTAGCGAGCTCCTGACAAGGTTCGCATGCGCTTCCTTCGTATGCTGCATCAATGATTCCTGCGCCACCAACAATGATGCCTCATCGTAGCATCCCGTGTGCGCTTTAGTCTTGTCCCAATCGTCAAACATTGAACGGTCCTGCAATGGAGCTTGGTCGATAAAAACCAACCCCGCGAAATCGCCACAGCCAAAAAGCTCGACGTATGTCCACAATACCGCAGCACCTATAGAACATCCGACTGGTACGATCTGTACGTTGGGTGAGAATTTGCGAAGGTGTCCCACAAGACCCAAGAGATCGGCTGCGAGTCTAGCAACGTGATAGCCTCCACGAGTGTGATCCGACTTGCCGTGACCTCGCATGTCGGGCGCAATGACCCATAGGGTCTCTTTTAGCGTGTTAAAGGAACGCGTGAAGTACATGCTCGAACCGCTGAAGCCATGCATGAGAAGCACGCACGGTTGAGGTAAGTCCTCAGCTGAGATATTGTCCAAAGATACAGAGCTCTGAAAAGCTATCTTGCAGCCATCGTTGGTGGTGTGCGTATGATAATGCATGTTAATGTTATGTTTCTGTTCCTATTAATTGAAGTACTTATACTATATGTTGAATTGCGAGGTTGTTCAGAGCTACTTTATACATATACAGGTTGATTGAGTAACTAACTGATACCAAGCGTGCGACTTGGTATGAGGTGAGGTTGAACCACTAGGGTTAGGTCTGACGCTGAGCAACTCTTGGCGTTGTAGACCTCTAGACCCTAAACAACTCTTAGCGTTGCCACTTAGACTTCACCTAAATTCAACACGCCCTCTCAAGAGGTAACGACAACGTAGCAAGGCTATATACGCTATTCTAAGACGGTGGAATTCCAGTGATACGTACCGATAATAAGGTATACAAGTTTAAACCTAAACGGGCTACAAACGGTTAAGATATGAGCAGGATTCACTGACAACAAATTTTATATACGTTAGTGCGAAAAATCCTTTTGAGCATAACAGTCAAAAAGTAATAATACTTATCTTGAGTTGTTAGTAACAGTGTGGAGCTATTCCTTATATTTTACCGGTGACAGCGGCTTTATGAGGCCGTCGGCGGCCATTTCCGTAGTTGGACAGTAGAACAGTACGACGGTACCGTCAGCAACCTGCTCTCGGACCTAGTAGTAGCGGATACGGATGTGTTTAGATCGCTTGTGGAACTCGGGATTCTCTGTAAGAACGATCGCAGATTGGTTATCTTTGTAAAGGCGCATAGGCGCAAGATCGGTACCTGTATACTTAATCTCTGTTAGCAACGATTAGATCTAGAGGATATCTTTAATTGCGTCGGTAAGAGCGTAATACTCAGCTTCATAAGAGGATA
>Ga0160428_1001752_pt1 | contig 15142 bp, 11 predicted proteins | sample SolpanmetagenomM_FD_108198 | JGI IMG/M metagenome (GOLD analysis project Ga0160428, IMG submission 108198) | Solar panel surface microbial communities from Lawrence Berkeley National Laboratory, California, USA - M | ecosystem: Engineered > Built environment > Solar panel > Unclassified ... | reverse complement strand
TGACCGAAATTGATACATTTGATCTTGCTGGGTAGTCCAACAGTTTTGGGCTTGCTTTCTTCCATAAGTTCGGCCTTTTTCTGCCATTCTTCTTCGGCTTGCAGCTTTGCGTTTTCGAACATATCCTTGTCGTTTTGTTGAGGATACGTCTTCTGAGTATCAGCTTCAGCTTCTGTCAAGATACCACCGAATGGCTTGCCCTTTTGCTCTTCATTTTCCCGATCCGCAAAGGGGTAATATGGATTTGCATACATATTTGTTGCTATGATTGGATATTGAAATTCATCGCGTGTTGACGTATGTCTCCGTCTTGGTTGCGGATTGTTCAGCGCCCGTCTGGCCCGATCTCGGTCTCTTCGTCTTTGTTTCTTGCGAGCAATCCTGTCTACCCTATCCATAGCCGCTGCCGTGACTGGAATTGCAATAATCAAGGACTTTGGATTATTTGATGATGCCACGATTCTTACCGGACCTTCAATAAGCTGCTCCAATTGTCGTCTTGGTCGCCCACGACCAGCTTTTATCGGTGTTTCGGGTTCAAGATCAGAAGGTTTGCTAGCTTTTACATGGGGAGTAACATTGATATTATCAGCAAGTCGAGAAGACGATCTTGCTCGTTGTTCTGTTAATCTCGACATTGATCTACGATTCCGTTTCGTTGTGACTTCGGAATAGTTCTCGGGAGCTACAGATGCCTTACGCTTCCTAAGCGTTCTGGATCCATCCAGGACTTCCTCTTCGAGGATCGGATTGCCAAATACAGTATGCGAATCTCGTCCAAGTTCCACGGGTAGCAATTCTCTTACCATCTTAGGAGTAGAAGCACGCCGCAGCTCCGTGACCGGCTCCTCCGAGACCTCAATTGTAGCCTTGGCAGCACCTTCATTTTCAAGACATGACTTGCACTGCCACTCTCCATCTATATTAACATCGTTAGTAACTGTATTCAAAGCCAATCTCGAAGGGACATCAAGACCTACCACCTTCTACAGAGAAGCGTCCAGCATTGACAGCGCAATGTCTGTGTGCTGCTCAAAGGGTAAGTACGAACATGTGATAAGTAATTGGGCTTCAACCTACCCGTATCACCGCAAGTTTTACAAGTGAGCAATTCGATCAAATCTCGTTCCGAGTCATGCTCTTCATCTTGACTACAAATCCTGCTCAGCATTAGCGTGTGTATATGCACACAGATAGTCTCACTGACATGCAATTACTCGTCCCGGCTTCCTCTCTGGCTTCTTCTTCATCTTCTGAACTTTCCGAATCCGCCTCAGATGCGGAATCAGTATCGGAGGAGTCTAAATCAGACAAGTCGTCTAATGTGGCACAATCTTCATCATGTTCTGAACTTGATGTAGAATCCATATCTGTTTCTGATTCCGAGCCAGCCTGCTGCCTTGCAGATCGTCTGCCTGTCTGAGGTCTGACTTTCACAGCGCCCAAGCTCTCCATTGATTCCTCGATATCATCCGACTTGGTGCCCTCCATTTCGACTGGTACAGCCTCTTCCTCTTCCCGGGCCTCATCATTATCGACTGCGTCATCACTGGCAGCTTCTGTCTCCACAGCCTTCGGAATAGGCTTGGCTTGTTTTCGTCGCTGTCGTGCCATAATTCGCGCGAAGAGACAAGACTACCTGTAACTACCGCATTTGCCAAAGTTCGAAGACCAAGTCGCAGAATTGATTCATCTCATGCTATGACTTCTGCTCTTGTTGCGAAGAAAGTCTATGGTGGTTATGTTCTATAGTCGGAAAGAGCGTTGGCCCAATTTAGGATGTATTATTGAAAGGTCAATGCCTTGGGCATCCCGATTGCATATAGGCGGTCAAGAAGATTGCAGCAACGCGCTGTAAATGTTTTGTCCGGTCGAAAGATCGAGTTTCTTTTGACTCTTGACTATGTTGACTTGCGCGCTTGCGATGACGTGAATAAAATAATAATAATCGCCAAAGTGACAAATGGGAAAGTAGGTCGCGCTGTCGTTCATGCAATTAGAGTTTGAGCTTAGCTACACCTTATTTCCCCATGTTGCGAAACGCCGAAAAATAGCCGAAATCTCTGATGCTGCGACGACTTCATCAAGCATGTGTAGTATAGAGTGTAAAAGTCATATATAACTACCATGGGTGTACCGTTCGAAGCTTTGTTGCCATATGGCATCATGATTGGTGTAGGTCTGTACGTTTCTCGTATGAATGCAGCATGTTGATAGATGCATCAGTTGTTTGGCTTCACCGGAGCGGCCCTTTCAAAAATTAGACATATGCAGAATGGTGGAAAGAGGGCTCGACATTCAGTAGATCACTGGGATAAATCGAGTACGTATCAATATAGAGGGATATTGATTGCCACTTGCTTACAATTTCCCAGTGATGGAGCGGGATGAACGGCTTACAGGATTTCTTAGAGGTCAATCGGATATTGTGAAAGCACCCGCTGGGTTTGAGATAAGCAGTCGATGGAAGGTACTTATACTCGACACGATACACACATGGTATTCATTGTACTAATCATTAGCGACAGGTCGAGCCATCGTTTCGATAAAAAGATTATTTGTATTTTATTCTGAATTTCACTAAGCATAGCATGGTATTCGATTATGGTCACATTATAAATATCCTAGAATGGAAAAGTACTCATATGTACTGCACACTAAACCCGTCATATACATGATGCCTCTGCGCTTGATGATATTCAAACAATGTACACGCAAAGAAAACGACAACATATCTATGGGCAATCCTGATCACGTGCAAACGTGTTAATCCGCGACACGGAAGCTCGGACTTTTGATGATTGATGTGAACTGTTGACGCGCAAGTATCCACTTTTATAAAATGGTCGAGTCGACCTCCTGCATAATAATATTCTACTCTTTACTTATATGCATTATTTATTCCCCCTCCCCAAAGACAAATCAAGACCATCCGACATCAGGCACATGTCTTCTCAAGATGCTAGTCAAAGATCCGAAACCCGAGATCAACAGATAGAGCCATGTCCAATGGGTCTTTCTTTTATAGTACACTCGACAGATGCACTGCCAATGGGTCTCTCGTCCCATGTCGATGACAAGCAATCACTTTCTCGTCAAAAACGGCGAAGGACAAGGTATGAGATCATAGACAGCTTAGTAGTTATCATCTAACCTTTTCAATGACAGTCCTGAAGACCAATTAACGCTTGAGGTTGAATATGCTCGGAATTCGAAGCCGGACAAAGCTGCACGTATGGCCATTGTTCAGCGTGTCTCCCTGGGTGAGAAAGAAGTCCAAGTATGTTGAGATCCTTTTCTTAATCCGACGCTGCTAATTATTGCTACAGATATGGTTTCAAAATAGAAGACAAGCGTCTCGGCGAAAACTGCGGCCTCTCGAACCACACGAGATTGCTCAATATCAGTCGTCCCGCCCAGTCTCTGACGGCCCTTTGGCAAAACATTCCGATCAGGATGCTGCGTCTTCGATACGTCTTGACAATAACTCCTCGCGGCTTGACCGAGATATAGATGATAGATTGACGGGTGAGATACGGTCGAGGAGTAATATACCCAAAGAATACACCTCCAAGTTCCGGAGCTCTTCATTCAACGAAATTTTAAGCAGTCAAGAAGGACAAGTAAATTCATTAGCCCAGACCTCTCCCGATATATGTTCGCCGCATGATTCTCCGATCGAAAATCGAATACCACGCAAAAGTCTCAGTCGAAGAGCATCTTATGTTCGTTTATCTATGAACTCTGAAGGTGTTGCACGTATAATAACCGAAAACGACTCGTCTCCGTCTCCTCCAAGAAAAATGTCCTCTCAGTCAAGCAGCAGATCGGATAGGAACGAGATGTACTCCATCGACGGCTCTCTAGAAAGGGCGTTGAGAAAACCGAGTGGAAGGGCACTAGACTCCCGTGCGTGGCATTTCTGGGCAGATCGAGATTCGCGTTCTGGACTTGAAGAGAAAGCCCAACAAGAAATAAGCGGGTCCGCGGCTGAAGCTATCGGACTTTTAAGATCTGCAAGTGGACGCAGTATATTAGGTTGTCTTGGTAATAAAAGAAGCTCGCTTAATAATATCGACGAGAATCCTTCAAAAAAACCCCGACGAGCACCACTTTTACAACGATCTCAGTCTCTACAAAATTGGTCTACAGGCCCACAAGGACTGAGTAAAAGATCCTCACAAGGTCTGAAGAAAGCTCAATCCGGTCTGGGTATTCGAATGTTTACGGCAGATTCCGATAAAGAAAATTGGTCCCCAGATAGGCAAACGGAATTCGAGAATACGTCGACTTATGTGGCGGAGTACGGTAGAAGAAGATCGACAATCACGCCTGGGAAGCTTTTGTCTGGAATCGAAGAACATGCTCGGTCTGCGAGATCGCTGAGTAGTAACGGAGAAGAGGAAGAAGATGATGAAGAAGTTGCAGAATTTATGAGAAAGGACAGTGATCGAAAAAGTGATAGCTTATCCGAAGAGGAAGAGTTGGGGTGTGTGCAAGGACTGTTGTCTTTGAGTCAGGGAAATTGGAAATGAATTGCATAACAATGATCAAGTAAAGTAATATATAATGATAGCGAGCGGTACATGCAATGACAATGACATTTATTATTATGAATAGCATTATGGTTACGTCACTGAAAGTTTAAAACGACTGCCAAAATGTCAAATGTATAGTGATCAGGTGTCAGACTTGATCAAAAGGTTTCGGTCGGCCCCAAATTCAGATGCACCGACGTTTATCTGACTTTGATGCCACCGCTTTTTACAGGGATTTGCCAAAAGCAGGCGACACACCTATACATGTCGGTATCGTCGGGGCTGGGTTTTCCGGTCTAAGATGTGCCGAAGTATTACTCGGTCTAGGCCACAGGGTCACCATCCTAGAAGCAAGAGATAGGATTGGTGGTAGAGTAAGTTCTCTTAACAATCATCAGCAATATACACGATCGATATAATATGTGCAAATCTAATCAGGTAGTTAGTGTGCACAAACTGACGTCCTCGGTCGTAAAGTAGATCTGTAAGTCTTGTCTGTGTCATGAATCGCTTTCGTTTCGTTATTCTTCTCCGTAAAGTATTCGCTGAGTTTGATATAAGTGGTCCGTCGCTCATTCATGGATCAGCGGACGGCCCTATGTATGGGCTCGCCCACAAAACTGGAACAAACGTCTATGTCCCCGAGAGAGTAGGGATGGGATTCGATGACGAAGGTCATCGGATGTCATCTGAGGACGAAGAAGAATACTTTCAATTATTCCAAGGCGACGCTGGAGTGTATGCAAAAGCCCTGCAATACAGTTTAGAGAACTGGCGACAGATCCCTGCTGAGAAATCTTTCTACGACTTTGCCGTGACTTTTAGTCAGAGTCGTTGGACTGACCTAGATGATACCACTGCCGAATCTAAGCGGAAAGAGTTTCTCCAATATGTACAGCTCTGGGGAGCATTCACAGGTGAAGAAGTGCAGCAATCCAGTTTAAAATTTTTCTGGTGCGAGGACTGTCTAGAAGAAGCACAGAATGGTTTTGTCGCGGATACGTACGAAAAGATCATAAAGGAAGTCGGAAGAATAGCCGTAGAACAAAAAGTCATCAAGTTATCAACAAGAGTGAAAGAAATTCATGTAGCAGACAAGGAATGTGCGATACGTCCAAGATTGGTGACTGCTGATGGAGAGGAATTTAACTTTGATGAAGTTGTAATTACTTGTCCAATAGGTTGGCTCAAAATTAACAAGACTGCGTTCAAGCCCGATCTAGATGCCCGAATTGTAGAGGCTATAGATAATATCGGATATAGTCACCTCGACAAGGTATTAACAGTGTCGAATTCATTCGGTACAAGTAATGGCACTAATGTGATTCCAGGTCTTGATCAGATTTCCACGCGCTTTCTGGGAGACGAAAGAACGGTTTGAAAATGCAACAGAAGTACAGTGGTTAGCACCAAATTACGCAACAGATACGAATCCCGAAAGATTGACGCAAACGTGCTATCTGTTCAACGCTGCACCTCCAGGCTTAGATGACCCTACTCTAGTATTTTTCATCTATGGACCTACAAGTCTGCGAATTGCTTCTCTTGTAAAGAATATCCATGAACCTGAAGCTCGAGACGAGGCGTTACTCGCGTGCTTTCACCCGTATTATTCACGCTTACCAAATTACGATGAAAGTAATACAGATTGCAAACCATCCGGTGTGGTTGCTTCTGCGTGGGTAAATGACGAACTCGCAGGATATGGTTCTTATACTATATCAAAAGTAGGTTGTGAATCATATGATGAAGATTTAGAAGCTATCCGACATGGTATGCCGGAAAAGTGTCTCTGGTTCTGTGGTGAACATACAGCTCGTTGGGACTTGTTGGGTACAACGACTGGTGCATATGGTAGTGGAGAAGCATTGGCAAAGAGAATCGTAGAAAAACATTCATCCTGACATTTCATTATATATGTACATATTTCGCCTTTTACTTTTTAGTCTCCGTATCATTCATATGCTGTAAAAGTCCATCTATCGTAATGACGGGTATATTATGTCTCTTTCCAAACTGTAAAGCGTCATCTCTGGTCATCATTCCCGTCCCTCCTCTCTCTTGTGTATTCTCTCCCGTCTCTTCGCCATTTTCTTGCACCAACTCGGCAATTACACCCACTCTCTCCCTCTCTTCTAATCCAATCAACCTACACATCTCCACCGCGGCCTCTGTATGTCCTTGTCTTACCCTCAGTCCACCATCCTTGGCTCGGAGCGGTAATATATGTCCCGGCCGTTTAAAATCCATCTTTTGCGTCGAACTATCCGCTAACATTCGACACGTCTTTGCTCTATCAACCGCACTGATTCCCGTATTTATCTTCTTCCTCGCAGTTCCGTTCACTTCTTTATCAAACTCATCAAAGTTTGTAGCAGATGCTATGCCGTCTACGGAAATCGTATACGCCGTGCCCAACTCGTCTCTTTTCACATCTCCTTCCACAGCGTCGTCTGGATGTGGACCGGGTATCATCAATTGTAACCCCAACTCATCAGCTCGCACATTCGTCATCGGAACGCAAATGTACCCGCTCGAATGGTGGATTAGGAACGAACATTTCCGAGCCGTCAGTGCGCGGCCGAGAATTATTAGGTCGGCTTCGTTTTCGCGATCCGGGTTGTCGAGTACGATGACGAACGAGCCAGATGAAAAAGATTGTAAAGCGAGGGGGATGGGTGTGAATTCCATCGTCGGTTGAGATGGCGTGTGGAAAAATGATATCGTAGCTCGGCGGAATGAGATTTAGCGTTCGTGGGGGGCCTGAAAACCGAGGGGTTCTCAAAGCGGGGTAGCCGAAATCTGACTTGAGGATCCTTGTTGTGGATGTCTCTTGATCGAAGCATAAGACCGGAGAAGTACAGAGTGTAATCAACCTCTAGTCGATCATCGGATTGACTTTTACATAATACTGGCAGCCATGTACGATCCTCTAGCGAGGTGAACCCAATTTCGACGGTCAAATCTCGGGGTCCCCAACCTGTATCTTCGGCCGCCGGATGGTAGGGTTGATAAGTTAACAATTCATTGAGGGGTAAAAATGACGGAAACAATAGGTGTAAAAGTAAGAATGCAAATAAATGCTACAAAAGGATATATAATACGACAATATAAATACTAACAAGAAGAATAGATTGGAAATGATTGAGAGATGGTTGTTACATCATATGAAGATAATGAAGCAACATCAAACGGCTGGATCAAGAGATATGATGAAATTATTCCTCGACGACTCTGCACCAAGTCCCGCCATCAGGCATCTTTTCGCATTTTCTTGACTTTGTCTTACTTGAAGACTTTGTAGGGGGACTCGCTGCGTTTACTGTTGAACCGGTCGAGTCATCATCTTCTTCAACGACTCTGCACCAAGTTCCACCATCAGGCATCTTTTCGCACTTTCTTGACTTTGTCTTGTGTGACGAATTTGCAGGAGAACTCGCGGCATTTGCTGTTGAATCATCATCTTCTTCAACTAATCTACACCATGTACCACCATCGGGCATTTTAGTACATTTTCTAGATTTCTTTTTGGTAGTAGAAGCCGTGCTTGAAGCAGGATTTGAGGAAAGAGTATTAGTTTCGGAATCTTCATCGACCAATCTGCACCAAGTACCTCCGTCTGGCATCTTAGAGCATTTTCTAGTCAATCCCTTCTTCTTGCTAGATGTAGTGCTGGATGCAGTATCGGATAAAGGTTTAGCAGTTTCAGAATTATCCTCCTCAACCATTCTACACCATGTACCTCCATCCGGCATCTTTGTGCATTTTCTTGTCTTTTTTCCATGTCCTTTTCCTTTTGTAGGAGATGATGTCACTAATGAACCCATAGAAGACGAACCGATTGTTTCTGTAGCTGTGACACTGCTTGGTACATCACCGTCATCGTGTACAACATGACAATAAGTCCCACCATCAGGCATCTTTTCGCATTTTCTTCTCCTTCCACCCGAACTACTTTTAGATGTAGCGGCAGCACCGACTCCGGTATCCGTTTCTGTTTGCGGTTCTTCATCAAGGTTGACAAGTCTACAATAAGTTCCACCATCGGGCATTTTATTACATTTCCTGGTTTTTGTTGCCGTCTTTGTTGATTTTGAACTAGAGGAAGTGATACTGCTGGTTATGATGATTGATGTTGTCGTAACTGGCGATACAGGTAAAGACTCGATAGGCATGACGATTTTCTTCTGACTTGGGCTTTCTGGTGCAGTGCTTGCTAATTTAAGACCAATGAATTTCAAGACTCCACTCAGGGCGAATCCATTTCCGCTCGCAGATACTTCACGTTTCTCGTGTTTCTGAGACGTAGGAGATGCCGCTGCGACAAGAATCAAAGCTGCGGCAGCCAGGCCGACTTTTTGTTGGTGACGCATAAGCGCGTCGGATAATCTTCAAGAGCCTAGGGAGAGGCTCTTATAACTCTTGATCAGAACGAATGTACAAAAAAGCGCTACGATAGCATAGATGGTGAGTCGACAGAGGATGGAAGATGAACAAAGATGGGCGAATCTATTGGTCATAAACTTACTGTTCCGGAATAAGGTCTCGACGGTCTGACCGTTCTGTATGACTTACTGCGGGCCATTTTGATTATTGAAATCTGAATCAAGACGATCGCGGAGTTTCTCTACTGCTACGTGAATATTGCAGTCGCCTTATTGGGCTGACGATATTGTTACCGGTCGATGAACGGTACAAAAATTGAAACAAAACGTTCATTTTAATCGCTTTTCCCTACGGATCTATTCTTTTGAGTTTTAGCAATTCTAACGGTTGGATTCTTGACACATCAACGGCCAAGCGTGAATTGTGCTATATTCCTGATCATATCATACTTTGTCTCTTACACGTGTAATCTTTAATGCTTCACACAAGGTCAGATCATAGTGGTCCGATCTGCTACCAAAAGTATCTATTTGCGATGTTACTTGATAAATTAGTAAGGCTTTATGTCGTATAGTAAGTTCCGTTGTAGGGTCAGTGACGATACATTTATGATATGCAAACTACATGCTCAATTCGAGTACGAATGCTTGTACGAAATCATCAAATATTCGTATGCATATTGATTTACCTTTGTTCTGATAAGCTATCATAAAAATAATAGTTTGGAACATGAGATCTCTTAGTTGAACGTAAAAATGCACGTGATTATGGAAGATGAGAAATGCCAAGAAATTAATGATTTGTATGTACAGATCCTCTCATCAATCGCTCTCAATTCTACAAGACTACGCAGTCATGGTTCTACGGACTGGTCAGGCTGCTACAAAGCTATCAGCTCCAAGATTACCACCCTTGCCAAAATTACGAGTGCGCAAGGTCAATGCAGGCGCAAATTCGAATCCTTGTTTAGGTTTAATGTCATCTGTACTAGGTCAGTAATTATGCACACCCTGACTCGATCTATTTATTAATAAAGTACTCACAGCTTGTTGGGCTTCATCAGGACATGTAGCACAGGCTTGTGCTGCAATGGAACAGCAATTACGCATATGTATCGATGCTCCAGTAAGTGGAGATAATTTGTATCTTATGATTTCCTTACTAATGCATATTTCACAGAATCAAAAGGGGCAGCAGAAGAGTAATTTAAATTACCATCTTGGTAGATTTTATCCTCAGATGGTGGGACCACATAAGAGAAAGTAGACCATCATAAGAAGTGACAGGATTACACAAGAGAAAGTAGGATTACATTAAGAGGATGTAGAGGGGAATATATATAAATGTGTACATAACGTTATGAGCCAAACGAGTTTCTTTTTGTCAAACAAAATATGGCATGCTTTTCCAAATCCTGTCCGATTACTGGGAATCACGTATATATATCACAACAGACAGCATTGTGTCAGTAAAGATGAAACTCCAAGGAAATATTTTATTACTGAACCATGCACAAGAATAATAATTGTACAGGTGAAATATAGCGTATAAAAAATGAGCAACTTTTGCCGAGTAATTGATTTGGGCTTTCACTTCACGCGTCAAACGATGCGCGTTTCGTCCAACAAGTTTAGAATTATTCACAATGCAGCAGTGAAAATTGATAACTAATACTTCACCTTTCGTCTGTCCTGTACTATAAAATACCTACAATGGCTTCAGCATCTGCATTGCCATCATTCCCTTCCCGTTCGTTTACCTCTGCTCTCAACCGTCCAGGATCTACAATACCTCAAAACACATATAACAACAATCCCGCGCAAAATCCATACTATCAAACTGCTCCAACTAATAACCCTGTCAATACATTCGGTACCACATCTCAACAACAGCAACAACAACGGGATCGAGAAAGACTCGAGCGCGAACGACGAGACGCCGAAGAGCGCAATGCATTAGAATCACTATCAGAAGAACATCGAGAAGAAATCAACGAAGCAGTAAGTATCGTCTTTTCCAAACCTACAATCTTGTTCTTTTTCTACATACTAACACAAGCTTTATAGTTTGCACTCTTCGATCTCGATAAAGATTCATATATAGATTACCACGAATTAAAAGTGTCTCTCAAAGCACTTGGGTTTGACCTCCCAAAACCAGATATCCTAGCTTTGTTGCAACAACATGGTATTCCGGCCGATATTGTCCGCGCGTCTGCGGGCTCGAATCAGAATCAACAGCAAATGTCTGCAATCGTGTCGAATCATAATGCGAAACCGACATTTGCGGGTCCGTCGCGGTTGTTAGTGTCACAAGCGGCGTTTGTCACTTTGGCTGCGAGGATGATTGCCGCAAGAGACCCGAGGGAAGAAATTATGAGAGCGTTTGCGTTATTCGACCCTGAAGGAAAGGGAAAGATCAGTCTAGAGGATTTGAGGAGGGTGGCTTTGGAATTAGGAGAGGGCTTACAAGAGGAGGAACTAGTGGCTATGATTGAGGAGTTTGACATGGATGGAGACGGAATGATAAATAAAGAGGACTTTGTTGCTATTTGTCTTGGTTGATTTATGTTTAACAGCACATGACGGCTTAAATCATTGTTGGTGTTGAATTGCAAGGCATGGACGTTATGAAATGGGATAATTTGTTTTTTATTAGTATATTTGCATAAGTATTCTTGACTAAAGTATTTGATATTAAAGCCTTATATTCGCCTGTACAGATGTATTTGATATCTCATGTTTTCCAACTCGATGGGATATTGCAAATCTTTTGGTAGTCGATACCAGACGGATTCTTCGCTGATGATCTTTGTCCATTGAGGTGCTTTTTCATTTGCAGGATTGGTCTTGCCAAGAAGTGTATAATCTAACAACCATTGCATAGGATATTTCTTCTCTGCTCCGTTCAAGGTGACAGTGGAATAACTACCAGGGCTATCTACGACCAATAACAAAGCACCCTTCCTAATAAAACTAGTAAGGTTCATAAGAAATGCCTGAGTTTTCGGAAGTGAAGTTGTGTACAGTTCATTCAATGTAAACATTATCGTGATTAAATCTTTCTGTGCTACCAGATTTTGTGTTTGCTCTTCATTAGCAGATAAAAGATCAAGTTGTGTGAAATCAAGCTTCAACGCCGTGGGAGGAAGTAGCGCTTTGTTTTCGGCCTTTGCTTCCGCCGAAGCATACTCGGAGAGAACGGGAGCATTAGTTATGGCAGAAGACAGATATTCTAAAACATCATGCCATGCGGCGATATCGACACAATGTACCGAGATGGAAGCAGCATTGTCATTAATATTGGATGCCCATGCAGCTGCGGCGACTAGCTCTGCACCCGCGCCACCACCAAGACACAATACGTTACACGTACGTGTGTTCGTCTCTATCGTGGGACAAACAGCGGGGAGATCCGTCGATAACCCCGTCTCATCAGATACTAGCGCCTCTGAAGCGACTGTAACATCGCTGGATGGCGCAGATACTTCGTCTCTACGCTTGACAAATGTCCAATCAATGTGAGCACTTGAAGTTCTAAAAATTCGCAAGTATGCGAGTGCTCTTGACGGACTCCATCTCCCGAGATATGACCATAGATGTTTCTGATCACCAAAAGCAGCGGCAAAGTCACGATTATAGAGATGCTGCTTCACAGTCTGTAATATAGTTGATTGCTCATCATTATTCAATTTATCCTTGTGAGCTTCTTGAAAGATGTTCAAGATACGCTGCTCAAGCTTATGATTCGTGGGACTGCCCGGATCATCTGGTGTATTAACTTGTCCAAGAGCGGAAGGAGGGAAAGGAGCAGTCTTCTTCGCTTGATCTCGTTTTTTATTGGCCAAAGATTTCTCCCTGACCATGACACGATCTTACAGCATCGCTTTCCTGATATCTCTCAAGTCAATAATGAAACACTCTTGCGTCATTGCTGATATGAATTTACGGTTGTCATGAACTCGATTATGGCAATTTGAATGCTCCACGTGATTCTATCGGTGAAAAGAAATTCCGTTCTATATAGGGTTTGTATACCAGAGAACTCCAAAGTCATCAAAATCTTCAATTGTTAAGAAAAAAAATACCCGAGAAGAACGCAGGATAACCACTTCTTTGCGTATTTAATCTTCATACATCCCATCAGAAATGGCTCCTACTACTGTATGACCAATTGTTGAGTATAAATATGACCGTCAATTAATCCCTTTCTAGGCTCCGGCGCAAAAGCCAGCCACCCAGGCCAAACCCGCCAAAACCACCTCCTCCACAAGCACATCGAAACCCGCCGCAACAAAGGTTACCAAGCCAAAGACCCACGGTGAGAACCACACGGCCAAGAAGAGCCACCACAAGTCTTCGGTCAAGAAATTTACCATCAACTGCTCGCAACCCGCAAACGACAAGATCTTCGACGTCAGTCAATACATCAAGTTCCTCCACGACAAGATAAAGGTCGACGGCCGAACGGGAAACTTGGGAAGTCACATCCAGATCACAGACCAGAAAGATGGAAAGGTCGAATTGGTCGCACACAAAGACTTTTCAGGCCGATACATCAAATACTTGACCAAGAAGTACTTGAAGAAGAACCAACTTAGAGATTGGTTGAGAGTGGTGTCGACAAGCAAGGGTGTTTATGAATTACGCTTCTTCAATGTAAGCGCAGATGCTGAGGAGGAGGATGACGAGTAGATGCATATTTCTAAATAAGTGTGTTTATTCGTAGGTAGTAGTATATAGTAATAAATGCCTATCTTCTGACCATTATCTTACCTTTTCAAGCTTTTACAGTTTTATGATTGTCATTTAGATTTCCAATACTTGGTTCTTAGAACATATCTTTATGGTTCGACAATTGCTAATCCTCCCATTGAGCAAAACTCCTTTGCCTACAATCCATTGAACTTACAAAGCACAACTATTCCCATATTTCACGACAATGCAGCAGTGTCGGGTCGAATTGAAAACGAGTGTATTTGTCTTGCTGTATATTATTTACTACCATTCATTCATCAATCATAATTATTAATTATTCAAATCTCAAATATTGGCATAGCCATAGGAATCGCCCTTCTCATTTCAACAATATCCAATCTCCAATTCCTCCACTGTTCCAATCCTTTCTTTGCGGCTTTTACCCTTTCTAATCTAGCAGCAGCCTCTTCTACTCTCGCTTGTTTGAATGCATCTTCATCAAATCCTTCTTCACTTAGTAATCCCAAACTAATGTTTCTCTTCCTGTCATGTCCATTTCCGTTCGTCCCTCCGCTATTCTTCCTAGCTGCTAATCGAGGATTATCTCTTCCAGTAAAAGCACTGATCCCACTCTGTAACACTTCCGAGAGCGTACTTGTTTGTCGAGGTCCACTTCCAGCTCTATTCATTCCAGGACGAGAGGAAGAAGTTCCATAAGGCGTTCCAGCGAGATCTACGTCAGAGTATTCATATTCCGTGGGACTTATTGGTTCACCATCGTCTATTTTCGGTTGTAGAGTCGTGCGTTTATCCTTCCATACACCTCTACGTAACTCGAATGTTTCTGCTTCGAGATCTCGGATGCGAGAATGTAATTTCTCTCTTTCTTCGTCTTCTAAATCGGATAGATCTTCACCTATAGCTTCACTTTTACTCGTGCTGAGACTTTTGACTTTCGTTTTTAGATCTTTGATTTCCTTCTCTCGTTGCGCGTTCTGAAGACTACTTTCTCGATGGAGTTTTGTCACGGTTTCCATTTTAGTCTCAAGCAGTTGTGCTCGATTATTAGCTGTATCAGCATCTATTTTGGTATTGCGTAACGTCTCCTTGAGAAGATCTATCTCTGTCTGTAGAGCTGTGGTATCATGTTTTGGTGATATCGGTGGGTTTGGTAAAGTCCTTTCCGATACGTTTAATCTTTCCTCCAATGATTTAACTTGGTCTTCCATCGTTTTGATCTGTCTCTCTGCATTGTCTGCCCGTTCCACATGTCCTCTTACAAGCTGATCATGACTGTTCTTCTCCGTTTCGAATACATTTACTTGATTTCGAAGATTGGATAATTCCAGTTCCAGCGATTCGATAGTAGATGTTTTTGACGCAAGTTCATCCGTGAGAGCTGCTGGAGGACTGACATTGCTTACTCGTCGTGATTTTGCACTTGTCGCGGCTTGTTGTAATTGTGTTATTTGACGCTGTGCGCCGCTGAGTTCTGATTTCTGTTACAAGTGTGTAAGTTAT
>Ga0160428_1001751_pt1 | contig 15145 bp, 17 predicted proteins | sample SolpanmetagenomM_FD_108198 | JGI IMG/M metagenome (GOLD analysis project Ga0160428, IMG submission 108198) | Solar panel surface microbial communities from Lawrence Berkeley National Laboratory, California, USA - M | ecosystem: Engineered > Built environment > Solar panel > Unclassified ... | reverse complement strand
TCCGTCACTAAAGAGTTTTTTATTCCGTCCAGATCGATACCCATTTGCTTGAGCCACAAAGACATTGACAATGGCGAGGAGGTCGTCAGACAATTCTGTTCGTTTATTGTTTTCTTCGATCTCACCAAGTTCATTGTTTTGATTGAAAACCAAGATTTCGACTCCAAAGAGCTTGAAGATGTGTTGCACCAAGTCGAATGCGAATCGACAGAACCTGTCTTTGTCACTGATGACAATTTTTGAGATATTTCTGGAATGTGCTTGGTCCAAGCAGAAGACAAACCCCTTCCGTTTCCAGTTAATACCGGAACCGACATCTTTTTTGATAATATACGTCTCATTTGGGAATTGTTGTTTGAATTTGTTCTCCAAATTTTCTAGTTGACGTTGCAAATCTCCGTCTTTTGCTTGTTTTTGTGAACTGACCCTTGCGTAAATGATCACTGTTTTTTTATCGGGTGTTGGCTGTGCCTTTTCAGGTTTGTCCTAAAAGTTGCACAACACTGTTGTAATTATATTTCTTTTGTCCTCCAGGTGTTACTATGTATTCAATGAGACCTTGTTTGGCCCAATTATTGAGACTGTTGAAGCTGATTTGATATTGTTTTTTGATGGTGCTTGGTGATACGTATTCTTGCATATACAAGTATAGATATCTATCAATTTTAATGCTTTCTGTTTTACAAGTCTGTGTGTTTTGATATTCACAGTTCCAATGAATTTTTTAAGTCACCAAAAACGCACTTCTTTGCGTTTGCGATTTTCGATTTTACGTTGTCGGTTACAAAGTTTATTCTTCCGTTGTTGTTTCTGTTTCGATTTTGTTATTTTTTGTCTTTTGATGTTCGCAGTGAAGCAGTTTCAATTCTACGGTCGGAACTCCCCTTTTCTCCTTTTCTTTTTTAGACGGTTTGATGCCAAAAAACGCTTTGGCATAATTGTTAGAAAACAAAGCGGTTCTTTTTAATCTTTCGATAGTCTCGTCGGTCAACTTTGAAGGATCAATAATCCTTGTGTGATCGAAAATATGAAGAAAACCTAAAATCTTCGTAATTTCCAAAATGAGCTTCGCACCTAAAAGAATCTGATCCTTCTTGCCCCACGTCGGTTCCATCACCGGTACAGTATAGCTCGAAGGCTTCACAAGACATACCAATAAAGCTCTTTCCTTGTCGTCCAAATTGATCGGATGTTTAAAACGATCATTTCTCATTTTTCCATCGACGAATTCTTCATCAGCCCACTTTACATTCCAAAAAGACATGTAACGATAAACTTGTAGTAGATATTTATCGTCAGTAGTAGCTTGATCGTTTTTTTCTCTATCGACCAATTCTTGATATTGTTTCGGATCGTACAAGAACTTCTCTGAGGTGATCATCTCCTTCATACGACTCGGAAGCTTTTGATCCGGTTCCTTTTCGAGAACTTCTAAGCGATAGGTGTGACCTGCTTCGATTGCCATTTGTTCAAATTCGTCTAAAAATCGGCGTCTGCTGTTGATGAGTTCAGCCTCCGCACGAGCAAGTGTGTTAATAGCAGGCCAAAATGGTTCGTGTGGTACGGGACCCATTAAAGATCGAATATTACTGATCGATGATGCAAACGGTTCGGACGGTTCGCGTAACTTCCTGTTAAACCAAAGCGCCTTATTGACAATCTTGGTTGCTGTCGCTTTGGGGTATTTCGGCTCTTTTGTCAGAGATATACCTTTGCCTATGCAAACTTTAACTTCTTTGCAGCCATTTTCACGACTACGAACAAACATCTGTTGCAATGCTCTAGCGGAAGCACTTTGACCGCATATATATCCGTAACATTTATAAAAGTGCCGTGGGACGTTGAAATCGATACCTAATCAAATATTCCTCAGCTCAGTTTGATGTTTAGTATTTGAAGAATTCAACCAAATTTGAGGAATTTTTTATTACCACTTTCGATAGTCGGACTATATATCAACAAGCGACAATGGCTCCAGACTGTGTTGACTCGAGAAAGATCTTTTTTACGTCTATCGTCCATTTTCCCCGAGTAGAATAAGACTTTGTTTACGACTAACGGCTGATTTTCATCTTCTTCTTCGCTTTCATAAAATTCGTCGTCCATTTCCGGGAACTCCATCAAGACTCTTCTCTGCAATTCTTCGCCGACATTTTGAGACAAAGTCACTACGACGACATTGTGATTTGCTGTTAAATCTGAAAGAATCATGTTGATCCATTCTTCTCTTGCCCAGTTGGCAAAATGATAATGCCTTTGCAGTCGATCAGGTCTTACATTATTTTGAAGTAATCTTTGTCGTAATTTCATATCTCTCACTAAGAAATAAGTCTTTGTCCCATACAATGCGTCCAATAATAAAGTAGAAGGAGCAATCGCGGCAGACTCGTCTAGTGTTTTTTTTCCCTTGCATCATCAGACAGATTTTTGTCATTTTGTGATAAGGTTCTAATACTGTTTGTGCCATCATATGATTGATGACTGATTCTACTTCATCAATGATTATATAATCATAGCTCGGAACATCCATCTCGTATCTGCATAAGCGGTTCAAGCTATCAATTTGACAGATGATTCTGGGATATCTCCTCCTGTCGTATAATGCATATTCTTTGATTTTGAGATAATTTTGGAAACCACAACTGTGATGTCTCGCCATCAATTCCGTGGATAGTGTTCTTCTGTAAACGAGAAGCAGTACTGTAGCAGTTTCCGGTATAATTTCGTTTTTCGATTCTAATAGCTTGGTCTTGCCGCGCCAAGCAGGATTACAGTCCAAATGCGCAACACGAATTATACACTTTCAGCGTTGGTCTTTTTAAAGTAAATGTATTTGAATACCGAGCTTGTCGAAAACGCTTATAAAAAAATAATGAATAGGGCGACAATCGAAGATAGATGTTTGATTCATGATTACGTAGGTTATTCTTTCAGATCCGACTCATTCACTGTTAATATATACAAAATAGTGTGGGTTAAGAAGTATCCGCTACATATTTTTTCAAAAGGTGATAGTGTCACTCATACTTGTAACAACAAAAATTGTATCAACATAGAGCACATTAGTTTTTCCAAGCATATCATGCACAGCAAAGAGAGAACATTAGAACGCTTGAAGAAAAACGCGATATCAAAGGGAGATTGTCTAATAACGCATTATGCAACCAGCTCCTCGGGATATGGCCGAATAACAGTTAAATCAAAACTTTACAATTTACATCGCGTGGTGTGGTGGATACACAGTGATATTGAGCAAATTGAAGATTTGCCCAAAAAAAAAGATGGAAACTATATAGTGCGACACCAATGTCCAAACAAACTTTGTCTGAATGGCGATCATTACAAGATCGGCACTCACAAAGATAACATGGAAGATATGATCAAGAGTAACACTAGAATGTTTGGAGAAAATCATTGTGGCTCAACAATAACGCTACACACAGCGCAAAGTATTGCCGATTCTTGGTTGCCTGACAAAACCCACAAAGACTATCTAACTCTCAAACAAAGAGCAGCAAAGTTCGGCGTTTCAATGAGCCTTGTAAACCACATAGATGAAAGAGCTTCCTGGCCTCAAGTAGTCCATCCTAATAAGAAAGAGTATAGTACACCAATAAGAAACAAAACAAAACTTAATGATTCGAACATTACGACCGAAGATTGGAAGGAAATAATGAAGAGGATCGTTGATCGTGTTACAATTAATGAATACGATAATGTTTTTTGTGAATCACCGTGCTGGGAAATATCGCTTGACAGCAAACATGTTGTGAAATGCTCGTATAAAAACAGAAAAAAAGCTGTATATATTTGGGCATGTGAATACGCAGCGAAACGATTCATTATCGATGGAGAATCAACTAGACATCTCTGTAACAATGGTCCTAAATGCTGTAATCCTTCGCATCTCAAATTTGGTTCCGCGTATGACCAATCTGCTGACAAAAGAAAACATGGGACATATGGACACAAACTAACAGAAAACGAAGTGGCTGAGATCATCCTCGATTCTAGAGCAACAAAAACGATCGCTACGGCATATGGAGTTTCTGTTGATACAATATCCTCAATCAAAAGAGGAAAGACGTGGAAATGAATGCGCTTTTCAGGGAAAGCACGTCAAACTTTTTATCAATCCATTCCTTCGCTATCTTGCCTTGTATTTTCCTCTGGGCACTGTTTTTCGTTTTTCCTCTTCGTCTGTGCTTTCTTCTTCTGTATCTTCTTCTTCAGTCTCATAGTCTTCTTTTCCTTCTTCCTTGACTGAATAAGTATAATCAAAATCGAAATACGGTTTGCATGGCGTCGACTCAGGAATAAGTTCAAAATGATGTTTTATCAGATGCCCAAGACTTTTAAGATGTTTGATGGCTGTAGGCCAGTCTTGATAACTGGCATAATTCTGATACCCTGACCTAGGATCTATACTTGCAATATGCGCTTTATGATTTCCTTCTCTTGCCTTTTCCATCATGACGTCTTGTGATCCTTCTCCTCCATACCATGTGGTTCCTGATATATAATTTGCGAACACCATGTTTTTCAATCCTGTAAATGGAAGAGAGGAAGAGAAAAAGAAAGCAAAGCTTAACTTCGTAAGAAATCATCTTTGCAGAACCAAATTGAAAATCTGCATGAAACGCAGAACCGCAAATCTTGCTGCAGTATGATTGACACAAGGTTCACAGTTTGGCGATATTTGAAGAGTGGAATTGACGCCTCCAAGATAGTATACGAGTTTTGAAAACGAACTCAGTTCATAGTAAATTATCTATCAAAGAGAATCGACCAAAACATCTAGATTTTAATCGAGTTTTACCCAAACGCTTTCCTCCGCGTAATCTAAGAACTAAATGTAAAGTCGCTTCCTTTGGGATGTTATAATCAGACAAAGTTCTACCATCTTCCAATTGCTTTCCAGCGAATATCAGTCTTTGTTGATCCACAGGAATTCCTTCTTTGTCTTGAATCTTTGCCTTGACATGATCGATAGTATCTACCGAGTCCACCTCTAAGGTAATGGTTTTTCCAGTCAATGTTTTAACGAAGATTTGCATTTGTATTCGATTGTTTTTATTTCTTTTTACAAACGAATGGGAAATTCAAGAATTCTAAAAGAATGAACCAATCGATTGCACCTTTGCAGCTGCACTAGCGATGGTGGCGATGTTACTTTGAATACTAGGCAATTGAGCCAATAATGCTTCTACCTGAGGAATATCGTTATTAACTTCTGGAACGATGACTTGAAGCTGTGATAACAAGGTTTGGAAGGCTGGTAAATCTTGGGATACTGCAGATAAAGCATCTGTAATGGTTGGGAGATATTGCGTTTGGAAATCGGTCACTTGTGTAAGTATCGAGGAGATCTGAGGATCATACTTTTGATAGATCGCATATCCTCCAATGGAGAAAACAGAACATAGAAACACTGTCAACGCACACAAACCAATAATAATATAGAGCAACTCTGTATCTGTCATCATGAGATATCGTTTACTTCTAAGTTATTGACTTTGTTAATTTTGCGAGCAATAAATATTAAAATATAATAAAATGGAATTCCTCTTCTATTTCCTTTCTGCTGTAATTGTAATTATAGGTATTTTCATTGGCCTCTATCTTGCATCAAATACGTTCAACGGTTTCACAAGACTCCCCGTATTTTTTGATGAGAAAGTATATTCATTCTTTTATTTGGAGGAATCCTACCCAGATGTAACAACCTATAATCTTTCACCCAAATCTCAAGTCTACAATATCACAAACCCTATCGATCAAGTTCAGACATCTGTTATATGGATTCCCTCCCAAACTGTTACAAACAAAGTATTACCTTTACTGATCGATTTCAGAGGGAACGGAAAGATGATGTATAGCATGAAAGCGATCGAGGGAATTCAAGCAGTTGTCGACGTAAACGTAGCTGTTGTATGCTATCGAGGATCCTTCGAAGAACTCAGCCACAATCAACCTTGTCGCTCCAAGATATTGTCAGACAATGCGGTTGCTTGGAAGTTTATTCAACGACACTTTGCCTTCGAGGAGTATTATGTTTACGGACTGTCCATCGGAACTGGAATTGCAACTGATTTCATTTACCGATGTATTATCGACAATAGATGTGAGAAGCGATTAGCAGGAGTCATTCTGAATAACGTTTTCCAATCATTAGACGACAGTTTTGTTTGGTCAGCGGTGAGCTCGAAGATCGGAAATATTCAACTTGTCCCACAGTTTCTACTTGGATTATTTTGCAAAAGTTTGCTCGCTTTCTGCGGAGAAGTGTATCCCAATCTGCTGAATTGGAAGACGATATCCGCCGTGTTACCAAATTTACCCCTTCTTGTATTTTCCAGTGGAAATGATCAAGTCATGCCTCCGCAAGACGGTCAAGCGATTGCAAATACAATGAAGAACGGCCGGTACGTTCTCGTAGAAGGTGCTGACCATGGATCGAATTCAGATTATGCCATCTTCTACACTGAAATCGCAAATTTTATCAAATGAACGCAGCGCGTTAATGATCATGATAGCGTTTTAGGCATATTTTTGGACACCTTCGATGAGAAACATTCTGCAAAATCATATGTAAAATAAGATTGTGAAAATTTTGTGCACTTCAGACACCCCCTAACTGTACGATTGTAACATACTCACTGTCAAATACATCGAATTAAACGTTAAACTCCCGGGACAGTATACTAATGGTGCAATGACCGTACCGCCAACTAGTGGTCCTGTATAATTGATCCCTCCTTCAACACCAAAAGTGACACAACTACCTCTTCCAAGTACAGATGCTCCAATACCGTTGAGTGCGTTTGCTGTTCCTGTCCCATATGACTTGGCTACTTGCCCTGTCGCCGGCCATGCTGGTGAAAAGTAAGTATTCAATGATAATTCGTAAAGATTAGTAGTCGTAGCTGAAGCAGTTGCACCTAATATGATAAAGTTAATATTGTATGATCCAGTTTTGGGAATATACAGTAGACCATTGGAATTATTTAGTGTAATTTGAGTTGCACTGTTAGTTGCCGATACAACAGAATTGACGCTCGGTGGAACATCTGTAGCAAGAGATATTGAATTACCAGGTAAATAGTTCCATCCGGATATCGCTGGGGTCCAATTCTGATTGAGATAAAATCTACCACACAAAATGTTTGTAGAAGGTGTACTCATATTTCCACCGGAGATATTTAATCCTGTGGAAGGAGTATTAATGTTTGAAAGTGAAATACTAGACATTATTTATTTGTTTACTTTTATTTAATCACTTTGTGAGAAAAAGAAAACGTTGACTTTGCTTGGTAAATGAGAAACGAAAATCTGTAAATATCTCTCAAACACTAAGACGATGTATTTCTAATTGGTCGATGTTATTATATATTTGTGACTGTCTTGCAGCTGACACCACATTTTTGCATAAGGCTCATAAAATTCATTTTGGATTCTAGACCTGATCGAACGATTCTTTGCCATCTGTTCGTAAAGGTCTGCAAAGAACTTGGTATTTTTTCTACGAATGGACTGATGATGATATCTACTCGGTCTAAGATGGCTTTCTTATGTCGTTCACGATTCTTTTTTCTTTTTTCTGTTTTACGGCGCTTGGCTTCTTCAGCTTGTTTTGACAATTCTTCTTCTGCTTCAAGTAGTTTTTGAGCCGCTTCCCTCTTTTGATGATTCAATGGATTCAAAAAGTCCAATGTAGAGTATTTCACCGGCAACTCGGAGAAGAGGTTGCGCTTCCACTTTGCTTTATATCTCATTAACTTGATTGCAATATTTATATCTGGATTTGCTGTTTGGAGAATTAGTTTTTCGATTTCCCGCACCGCTTCCGATTTCGTGCTTTTGGTGTGTAATTGCGAAAGCAATAGATCCATCTCCATTTCACGTGTTTTACCGAAACAAACTGTCAATATTTGAAACATGACGCCAAGGTTTTGCGTGTTAATCATGTAGTATCCGGTTGAAGCCAGTGCGAGTGGGAGTCGCATTTGAAGAATAACTTTCATCGCGATTCTATATTGTTGTACGATAGTATCATTATTTTCATGAAATTCATAAAAGGCTGCTATGAATGCCAATACATAGACGTAGGTGGAATCCCGTATCGTGTAGACTTTGAGCTCGTTACCGCTCAAGAAAGTAAAAATATCATATTCTGCCGTTTCGTTCACGATGACTGGAATAAGATTGACCCCTACTAACTCCTCCGTTTCACTTTCCACTGAAGCGCGTGTTGTCATTCTGAGTTACGATTACTTTACTTGGGAGAAAAGTTTGATTAAACTATTTCGAGTCTTTGTTTGTTTGAGGAGGTAAGGAAAGGTGCAGACTTATTTTTTGTCTCTTTTTTTTCGACGTTTTCTTCTTCAGTCTTCGTATACTCCGGTATGCAACGCAGTTTCATTGTTTTTTTGATCGAGCCTTATCTCCATCGCGATGTTTCGAATACGTTGTACATGTTTCAGACCGCAATGGGGATGAGAATAGATATACCGTTTTTTTTCGTAGAAAATGCATCAAAAAATGGCCATGTAGCAGTCTTAAATTGGTGGATAAATAGTGGGCTCGAAATGGATTGGATCGCTGACGCAATGGATGGCGCATCTGAAAATGGTCATGTTGCTGTATTGAATTGGTGGAAAGAAAGTCAGCTTGAAGTGAAGTGGACTCATAGGGCAATCGATCACGCATCCAAAAATGGTCATGTTGTTGTTTTAGATTGGTGGAAAAGGAGCGGACTAAAATTGAAGTGGAGTCATATGGCAGTAGATTACGCATCTTACTATGGTCATATTGTTGTATTAGACTGGTGGAAAAGCAGCGAACTCAAAATGATGTGGAGCAAGGAAGCTATCGAATACGCATCTCAAAATGGTCATGTTGCTGTATTGGATTGGTGGAAACAGAGTGGTTCAGAGATGAAATACACTCAGTGCGCAATAGATTGGGCGTCTAAGCATGGTCGTGTTGCCGTATTGGATTGGTGGCGAGAAAATGGACTAAAAATGAAATGGAGTGAATGCGCGATGGAGTGTGCATCTAAAAATGGTCATGTTGCTGTATTAGAGTGGTGGAAACAGAGTGAATTGCAAATGAAATGGAGTACAGAAGCAATTGACAACGCATGTGAAAATAGTCATGTGGCTGTATTAGATTGGTGGAAACAAAGCGGGCTTGAACTGAAATATAGTCACAGTGCGATAAATGATGCATCGTCGAATGGCGATGTAGCCGTATTGGATTGGTGGAAACAAAGCAGCCTTGAATTGAAGTATACTGTCACTGCGATAGATTGGGCATCCCAAGGAGGTCATGTAGCAGTATTGGAATGGTGGCGGAAAAGCGGACTTGAATTGAGGTATACCATGGAGGCAATGGATTACGCATCTACATATGGTCATGTGGATGTATTAGCATGGTGGAGAGGAAGTGGACTAGAAATGAAGTATACCTTTATGGCCATAAATCACGCCTCCAGAAATGGTCACATTGCTGTGTTGAATTGGTGGAAAAGTAGCGGACTCGAAATGAAATATACTTCATGGGCAATGAATAACGCATCCGGAAATGGTCATGTAAATATATTAGAATGGTGGCGCGAAAGCAATTTAGAAATGAAGTGGACTTCAGATGCGATCCACCTTGCATCTAGTCAACGTCGTGTTGCCGTGCTAGACTGGTGGCAAAGCAGCAATTTATTATAAGACCCTGCCAATCAAATAAAACCAAATGATATAAGAAAACAAAACCTAAAAACTTTTGATTTGTACTCGCAAATATGTTGGGACTAAGCATGAAATTGCTTCTCTTGTTAGCAATTGCATCATCTTTGGCCTCTTCTCATCAATTTCGTGAATTGCATTTGTCTGCGAATTTTCAATATTTGGAATACCTTTCTTTCGATACACACTCTAAATGCATACCATCGATCGAGACCTACACACTCCGTCATTTTTGGAACCATCTGGGTATTCTCAATTTGTCGTTGATGCACAATCTTCCAGAGGAAAGGAGCTTTTTCAGTTGGCTGACCTCTCATATCACAATTTTTGACGAAGAGGAATATGAAGCAATCGTTGATAGAACTAGTATCGAAGATTTCGATAATTTCCTCGAAACCGTCATCATTAAACCAACACAACCATATCCCAACCTCTATTCATCAATTGACTGCCTGACATTGAATCAGGTGTATTTCCATGAATTCGTTTTGTGGGGTATGCCACGTTGTGTAGTCGATATGTATAGCAGAAATCTTTTGATTTTCATGTATCGTTTTCTTTGTGAAGTTTATGGCACTCTGTTTAATGAAGAGAATCTCCGTTATCACTTTACTCTAGTGTACAATAGTCTGACAAACTACGATCGTTTTGCCCAATGCGGTGATATCAATACTTACAGCCACTGGCTTTCTCTTGTAGACGCAAAATTCTGCTCTAGTTCCAGCTCTCCATGAACATCGGCCAAATGGAAGGTACCTTGTTTGTTTGGGAGGTGGCCTTGTTTGTTCGAAAAGGTGCCTTGTTCCTTTTTTTGCTTTAAGGTCCCTTGCTTACAATAACGTGCGAGACATCCGTCTTGGTCATCTTTATTCCTTCATCTTCATCTCCATCTTCCACCTAACATCACATCCCATCGAACAAATACTACATACTACACCCATTTTTTACATCACGGTGCTGAATTGGTGGAAGAATAGCGAGCAGGAACTGAAGTATCATTATATGGCAGTCAATTTCGCATCTGAAAATGGTTCATATCGCGGTTTTAAATTGGTGGAAAAATAGCGGGCTCAAGTTAATATGGACGGAGAAGGCGATAGATTCAGCATCGAAATGTGGTCATGTAAACGTGTTGGAATGGTGGAAACAAAGCGGACTCGAAATGAAGTGGAGCGATAAGGAAATAGATTAAATAAATTACGGGTGTACATACGGTCATATTGCTGTTGCAAAATGGTGGAATGACTGCTGATGAATAACGGAATGACTGCTGATGAATAACGACTTAGTGTGGAAACAGAAAAAAAATAATCTTGCAAATCGTGAATTCGCAGGATGATCAAATTGGTTTTCTGTAAAGATAGATGCTATCTGTCTTTAAAGCTGTTCGATCATGTCCGGTACCAATGCGAGATTCTTTTTGAGAATAGATAATTCCTACCTTTTTGAAACCACAAGTGTCAACGATCTGCAACCAGTCTTCTACAAAGGCAACTTTACCATAATCATCAATATTGAATCCCACAATCCCATTGGGTTTCAACAGTGTAAATATGTTCCTTACGGTAGGCTGCACATAATGTTGGAGCCAGTCATTTAGCAAAGGATATTTTATATAACATTGGGTCTCTTCCTCTGTATAAAATTCTCTAGAAAGGTAAGGTGGACTACTAAAAGCAAAATCAATTTTACCATGTAGATATTCTGGGCAAAAATCCTCACTACCTACGCAATGTATCTTTGCCTTTACACCGGTGAATGCAAGCTTCTTCCAAGCTTCCTCCAAAAGAGAAAATAAGTGTGCATAGCCTGGCTGCAGAGCTGTATTGGGATCAACACCAATATATTCGTAATGATGCTGACTCGATAAACAACCTAACATTCGGCCACCAAAACCACTTGAAAAATCATATACAAGTCCTCCAGGAGGACAAAACGTTTCACACAAAGCTTTCATTCGACAACAATTATAATTATTAAAACAATTTGACAACACGATACCCATAATACTGTGAAGTTGTGGAGCATTACAACGTGTTCTAGTATCAAAAAGATGTTTCAAGGCTTTACATAAATCTGCATCATCCATGAAACTATCATAAACGGATTTCATGTTCTGCTTTCTCCTGACTTTCGCTATTTCTGGAAAAATACATCTACATAGTGTAAGCCCATGCAGAAATCTACATTTTAGAAACCATGAGCCATTGCTCTCTTTGACTAAACATCCCGAAACATCTCTCTTGATACATTTTAACACTTCAGCTACTTCACCATCTCTATCAAAACGTGGAGTCGGATATACGTTCACAGATCGAATTAGTTTGAATGCCTGTTCAATATACTTGGCGTCTTTTTGTTCCTTGTACAAAATCAAAGCCTCGTCCAGATCTTTCTGTATAATCTCATAAGGATCAAATCGCGTCATTTACAACTTCTATTTGTTGCGATCTCCTTTTTTCTTTGACAAACGCAAACCAAAGCTATTGATGCAACTTGCTGAACATGATATTGAAAAAAAATGTGTCTCAACTTAGAAGACCTTCCTAAAGTCTCAGAAAGTTGGTAGAACAAACGCAATGCGATTTCCATTGATCAACAAAAAAGAAGCTGAATTTGTGATATTAACGACTGCCATGAAACTTCATCAAAACAATGAAAGAGAAGAGGCATGGGCGGATATTCCTAATTTCGATAATTACCAAGCAAGTAAGTTGGGCGAGATTCGCAACAAAACAAACAAACGTAATCTCAAGGCATATGTAAAACCAAGCGGATATTGTAGCGTAACTCTGAGGCACAATAACGGTAAACTTATGTCATGCCAAGTACACAGAATGATTGCTGTTACGTTCTTATCTAACCCCATTGACAAGCCTACCGTAAATCATAAGGACCACGATCGTGGTAACAACGCATTGAGTAATCTTGAATGGTATACACATCAAGAGCAAATTCATCATCAAAGAAAAAGGACCTCATCAAAAACTAGACAGAGAGCAATCTGGAAATGTGATCCACTCAGTGGAGAAAAACTATGTTTATTTCCATCAATTGCATCCGCTTCAGCAGCGATTAATAATTCTAAGTCAAGTACTTGCAGTAATATTGTTAGTGTCGCAATGAGGCGTCCAAACATCCATGGGAATATACCTACCACCGCATATGGTTTTCGCTGGAGATATGTGGAAGAAACTGATCTTTGCGGTGAATTATGGAGACCTGTTGAGTCTGTAAGAAGATGTGAAAATTACTTTGTGTCAAATCACGGTCGCCTCAAAACACCTTCAGGCAGGATAACGTACGGATCTGTCTCAAATACAGGATATTTGATGTTCAGTATCAGTAGTCATTCTTATTTGGCTCATAGAGTTGTTGCACAAGCGTGGATTTCCAATGACCATTCCAAAATGATTGTGAATCACATCAATGGTTTGAAGCAATCGAATACGATTCAAAACCTCGAATGGGTTAGCCTCGCAGAAATTATACAGCACAGTCACCTCACAAGACTAAACAAGACCGGGAAGCGGATTCGGCAGATTGCATGGTGACTAATACAACCATTGCAACGTTTCATAATGCGGCAGTTGCGGCTCGTGAACTTGGTCTTGACCATTCTAGTATTACTAAGGTAGCTAGACAACTCAAAAAGCAATGTGGTAATTATTATTGGAGGTATATTTCTATTTGACACCAAAGGTTTTTAGAATTTGTGGAGTGGTAATATAAGACATTATCTCGATTCTGAAATCGGGCGTGCAAATAAGACAAAGAGACAAGCGACACCTGTATGTAAATCAGTTTTGCAAATAGATAAAAATACAAAAAAAGTGATTGCCCAATTTGCTTCCATAATAGAAGCAGAAAGAAAAACTGGAATATCTGATACCGGTATCAATCACTGTTGCAATGGGAAAAACAACAGACAGACTGCTGGGGGTTTTGTCTGGCGTTTTGCTCCTAAAAATTGATGTTTTCACCTTTGTTCATTAACATGGTGTATCCAATGTGGCACGACTCGATTGCGTCATCAAATTTGCCCAAGCGTTTGTACCAATCCTTCTGTTTTTCTGTAAAAATAATCTTGGAGTTTTCGGGGTTATCAATCAAGTAATTGCCAACCTGCACGCTCCAATATTTTCTTTGTTTTTTGGCATCTTTATATTTTTTGGCGATTGGTGGAGCATTAAGATCATCAAATATCGTAAACTTTTTCTTTGCGCTGATAAGCTGAACTGGAATCATCTTTTCTCCAACTTGCAGCTGCAAATCTCTAAAATATCGAGCAAAGTAAAACAAAACGTAATGTGAGATAGTAATTGCGGTAGCGTTTTGTTTCATTTGTCTTTCAATACCTACTTGAGTGACTTGCGAAAGTTGCTCTTTGTTTTCATTTACGAACTTGTCCAAGGCTTTGTTGACGTTCAAAGCTAAAACATCTAGTGGTGTTTTCTTGAATTTCGTTTTTTTTCTTGCGACTTTGTTATCAGAATGTCGTTTACACGCGAATTGACCTATCTTTGATGTCTTGTATTGTGGTTTGTAAGTGCACTCGCTGCCATTTGCCATTTTTCCTATGCATTTGTCAACAAGTGGAGCATCTTTGGTACTAAATACATCCCAGCTCAATATTTCACATTTCGTAGTTGGAAGCTTATTTTCTCGCTTTAATATTGCGATTGCCATTGAGACCTCGCCAATGTCGACTCCCATCACCACTTGAGGAGCAGTTATTTTCTTCATAGACAAACACTTTATCCTTAGCAGAAACATTGAACAAAACTTGTGATTCGGCGCGGCACATGCAAAGGAGTTACAATCGGAGTAAGGTTATCGTATATATACTTTTTTGATAATTGGCGTGTTCATGTCTTGAAATCCCAGAATCAAACGACAATTCGAACAAATGATCCAAACCTCGCCACATTCCTCCACAATCTGTTCTTCTGTATGAATCTCACATGGGTAATCTTGATGATGTTTCTCAAGATCTAAACATGACGTATGGGAGGTATCTACATAATAAGACATCTTTCGACTCTTTAATCACATACACACCCTACATTTATCAATTTTAAAATCAAATAACGCACTCGAGTAAAAGCTTCTTTTGAAGCAGCTTCTTTTGAAGCTTATCTCCACCCCAGCAAGATCCGCTGATAAACATCAAGAAGAACAGCTACTTTACGATTGCGAACCAGAGGAGTGTCTTGGGCTACCTCCGTATGAAAATCGATGAAATCCTGCCTTTCCGCCCACTCCTCTAACTCTTTCGTATAAGTCATATCACGAAACGCCATCTCCCAACCTGCAAAACTTCGGTATTCCACTTCATGATCCAGCAAAACAATCAAAGATCGATGACGACTGTCAGTTTTCACTCGATTCAATATAATCTCTAC
>Ga0160428_1001750_pt1 | contig 15147 bp, 17 predicted proteins | sample SolpanmetagenomM_FD_108198 | JGI IMG/M metagenome (GOLD analysis project Ga0160428, IMG submission 108198) | Solar panel surface microbial communities from Lawrence Berkeley National Laboratory, California, USA - M | ecosystem: Engineered > Built environment > Solar panel > Unclassified ... | reverse complement strand
GCAGCGCGCGGCCCGGACCGTGTGGCACCTGGCCCGCGCGCTGTTCGGCGTCCAGGGCCTGCTCGACGAGCGACCGCGCGGCAACCTGCTCACCCGGGCCGTCGGCAAGCTCCCCGTCGTCGGGGTCGCGGGCGGCTGGCTCGACGAGCGCGCGGGCATCCGCCGGGCCTCGCGGGAGACGGCGGACCTGCTGCGGGCCTCGGCCCGCTCCTGACCACGCGCCCCTGACCGCCCTGACCGCCCTGACCGGCGACCCCGCCCCGCGAGGGAGGACCCGAGAGTTGTCTGTACTTCTGGACCAGTTCACCGGGCCGACACGCGGGCGGGGTCGCCATTCCACCTGGCCTCCCTAGCTTCCAGACAGCGCCCGGCAGCAGCAGCGACCGACGGCCCCCGCCGCGGTCACCGGGCCCCACCTCTGGAGGCACTCCCCCATGCTCAAGTCCCGAAGCAAGCGGCTCGGAGCACTCGCGGGCGGCGCCCTGCTGGCCGCCGTCACCCTCACCGGCTGCTCGTCGAGCGGCGCCTCGACCGCCGGCCCGGCCGGCGCCTCCGCCGACGGCACCTGGGCGAAGTCGAAGGGCACGATCGTGTTCGGGGCGACCCCGGACCAGGCCGGTTCCGACGCGAACTGGAAGCCGCTCGAGGAGTACATCGCCAAGGAGACGGGCTACGAGGTCGAGTACTACCCGACCGCGGACTACACCGCCCTCATCGCGGCCGCGGTCGCCGGCAAGGTCGACCTCATGACCAGCGGGGCCCTGCAGTACGTCATGGCCGACAACAAGGGCGCGGAGCTCACGCCCGTCGCGGCGGTCCTGAGCTCCCCGGACGTGAAGGACCCCGGCTACTACTCCGAGGCGATCGTGCCGAAGGGTTCCGCCGTCACGTCCCTCGCTGCGGCGAAGGGGAAGACGGTCTGCTTCGTGGACCCGAACTCCACCTCCGGGTTCCTGTTCGGCCTCTACCAGCTCTCCAAGGCCGGGCTGGACGTCAAGCCGTCCGGGGCCGACGCCAACGGGAACCCGACCTTCGCCGACTTCACGGCGTACTTCGCCGGGGCGCACGACAAGTCCGAGCAGGCGGTCGCGTCGAAGCAGTGCGACGTCGGCTTCGCCGAGGACACGATCGCCGAGGCGGGCGTGACCAAGGGCGAGGTCTCGGTCATCGGCAAGGAGTACGTGCCCGGCGGTCCCCTCTCCCTCTCCTCGGCGCTGCCCGCGGACGCCAGGGCCAAGCTCACGAAGGCGCTGCAGGGCGCGAGCGTCGACGCCATCAAGGCGTCGGGCGTCCCCGTCACGTCCGGGTTCACCGAGGGGTACTTCGGCGTGCAGGCCGAGGACGAGAGCTACTACAAGTCCATCGCGGAGCTCTGCACGTCCATCCCCGCCGCCAAGTGCGCCAGCTGAGCTGAGGGGACGGACGCGCGTGGACAGCACGACGATCTCGCCGGTCATCTCGGTCTCCGGTCTGACCAAGGACTTCGACGGAACGCCCGCCCTGCGCGGAGTCGACCTCACGGTCCGCCACGGCGAGGTCGTCGTGCTCCTCGGCCTCTCCGGCTCGGGCAAGTCGACGCTGCTGCGGCACCTCGACGGTCTCGAGCGCCCCACCAGCGGTCGCGTCCGGGTGCTCGACCAGGACGTCCCGGGCCTGCGGGCCGGGGCGCTGCGGGCGCTGCGGGGACGCGTCGCCATGATCTTCCAGCAGTTCGAGCTGGTGCCGTCGCTGACGGTCCTGGAGAACGTCCTCACCGGGGCGCTCGGCCGGCTGCGCGGCCCGCGGCTGGGGTCGTGGACCTACCCGCGGTCGGCGAGGCTGGCCGCCCTGCACCACCTGGAGCGGGTGGGGCTGCTGGAGAAGGCCTACCAGCGCGCCGACCAGCTCTCCGGCGGCCAGCAGCAGCGCGTGGCGATCGCCCGCGCCCTCATGCAGGAGCCGGAGGTCCTGCTGGCCGACGAACCCGTCGCGAGCCTCGACCCCGAGTCCAGCGACCAGGTCATGCGGCTGATCCGGGACATCGCCGCGGAGGCCGGCCTGACCGTCGTCTGCAGCCTGCACCAGGTCGACCTGGCGCTGGGCTGGGGCGACCGCGTCGTCGGCCTGCGCGCCGGCGAGGTCGTGCTCGACACCCCGACCCGGGGACTCAGCCGGGCCCAGGTCATGGAGGTCTACGGCCGCGTCCAGGCCCCCCTCGGCGCCCTCGCCGGCGTCCAGCCGTGACCACCCTGGGGACGGTGCGACCCACGTCCCCGCCGGGCCGGGGGGACCGGCTGCCGCGCCGGCGCCCCCCGGTGGCGCGTGCGGCGGCGCTGCTCGTCGTGCTCGCCATGGTCCTGTTCTCGGTCCACGCCCTGGCCAGCCTGGAGTTCACCTGGTCCAACGTGGTGCGCAGCAGCGAGAACGCCGCGAAGGTGTTCGCGCGGATGGACCCCGTCAGCCTCCCCGGGCCGCGCGACCTCGCCCACCTCGTGGGCCTCACGCTCGGCATCGTCCTCACGGGGACGCTGCTGGCCTCGCTCGTCTCCGTCCCCGTCGCCTGGGCCGCCGCCGGGAACACCACCCCGGCCGGGTGGGTGCGCTGGCTCGCGCGGGCGCTCGGCGTCGTCACGCGGGCGGTCCCGGACGTGGTGCTGGCCCTGGCGTTCTCCCTCACGTTCGCCCTGGGCAGCCCGCTGCCGGGGATCCTCGCCATCGGCATCCACTCCATCGGGATGATCTCCAAGCTGTTCGCGGACGCGGTCGAGCAGGCCGACCGCGGCCCGCAGCTGGCCCTGCGCGCCACAGGCGCCACGCGGGCGCAGGAGTTCTGGTCCGGGCTCGTCCCGCAGGTGCTGCCGTCGTGGACCGCCACGGCGCTGCACCGCTTCGACATCAACCTGCGCGGGTCGGCCATCCTCGGCTACGCCGGCGTCGGCGGCCTCGGGTACGCCATGAAGGTGGCGTTCTCGCAGTTCCCGGAGGGCTACGGCCGCGGGCTGGGGATCGCCGGCGTCATCTTCGTGCTCTGCGTCGTGCTGGAGGTCGTGTCCTCCACCGTCCGGCGCCGGCTGCTCGGCGTGGACCCCGTCGGCAACGGCCTCGGCGGGCGCCTCGCCGCGGCGACGGTCCGCGGCCGGGTGAGGCGGGTGCGCCCGGAGGTCCCGGGACCGGCCCCCACGGTCGCGTCCCTGCTGCGCCGGCCCTGGACGCGGGACCGCACGCGCAGCCTGGGGTGGGGGCTGACCGCGCTCACCGTCGTCGTCGGCGGGTTCTGGATGGCCGACGTGGACCTGGACCAGGTCAGCTGGAACTACGTCGTGCCCACCCTGCAGAGCTTCTGGCCGCCGAACCTGGGCACCCACACCGCGACGGAGTTCCTGCAGGCCATGCTCGTGACGGTCCAGGTGGCCTTCGCCGCCGCGGTCCTCTCCCTCGTCCTGGCGATGGTCGTCGGCCCGCTGGCCGCCCGCAACGTCGCCCCGAGCGGGCGGGTGCGCGGCGTCGCCCGGGTCGTCCTCGTCGTCTTCCGCGGGGTCCCGGAGCTCGTCCTCGCGATCTTCCTCATCATGGTCACCGGGCTCGGCAACCAGGCGGGCGTCATCGCCCTCGCGTTCGGGGGCGTCGGCCTGCTCGGCAAGCTCGTCGCCGACTCCCTCGAGGAGGTCCCGGCCGGGCCGGAGCGGGCGGTCACCGCCCTGGGGGCCACGCGGGGGCAGCGCTTCGTGGCGGCGACCTGGCCCCAGGGCCTGCCGGCGGTCGTCGGCGCCACGATGTACCTCGTGGACACGAACGTCCGCGCCGCGACGATCCTCGGCATCGTCGGGGGCAGCGGCATCGGGTTCTACCTGACCAACGCCTCCAGCGTGCTGACGCTGCACGGCCAGGTGACCACGCTGGTGAGCATGGTGTTCGTGACCGTCCTGCTCGTCGAGGGCCTCGCCGTCTGGCTGCGCCGGGTCTACCGCTGAGCCGGCGGCGGTTCCAGCGCCGCGTGCTCCACGTCCAGCTCCACGCGGTCGGCGGCGAAGCGGGTCACGTTGTACAGCAGCGGGTCGCCGTCGGGGAGCACGTCGAGGGCCCGCACCACGAGGACGACCGCGCCGGTGGGCAGCTGCAGGTCCTCCGACTCCGCGGCGGTGGCCAGACGGCCGCTCACGGTCGTCGCCGAGCGCACGTAGTCCGCGACGCCCGACGCGCGCAGGGCCAGCGTCATGGACCCCGCGCGGCGGTACTCCGCGGCGATGCCGGGGAAGGGGCCCGCGTCCAACCAGGACGTCACCCGGGACACGGGCCGCCCGTCGACCGCGCGGACGACCTCGAGCCGCAGGGCGGGGCGCCCGCCCAGCCGCAACCGCGAGGTCACCTCCGGCGGCGGTTCCTCCTCGACGGCCGAGTCCAGGAGCCGGCCGGACGCGGCCAGACCGCGCGGGCCCACGCTGTCGGTCAGGCGGGTGCGCACCCCGATGCGGTGCACGACCACCTCGTGCTCGGCCACGAACGTCCCGCTGCCGCGCCGGGCCACCACGAGGTTCTCCGCCGCGAGGGCCGCGACGGCCTGGCGCACCGTGTGGCGGTGGACCTCGAAGCGCTCCGCGAGCTCCGTCTCGGACGGCAGCCGCGCCCCCACCGGGACCGTGCCCGCGACGATCTCGCCGCGCAGCTCCTCCGCGATCAGCCGCCAGGCGGAGTAGCCGCTGGGGGACCTGCTCTGGGGGGGCATGGTCCCGGGACTGTACCCGCCGGCGGCCACGCCCCCCAAGCGTGGCGATCAGCCCCCGTGCTTCTCCAGGAAGGCCGCCACCTCGAGGTGGCGGAAGTCGTCCAGGTGCTCCAGCAGCGCCGCGTGGTCCCAGTCCCACCAGGCGAGGGCCACCAGCCGCTCGGCGAGCTCGGGCGGCTGCCGGCGGCGGATCACGCGCGCGGGGACCCCCGCGACCACGGCGTAGTCCGGCACGTCGTGCGTGACGACGGCGCCCGCCGCGACCACCGCGCCGTCCCCGACGCGCACCTCGGGCTTGACCTGGGCGCTGTGCCCGATCCAGGTGTCGTGCCCGATCGTCGTGCGCCGCGCGCGGCGCCTGGCGAACCAGTCGGCGTCGTCGTCGACGTCGAAGTAGAGGGAGCTGCGGTAGCTGAAGTGGTGCAGCGTGGCGCGGTCCAGCGGGTGGTCCGTCGCGCCGACGCGCACCGCGCTGGCGATGTTGGAGAACTTGCCGACGCTCGTGTTCGCCAGGTCGCAGAACCGGTCGCAGTAGCTGTAGTCGCCCAGCTCCACGTCCAGCAGCCGCGTGCCGTCGCCGACCTCGGTGTAGCGGCCGAGCGAGCTGGCGACCGAGCTCACTCCGGGCCCGACCTGCGGGTCCTCCGTCAGTCGTCGCGGGTCCACGGGACCTCCTCGTCAGGGGTTTCAGGGGGTGTCAGGGGTTCCGGATCCCGGGGGTTCGGGGAGTTCCGGGAGTTCCGCGACCCGGTCGGGTGCCGCCGCGGGAGTCCCTGCGGCGCGCCGCGGTGCCGGGTCGGCCGCAACGTAGCACGGGCCGGAAACCCTTCCCCGCAACGCGTTCGCCCAACGTTCACCGGCCCGGCGCGAGGAGGGGGCCCGCGGGACTGCCGTTCGGAGCGGAACTCGGCTAACGTGCAGATGTCTAAGACACTAGACAACTTTTGGAGGCAGCGGTGGAGGACGTCGTGACGGGGACGAGCAGGGGGACGGGGGAGGACGCGACCCCGCGGCAGCGGTGGATGCGGACCCTCGCGGCGGCCGGGTCCGCCGAGCTGGCGGCGGCCTGGGAGCGCTGGGAATCCAAGCCGGAGGTGCAGGACGTGCGCGGCCCCGAGGCGGGTCTCGTCATGGTCCGCGGCCGGATCGACGCCGGCGGAGCGCGGTTCAACCTGGGGGAGGCCACGGTGGTCCGCTCGAGCGTCCGCCTGCACGGGTCGTTCCTCGAGCGCGACCTGCTCGGCAGCTCCTACGTCCTCGGCACCGACCTCGCGCACGCCCGCCTCGCGGCCGTCTTCGACGGCCTGCTGAGCGCCGAGCCGGTGCACGCCCGGGTCGCCGAGGAGGTCCTGGTGCCGCTGCAGGACGCGCAGCGGGTGCGCGACGAGACGCGCGGCGCCGAGGCGCGCAGCACCCGCGTCGACTTCTTCACCGTCTCGCGGGAGCACGCGTGAGCCCCGCGGGCGGTGCGACGCCCACCATCCCCGCCCCGGGCTTCGCCGACCCGACCCGCGACGCCCAGCGGGTGTTCCGGGCCGTCCTGGACGCGCTGTCCCGGCCCACCCGGGCCGTCGAGGTCGCCGGGCCGGCGCAGGCGCCCGCGGTCCTCGGCGCCGCGCTGGCCGGCGTCCTGCTCACGCTGCTGGACGAGGAGTGCACCGCCTGGCTCGGCGGCCGGTTCGCCGGCGACCCCGAGCTCGACGCCTGGCTCGCCTTCCACACGGGCGTGCGGCGGACGGCGCACGCCGCGACCGCGGACTTCGTCCTCGTCGACGCCCCGGCCCTGCCCCCGCTGCAGGAGCTGGCGCAGGGCAGCGACGAGGCGCCGCACCGCTCGGCCACGGTCGTCCTCGACGTGCGCGGGAGCACCGGCGCGTCCCGCTGGGTCGCCACCGGTCCCGGCATCGACGGCTCGGCCGTCCTGGACGCGCCGTGGGCCAGCGCGGCGTTCCCCGCGCAGTGGCGGCGCAACACCGAGGGGTTCCCGCGCGGGGTCGACCTGCTGCTGGTCGCCACCGCCTCGGTCACCGGCCTGCCGCGCACCACCCGACTCCAACCGTCGACCCGCCAGGAACAGGAGCGCTGACGTGTACGTCGCCGTCAAGGGCGGGGAGCGCGCGATCGCCAACGCGCACGCCCTGCTGGCCAAGGTGGGCCGTGGCGACCCGGCCGCCCCCACCGTCGAGGTCGACCAGGTCACCGGGCAGCTCGGGGTGCTCGTCGCCCGCGTCATGACCGAGGGGTCGCTGTACGACCCGCACCTGGCCGCCCGGGCCCTCCTGCAGTCGCAGGGGGACGTCCTGGAGGCGGTCACCCTCATCCGCAGCTACCGCACGACGCTGCCCCGCTTCGGCTGCACGCTGCCCGTCGACACCGCCGGGCTGCCGCCGCAGCGGCGGATCTCGGCCACCTTCAAGGACCTCCCCGGGGGTCAGCAGCTGGGCGCGACGTTCGACTACACCCACCGGCTGTTCGCCGACGGCGGCACCGAGGGCCCGCCGCCGCGCGCCGAGGACCCCGCCGGCGCCGCCCTGCCGCGCGTCGCGGACCTCCTCGGGGCCGCCGCGCTCATCGAGGCGGACTCGCACCCGGGCCAGGACGACGTCGAGCCGGGGGACCTCACGCGCGAGCCCACGGTCTTCCCGCTGACCCGGGCCGAGCGGCTGCAGGCCCTGGCCCGCGGCGACGAGGGGTTCGTCCTCGGGCTCGGCTACTCGACCCAGCGAGGTTTCGGCAACAACCACCCGTTCGCGGGCGAGGTCCGCGTGGGCGAGGTCGAGGTCGAGTTCGACGCGCCCGAGCTGGGGTTCGCCGTCCCGCTGGGCCGCATCGAGGTGACGGAGTGCCAGATGGTCAACCAGTTCACCGGGTCCGCCGACACGCCCGCGCAGTTCACCCGGGGCTACGGCCTCGCCTTCGGCCGCAGCGAGCGCAAGGCCATGTCGATGTCGCTGGTCGACCGGGCGCTGCGCGCGGAGGAGCTCGGTGAGCGGGCCACCGCCCCCGCCCAGGACGAGGAGTTCGTCATCAGCCACAGCGACAACGTCCAGGCCACGGGCTTCGTCGAGCACCTGAAGCTCCCGCACTACGTCGACTTCCAGGCCGAGCTGCTGCTCGTCCGCCGGCTCAACGAGGAGTTCCGCTCCCGCGGCGCCGACGGTCCCGGGGCCGGGCAGGAGGTCCCCGCGTGAACGAGCCCATCACCTACAACACCGGCTACCTCGACGAGCAGACCAAGCGGATGATCCGGCGCGCGCTGCTCAAGGCGGTCGCCGTCCCGGGGTTCCAGGTGCCGTTCGCGAGCCGCGAGGTGCCGATGCCCCGCGGCTGGGGCACGGGCGGGGTGCAGGTCACCGCGGCCGTGATCGGGGAGGACGACGTCCTGAAGGTCATCGACCAGGGGGCGGACGACACCACGAACGCCGTCTCCATCCGGTCGTTCTTCGCGACCGTGGCGCGGGTGCGCACGACCACCCGCACCGACGAGGCGACGCTGGTGCAGACCCGGCACCGGATCCCCGAGACGCCGCTGGCCGCGGGGCAGATCATCGTCTACCAGGTGCCGGTGCCCGAACCCCTGCGCTTCCTCGAACCGCGCGAGACCGAGACCCGCCGCCTGCACGCGCTGGAGGACTACGGGCTGATGTACGTCAAGCTGTACGAGGACATCGCCCGCTACGGGCACATCGCGAAGACGTACGACTACCCCGTCCTCGTCAACGGCCGCTACCTCATGGCCCCCTCGCCCATCCCGAGCTTCGACAACCCCAAGATGCACGACAACCCCGCCCTGCAGCTGTTCGGGGCGGGCCGGGAGAAGCGCATCTACGCCGTCCCGCCGCACACGAGCGTGGAGAGCCTGGGGTTCGAGGACCACCCCTTCGAGCCGCAGCGCTTCGACCGGCCGTGCGAGATCTGCGGGTCCAGCGGGGTCTACCTCGACGAGGTCATCACCGACGACGCCGGCGGCGCCGTGTTCGTCTGCTCCGACACCGACCACTGCGAACGCGCGTCCCTCGCGGGCGCCGAGGACGAGGAGGCCCGCGCGTGAGCGGTCCCGCACCCCTGCTGCAGGTCCGCGGAGCCGGGCACCGCTACGGCGACCGCTTCGGCTGCCGCGACGTCGACCTCGACCTGTGGCCGGGCGAGGTCCTGGCCGTCGTGGGGGAGTCCGGTTCCGGCAAGTCGACCCTGCTGGGCGTCCTCGCCCAGCGGCTGGACCTGACCGAGGGCAGCGTCCGCTACCGCACGGCCGAGGACGAGGTCCTCGAGCTCGGGGAGCTGAGCGAGAGCGCCGTGCGCCGGCTGTGGCGCAGCGAGTGGGGCTTCGTGCACCAGGACGCCGCCGACGGCCTGCGGATGCACGTCAGCGCCGGCGGGAACGTGGGCGAACCGCTCATGACGAACGGGTGGCGCAACTACGGCGAGATCCGCGCCGTGGCGAGCGAGTGGCTGCGCCGCGTGGAGATCCCCGAGGACCGCATCGACGACCACCCGACCACCTTCTCGGGCGGCATGCGCCAGCGCCTGCAGATCGCCCGCAACCTCGTGGTCTCGCCCCGGCTGGTGTTCATGGACGAGCCGACGAGCGGTCTCGACGTGTCCGTCCAGGCCCGGTTGCTGGACCTGCTGCGCACCCTGGTCCACGAGTTCGGGCTCGCGGTCGTCATCGTCACCCACGACCTCGCGGTGGCCCGCCTCATCTCCCACCGCACGGTCGTCATGAAGGGCGGCCGCGTCATCGAGTCCGGTCTCACCGACCGGGTCCTCGACGACCCGCACGCCCCCTACACCCAGCTGCTCGTCTCCTCGATCCTGCAAGGATGACCCGCCCGTGACCGAAGATCCCGTCCTCACCGTCTCCGCGGTCGAGAAGACGTTCACGATGCACCTGCAGGGCGGTCAGCGTCTCCCCGTGGTCGCCGGCCTGGAGCTGGCGGTCCACCGCGGCGAGTGCGTCGTCCTCGGCGGCTCCTCCGGCGCCGGCAAGAGCACGATCCTGAAGATGGTGTACGGCAACTACACCGCCGACACCGGGCGCATCGTCGTGCGCGGCCCGTCCGGGCCGGTGGAGCTGGTCGGGGCCGACGCCCGCCAGGTCCTCGCCGCCCGCCGCGACACCATGGGATACGTCAGCCAGTTCCTGCGCTGCGTCCCCCGCGTCCCGGCGCTGGAGATCGTCGCCGAACCGCTCGTCGAGCGTGGCGTCCCCGCCCCGCTCGCGCGGGAGCGGGCGGCCGCCATGCTGACGCGGCTGTCCATCCCCGAGCGGTTGTGGTCGCTGCCCCCCGCCACGTTCTCCGGGGGCGAGCAGCAGCGGGTGAACATCGCCCGCGGGTTCCTGCCCGACCTGCCGCTGCTCCTGCTCGACGAGCCCACGGCCTCCCTCGACGGCCGCAACCGCGACGTCGTGGTGGGTCTCGTGGCCGAGAAGCGCGCCGCGGGGGTGGGGATGCTCGGCATCTTCCACGACACCGAGGTGCGCGCCGCCGTCGCCGACCGGGTCGTCGACGTCGAGGCCTTCGCGCCCCGCGCCGCGGTGGCGGTGTGACGCACCGGGTCGCGCTGTACGCCGTGCCCGGCGGTGCGCTCGGCCGCCGGGCGCAGTCCTGGTTCGGCGACGGGGTCCCGGCGGGCTGGACCCGCGCGGAGGTCGACGCCCTGACCGTGCACCCGCGCCGCTACGGGTTCCACGCCACGCTCAAGGCCCCGTTCCGCCTGGCCGCGGGACGCACGCTCCCGGAACTCGTCGCCGCGGTGGCCGCGCTCACCGCCGGGCACGACGCCGTGGAGGTCCCGGACCTGCAGCTGGCCCTGCTGTCGGGGTTCTACGCCCTGGTCCCGGGCGGGCCGGCCCCCGCCCTGCACGCCCTCGCCGGGGCGCTGGTCACCGGCGTCGACGACCACCGCGCGCCGGCCACAGCGGCCGAGACCGCCCGCCGGGACCCGGCGTCGCTGCGCCCCCGCCAGCGGGAGCTGCTCGCGGCGTGGGGCTACCCGCACGTGCTCGACGAGTTCCGCCCCCACCTCACCCTGACCGACCGGGTCCCCCCGCCGGACCGGCCCCGGGTCGAGGCGGCCCTGGCCGCCACGTTCGCCGGGTGCCTGGGCCGGACGGCCCCGGTCGACGCCGTCGCCGTCTGCACCGAGAGCGAGCCGGGGGCGCCGTTCCGCCCGCACGCGCTGCTCCCGCTGCGCCCGGCCGCCACCACCCCCCGCGTGACCGCGCCCGACGCCGGAAGGCTCCGATGAACCCCGAGACGGTCCTCAGCAACGCCCGCGTCGTCCTCGACGACGAGATCCTCGACGGCTCCGTGCTGCTGCGCGACGGCGTGATCGCCGACATCGGGCCCCGGGTCGCGGCGGGGGGTGAGGACCTCGACGGCGACCTGCTGCTGCCGGGACTGGTGGAGCTGCACACCGACCACCTCGAGGCCCACGCCCAGCCGCGCCCCGGGACGCACTGGGACCCGGTGCCCGCGGTGCTCGCCCACGACGTCCAGCTCAGCGGCGCCGGTGTCACGACCGTGTTCGACGCGGTGCGCATCGGCTCCGAGGGGTTCGGCGACCAGGTGACCGCCCGGGCCCGGTCGCTGGCCGAGGCCATCGAGCACGCCGCCCAGGCGGGGATCACCCGCGCGGAGCACTTCATCCACCTGCGCTGCGAGGTGGCCGCGCCGGCGACCGTCGCCGAGTTCGAGGCGCTGGGGGACCTGCGCACGCTGCGGCTCGCCTCGCTCATGGACCACACCCCCGGCCAGCGCCAGTACGCCGACCTCGAGGCGTTCCGGCGCTACGTCGTCGGCAAGGGGCGCGTCGGCGCCGACGGCGTGGAGGACCTCATGGTGCGGCTGAAGTCCGTCGCGCTGGAGTTCTCGGTGCCCAACCGCGCGGCGATCGCGCAGCTCGCCACCGCCGCGGGCATCACCCTCGCCGCCCACGACGACGCGACGGTCGAGCACGTCGAGGAGTCCGCCTCGTTCGGGGTCGCGATCTCGGAGTTCCCGACGACGGTGGTGGCGGCCCGGGCCGCCCGCGCGCACGGCCAGGTCGTCGTCATGGGGGCGCCGAACGTCGTGCGCGGCGGCAGCCAGTCCGGCAACGTCGCGGCGGCGGAGCTGCTCGCGCTCGGCCTGCTGGACGTCCTGTCCTCCGACTACGTCCCGGCCAGCCCCCTGCAGGCGGTCGTCCAGCTGGACGCCGACGGCACCTGCCCGCTCGTGGAGGGCGTCAAGCTCGTGAGCGGCAACCCGGCGCGGGCCGTCGGGCTGCACGACCGCGGCGCCGTCGTCGTGGGCCGCCGCGCCGACCTCGTCCGGGTGCGCGTCCACCGGCAGCCCGGGGACGAGCGGCACCCGCGGGGCCGGGCCGTCCCGGTCGTGCGCGGGGTCTACCGGCAGGGGGTGCGGGTGCTGTGACGCGCCTGGGGCCCGGCACCTTCCTCGCCGTGGTCGGGGCGAGCGGCGTCGGCAAGGACTCGCTGCTCGCCGCCGCCCGGGAGCGCTGCGGGGCGGACGTCTCCTTCCCGCGCCGCGTCGTGACCCGGCCCTCCGGCGGGGGCGAGGACTCGGTCGCCGTGGCCGAGGAGGAGTTCGCGGCGGCCCGGGCGCGCGGGGAGTTCGCGGTGAGCTGGCGGGCCCACGGCCTGGGCTACGGCGTGCCCCGCGCGGCCGACGACGTCGTCCGCGCGGGCGGGGTGGTGGTCGTCAACGTCTCGCGCGGGGTCCTGCTCACCCTCGACGAGCGCTACGAGCGCGTCGTCGTCGTGCGCGTCAGCGTCCCGGAGGCCGTGCGGGCGCAGCGGCTGCACGCCCGGGGCCGGGAGGCCGCCGCGGACGTCACCCGCCGGCTGACGCGCCCCGACCCGGCGCCGGACCGGGTGCCCGACCACGAGATCCGCAACGACGGGTCGGTCGAGCAGGGCGCGGAGCTGCTGCGCCGCGTCATCGCCGGCTCGCTCGTGGCCCCGCGGTGACCACCGTCCACGGCGAGGGCGCGGCCGCGGCCGCGCCGTCCTCGGTCGCCGTCGTCGGCCCGGGCGCGATCGGCACGACGCTCGCGGCGGCGCTGCACGAGGCCGGCCGCGGCGCGCTCCTGTGCGGCCGCACGCCGCGGGAGCGCCTCGAGCTGAGCGTCGGGGAGCACCGGATCGTCGTGCCGGGGCCCGTCCTCCTCGACCCCGCCGCGGTGGGGGAGCCGGTGGACCTGGTCCTGCTCGCGGTCAAGGCGATCCAGGTGGCGGCGGCGGCCCCGTGGCTCGCGGCGCTCTGCCGGCCGGACACGGTCGTCTGCGTGCTGCAGAACGGGGTCGAGCAGGAGGAGCTCGTGCGCGCGCACCTGCGCGCCGCGCGCGTCGTCCCCGCGGTCGTGCACTTCCCGGCCGAGGCCCGGCCCGACGGCTCCGTGCGCCTGCGCGGCCCGGCCCGCCTCACGCTGCCGGAGGGACCCGCCTCCGGCGTGGTGGTCCAGGCGCTGCGCGGCACGCGCTGCTCGGTGACGCCGGTGGCGGACTTCCCGTCCGCCGCGTGGCGCAAGCTGCTGCAGAACGCGGCCGGGGGGCTGATGGCCCTCACGGGCCGGCGCGCCGGCGTCTTCGCCCGCGACGACGTGGCCGCGCTGGCGCTGGCCTACCTGCGGGAGTGCCTGGCCGTCGCGCGCGCCGAGGGCGCGGTCCTCGGCGACGAGGTGCCGCAGGAGGTCCTCGACGGCTTCCGGGCCGCCCCGGGCGACCTGGGCAGCTCCGTCCTGGCGGACCGCGCGGCCGGCCGGCCCCTGGAGTGGGAGGTCCGCAACGGCGTCGTGCAGCGCCGCGGGCGCCTGCACGGCGTCCCCACGCCCGTCGGCGACCTCCTGGTGACCCTGCTGGCCGCCGCCAGCGACGGCCCCGGCTGACCCCCGCGGGGGCCTCAGGTCCGGTGGGCACACTGGCAGCCACCGCACCCCCAGCCCCCGGGAGACCCCATGGCCAAGCGCCGCCTGCCGCTGCCCTCGATGGGACGGCGGGGCATGAGCCCGTCCTCGCGCAACCTGGCCCAGGACGGGGCGATCCCGGGCGTGCCGCTGAGCCGGGGCAGCAGCCTCGTCGACAGCGCGGTCTACGAGGGCGGTCGGCGCATCGCCACCCCGGCGGACCTCGTGCGCACGTGCGAGGTGCTGCGCGAGGGCGCCGGGCGGATGGCCTGGATGGGCTACTACCGCCCGGCGGAGGGTGAGCTGGACGCGCTGGCCGAGGAGTTCGGCCTGCACGAGCTGGCCGTGGAGGACGCCGTCCTGGCCCACCAGCGGCCCAAGCTGGAGCGCTACGGCGACACCCTCTTCGTCGTGCTGCGCGCCGCCCGCTACCTCGACGACGAGGAGCAGGTGGAGTTCGGGGAGCTGCACCTGTTCATCGGCCCGGACTTCGTCCTCACCGTGCGCCACAGCGAGTCCCCGGACCTCTCGCACGTGCGCCGGCGGATGGAGGCCGACCCGGAGCTGCTCGCGCTCGGCCCCGAGGCCGTCCTCTACGCCATCCTCGACGCGGTGGTCGACGGCTACGGGCCGGTGCTGCGCGGCCTCGAGAACGACGTCGACGAGATCGAGACCCAGGTGTTCACGGCGGTCGCGACGGTGTCGCGGCGGATCTACGAGCTGTCCCAGGAGGTCGCGGACTTCCAGCGCGCCGTCACCCCGCTGCAGGGCATCCTCGCGGGGCTCGCCGGCGGGTTCCAGAAGTACGGCGTGGACGAGGAGCTGCAGCGGCGCCTGCGCGACGTCGCCGACCACGTCACCGTCGCGGCCGAGCGCATCGAGAGCTACCGCAGCCAGCTGCGGGACATCCTCACCGTCAACGCGACCCTCGTGGGTCAGCGGCAGAACGACGAGATGCGCTCGCTCACCCAGGCCAGCTACGCGCAGAGCGAGGAGGTCAAGAAGATCTCCTCCTGGGCGGCGATCCTCTTCGCGCCCAGCCTCGTCGGCGGCGTCTACGGCATGAACTTCGACCACATGCCGGAGACCCACTGGCTGCTCGGGTACCCCCTGGCCCTCGCGCTGATGCTGGGGCTGAGCCTCACGCTGTACGGCATCTTCCGGCGGCGCGGCTGGCTCTGACCCGCACCGGCCCCCGCGCCTCCCCGGCCCGGCCGCCGTGCCTCCCCGGCCCCGCCCCCGTGGCGATCACCACCCCGCCGCTGCTCAAGGCGGGGCACCGGCAGGACGAAGCTGGAGGGTCCCCGGTCCACGGGACGCGAGCGATCACCGGGAGGATGCATGACGAACGAGAAGACGGCGCCTGCGGGCGCGGAGCCGGTCATGGGGCTGCTCTCCGAGCACATCCCGCTCTCGCTCCTCATCGACATGGCCTCCCCCGAGGGGCCCCACTCCGCCGAGCTCCTCGAGTCCGAGGGGCTGCCGGAGGAGGAGTGGTGGAACCAGGAGTGACGCCGGCCTAGCCGCACGCACCG
>Ga0160428_1001748_pt1 | contig 15164 bp, 12 predicted proteins | sample SolpanmetagenomM_FD_108198 | JGI IMG/M metagenome (GOLD analysis project Ga0160428, IMG submission 108198) | Solar panel surface microbial communities from Lawrence Berkeley National Laboratory, California, USA - M | ecosystem: Engineered > Built environment > Solar panel > Unclassified ... | reverse complement strand
GTGCTTTCGAGCGCATCGCGCTCTACCAGGGTTTGAAAAATGATGAAGATGCGTTCATGATACTCCGGCGCGATGCCGGGGCCATCGTCTTGCACCGAGAAGCGATAGAAGGTATCGTTCAGGTCTTCGCAGCCGATGCGAATGGTGCCCGTAGTAGGGTGGTCGTGGTACTTTATTGCGTTAGAAATCAGGTTGCTAAATACCTGATGCAGCTGTGTGCGGTTGGTGGGTAGGGTAGGCAGGAAGAACGGTAGCTCGAGGTGCATGCCGTCGGGTAGGCCGATGGTGTCGGTGATTTCGCGCAGCAGCTGGCGCACAAACACGGCTTCGTCGGCCTCGGCCACTCGGCCCACCCGGGCCAGGGCCAGGATGCCCGTAATTAGGTTTTCCATGCGGTGCACGCGCTGCCGCATCAGGGCCAAAAACTCGCGGATGTGGGGGGGTAGGGTATCCTTGCCCATGTCTTCCTAATCCAGCGCGAGGCACTCTCAATGCCCCGCAACGGCGCCTTCAGGTCGTGCGACACTACGTAAGCAAACTGGTCCAGCTCCTGGTTGCGGCCTTCTAATTGCGTGATATTCTGGTCGATGGTGCGCGCCATGGCATTGAGCGTTGCCGTGAGCTCGCTCACTTCGTCGTGATCGTGGTCCACGAGCTGCGTTTTGTAGTCGCCATCGGCCAGCCGGCGGGCCAGTAATATCATGCCACGCAGGCGGCGCGCCAGCAGCCGCACCAAGTACACCGCCCAAAACAGCCCAAATACCAGGGCCAAGCCAGTTATCACACCCGACAGTTTTTGGGCGCGTGTAATGCTGCTAGTCAGGCGCTGCCGCTGCAGCTGGCGGTTTAGGTTTTCTGTCGCTTCAAAGTTGGCCATCTGAAACCGGATGGCGTCCATTATCTGCTTGCCTGTGAGGCCCCGCGCCAGATCGGCGTGGGCCATGCCCTCGATGCCTTCCTGGTCGGGATTGCGCTGGTGAGTAGCGCGCTTTTCACTCAACATCAGGTGCGTATAGGCCGACCATTGCTGAAACAGGTGCTGGGTAGTATCGAGGCGCTGGCGCTGCACCGGCTCATTAGCTAGCTCTTCGCGCAAGACGGGGAAGCGGCGCAGCAGGTCGCGCTCGCCTGTGTAGTAGGGCTGCAGCATTTGCTCATTGCCCAGCAGCAGGTAGCCCCGGAAGCCGGTTTCCATGTCAATAATGCTGCGTAGCAGGGTAGTGCCATCGGCCGAGGTGTGTTGCGACGCCTCTACCCGCTGCGAGTTGCGCAGCACCTGGCCCGCGAGGCGGTAGTTCAGAATGACGACGGCCGCAAATAAGCCCAGCAGCAGCAGAAAGCCGGCAAATATTTTCGTGGTAAGGTTGATTTTCATGACGGCCGGCCGCGTTCTCAGGCTCCGGCAGTACGCAGTTTGGCCTCCATAGTTTGCAACAGGCCCAGCATGTGGTCGGCCAGGTCCTGTACCTGCCCAAAGCCCGCCTGCGCCTCCTCCGTGCGGCCCGCCAAGTGCAGGTCCATGAGGCGGTTGGCCTTCTGGTGAATGAGACGGTGCTGCTGGTCAAACTCGCGCAGCTCAAGTAGGTGCTGGTAGGCACCCTGGCGGCGCTCCGTTATCCACCGGCCCAGGCTGCATTGGTCAGGGTCGCGCAGGGGACCTTGCTCGTTGCCATTGCCATGCAAAAACGACCGCAGCCGCGCCTTAAAGGAAAAGTGCTTTACGAGGGCAGACTCAAAGTCCTGCTTAATAGCTTCGGGCGTCATGGCACAAAGGTAGGTAGCCGGCCGGGCGCATTGCGCGGGCGCGAAGTAGCTTTGCCCCGCCCAGCTGAGCTGGCCTTTGCCCCGCCTACCCCCGTTTTTTTCATGGAAACCCCGCTCAAAACCGTTGCCCTGCACGCCACCCACCAACAGCTGGGTGCCAAAATCGTCCCGTTTGCCGGCTACGCCATGCCCGTGCGCTATTCTTCCGACCTTGAGGAGCACCATACCGTGCGGCGGGGGGTAGGAATATTTGATGTGTCGCACATGGGCGAGTTTCGGCTGCGCGGCCCGCGCGCCCTCGACCTCATTCAGCGCACTACGTCCAACGACGCTAGCAAGCTGCAGCCCGGCAAAGCACAGTACGCGTGCCTGCCCAACGCTGAGGGCGGCATCGTCGACGACCTGCTCGTGTATATGCTGGCCGAAGAAGATTACTTCTTGGTAGTCAACGCGTCGAACATCGACAAGGATTGGAACTGGTTGCAGCAGCACAACACCGAGGGGGTAGCAATGGAGAACCTATCGGACCAGCTCAGCCTCTTTGCCGTGCAAGGGCCCAAGGCAGCCGCGGCTCTAGCCAGCCTCACCGACATCGACCTAGCGGCTATCCCATACTACAGCTTCGTGCAGGGCACGCTGGCCGGCGCGCCGGGCGTCATTATTTCGGCTACGGGCTACACCGGGGCGGGCGGCTTCGAGCTATATATTCCGAATGAGCACGCCCCCGCCGTGTGGGAAAAGATTATGGAGGCAGGTAAGCCCTTTGGCCTCAAGCCTATCGGGCTGGGTGCGCGCGACACGCTGCGCCTCGAAATGGGCTACTGCCTCTACGGCAACGACATCGACGACACCACCTCGCCCCTCGAAGCCGGCCTAGGCTGGATTACCAAGTTCACCAAAGACTTCACCAACAGCGCCAACCTAAAGGCCCAAAAGGCGGCCGGCGTCACGCGCAAGCTCGTGGGCTTCGTCATGGACGGCCCCGGCGGCTTGCCCCGCAGCCACTACCCCCTGGTAGATGCGCAAGGCGCGCCCATCGGCGAAGTCACCAGCGGCGGGCAGTCGCCGAGCCTGAGCCGGGGCATTGGTCTGGGCTACGTCAAAACGGAGTTTGCGGCCCCCGGTACGCCCATTTTTGTGCAAGTGCGCGGCAAAAACCTGCCTGCCACCGTGGCTAAGCTGCCGCTGGTGCCCGGCACGGAGGAAGTGTAATCATACTCAAGCTTTAAAGTCGTCTGTTATGGCGAGCGCAACGCAGTGGAGCGCGGCAAGCTTTCCCTCACGTTAGGGTTACACTACCCCGACGAATAGGAAGGCTTGCCGCGCTCCACTGCGTTGCGCTCGCTATGACAGGCGTTTCTACTATCAATGAAACTCGACATCTGTTTCTCGCCCGAGCTGCTGCCGCTCTACGACCTGCGCGGCCGGGTGGCCGTTATCGTGGATGTGCTGCGTGCCACCAGCACCATCGTTACGGCGCTAGACCAAGGCGTAACGGAAGTTTATCCCGTGGCCAACTTGGATGAGTGCGCTGCCCTGGGCCGCGAGCGCGGCTGCATAACGGCCGCCGAGCGCGACGGCGTTGCCGCCGAGGGCTTCGACCTGGGCAATTCGCCCTTTGGCTTTCTTGATGGCAAACTGGCGGTGCGGGGCCGCGCCCTGGCTATTAGCACCACCAACGGCACCAAGGCCTTGCAGCACTCGCTGGCTGCCGAGGCGTTGGTGTGCGGCGCCTTCCTCAACCTGAGCGCGGTGGTCGATTTTGTGGTGGCGCAGCAGCGCGACGTAGTCGTGGTGTGCGCCGGCTGGAAAGGTAGCTTCTGCCTCGAAGACAGCATCTTTGGCGGGGCGCTGGCTGAGCGCCTGGCCCCACTGGGCTTCGATATCGCCTCCTCCGATTCGGCGCTGGCCGCCCTGCACCTCTGGCAAGATGCCCGCCCCGAGTGGCCACATTACCTGCTGCAGTCAGCCGCCGTGCGCCGCCTCAATGCTCTGGAGGCGCACGACGACTTCGTCTTTTGCATGCAGGTCGATACGCATCCCCATATCCTACCCCTGTGGGATGGTCAGAAATTGGTGCAGGGCTAGGCTTACGTAGCTACGAGTGCTATCAAAGTGGAGTGCATTGCCAGACTGTGCGTGCGCCGACCCAGCCAGCAACACCCTGCTCCTGCGTAGCGTGGTCGCTGCCTTAGTCGAATAGTAGGTAGTATAATCAGCGTAATGAAAACTACCGGTTGAAGCCTATGCTAGGCACGGTAACTACCTGTTAGAGATGCGCTTAGCTAAAAGAAAAGCGCGATGACACATTCAACCAAGCCGTTTGGCCATTCCAGAAAAAGAGGGAGGTCAGGTAGCGCGCCGCGCTGCCTGACCTCCCTCTTTTTCTACTGTCCGCACACGTTAGGCAAACTCAGTTACAGCTTCGCCTAAATCGTATACCGTTGCTTCGGGCCGCGCTGCTTCGATGATGCTGGCCGCCGCCGCCGAGCGGTAGCCGCCGGCGCAGTGCACGAGCACCGGTTTATCGGTCGGAATTTCGCCCACGCGCTCACGCAGCTCGGGCAGTGGGATAAGCAAAGCATTTTCGAATAGCAATTGATGGGCTTCGGTGCGGTTGCGCACGTCCACGATAGTGAACTGCGCGGGGTGCGCGCGCACAGCAGCCACATCTACGGCGGGGCTGGCAGCGGGCAGGGGGGTAGGGGCTAGCAGTGCGCCCTTGATAGTGGCCTCGTAGCCGATTTTGGCGGCTTTGCGAATTACAGCGTCGAGTTGAATTTGGGTGTCGGCGAGCAGGTAAAACGGCTCGGTGGGGCCCACTACTGCGCCCAGCCAGGTCTCAAACTTGCCGCCGTCTTGCAGGTTGATGGCGCCCGGCAGGTGCCCAGCCCGAAACTGCGTGGCTGGCCGGGTATCGACGAGTAGCACCCCGGGCGCTAGCACGGCCTGGCTGCCCAGGCGCGGCACGGTGCGCACGCTGTCCTCAAAGTTGGGCGCGCCCAGCTTGTTGAGCTGCACATCGTGGCTGAAATACTTAGGTACAAATGGCTGGTCGGCCAGCAATACGCTGATAAACTCGGCTTCCGACATGGGCTGGAGCGCGTAGTTACTTGCTAGCTCCTTGGCAATAGTACTGTCGAGGTCGAGGCTGGTGGTTTTGCCACACAGCGAGCCGGGGCCGTGCGCCGGATATACGCGCGTGGCTGGGGGTAGGGCCATCAGCTTTTGGCGCAAGCTGGCGTAGAGCAGGGCAGCCAGGTCCTCGCGGGTGTGGCCGCCCACCGCGGCATCCTCGCGCAGGTCGGGCCGGCCCACATCGCCCACAAAAAGTGTGTCGCCCGTAAATACGGCGCGGGTTTGAGCTAGCTCATCGAGCAGCAGCACGCTGATGCTGTCGGGCGAGTGGCCGGGGGTGTTGAGGGCATGCATCTCCACGGTTCCCAGCTTGAGGCGGTCGCCGTCGTCGAAGCTTTTGTGGGGGTAGCGCGCGCCCGTGAGCTTGCTGCAGTAGATAGTAGCATCGGTTTCGCGAGCTATTTCGAGGTGGCTGCTCACAAAATCGGCGTGCGGGTGCGTCTCAATCACGGCCACAATCTCGGCGTCGTGCTCGTCGGCAAAATCGTAGTAGGGCTGCGGGTCGCGGCCGGGGTCGATAACGGCCACTTGGCGGCCGGCGCGTACGGCATAGGAGGCGTGCGCCAAGCCCTTGTCATAAAACTGTTGAATCTGCACCGCGGGGGTGCTACTACTAGGGAGCGGCATGGAGGATGCGGGCAGCGCAAGGCTAAAGGCCTGAGTATCGGGCTGCCGGGGTAGGTGATAAGGTCAAATATAACAAGCCGGCCCAACATGGCGCAGCCACCCGCTCCGCACCCCAGCGCGCCAGGCACCAAAAAACCCCGGCCGTAGGGCCGGGGTTCGGGGAGGGGGTAGGGGCCCGGTGGGCTAGCTCTTGGCTGGGCGCTTGCCGCCATGCTCGCCTTTGTGCTGGCGCTCTTGGTGCAAGGCCTGCAGCTTGCCATACTGGTCGGCGCTGAGCACGCCTTGCAACTGGGCCTGGTACTTGGCGCGGCCGGCCTGCATGGCCTGGCGGCGGGTCTGGCGCTGCTCCTTGGCTGGGTACTGCGCCCGCAGGGCCTGGCCTTCCTGGGCCTGGGCCAGCAATATCTGGTGCACTTGGGGCTGCTGGGCAGCCGTCAGGCTCAGCTTTTCAGTGAGCATGGTAGTGCCATGGTCAGCGCGCTGCTCGGGGGTCTTGGCATGTTTGCCGTGCCCGCCGTGCTTACCGTGGTGTTGGGTGAGGGTAGGGGTAGTTTGGCTGGCGCCGACCTGCTGTTGGGCAAAGCTGGGGCTAGCGCTTGCAAAGGCTAACGCAGCCAGCAAAAACAACGACTTTTTCATAAGAATAGCGAAGAATATTTGAGCAGAAAAAAGGAGAGAAAAGCAGGAAGCGCGGCCGCACTGGTTCCGGATGCTGGGGTAAATGCAAGGAGCACGCCAACGCCCGCGCTAGGCACAAAAAAGCCCTCTTCCATCGCCGGAGAGGGCTTTTTTGCCGATGAAGGCGGCAGGCTAGCTGCTGTTGGTGCTATCGAGAAAGCACCCGTTTGTCATTCCAAGCTCGGAATGACGTTCGCTTACTCACTGCTTAATTGGTGTGCGCCGTGGTGTGTAGCTGGCCGATGCGGGCTGCCTTGAACTGCTGGTAGCGCACATACTGCGCGGGCGTGAGCACCCCGCGGATGAGCTCGTCCGACTTGGCCCGGTCGAAGGCCATCGCGGTTTGCAGGGCGGCGGGGTCGTCGTGGTGGGCGGCGCGGTCGGCATCCATGTGCTGGCGGGTCAGCAGCAGCACCTGGCGCAGGCGGGCGTGCTGGTCGGGCGAGAGGCTCAGCTCCTGCGCCATGCGCTGGGCCTGGGCAGTGGCCTGCTGCAGCGCAGCGCGGTCGGCGGGGTTGGCACCGGCCCCAATGGTTTGGGCAGGGGCAGCGATAGTAGCTACACTTGCTAGCAATAAGAGCAAAAACGATTTTTTCATAAAAAATCAATTGATAGTGAATAAATTAAAAAGATAGCCTTAGTGGCCTGGTGGCCTAGCCGGTAGGGGTAGGGGAGGGCTGGCGTGGGCACTAGCGCAGCCGTGCGCAAAGCCCTTGCCAAACCCTAAAGTGCGTCAGTTGCGAAGTTTCGCGTATTTTCGGCCCGGCTGGTTATTCCCCAGTCTTATCGCAACGCGAAAAAACGGTTACTATTTCCCCCCACTGGTTCTTTATACCCCTTTTTGCATGGCTAGTATTTTTGCCAAAAAACCGCTTGCCCAACTCCTGGGCGAAGCCAACTCAACCGGGCACGGCACCCTCAAGCGAACGCTGGGCGCGGGCAACCTCGTGGCACTGGGCGTGGGCGCTATCATCGGGGCGGGCCTGTTTGTGCGCACGGCGGCAGCGGCAGCCCAGGCCTCGGGGCCGGGCGTCACGCTGGCCTTTATCCTGGCGGCGTTCGGCTGCGTGTTTGCGGGGCTATGCTACGCCGAGTTTGCGGCCATGATTCCGATTGCTGGCTCAGCCTACACCTACGCCTACACCACCATGGGCGAGTTTGTGGCCTGGGTTATTGGCTGGGCGCTCATCATGGAATACGCGCTGGGCGCGGCCACCGTGTCTATCGCCTGGAGCGAGTACCTCAATAAGCTGCTGGAAGTCTTTGGCACCAGTATACCGTACAATCTCAGCCACTCGCCCTTCGAGCACGCCATGATTAACGGTGTGCAGCAGCAGGGCCTCGTCAACCTGCCGGCGCTGCTCATTATCGTGGCCCTGAGCTTGTTGTTAGTAAAAGGCACTCAGGAATCGGCGCTCTTCAACGCCGTAGTAGTTATCCTGAAAACCCTCATCGTGGTGGTGTTCATCGCCGTGGGCTGGCAGTTTATCAACTCCGCCAACCACACGCCCTACCTCATTCCGGCCGATGCCGTGGTCAAAAACGCGGCCGGTGAAACGGTGCGCACCTACGAAGGCTTCTTTAAGCACGGGCTGGGCGGCATTATTGGGGGCGCGGGCATCGTATTCTTCGCCTTCATCGGCTTCGACGCCGTGAGCACGGCCGCGCAAGAGGCCAAAAACCCCAAGCGCGACATGCCCATTGGTATTCTGGGCTCACTGGCCATTTGCACAGTACTCTACATCCTGTTTGGGCACGTGCTCACGGGCGTGGCCAACTGGCGCGAATTTGCTGACCCCGCCCTGGGCGGCGAGGCTTCGGTAGCCTACGCCATTCGGGCACACATGCCCGGTTACGGCTGGCTGGCTACGGCCGTTACGGTAGGTATCCTGCTGGGCTTCACGTCGGTAATCTTGGTGATGCTCATGGGCCAGAGCCGCGTGTTCTTCTCGATGGCCAAGGACGGCCTCATGCCTAAAGCCTTCTCCGAGCTGCACCCGCGCTTTAGCACGCCTTATAAATCAAACCTGATGCTGATGGTGTTTGTGGGCTTGTTCGCGGCCTTCGTGCCCGGCTCGCTGGCCGGCGACCTTACCTCATTTGGCACGCTGCTGGCCTTCGTGCTGGTGAGCATCGGTGTGTGGATTATGCGCAAGTCGGACCCCGAGCAGCCGCGTCCGTTCCGTGCGCCGCTCTCCACGCCGGCATTCCCACTGGTGCCCATTATGGGCGCCATCGTATGCACGCTGCTTATCGTGGGCCTCGATGCCTTCACCCTGCAAGTAGCTTTCGGCTGGATGCTGCTAGGCTTTATCGTGTACTTCCTCTATGGCAAGCGCAACTCGATGCTGCAACAAGGCATTGTGGTGGTGCCCGAGGAAATGGAGAAGGAATCCTTCATCAAGCCCGACTCCAGCAACCGCTAAGCTGGGCCCTACCCCCGGTACAGAACTAAAAACCCCCGCCAGCAGACGCTGGCGGGGGTTTTGTTTTTGGCGAAGCTGACTTGAAATAACGGCCGCCCTACCCCCTCTCTGCCCCGCCAATAGCCGGCCGAAACTGCCCCAGCCAGGCCAGCGCATCTTCTTCGGTGGTAAACCAGTTGGCCCGGTACGCGGCCGATAACACAATGGGCGCCGGCGGGGCGTAGCTAAGCGCGTTGAGGGCTTGCCAAAGCTCGGGCTGCGCCACAAAGGCGATGCACGGAATGCGGCCCAGGCTCTGCTGCACCCGCGGCAAAAACTCCTCTCGCAGCCACTCATATACGTCGACGGGCTGGGGCTGTGTATCAACGCGGCCATCGAGCAGCCAGAAGGGGCAGGCATAGTGCCGGGCCCAGGCCAGCAGCAGCTCGCTCACTTCCGTAAAATCGGTGGCCGAGAGCGGGCGTAGCACGCAGCCCCGCAGCAGCGCGGGCTGCGCCTGGTACTGCACGGCATAGTAGCTGGGTGGGGTAGGGAGCATGGCACAAAAGCAAATGGCCAGGCTAAGTTACTTATTTAGCGGCATTTACTTCGCTCTGGAGCTTCAAAACTTTGTCGCCGTTTTCTTGCACGATAACGAGGGCCGGGTCATCGGCCGAGCCATTGCGGGTGATATCGCTGCCCTTGAGCTTGCGGGTGATAGATTCTTTGTGGATAGACTCGATTTTGCCGGTGGCTGTGCCGGTACCGTATTTCCAGCTTACTTGGGTGCCTTTGCGCATGAGAGTGAAGAAATTAGGTAGAAGAAGTTAACCCGAAAAAGCGATAAAAAATAGGGGTAGCGTGCAACCCGGTGCGCAGTGGCCCCTACATTTGAAGCCACAGCTGCCCGGGTGGGCACTAGCCTTTTACTACGTTGCTTTTTATTGGTTCTACCTTGACTTCTAAGCTTTCTTTTTCGCTGCGCGCCGGTCTGGCTTTGCTGGGCCTGGGCGTGGCCGGCCCGGCACTGGCCCAGCCCGGTACCTACCCCCGCAATGGCGTATACGACCAGCGGCCCGGCCTCTACGCTTTCACGCACGCCACTATTCAGGCCGACTACCAGACCCGGCTCACGGATGCTACGCTCGTGATTCGGGAGGGCAAGATTGAGGCCGTTGGGCCCACGGCCAGCGTCAAGATTCCGGCGGGCGCGGTGGTGCGCGACCTGCGCGGGCAGTACATCTACCCTGGCCTGGTCGATATTTTTACCAGCTACGGCGTGCCCGAAACCAAGGCGCCCGAGCGGCGCGGCCGGCGCGGCGCTGGCCCGCAGTTTGAGTCGCAAAAGGCCGGCGCCTACGACTGGAACCAGGCCATTCACCCCGAAACCAACGCGGCCGAGCTGTTTAAAATCAACGCCGACCAGGCCAAAGCCTACCGCCAGCTGGGCTTTGGGGCGGTGCTCACGCAGCAGCCCGACGGCATCATGCGCGGCACGGCGGCCTTGGTAAGCCTCAACACCGACCTGAAAGAAAACGAGGTGCTGCTGCTCGACCGCGCCGCTAGCGGCTTGTCGTTCGACAAAGGCACCTCGACCCAGGACTACCCCAGCTCGCTCATGGGCAGTATTGCGCTGCTACGCCAGAGCTACCTCGACGCGCAGTGGAACCAGCGCAACCCGCGCCGCGAGCAAAACCTGTCGCTGGCGGCCCTAAGCCAGCAAAAGCGCCTGCCCGCCCTGTTTGAAGTGCGCGACAAGCTCTCGGCCCTGCGTGCGGATAGGGTCGGCGACGAGGCTGGCGTTCAGTACATCATCAAGGGCCAGGGCGATGAGTACCAGCGCCTACCCGAGCTGAAAGCTACCGGCGCCACCTTCGTAGTGCCCGTCAACTTCCCTGAGGCGTATCAGGTTGACGATGTGTACGATGCCCAGCGCATTGCCCTCGAAGACTTGCAGCACTGGGAGCAGGCCCCGGCCAATGCTGCCCGGCTGGCTCAGGCTGGCCTACCCTTCTGCTTCACGGTGGCCGACCTCAAGGACAAGACCAAGTTTTGGTCCAACGTGCGCAAGGCAGCCCGCTATGGTCTCACTGAGCAGCAGATAGTGCAGGCGCTCACGGCCACGCCGGCCCGCCTGCTGCACGCTGAGAATGAAGTAGGTAGCCTGCGCGCCGGCCTGGTGGCCAACTTCCTGGTGTGCTCGCGCCCACTGCTGGCCGAGGACAACGTGCTGCTCGACAACTGGGTACAGGGCGAACGCTACCAGCTCTCGACGCTGCCCGCCGACTACCGGGGCGTGTACGCCTTCACGCTGGGCCAGCAGCCCGAGCAGCGCCTGCTCATCCAGGGCGGCAAGCCCGAGACGCCCGAGCTGCGCGTCATTACCGCGCCGGGCGACACCGTGCGTGGCAGCATTGCCGTGAGCACCGAGCTGGCCACGCTGGTTTTCAACCCCGCCGATAAAATCAAGGGCAAGGCCGCCGGGCCCAAGGCGAACAATAACAGCACGCCGCCCACCAACGCCGGTGCCACCCGCCTTAGCGGCTACTACGCGGCCGAAACCAAGACCTTCCGCGGCGACGGCCAGCTGCCCGACGGCACGCCCGTGACCTGGAGTGCCCGCCGCCTCGACGAGGCCAGCCGCCAGGCCCGCCGCGACTCGGCCAAGGCCCTACCCCCCCTCGTGCTCGGCAAAGTGAGCTACCCGCTGGGCGCCTACGGCCTGGGCGGCACGCCCGCGCAGCAGCCGGTGCTTATTAAGAACGCCACCGTGTGGACCAGCGAAAAGGCTGGTAAATTGGAGAATACCGACGTGTTGCTGAGCGGCGGCAAGATTCAGAAAATCGGTAAGAACCTGGCCGCCCCGGCCGGCGCCCGCACCCTCGACGGCACCGGCAAGCACCTCACGCCGGGCATCATCGACGAGCACTCGCACTTGGCCATTGCCGAGGGTGTGAACGAGGGCACCCAGGCCGTGACCAGCGAGGTACGCATCGGCGATGTTATTGACCCCGAAGATGTTGGCATCTATCGCGACCTGGCAGGGGGGGTAGTGGCCGCGCAACTGCTGCACGGCTCGGCCAACCCCATCGGCGGGCAGTCGGCACTGGTGAAGATGCGCTGGGGCGCCACCGGCCAGGAAATGAAAATCGCCGATGCGCCGGGTTTCATCAAGTTTGCGCTGGGCGAAAACGTGAAGCAGAGCAACTGGGGCGAGCTAAACGTGCTGTGCTTCCCGCAAACGCGCATGGGCACCGAGCAGGTGTTCGTAGACGCCTTCACCCGCGCCAAGCAATACGAGAATGAGTTGCTGACTTACAATAAGTTATCGAAGAGCAAGCAGGCCAAAACCGAGCAGCCCCGCCGCGACCTGGAGCTGGACGCGCTGGTCGAAATTCTGCACGACACGCGCCACATTACCTGCCACAGCTACGTGCAGAGCGAGATCAACATGCTCATGAACACGGCCGACCGCATGGGCTTTAAAGTCAACACGTTCACCCACATTCTGGAGGGCTACAAAGTGGCCGACAAGATGAAGGCGCGCGGCATCAACGCCAGCACGTTCTCCGACTGGTGGGCGTATAAAAACGAGGTGCGCGACGCCATTCCGTTCAATGCCGCCATTATGCACCGCGTGGGCCTGAACGTGGCCATCAACTCGGACGATGCCGAGATGAGCCGCCGCCTCAACCAGGAAGCCGCCAAGAGCGTGAAATACGGCGGCATCCCCGAAACGGAAGCGCTGGAGTTCGTCACCATCAACCCCGCGCGCATGCTGCACCTCGACGCGCACATGGGCAGCATCAAAGAAGGCAAGGATGCCGACGTGGTGCTGTGGAACGATAACCCGCTGAGCATCTATGCCAAGGCTGAAAATACCTTCGTCGATGGCCGCGAGTATTTCAGCCTGAAGCGCGACGCCGAGCTACGCCAGCAGCGCGACCAGGAGCGCCAGCGCCTGGTGCAAGCCATGCTGGCCGCCCGCAAAACTGGCGCCCCCACCCAGTCTGCCCGCGAAAAGCCCATTGGCCACTGGACCTGCGATACCATCGGGCAGGTAGCGGAAGCGCAGAAGTAGTAATAGTTTTTAAATCAATAAGAACGTCATGCTGAGCTTGCCGAAGCATCTCTACCACGCCGTTAGAGTTACTGACTCAACGAAGCGGTAGAGATGCTTCGGCAAGCTCAGCATGACAGACGTCTTTCCTCTCATGCGTTATTTCCTACCCCTCCTCGCCCTCGCGCCTTTTACCGCTGCCGCCCAGGTGCCTACCCCCGCGCCGGCGCAGGCCGCGCCCATTGTGCTGGTGGGTGGCACGCTGCACACCGGCACCGGCCAGGTGATTGAGAATGCCGCCGTGGCCTTCGACAAGGGCCGGCTGGTGTACGCCGGGCCGCGCGCGGGCTTTACCCAAACTGGCTACGAGGCGCGCGACATCAGCGGGCAGCAGGTATACCCAGGGCTAATTTTGCCCAATACAACGTTGGGTATCAATGAGGTAGAAGCCATTCGTGCCACAGTAGACGACGAGGAAGTTGGTGCACTCAACCCCAACGTGCGGGCGCTCATTGCCTACAACACCGACTCTGATGTGACGCCTACCGTGCGCATCAACGGCGTGCTGCTGGCCCAGCCTACGCCCCGCGGCGGCTTCCTGTCGGGCGCCAGCTCGGTGGTGCAGCTCGACGCCTGGAACTGGCAGGATGCCGTGGTGAAGGCCGACGATGGCCTGCACCTCACCTGGCCCGCCATGGTTATCAAGGCCAACCCCGCCGAGGATGCCGCCGCCCTCACGCGCCGCCAAGATGCCCGCACCGCCCAGCTCCGCGACCTAGAGCAGCTCATGGGCGAGGCTGCTACCTACCGCCAGCTCCCCGCTGGCCGCAAAGAAAATCTGCGCCTTAGCTCGCTGGGTGGCCTTTTCGACGGCACTAAGACGCTTTACATCCACGCCGACTATGGCAAGGAGTTGATTGAGTCGGTGCGCATGGCTAAGCGCTTAGGCGTGCAAAAAGTGGCCCTAGTGGGTGCCCGCGATGCCTGGATGGTGCTCGACTTTCTTAAGCAAAACGACGTGCCCGTGGTGCTGAGCCGCGTCCAGGCCCTACCCCGCCGCGACGGCGACGATTACGACCAGCCCTACAAGTTGCCCGCCCAGCTGCAAGCCGCTGGTATCCGTTACTGCCTTGACTTTCAGGGCGACCAGGAAACCTCGCGGGCCCGCAACCTGCCCTTCGTGGCGGGCCAGGCGGTGGCCTTCGGTCTGACCAAAGAGCAGGCGCTCACGGCTATTACGCTCAGCCCGGCCCGCATTTTGGGCATCGACAAAGACTACGGCAGCCTCGAAGTGGGCAAGTCGGCCACGCTCATCGTGAGCCGCGGCGACCTGCTCGACATGCGCACCAACGCCCTTACCCAGGCCTATATCGATGGCCGCAGTCTCACCCTCGAAAGCAAGCAAACAGCCCTCGACCGCAAGTTTCGCGGCAAATTTGGGCTGCAATAGGGGGTAGGTAAGGTACTAAGTATAAGCTTAACAGGAACGTCATGCGGAGCCTGTCGAAGCATCTCGCTCACGCCGGTTGGCGTTACTAACCTAACGGCGTAGTAGAGATGTTTCGACAAGCTCTGCATGACGTTCTTTTGAGCGGCTAACTTGCGTTGCCTGCCGCCTTTCTCATCCCGTCGCCACCTTTGCGGTATGATTCGAGTACTTTTCCTGTGTTTACTGGCATTTTCGGCGGCTGCCCAAACGGCCATTGTGCCCGACAACCGCGCGCTCTACGGCATCATCAACCGAGCCAGCGGGCGCTGCCTCGACGTGGCCAAGGCCGCCATTACCAGCGGCGCGCCCGCCGTGCAGTGGGAGTTCACCCACGCACCCAGCCAGCAGTGGCACCTGGTTATCATTCGGGAGGGCGGCGAATACTACCGCCTCGAAGCCAAGCATAGCGGCCTGTGCCTGACCCTGGAAGCCACTCCCGGCGCCGAGCTCAAGGCCACCACGCCGCTGGTGCAGCGGCCCTTCACGGGCGGGCTGGGGCAGCAGTGGCGCCTGGTGCCCACCGGCGCGCCCGGCACGTTTCAGCTCCAAAACCGGCTCGACGACCGCGTGGCAACGCTCGAAGCCAACAACAAATTCAACAACACCGGCATTGTGGCGGCGCGGGGGGTAGGGCGCTCCAGCCAGCTCTGGCGCCTGTTTCAACTGCAGCTGAAGTTGGCGGCCAGGCCGCCCTACTTTGCCGCGCCCGAGGCCTTGCCGGCCCTGAGCGCCGCGGGCAGCAGCGAGCTGCAACCCGTGCCCACGCTCGATGGCAAAGGCTTGTATTTCAACCGCACGCGCTTTGCGGGCAACACCGAGGGCCTGACCGAAACCGGCGACATTTGGCTGAGCCAGACCTCCGACGCGGGCCGCACCTGGTCTGCCCCCACGCGCCCCGAGAAGCCCGGCCTCAACACGGCCCAGAACAACGCAGTGCAGGCCGTGGTGGGCCCGGCCAGCAGCCCGTCGCTGCTGCTGCTGGGTACTTACGACGCCAGTCCCC
>Ga0160428_1001746_pt1 | contig 15186 bp, 14 predicted proteins | sample SolpanmetagenomM_FD_108198 | JGI IMG/M metagenome (GOLD analysis project Ga0160428, IMG submission 108198) | Solar panel surface microbial communities from Lawrence Berkeley National Laboratory, California, USA - M | ecosystem: Engineered > Built environment > Solar panel > Unclassified ... | reverse complement strand
CTCGGCACGGTCTCGACCACCGAATCCGCCCGGATGCGGTCCGGCGCGGTCGCCTCCGCCACCAGGGCCGCCAGGGTCTCGTCGAGGCCGCCGGTGCGGGTCTGCTGGCTGCCGAGCCGCCGGATCGAGACCGTGCGCTCCTCGCCCTCCTTGCGGCCGACCACGAGGATCACCGGCACCTTGGCGACGGAGTGCTCCCGGACCTTGTAGTTGATCTTCTCGTTGCGCAGGTCGGACTCCACCCGCAGGCCGAGGCGGGTCGCGGCGGCGACCACCGCGCGGGCATAGGGGTCGGCATCGCCCGTGATGGTGGCGACCACCACCTGCACGGGCGCGAGCCAGAGCGGGAAATGCCCGGCGAAGTGCTCGATCAGGATGCCGGTGAAGCGCTCCAGGGAGCCGCAGATGGCGCGGTGGATCATCACCGGGGGCTTCTTGCCGCTCTCGGCATCGACGTAGAACGCGCCGAAGCGCTCCGGCAGGTTGAAGTCGACCTGGGTCGTGCCGCACTGCCAGTCGCGCCCGATGGCGTCGCGCAGCACGTACTCGAACTTCGGCCCGTAGAAGGCGCCCTCCCCCGGGTTGATCGCGGTCTTGATCCGGCCGCCGGACTGCTCCTCGATCTGGGCGAGCACCCGGGTCATGACGTCCTCGGCGTGGTCCCAGAGCGCGTCGGAGCCGACCCGCTTCTCGGGGCGGGTCGAGAGCTTCACCACGATCTCGCCGAAGCCGAAATCGGCGTAGGTGGAGAGGATCAGGTCGTTGATCTTCAGGCACTCGTCGGCGAGCTGGTCCTCGGTGCAGAAGATGTGCGCGTCGTCCTGGGTGAAGCCGCGCACCCGCATCAGGCCGTGCATGGCGCCCGAGGGCTCGTAGCGGTGGACCACGCCGAACTCGGCCATGCGCAGGGGCAGGTCGCGGTAGGATTTCAGGCCGTGCTTGAAGATCATCACGTGGCCGGGGCAGTTCATGGGCTTCAGCGCGAACCAGCGCTTGTCCTCGGCCTCGTCGCCGGCGCTCTGGGCCGCGAACATGTTCTCGCGGTACCAGCCCCAGTGGCCGGAGGTCTCCCACAGGGCCTTGTCGAGGATCTGGGGGGCGTTGACCTCCTGGTAGTCGCCGCGCAGGCGCCGGCGCATGTAGGCGATCAGCTCCTGGAACACGGTCCAGCCCTTGGCGTGCCAGAACACCACGCCCGGTCCCTCCTCCTGGAAGTGGAACAGGTCCATCTCCCGGCCGAGGCGCCGGTGGTCGCGGCGCTCGGCCTCCTCCAGGCGGTGCAGGTAGGCGTCGAGGTCCTCCTTGGAGGCCCAGGCGGTGCCGTAGATGCGGGTCAGCATCGGGTTGTTGGAATCGCCGCGCCAGTAGGCGCCCGCCACCTTCATCAGCTTGAAGGCGGTGCCGACCTTGCCGGTGGAGGTCATGTGCGGGCCGCGGCAGAGGTCGAACCAGTCGCCCTGGCGGTAGACCTTGAGGTCCTCGCCGGGCGGGATCGCGTCCACGAGCTCGACCTTGTAGGCCTCGCCCTTCTCGGCGAAGAGCGCCCGGATGTCGTCCCGCTTCCAGACCTCCTTGGTGAAGGGGGCGTCGCGGGCGATGAGCTCGCGCATCTTCGCCTCGATCTTCGGGAAGTCCTCCGGGGTGAAGGGCTCGTCCCGGGCGAAGTCGTAGTAGAACCCGTTCTCGATCACCGGGCCGATGGTGACCTGCGTCCCCGGCCACAGGGCCTGCACCGCCTCCGCCAGCACGTGGGCGCAGTCGTGCCGGATCAGCTCGAGGCTGCGCGGATCGGTGCGGTCGAGGAACTCGATGCGGGCATCCCGCTCGACGAGGTCGTCGAGGTCGCGCACGGTGCCGTCGAGGGCCATGGCGACGGTGCGCTTGGCCAGGGACTTGGCGATGCCCTCGACGACCGCACGGCCGGTGATCGCGGCGTCGTAGCTGCGGGTGTTGCCGTCGGGGAAGGTCAGGATCGGCATGGCCGGGGCTCCTTGGAGGCTCACTCCTGCGTACGCGGCAGGTAAGCGGGGGCGGGTCGGGCGGGTCGTTGATCGGGGCGGCCGCGATGCGGCGCCGCGCCGGGCCGTTTAGACCCATTCGCAGCGCGAAGGAACGCGGATTCCGCGCATCCGCTCCCGGCCCCGGGGCCGCGGGTCCCGTCCCGGGTCACTGACAATCGCCAGTGATCCTCAATCACCATTGCGGCCGCGTGCGGGCCGATCAATTGACAAAGACGGCCTGCCCCGACTTCTGCTGACGGATGGCCTTCCGTTCCACACGGTCGAGACCAGCAACGAGATCCAGAAAATCAGACGAGAGCCGGCCCCCCGGGGCAGACAGGGCTTTCGCCGGGAGACACGTTCATGCCGAGCCGCGTACCGACGGCGCACCCCGAGGGCGTCGCGATCACCACGACGGCCCACCTGCCGGGGGTCCAGACCGGAACACGATTCTGGCCGCAGGGCTGGTGGCGTCTCGTCGACATCCAGATCGGCATCATCCCGCTGCCGGTCTACCTGATCCTGGCGGCGCTGCTCTGGGTGCTGACCGCGGAGGGCGAGATCAAGGCCGACGCGCCGACGATGATCGCCGTCCTGGTGCTGGGCGGCTTCACCTGCGCGGAGATCGGCAAGCGCCTGCCCGTCCTGCGCCAGATCGGGGCGGGGGCGATCTTCGCCACCTTCATCCCCTCGGCGCTGGTCTACTACGCGCTGATCCCGGGGCCGATCGTCAAGGCGATCACGGATTTCACCAAGTTCACCAACTTCCTCTACCTCTACATCGCGGCGATCATCGTCGGCAGCATCCTGGGCATGGACCGGGCGGTGCTGATCAAGGGCTTCCTCAAGATCTTCGTCCCCCTCGGCCTCGGCTCCCTGGCGGCGGGCTGCGTCGGCACCCTGGTGGGCACCCTGCTGGGGCTCGGGGCGCACCACACCTTCTTCTTCATCGTGGTGCCGATCATGGCCGGCGGCGTCGGCGAGGGCGCGATCCCGCTCTCCATCGGCTACGGCAACATCCTGGGGCTCCCGCAGGGCGACGTCTTCGCCCAGGTGCTGCCGCCCGTGATGCTGGGCAGCCTCACGGCGATCATCCTGGCCGGCACCCTCAACGCGGTGGGCAAGCGCAAGCCGCACCTCACCGGTGAGGGCCGCCTGCAGCCCGACACCGAGAACGACATGGAGGCGACCGCGCCCGTGGAGACCGGACCGATCGACGCCGCCACGGTGGCGGCGGCCGGCCTCACGGCGGTGACGCTCTACCTGCTGGGCGTGATGTGCCACCACCTCACCGGCCTGCCCGCCCCCGTGGCGATGCTGTTCCTGGCGGTGCTGGCCAAGCTCGCCAGCGCGGTCTCGCCCCGGCTCCAGGCCGGCGGCTTCATCGTCTACAAGTTCGTGCAGGTGGGCATGACCTACCCGCTGCTCTTCGCCATCGGCGTCTCGCTCACGCCCTGGGACAAGCTGGTGGCGGCCTTCACGCTGCCGAACCTGATCACCATCGTGGCCACCGTCGTCACCCTGATGGCGACGGGCTACGGCGTCGGGCGCCGGCTCGGCATGTACCCGATCGAGACCGCCATCGTGAACGCCTGCCACAGCGGCCAGGGCGGCACCGGCGACGTGGCGATCCTCACCGCCGCCAACCGGATGGCGCTGATGCCCTTCGCCCAGATCGCCACCCGGATCGGTGGCGCCCTCACGGTGACGGGGACGCTGGTGTTCCTGAAGTGGATCACGGCGGCGCCGGTCTAGGCGCCGCCCCCTCCCCTGCCGGCGTCGCAGGTGCAGGGCTCAGGGGGGAAAGGCTCAGGGGAGAAGGAGTCTCCGGAGAAGGACTCCCCGGAGAAGGGCGAGGGCGGCGCGTTCACGCCCCGCCAGCGGCCGTAGCGCCAGGGGGTGAACCAGGCGGCCCGCGCCGGCAGGGCCTCCGGCACCAGGTCGATGCCGTGGGTGCCGAAGGGGCCGCAGCGGCAGATCCGGGCGACGCCGATCCAGCCGCCCGCCCAGAGCCCGTATCGCTGGATCGCCGCGTCCGTGTAGTGCGAGCACGAGGGCCAGTGCCGGCACTGGCGGCCGACCAGGCTCGACAGGGTGAGTTGATAGGTGCGGATCGCCCCGTGGGCGACGCGGCGGAGCAGCACGCTACGCGGCCGCCACCGCCCCGGCCTCGATCCGGTCGAGGGCGTCCACCACCGCGTCGAAGGTCAGGAGCGTCGAGGCGTGCCGGGCCTTGAAGTCGCGCACCGGCTTCAGGACCGCGAGGTCCGCCCAGGCGCCCGTGGGCGCCGGGCCGCCCTCCTTGAGCATCCGCCGCATGGCGGCGCGGACCTCGCGCAGCTCCCCGGCGCTGGTGCCGACCACGTGGCGGGCCATCAGCGAGGACGAGGCCTGGCCTAGGGCGCAGGCCTTCACCTCGTGGGCGAAATCGGTGACCGTGCCGTCCCGCACCGCGAGGTCCACCGTGACGGTGGAGCCGCAGAGTTTCGAATGCGCGGTGGCACTGGCATCCGGGGTCGCCAGGCGTCCCAGGCGTGGGATGTCGGCGGCCAGTTCGAGGATGCGACGGTTGTAGATGTCGTCGAGCATGGAATTCCGATCCCCTTGCCGTTCCGTCCACTTGCGGTTCCGTCGGCGCCACTTGCCGTTCCGCCGGGACCATTTGCCGTTCCACCGGGAGGGCCGGGCACGAAGCCGGCTTTCGATCCCGGAGATCTGATCCGCGCGGCCTGCATTGCGCGACGGCGCGATAACGACGATATAGGCCCCCACGCACCGTTTCGCGAGGAGGCGGCTCGTCGACCCGGGTCGCGCCCACGGCCAGGGTTGCGCCACGGCAGACGGCACCGTCCGGGCATCGGCCGTCCTCACCCGACGGCCCCATGGTTCGACGATGTACGCAAAGCCTGACAGCCACCCGATGACGACCCGGATCGCCCGGGCGGAAGATGCCATGGATGCCGCGCTCAAGTCCCTCTCCTACCGCCTGACCGAGACGGAGGAATCCGGGATGGAACCGACACGCCAGAACGGCGCCCTCAGCGCCATGCGCAACGACAACGCGCGCGCCCCCGACGGGGCGACCTCCGTGCCTGCGCCCGCGCCCGAGAGCGCCCCCGAGATCGCGCCCCTGCCCGCGTCCGCCCAGCGGGTGCCGGACGCCATCGCCACCGGCCGCCCGAGCCGCGAGGAGGCCGAGGCCGCCGTGCGCACGCTCCTGCGCTGGGCCGGCGACGACCCGAACCGCGAAGGCCTGCGCGACACCCCGGCCCGGGTGGTCAAGGCCTACGGCCAGATCTTCGGCGGCTACGGCCAGGATGCCGACGCGCTCCTCGAGCGGGTCTTCGAGGAGGTCGAGGGTTACTCGGACATCGTGCTGGTGCGCGACATCCCGTTCTACTCCCATTGCGAGCACCACATGGTGCCCTTCATGGGGCTGGCCCACATCGCCTACTACCCGACCAAGGGCGTGGTCGGCCTGTCGAAGCTCGCCCGCGTGGTCGACACCTTCGCCCGCCGCCTCCAGACCCAGGAGACCATGACGGCGCAGATCGCCGACGTGATCGAGAGCATCCTCAAGCCCCGCGGCATCGCCGTGATGGTCGAGGCCGAGCACCTCTGCATGGCCATGCGCGGGGTCCAGAAGGCCGGCGTCTCCACCATCACCACCCAGTTCCGCGGCGCCTTCCGCAACGACGCCAACGAGCAGGTCCGCTTCCTCACCCTCGTGCGCAACAAGTCCTGAGCCGGGCCGCGATGACGTCTCTCTCCCCATGACCGGCGCCTTCCCGGAGCCGGGCAGCCGGGCCGAGGTCGAGGAGGGGGCCGTCTTCACGCCCCGCTTCGACGCGAACGGCCTCGTCTCCTGCATCGCCGTCGACGCCGCCGACGGGCAGGTGCTCATGCTCGCCCACATGAACGCCGAATCCCTGGCCCGCACCCTGGAGACCGGCGAGGCCTGGTACTGGTCCCGCTCCCGCGGCGAGCTCTGGCACAAGGGCGCCACCAGCGGGCAGATCCAGCGCGTGGTCGAGATGCGGGTCGATTGCGACCAGGACGCGGTGCTGATCCGCGTCGCGGTCGGCGGCGACGGCGGCTGCTGCCACACCGGCCGGCGCGCCTGCTTCTATCGCCGCGTCGATCACGATCCGGCGACCGGCCACGCGACCCTGCGGCCCGCCGATGCCTGATCCCGGCACGCGGCCCGTCCGTCCGGGGCGGGGCCAACTCTGCCGCGATCCCCGCGTTCCGTGTTCCTGCGTCCCGTTTCCCTGCGTTCCGTGTTCCTGCGCCCGGTCTCTGTCGGCCCCCTCTCCCTCAACCCGGTGCCGCTGATGTGGGATGGCCTGTCCCCGGTGCGTCCCGCCCAGGCGGACATCCGCCAGGCCGCCCCCACGCGCGCGCGCTTCCCCGCCGGGGCCGTCGAGCCCGTGGCGGCGCCCCCCGTCCCCGGCCCGCGCATCGGCCTCGCCCTCGGCGGCGGCTCGGCCCGGGGCTGGTCGCAGATCGGGGTGATCGAGGTGCTCGAGGAGGCCGGCCTCCACCCGGCCGTGGTGGCGGGCTGCTCCATCGGCGCGGTGGTGGGCGGCTGCTACGCGGCGGGCCAGCTCGGCCTGCTCAAGGCCTTCGCCCTGTCGCTGACCCGGCGCAGCGTGATGGGGCTCCTCGACCTGCGGCTCCGCTCCGGCCTGATCGCGGGCGACCGCCTGAAGCGGCGCCTGGAGCGCGACCTCGCCGACCGCCGGATCGAGGGCCTGCCGATCCGCTTCGCCAGCGTCGCCACCGACCTCGACAGCGGCGAGGAGGTCTGGCTCACCCGGGGCAGCCTCGTGGAGGCCCTGCGCGCCTCCTATGCCCTGCCGGGCATCTTCCCGCCGGTGCGCTGCGGCGGCCGGCTCCTCCTGGACGGGACCCTGGTCAACCCGGTGCCGGTGACGATCACCCGGGCCCTGGGGGCCGACCTCGTGATCTGCGTCAATCTCAACGGCGACCCGCGCCCCGGCGTGCGGGAGGCGGCGCCCGCGCGGGTCACGGCCGAGGCGGTGCTGCCCGCCCCCCGCCGGCCCCGGCGCTGGATCCTGCGCCGGCCGGGCCCGCGCCACGCCGAGTCCGATCGCATGTCTGATCGCGAGCCCGCGCCGGCCAACGGCCTCGCCACCCCCGGCATGGCGCGGGTGATGCTCGACGCCTTCAACATCACGCAGGACCGGATCTCGCGGGCGCGCCTGGCCGGCGACCCGCCCGACATCGCCGTCGTGCCGCGCCTGGCCGGGATGGGCCTGTTCGAGTTTCACCGGGCGGCCGAGGGGATCGCCCTCGGCCGCGAGGCGGCGCGCGCCGCCCTGCCGCAGATCCGCGCCCTCGTGGCGGCGGCCGCCGCCCGGACCTGATCCGGGCCCGATCCCCGCCTCACGCCATGGTGATGTAGTCGCGCATGGCCCGGTGCTCGGCCTCGACGGCCTCGATCCGGCGCTTGACCACGTCGCCGATGGAGATGAGGCCGGCCAGCCGGCCATCCTCGAGCACGGGCACGTGGCGGAAGCGGCCCTCGGTCATGAGGTGCATGACCTCCTCGATGCTGCAGGCGCGGGTGCAGGTGGTGACCTCGGCGGTCATGTGCTCGGAGACCAGGGCGTCGAGGGCGTTGGCGCCCTTGGCGGCGAGCGCCCGCATGATGTCGCGCTCGGAGAGGATGCCGCGCACCGCCCCGTCCGCATCGCTGACGACGACGGCGCCGATGCGCTTCTCGGCCAGGAGGTGGATGGCCTCGTCGAGGGTGCGCTGGGGCTCCACCGTGACGACGGAGCGGCCCTTCTCGGCGAGGATGCGAGCAACGGTCATAGACGTGTCCTTTCCCTCAAGTCACCCCGGGGACGGGGCGGCCGGGCTTGGCCAGAACGGCAGGGTGCCCGGCTCGGTCTATGGCGATTGTGTGGCGTGCGGCCGCATATGGCAAGATCCCGCAGGATCCGTCCGCGAATATCGCAGGATAATGCATTATCCGGGGTGGCCGACCGGGCCCGCCGTCAGCGCCGGGCCCGGTCGAGCAGCGGCAGCAGGAAGAAGCCCGCGATGAAGCCGCCCAGATGGGCGTCCCAGGCCACCGAGGTCGCCTCGGCGCCCAGCGGCAGGGCGATGACGCCGAACAGGAAGTTCGTCACCAGCCAGATCGCCAGGAACACCACCGCGGTGCGGTTGCGCATCAGCTCCGGGATGGTCTGGAGCGGGGGCGAGGCCGGGCGCTGCCAGGGGGGCGCGCCGGCATAGACGGGGGGCGGCTGGAACACGAAGCGGGCCGCCGCCGCCATCAGGGCCGAGACGCCGGCCGAGGCCCCGATCAGGGGGGCGGTGCTCAGGGGATCGAGGAGGACGTGCAGGATGCCGCCCGCCACGGTGCCCACGAGGGCGATCAGGCCGTAGCGCCAGGCGCCGTAGCGGCGGGCCACCGGCGAGCCGAAGGCGGCGAGCCAGACGGTGTTGAAGATCACGTGCATCCACGAGCCGTGCAGCAGCGCGTAGGTGGCGAAGGTCCAGGGCATCGCGGCGGGGTCGGCCACCACGTAGCGGGCGAAGGCCTGCCGGGCCTCGACGACGTCGGGGTCGCCCGCCAGGGCCGTGGCGCTCCGCAGCAACGCCTCCGCCCGGGCCGGATCGATGGCCACGCTCCAGCGCCCCGGAATCAGGGCGAGGTCGATCAGGGCCGCGATGTCCCAGGTGTCCGGCAGGACGAATTCGCGCAGGGCGTGGATGCCCACGAGCACGCCGATCGACGCGGTGACCACGCCCGGCATGTTGAAGATCGGAACGCGGTTCTGCGGCGGCAGGTCGGGGCTGGCATCCATGCGGCCACCATGTCGGGGCCGCAGGCGGGGCCGCAAGCCCTGCCGCATGGGAAACAAGCCCTGCCGCACGCGAAAGAAGCCCGCGGCACGCGAAACAAGGCCGCGGCACGCGAAAGCAGCCCCGCGGCGCGGGAACGGGCCGCGCCGTCTGGGACAATCCGCCGGCACGGGGCGCGCGCAAACTTGCCGGTTGGCCAAACTTGCCGGTGGACAACCCGCGCGGCGCATTAACCTTGATGAAAGGTTAAGGGGGCGCCGCGAGGGTGGTCGGCATAAGCTCTGCGCCGAGCCTGGCACAGACTTCGGGAGCGGCCCAGAACCGTCCCGAAAGCGCCCGATTCGAGAAGGTCCGTCGCCGGACCGTGCCATTGTGGGACTCCCATGAAGCATCCGACCAGCCGCCTGCTCCACGCCTACTGGGATCGGTTGCGGAATTCCCGCGCCGCGCCGGAACGCAGCGAGATCGAGCCCGGCGAGATCCGGAACCTCCTGGCCGACAGCCTGATCCTCGAGGTCGACATGGCGCGCGGGGCGGCCACGGTCCGCCTGGCCGGGACCCATGTCTGCGCCCTGTTCGGGCGCGAGCTGAAGGGACGGGACTTCGCCGGCCTCTGGGGACGGCCCGACGCCGATCCGTGGCTCCTGATCGAGGCCGTGGCCGTCGACACCGTCGGGGCCGTGGCGGGCCTGCAGGGCCTGACGGAGCGCGACGAGACCATCGACCTCGAACTCCTGCTGCTGCCCCTGCGCCACCACGGCGAGACGCAGACCCGCATCCTCGGCGCCCTGAGCCCGACCTGCGTGCCGCACTGGCTCGGCCTGCGTCCCCTGACCCAGATGCGGACCACCTCCCTGCGCATCCTCGGCCACGAGACCGCCCCGGCCTACCGGGATGCCCGGGCGACCCTGCAGAACCTGCCCGAGCCCGCCAACGACAGTGCGCCGCTCCGCCGCGGCCACCTCCTGGTCCATCCCGGCGGCCGCGCCTGACGGGAAAAGCTTTCGTAACCAGCGGCTGTTAGCCTGACCGGCAGTGAAGCCTCGAAACGAGTCGCCCTGCCCCCATGATCGAGGTCGCCGCCCGTCCGCCCGCGAGGCTGCCCCGTGACGTCCGGATCTCGGACCTGCGCCGGCACCACCGCGTCAAGGTCTCGATGCTGGGGCGCTACATGCTCGCGGACCGGCGGGAATATCCGTGCCAGACCGTCGACATGTCGCCGGGGGGCGTCCGCCTGAACTGCGCCGTCCCGGGCGAGATCGGCGAGCGGGTGGTGCTCTATCTCGAACATGTCGGCCGGATCGAGGGCACCATCGCGCGCCTGAGCCCCGGCGGCTTCGCCGTCCGCCTCAGCGCGACGCCGCGCAAGCGCGACAAGATCGCCTCGCAGCTGACCTGGCTCGCCAACCGCGAGAGCCTGGGCCTGCCCGAGGGCCGCACGCACGAGCGCCTCACACCCCTGGTCCCGGGCGTCGTCCTGCGCCTGGAGAGCGGGCGCGAGGTGCCGGCGCGCATCATCGACATCTCCATGTCGGGCGTGGCGCTGAGCACGACCAGTACCCCGGCCATCGGCATGAGCCTGATGGTCGGGCGCACCCCCGGCCGGGTGGTGCGCCACTTCGAGGGCGGCATCGGCGTGCACTTCATGCTGCCGATCTCTCCGGACCTGTTCCACGAGGGGCTGACGCTCTGAGGTCGCCCGCCCGGGCCCCTACGGATCGGTGAGGGGCAGGCTGCGGTCGCCCGGGCTCCAGTGCAGGTCCGGCGTGGTCGCGAACAGGCGCCGGTGGGCCAGGGCCGCGTAGGTGTCGGTCATGCCCGCGATGTAGTCGGCGACCCGGCGGGCGACGCGTCCCGGCTCCGCCCCGTCCAGCCCCGACGACCATTCCTCCGGCATCGCCGCGGGCTCCGCCGTGAACCGGGCGAACAGGTCGGACACGATGGTGTTGGCCTTGGCCCGCACCGCGAGCACGCCGGGATGGCGGTACATCCGGGCGAACAGGAAGGTCTTGATCGCCGCGTCCGCCTCCGCGATCGCCGCCGAGAAGGCGATGACCGGCTCCCGCGCCGCCCGGATGTCGGCCACCGAGCGCGGGTTCAGCGCCGCCAGGCGCCGGGTGCTCTCGGCGATCACGTCCTCCACGAAGCGGGTGATGACGCGCCGCGCCAGCTCGTGGATCTTCCGCGAGGGCTCCAGGTCCGGGTACAGGCGCTCGATCTCGTCGAGCAGGCTGCGCAGGAACGGCACCGCGGCGAGGTCGGCGAGGTCGAACAGGCCGGCGCGCAGGCCGTCGTCGAGGTCGTGGCTGTCGTAGGCGATGTCGTCGGCCAGGGCCGCGGCCTGCGCCTCGGGCCCGGCGAAGCGGGCCAGTTCCAGGTCGTTGAGGGCGTTGTATTCGAGGATCGCGGCCGGGATGCCCCGGCCGGCCCAGCGCCGGGTCGGATGCCCGTCCGGCTCCAGCAGCGGGCCGTTGTGCTTGACGAGGCCCTCCAGGGTCTCCCAGGCGAGGTTGAGCCCGTCGAAGCCGGCATAGCGCCGCTCCAGCCGGGTGACGATGCGCAGGGCCTGGGCGTTGTGGTCGAAGCCGCCATGGTCCGCCATGCAGGCATCCAGGGTGTCCTCCCCGGTATGCCCGAAGCAGGTGTGGCCGAGGTCGTGGCTGAGGGCCAGGGCCTCGGCGAGGTCCTCGTCGAGCCCCAGCGCCCGGGCGAGCGCCCGGGCGATCTGGCTCACCTCCAGGGTGTGGGTCAGCCGCGTCCGGTAATGGTCGCCCTCGTGATGCACGAAGACCTGGGTCTTGTGCTTGAGGCGCCGGAAGGCCGAGGAATGGATGATGCGGTCGCGGTCCCGCTGGAAATCGCTGCGCGTGGGCGAGATCGCCTCCGGGATCAGGCGTCCGCGGGTGGCCGCCGGATCGGTGGCATAGGGCGCCCGCCAGCGCTCGCCGCGCCGCCGGGCCGCGCCGGGACCTGTCTCGTCCGCCTGCATCACGTCTCGCCGCCCCACATTCGATCGACCGAGAACGGTCCGCCCGCCCCGGCCCGGTCCTCCGACGCGTTGCAGCATCGGGCCCCCAGGCATATCTTGTGTTCCCTAGCAGTTGTTCCAACGCCGCCACGCGCCACGATCGGCCGGGACGGCCGGCGGATCTCGAGAGCACCCCGCGAGAATACCCCGATGGCCGACATCACCCTGACGCCCCGCGCCGCCAAGCGCATCAACGAGATCATGGGCGCCGAGCCGCCCGGCGCCTCCCTGCGGATCAGCGTGAACGGCGGCGGCTGCTCGGGCTTCTCCTACGCCTTCGACATCGCGCGGGCCCGGGCCGACGACGACGTCGCGATCGAGCGCGACGGCGCCACCGTCCTGGTCGACCCGATGTCGCTGGAATACATGAGCGGCTCGACCATCGACTTCGTGAACGACCTGATCGGGCAATCCTTCAAGATCGAGAACCCCCAGGCCACCGCCTCCTGTGGCTGCGGAACCTCGTTCTCGCTGTGAATGCGGCGCGGCCCCCGCGGGGGCCCGCCCACGCGATTGCCTCCCGCGTGAAACTGCGGCACGGATGGGCCCTCTCCCCGACGCCTCCGGGCCTTTCCCCTGAAAGCGCCTCTTCGCCAGCGATCCGGATAAGCCCATGACCTGCTCGAAAGGCCGCCCCCTCCTCGCGTGGGCGACCGGTGCCTCGGCCTGTGTCCTCGTCCTCCTCGGCGCGGGGGGCGCCGTGCAGCCCGGTGCGGCGCAGGCCCAGGAGGCCGCCTCGGCGGTCCAGGACGTCACCCTGCAGGACGTGACCCTGACCTTCGGCGACACGGTGCTGAAGGCCCCGCGCCTCACCGCCAGCGGCACCCGTCTCTCGAAGGACGAACTCACCGCCCTGCTCAAGCCCGGCCCGGGCGAATCCTGGGCCTCCCGCCTCGTGCGCCTCGACGCCGCGAGCCTGGCGATGCCCGAATTGCGGGTGGAGCGCACCGGCGCCGCCGGAGCGACGCCGGTGGTCACCTACCGCGACGTGGTGGCCCGCGACGTTCGGGCCGGGCGCGCCGCCGAGGTCACCGCCGCCGGGGCCTCGATCCTCCTGGAGGGCGGCCCCCAGAAGGGCACCGGCACCTATGGCCGGATGCAGGCGACCGATCTCGACATGACCGTGCTCGCCCGCCTCTACGGCGAGCCGGGCGACGGCAAGAGCGCCCTGCAGCGGATCTACGCCACCTTCGCGGTCGACGACGTCGCCTACGTGGATGCCCGCGGCACCGCCGTGAAGATCGCCCGGATCGAGGGGCGCGACCTCAGCGGCCGCCAGATCCCGGCGACCTGGACGGGCGCGCTCCAGGCCTTCACGGCCGTCGACTACGAGCGGTTGGCCCTGCCCGAGCGCACGCGCCTGATGAGCCTCGGGGCCGACCTCGCCGAGGCCGTTTCCGTCGGCTCCCTGGAGGCCACCGGCCTCAGCGTCCAGGAGGCCAAGCCCCGGGACGCCTTCAGCCTCGGCATCGCCCGCCTCGGGCTGACCGGTGCCGGCCTCCTCCTGGAAGACATCAGCTTCGCGGGCGTCGACGGCGCCAAGGCGCGCCTCGCCCGGCTCTCCCTCGACGGCTTCTCCCTCGGCCCGACGGTCGCGGCCCTGCGCAAGCTCGCTGCCCTGACCACGCCGCCCTCGGATGCCGAGTTGCGCCTGCTGACCCCGGCCCTCGGCACCCTGGCCCTGAAGGATCTCAGCCTCGACCTGCCGCCCGAGGCGAAGGCGCCCCGCGACCCGGCCGAGAAGATGCTGACCGACAAGGCGTTGGCCGACAGGACGGCGCCCGCCCCGACCCAGGTCGGCCTTCATGTCGGCCTGCGCGACGGCTCGATGAACTTCGCGCCCCCGCGCGACGGGGTGCCGACGGCCGGGCGCCTCAGCCTGTCGGGTCTCACCCTGCCGGCCTCGGCGGTGGCGGGGGTGCCGGGCCTCGGCTCCCTCGGCCTCTACGGCTACAACGACCTCGACCTCGCCCTGGTGGCCGACACCTCCTGGGACGAGACCGCCCGCGAGCTCAAGCTCGGCGAGGTCTCGGTCTCCGGCAAGGACATGGGCAGCCTGCGCATCAAGGGCATGATCGGCGGCATCGGCCCGGAGGTCTTCAACCCGGACGTGGCGGTGTCGAGCTTCGCCATGCTGTCGGCCACCGCCAAGGCCCTCGACCTCACGGTCGAGAATACCGGCCTGTTCGACCGCTTCATCGCCGCGCAGTCGAAGGTGCTCAGCCTCAAGCCCGAGGAGCTGAAGCAGGAATACGTCACCGCGAGCGTGTTCGGCGTGCCCGCGATCCTCGGCAACTCGGTGGGCGCCAAGGCGATCGGCGCCGCGATGGGCCAGTTCGTGACCAAGCCCGGCAGCCTCTCGGTGAGCCTGCGGCCGAAGAACGCCGCCGGCATCGGCATGCTGGAATTCAGCGCCGCCCCGACCCCGGCCGCGCTGTTCGATCGCCTCGAGGTGAACGCCAAGGCGAATTGAGGCCGCGGCATCGCGGCAGGCGCGCCGGGCTGCAGGATCACGCCGCTTGGCGGGCCGGCGCGGCGGCCGCCACGCAGGCCCGCGCCAGGGCGTCGGTCGCGTCGAGCAGGACCGCGCTCGGCGGCCCGGCCGGATCGGTCAGGGCGAGGGGGATCTCGGTGCAGGCCATCACCACCTGCCGGCACCCCTGCGCCACCAGCGCCGCGGCCGCGGCCTCCAGCAGGGGCCGCGCCTGCGCCCCCTGCCCCGCCTTGACCAGGCGGACCGCCCGCATCACCGCCGCCTGGTCCGCGGGCACGCGGCAGGTGAAGCCGTGGCGGCCGAGATGCCGGGGATAGAGCCCGGACCGGAGGGTGCCGTCGGTGGCGAGCAGCCCCACCGGTCCGCCCGCGAGGCCCCGGCGGGCGAGCGCCGCCGCCACCGCGTCGACGATATGCAGGATCGGGACGGGCGTCAGCGCCTGGAGCGCGCCGTGCCAATGGTGGGCGGTGTTGCAGGGGATCGCGAGGCGGGTGGCGCCGGCCGCCTCGAGGCGGCGCAGGGCCAGGGTCATCGCCGGGAGCGGGTCGGGCCCCTGCCCCAGGATCGCCCGGGTCCGGTCGGGAATGTCGGCGGCCTGGGCCACCATCACGGCAAGATGGTCCTGGTCGCGGGCGGCCGGCGTCGCCTCCACGAGCTTCCGCAGGAAATCCACCGTCGCCATCGGCCCCATGCCGCCGAGGACACCCAACACGGGCGCGCCCAGCACCTCGTTCCCCGCCATCATCCTGATCCCCGTCGCGCGTTCCGCTGACGGGATGCGCGAGGACCGGCGCGGGGGCCAATGCCGTGTCGGAACGGCCCAT
>Ga0160428_1001745_pt1 | contig 15194 bp, 20 predicted proteins | sample SolpanmetagenomM_FD_108198 | JGI IMG/M metagenome (GOLD analysis project Ga0160428, IMG submission 108198) | Solar panel surface microbial communities from Lawrence Berkeley National Laboratory, California, USA - M | ecosystem: Engineered > Built environment > Solar panel > Unclassified ... | reverse complement strand
GAGCTAGCACGAGAAGTAGTAGAGAGGACAACACTGCTACTGCTGCTCGAGTTGGCTGGAGTATAACCACTTTGAGATCCGTTTGCGTGGAACTCGAAGGTCAATCTGTTCCAGTCAAGGTAACGACGGAAGTAATGGAAGGTGTGGTTAGTAGTGGCAGCTGTGGCAGTTGCTAGGGCACCCTGGGAAGCGGTCGCGGATAAGGTTGGCGCAGCCTACAAATCGTTAGTACGATTCTACGCGCATAGGGAGCGGGGTGAGATTCACAGTGGCTGTGGCAACGCTAATAAAGACAGCCGAATTAGCTGTGGTCGCTGTGGCGTTGACCTTGACGGCCGCTTGGCTTGGATGGGGAAGGCCAGCAGGACCTGTCTTATTGTAATGGGAAGAAAAGCCCGTCATCGAAAGCCATCCTAGAGTCTCGCAGTAGCGCCCAGACTATGGTCAATCAGTAAAGCGTTGAAGCATTAAGATTAACGGGACTTACCTCAAGACCTGTAGCCATGTCATCATATACAACGAAGTCACGGACATGAGTATGACCTCCAAAGATTTGGATTGGGATGCTGGGATGAGCTTTGCGAATGTAGTTGTAGTACGTTCCGAATGTGCTTGAACTGACAGTGGTACGAGGAGGGTTGTGGCCAAGAAGGATGAACAGGTCAACAGGCTGAGTGAAGTTGTTGATAGCCTGTTGAAACCAAGGTTGAGCGAGCGTATCATTTGCCCTGATGACACGAGAGACGTTGGAATTGCCAGTGAAGTCGAAGAGGAAACCCATCGCCATGACGTTCAAACCCATACGTGTCTTGAAGTAGCGGTATTGATGTCCCATGTACGTCCAGTCACCCGTAACACGATCGCGAATCTGGACGTTGGAGGTCAAGTAGCGGTCACCGTATACCTTTGAGAACTGGTTGAAAGTTTCATATGCAATATCTGTAACATAGAGTTCGTGGTTCTGGAGTTTGATCAGCACGAACCAACAAGCGAATTCATATGACTTACGCCAATAGTGAGGAGATCGTAGTTTAGGTTCTCGAAGATAGCATTCGAGATGTTACCATTAGGCATGGTAGCATCAGATAAGCCAGCTCCATCGTGCAAGTCACCAGTATCAACGAGAAGAAGATCGACGTCGTTATTGATGGCGGTTTGGTTTATGTGCTTCACAAATGACACAAAGTCACCCCAGTCAGCTCCGTAGTTCTGTTCCTTGATGTGGCCTTCAAGCCAGCCATGAGTACTATCGATGTTAGTGACGCTGATGCTGTAGATGATCTTCTCCTCCTCACTCGGTAGTGTGCAAGACATTAAGCTGGCCCCTGGACTTCATGTTAGCATATTCAAGAATGGCTATCCTTCAGGCTTTTCCGTACCATGACAGAGGACCCTTAGGCCCCATGGGAGCACCAAGGGCATCAGGCTGCATCCTTGGTACTAGTCTAGTAAGGACGACATCCTCACCACGAGCCTCGCAAGCTTCACAAGCATAGGCAGAGAGCACGAAGCCCGCAAGGGGCAGGAGATACTTGGCAAGCATTATGGCAAGTATTTTTCCAGATGCACGGCAGGCTCACTGGTGCGTAAACTTCACAAAGATCCTGTCTTCGCCAAAGCAAGCCTGTAAGTGCCAGGGAGACAAGGAAGCTTATGTAGCTTGGCCATCACTTGTCTGGACACGGGAGATGTCGGGATCTCTTGGTGAAGGATCCTCAAGCACACGTGCAGGCGTGATAAGACAGCGAGCTTTGGTTGGCCTGAAACAACCAAGCTAGCAGATTTTAGCTATATGCACGATGATCGAAGAGGTTGAGATCAAAGAGTCTTGGCTGGACCGTTTGGGGAAGGTGCCGAGCAGGCGCACCCACGTGTGCCAGATGCATCTTGGATAGCGCAGATTCATCTTGCACGGGAGAGAGTTTTAGTTCAAGAGCATTCGAGAAGGATAGAGTACTCTAGAGAAACGTCCATAATTGTCATGAGGCTCATAATATTTGTGAACAATATGGATTCGCCAAAGATAGCGCTGAAGAAGGGTAAAAAGTCGCCCGCGACAAGTCGTAAAGAATAGAATCAAAAGGCTACCAGAGCCTCCGAACGTGAATCTCCAAAATACCACCTAAAAAACACATATTTTGCTCTCCTTCTTTCCTTCAAGCAAGGTCAACAACGCTCGACACCAAGTTGGTCACACTCTTGAGAGTCGCATAGTCCGTGGCGGACAACGAGCTGGCAAAGTTGAAGGTGCTCGGCAGAACAGAAATCTGCAAGACGCCACCATCAAGAATAATGGCAGCCTTGATCGTTCCACTGGTAGGCCTAACAAAGTAATCAGAGTCACCACCAGCCTGAACACCGTGAATGGAACTGGTCATGTAGTTGGATGCGCTGGTTGTCAGAACCTCGAAGAGATCAATCTCACCACAACCATTCGTGTTGCCCCAGCAAGTGCAAGAACCGTACTGTTGCGTGCGTGGAATCAGAGCGTTGAGGAGCCAGATGGCAGGGACGTTTGCAGTGTTGGTGGGCATGCCAAATTCAATCAAGAAGATCTTGCGAGCGCCGCCAAAGCCGTGGTGTGCAACGGAGCCGGGACGGTAGTAACCACAATCCGTGTTCTCGGCACCACACTTCTGTCCCTGGAAGAGGATGACCTCGCCACTGACCGTGGTGTCTTGAAGTACCTGAGGAGAAGAGGCAGCAGCCGTGCCATCAGCGGATGCATACGAAAGTGAGCTACCGAAGTTGGTGCTCCAAACACCAGAAACTGTGCCTCCACCCATGTTGTTCAGAAATGCGACATTGTTGGCTGTGCCGGCAGTGGAGCTGTAATAAGATTGCTGAGTCCATGCGTTTCCTGTAGCAGCAGGAGCTGCAGAGGTGGACAAGGTCGACGAGGTCTTGATGCTTGTGGAAGTAGGAGTTGTTGACGTTGAGCTGCTGGTCTTTATTGTTGACACCGAAAAAGTGGTGGCAGTGCTGGATTGTGTGCTAGTAGAAGATTTGACTGTGCTGGACTGTACAGGTGTAGATGAAGTCTTGACTGTGCTTGACTGTGCAGGTGTAGATGAAGTCTTGATTGTGCTTGTTTGCGCAGACGTAGACGACGATGACGATCCTGACAGAAGGCGAGCACCCCATACACCGGTGTTGTATGACGGTGATAGAATGCTTCCTTTGTAGTAGCACGCCCCGCCACCATTAGAAACATAACTGACATCAACGCAACCACTGTATGCAGCACAACCCTGGATACAGGTCGCGAAGTTGGAAGTGTAGACCATGTTGATGTTTCCAGCACGGTCAAGTCCACATTCAATCGAGAAGGAGTCGCCATTGACGGTGTATGTCGTCCCATTCGATGCCGGGCAGGAAATTGTGTTAGCGTTGGTCGAAGCTGCGGCAGTAGGAGAAGCAGCGAGCTTTGCGAAGATGTTTGAAGGTGGACCATAGGCAAAGTCTCTGGCGTGCACGTTCTTGTGCTGATGATGGCTGTGCTCCTCGCGCTTGACCTTTGATGATGAAGCTGAAGGTGTGTAGAAGGCAAACTGCTTCAATTGAATGGGACCACGGAGGTGCAATGACAACTCTTCATCGAACGGAGCATTGCTGCCAGAATAGCTATATGACGAGAAGTTGCACACTCCAGTGTTGTCGTCCATGAAAGACACACGGTTGTATGAGCCTGATTGGCCAAAGTTGTTGTACTAACGTAGTCTTTTAGCAATGTATCCTCATGGTACTTGTGGATGACGAGATAATGCATACCACGACGGCAGTAACTGGATTACAGTAGTAGTTTCCACCGATCTCTGTACACACAGACTGTGCTAGGCCAACGAGGGCTGCTGCTGCAGCGAAACTGGTGATGCTTGGCATGATGCTAGAAGTGGCTTTGTGGAGAATCCTTGGGTGAATATAGATCTATTGTTATGAAAAGTGATGAATATTGAAGGAAAGAACTTTTGAAAGAGTGTATAGAAGTAGCCAAAAAGAGAGTGATTTGGACTTCCTGTGTGATGAGAGAGAACGTCAAGACCTTTGAGAACGAAAAAAAAAAGGAAAAGCAGTACGCAACCCTCAAGTACTCACCCTCTTCACCAAAAGTCCCACCAAGGAAAAAACGGAATAAAGCAGACTCCAGGAGCTAAGGGACTAGCGCATTCGCATCCACATCGATTATGCAGGTTCGGGTCTCCCTTCCCACCCCAAAGCTGAAACATGCCACCGAGCTGAGTCCATAACGAATAGGAGGCCTTGAAAGGCACAAGCATGAGGGGCACAAGGGGAAGGAGTTGAAAGTCTCACACGTGTAGACCGGCACAACGGGGTTATGGGATAGCCGCAACGGTTCGCCCAGCAGCACCGGCCGAAAGCATGATCCAGATCAGGTACTAAAGTTGACTAAGAGTACTTAAGTCACAAACTAAATCATCCCGTCACGCTGGGTATTGTGTTTCATTGGTGCTGGGTGATCGGCTTTGGATAACAGTGGGGACGAGGAAGAAAAAAAGATTCATGGACATTTTTGTAAAGCTGAAACGAAAGGTACCGAGGCGCGAGCCGCCGCGTGGCCTTCTAGCTTTGCTTGTTGTCTCTTTGTCCTGAGCATCTGCAACTGCTCTATAAATCGCACTGAAGCAAGCAAGCAGGACGACGGTAACACAAGGACGAACAAGAAGAAGGGAAGGAAAGATCTGTGGCAGACAGTCAGTTCTAGAAAAGCTTAATCATCTTCAGGGTTAGGTCTTGCGCTTAATTCAACCTCAACTGCAACTTGCCTTGAGATTCATTTTCACGCAAGACCTGGAAGGATTGTTACTGGAATCGTCGAATATAAAAGCGTTCGCCTCGTTATCTAGCGGTGTCTGCGGGCGAGAAGTCTGTACGAGAAAGGTGCACTCTTTCTCCTCTCAAGCAGAAGTATTTCCGCAGGGTAACTTGAGAGATATAACTTCGATTTCTCTACCTAACCTTGGAAGGAAGAAGTACACGCTGCTCGCTTTTCTGAACCACAAGAATGTGACTATATTCTAATGAGAACTATTATTGTGATGTCGGACGCTATTGAGCTCGAGGAGATGCTACCGGAAGAGATTTCCCTTCCTGGTACTGTGCCCGAGCCACGGCACGAAGACTTTGAGCCATTAAGCAGAAATAATGCTTGGATGCTATATGCATCTCACGCCTCTTCGACTTGGAACGCTAGAAGCTACGAATTCGCTGCAGTGCGTGAAAAGACTGCCGTAACGTGTGATCTGGCTGATATAGTACCATTAACAGATCATTTATACTGCCCAAGCTTTTCCAGGAACACTTTTCTACAGCTCACTGAGGTATGATTGCTAGCACGAAACAAAACCAGAGCTGTGTGGCCAAAGACTGATGTCAATGCAGAGGACTCGTTACCACATTATGCACTCTTTTATTCTCTTCGGCTATCGGCTCCTTTATCGACCAGCTGCCTTCGCGCCGAAGGGGGCTCAACATGACCATAATCGTCAACCGCACTACCGTCTTGATTTGTTGCATACTATGGATGACGCTCGTCAATGTAGGCGATGATACGGATTTTACGACACAGTTCATTTTTCATACAAGCTCTACAATGCAGAGACACCTTGTCTTTGCCGCTCTCGTTCTAATTGGTATCGTGGAACGTCTCAGTGGTATCGCTAACACATTAACTATGGAACGCGATTGGGTCCCTGCTCTTGCAGAACCTGCAAACAGGCGTGATGCATATACGTTGACAAAACTTAATGCAACAATGAGGCGGTTAGACCTGATATGCAAGCTGTTTGCGCCACTAGCCATTTCAGCTATCATTGAGGCATTCTCGAGTCCTATTTCCGTGCTACTCCTCGCTGTTGGCAGTATCCTCGGTATTGTTATTGAGCCACAACTAGCACTTCGCGTATGGTCGCGTAGTAAGAAACTACAAGCACGAAGAGTGGTACAGCCTACGGTAACTTCAAAGCATGCGGCATCATGGTGGAGGCTACACAACCATCTTTGGCGATTCCTCTGTGCTCAAAAACGACAAGCTGAAGCATATTTCTCCACGACCGTCTGGCTCCCGTCATTGTCTCTCACCCTCCTCCATTTCTCCGCCCTGTCTTATGCCGCGACCTTCGTCACCTGGCTACTTGGCAGTGGTTTCTCGCTCCTTGCCATCACTATCGCTAGGACTATCGGCAGCTGTGTCGAAGTGTCCAGCACGTTTGTTGCGCCTTTCGGAATTGACAGGCTTGCACAAACAAAGGAGAAAGAGACCGTAAGCAGGAACGAAACTGATTGGCAAAGTATACAGGGTCTTCTGAATAGCGATGTTACTAGCGAGCAAGAACACATCACCGGTCTGGCAAGGAGTGGACTTTGGAGCGTCTTCTTACAGCTTAGTTGTTTGGTTTGTTCAGCACAAGTCAAATTTCCCCGTTTGTTCTGATCATTACGCAGGTTCCTGTAGTCTTTGCCATTTTCAGCATCAGCTATCCACCACCACCGGCCACAGATACAGATGATACCACACTCATTCTCCTCCTCCGCTCCCTTCCAGGACCTTCTCTTGCAATAGCAATCGTTCTTTTCACATTTCTGAGCATATCAAGACTTGGACTATGGAGTTTCGACCTCTGTGTACAGGAACTCGATCAGGTTCTTGTGCCAGCCGGTCAACAAGCAGCGTTTGCAGGCACAGAAACAGCTTTTGCATCACTCTTCGAGCTTGGACAGTGGGTACTCGTGGCTATATTAAGCTCACCAGATCAGTTCGTATGGGTTGCTGTGTTGAGTCTTGCAGCTGTTGCGCTAAGTGCTGCCATGTTTGCAGGATGGCATTTACGCCTTCGTGGACATCTTGTGCATTGGGACAGGATGGGTGGACTGTGTAGTGGCTGGGGTAAGAAGTAATCGTACTAATAAAACAGGCATTCAATATCCAAAGACTATCGCCTTATCAATTTGAGCTGTTTCGAACTCGGCAATCTTCCACAGTTGATGACCACTCATCGCTGGAGATGTTGGGACTAGACTTTTAACAAATAGCCACCTTTTGAACAGGCGATACTCATATACCTACGACATTAGTCAGGATTATTTGATCTCAAAGGTTGTAGACGTAATTGGTAGCATACCTTCTTGCCAAAGGCATGAAAATGCATTAACGGTTCTTCGAGTTCCAGCAAGACATGTAGTTGTGGCAGGTTGATGTGCTCTCGCCTGATATTGTCACTGCCAAGTTCACGAATGATCACATCTCGGAACCTTGTTTATAGAACATTGAGCGTGGCAGATGGGACTGTATGATACAAGACAGGTGCCAGATCCTTCAACAGGTGATTCCTTTTGAGTGCACGTGCCATGTCTAGAGCTGTCATATCACGGTCATCGAAATGTCTTGGATCGGACCAGGTTGTTCTCAAGGTGCCTGAAGTTACTGTCAGCTTGCTCACGGCAGTAAGGGTAAGCTGATCATTGCTCACGAAATGCTCCTCCTTTAATCAAAGATTTGACGACTTCCGCATCTAGTCCCCAATACACAGCTTGGTGTAATGGTGTCCAGTAGGATGCTTGAGGGTCATCTGGAAGGCGTTCTGCAGAGGGTTTAGTATCAAGGACAAACCAACCAAGCCTACGTAACATACTTCCTACATGGTGCTTAGGGCAGTCTTAATTCCTGTTGCCAGGCATTTGATTTATAGTCCCGAAGGCTGTGATGTCTTCCTTCGGCTTGATTTCCAGCGAAACCCCGACAGCATGACGCAAAGTCCAATGCACCTCGTCCCTCCTCTCCTCGCTACTTGTCCTCGCATCGCTCACTCTCACAACGCCCACTCCTGTATCCGTCATGTCCAACACCACAACAGCTCCCACCAGTCATGCTGGCGAGTACCGCAAATACCTTCCAGACCTCTCCATACCTCGCTTTCAAACCATGAAAACACAAGACGCCCATGTTTATGCAGAAGCCTTCAAGACTGGCCACCAACCACCATGGTTGTATGCTTTATACCAATACTGGCTGCAATTGCTAGCAGAGCCTTTCAAAGGAGTTACTTCTGATGGTTGGGTGGAAGAACTATTCCCCAGGCGCAAGATTCTGTGCTGATAGGACTCTACAGGCTACATAAAATCCGATTTGTTCCAACTACAAGACGAAGGTATACCAATAGAAGAAGTCACGTCCGCTGCCAACGCAGTCATTTCTCAATGCACCACCTCCCAGCTCGACTGCCTTTCCTACCACATCGACCGTCCGGAATGGCGAACATGGTCGAATCCAGAATTCCTACTCAGCGACAAAGGCCTACGTCTCGATGAACTCACCCCATCTCTCCGCGATGCCATCCTTTCCATGCTCCGAGCATCGCTGTCCCCAGAAGGATACTCGAAAGCTATTTCCGCCATGCGCATCAACGGTTTTCTCGGTGAGATAGTCGAAAGCCCTGCTGTCATGAACGAATATTCCTACAACTTCGTCCTGTTCGGCACTCCCTCCACCACACGACCATGGGGCTGGTCTTTCTACGGACACCATCTCTGTCTTAACGCCTTCTTTTACCGCCGCCAACTTATACTTTCACCATGGTTCACCGGCGCGGAGCCAAACGAGATAGATTCAGGTCCCTATGCTGGGACACGCATCCTGACGCAAGAGGAAACTTTGGGGTTACAGCTCATGCAATCACTATCACCAGAACAACAGACAAAAGCACAGATCTACAAACTCCTGCACGATCCCAACATGCCTCCGGGTCGCTGGAATCGCGACGATCAGAGACATCTCTGTGGTGCGTATCGCGATAACCGGATCGTGCCCTACGAAGGTATCATCCTAGCTTCTATGCCGGAGTCAGCACAACGCCTCGTCGCCTCAATTCTGGAAGAATACCTGCTCTACCTCCCCAGCACCGCGCGACAGATACGGCTGAAGAACGCCCTCTCTTACCCAGAGGAGACGTACTTCTCTTGGATAGGTGGTTATGGTGACACGGATCCTTTTTACTATCGAATCCAGAATCCGGTCATCATTGTGGAGTTTGATCATCATAGTGGTGTGTTCTTGGGGAATGATGAGCCAGCCAAGTTTCATGTGCATACGCTGTTGAGGACGCCAAATGCTGGGGACTATGGTATGGCGCTGCGGCCGATGGTGGAGGCTGTAGAGCAGGTGTTTGAATGGGAGCCTGAGGAGGAGGGAAAGGTTGTTGGTGGGCACGCTAGCAGAACGCTATAGCTGGCGACTCTAAAAGATACTTGTGCAGTATGCTTGCTTGACAACTTGATACTTAGACGACGGTGTTGTCTCCACTGTCAGACAACAGAAGACCGCTTATAAAAAATCTCTGGGTGGTTTGTTTCTACAGCTTTGCGACTGGCGACCTCTAAGATCGTCTCACCGCCAGTGGTAACACCTGTTTCAACCCGCAATCTCCAGCCCTCCAAGTCCTGTAAGCTCAAGCTCGCCGATCCTTCTAACCACTTCTTGCGTTGCTTTACAAGATACTGCTCTTAACAACACCTCCACGGATACTAGTATTCCGATTCAGAGCACTAGACCAGCCTAAGCACAGAGCACAAACAGCTCGAGTACGGGTAAGTAAGCTTTGCCTACTAGCATCAGAGCTGCTTTGAGAGCCGTCGCTGAAGTATTGGCACTTGGCTAGCCGGCAATCTTGTGACCTTGTGGCTTGTCGTCTGCTGCACTGATTTTATGCATGGTTAATTGGTATGTAGCTTTCCTAGGAGCATTTCTTGGTGGTAAGCAGAGCGAGGGAGTTGAGATGTATGCGGAACGTCGACTGAGATGTGATTTCTTTATTATTATGTTGCACTAGACATGAAGATGAGATTGTTGTAGGTTACCATATTTTGTTTTGTGCTTAAATTGTGCAGTTATTATGGAAGCCTGGCGACTGAGTGCTCGCACTGTGTATCATCTAGCATCCACCACAATTACACAATCTACACCATTTCCCTCCTCACTCTCCCTCTTCCACTCTTTCTCGTCGGCGTATGTTGCTCCTCTTCTCATCCTCATCCTCCACTCTCATCATCTCCAAGACATCACTTGTAATACTCTCCGTGTATCGATGTCCTCTGCCATTCTGTATCGTTCTAGTCAACGTGCGCGGGGAGCCTGAAGCCTGCCGACACATTTGCGGTGTGGAAAATTGCTGGGGGGAGGTATAATGAAGCAGGGGTTCGACTGCTGGGGAGGGCCATCTGGGTAGATGTACACGTGCTGTGCGTGTAGGTGTTTGTGGTGCCGGATTTTGCGTCGAGTCTTGTTGGAGCACTTCTGGCGATTGTAGTCTAGATTGCAGGGTGTATAGATCGTCGTACTGTCTCGTGGCAGCTGTCTGGTGAGGATGACAAGTCACCACCTCCCTTCTGCGGTCAGGTGCCAGATATACCAATGCTTCGGCACCGTGGTTATGTGGCTCATACCTAGATGCAAAAGCGTGATCGTATCCTGTCGGCGACATGAGTTCTTCGGAAGTGGAGTCTTCACTTTTCCTCACTTCGCGAATTCCCCATCCAGGCTCTTTCATCACTTCATCCTGCCGTTCTTGCAACATCGCCACCATTTTTGAAGAAGGATGCGTAATCTTGACCTTCCTTGGCTTGGGTCCGCTAAAGTCAAAGAACCCTCCATTCTCGCCTTTAGGTCCAATATCCTTGACTGCAAGGGTGAGAAGGAGCATCACCCCTGCAATCCCACATAAAACAAACCATACAGTATGTAAACTATCATTGTAATCGCTCACCAGCTTAACTCTCAGCGTACTCTCCTTCGGATACTTCGCTAACAGTTGTCCCAAAGCAGCAGCATCAGCTGCATACTCCACCCCAGCCCTCTTGCTCATCTGATTCGTAAACGCCGCCTGTGCAATCACTATGCCCAACGCCTGTCCCAGCGTGCGGAAGAATGGGTTCAAACTGGCCGCCATGCCTCTAATCTTCTTCACTTCTTCAGGCGATCGCGACTCGCTCGTCTCGGCAGCCGCTTGTGTTGCTAGTGCTAATCCGCCAAAGAGCGAACCGATGCCGATTGCAGATGGGATATTCAAGGCGATCCATTTGATGACAGGGGTATCTGGTTGCAGGAGAGCGAAGAGGGGGATCCCTGCTGTTAAGCATAACCAAGACGCAAGGACGAGTGGTTTGACGCTGTTTGTTTTTGCGATGATGATGGCGGCGAGGGCGGAAAAGGGCGCGGCGATGATGCATTGTGGCAGCATTGCTACGCCTGAGAGTGTGGGGGAGTAGTTGAGGACGGTTTGGTAGTAGAGGGGGAGGTAGTAGAGGCCGCCGAATTGGACGATTCCGTGCACGAGATTGCCTAGGTAGTGCAGCGCGGCTGTGCGGTTCCCCATTATATTTAGTGGGATCATGGGGTTTGTGGGAATGAAGAGGGAATATGTTAGCCAACTCAGGAGACCGAGAAGGCCGAGAGTCAGAGGAATGGTAGTGTGCCAGCTAGTCCAGGCATACATTGTGCCGCCCCATGAAAGTGGTATTAGGAAAGAGGTGATTGAGGCGACGAAGAGGATTGAGCCCAGCCAGTCGATATTGCGAAGGCCATCTCGGGTTGATTGTGTAGGGGTGTAGGGTATCCGGATGAAGAAGATAATAATCAGGTAGCTGAGTATGCAAAAGGGTATATTGAGCCAGAACAGCAAACGCCATGAGGCATATTCGACAAAGCTTTTTTTTATTAGCCTCCAACCCATGAGTGTTCGAAACAATCACTTACCTGCCGCTAGCAATTGGCCCTATGACTGTTCCAACTAGCCAGGTCAGACTCAACGCGGTAATGGCAATATGTCGCTCCTGAAGCGAGCAAAAATCGGTCATGAGTACATATGTCATAGTCAGAAGTCCTCCTCCGCCAGCTCCCTGAATGAATCGACCAACTAGGAGGACTGCTATGTGCTGCGCTATACCGCATATTATAGACCCTATGGTGAAGAATGTGAGAGCTGCCAAAAGCATGGGTTTACGTCCGAAAACATCTGAAGAGGATGCGTAGATTGGCTGAAAGGCTGCCGAGCATAGCGTGAACGCTGTGCCGCACCAGAACGCTTCTGTAGTGGTTGCATTCAGTTGATGTGAGATTGTCCGTGCTGGAGTTAGTGAGAGGAGAGATGGGGAAGTTACTGATGACATACTGGAAGAGCGACTGACAACGCCGTTGAGTCGATTGAGACGGCCAAGTTCCAGCAGACCAGGCCTATGAAAAAGAATCGAAGGGAACCTTTTCGTCTTACTTCTTCCATGGTGACAACAATGAAGTAACGAATGTCCTGTAAAGTACTCCTTGCGCACGATGGTGCACAGTAAGTGACAAGTAGTATTAAGATACGGCGACAATACACAGTCTTAAATTGATCGATATGCTCGTGGATGTTCTTGATTTGACTTTCACAGACAAAAATCAAGCATCTTCATAGCATGTTCAGCAGAAAAGTCACATAGTTTGGTTTAGCATCAAGATCTGTCTAGACCGTAACACACACAGCAACCAAACTCATGACACCCTTGCTGGCACGACCTGAGAGAGAAAGGTTAATATACGAAGTGCGTGCTTCTAGGAAAACCCCCATGATGGTGCTGTATTTCCAGTAGCGTCCCTCATTCGGTGTGGCGGTAATAACATATACCACTATTTGCACAACGTATAACATCAAAATCGATTCACAGAAGATATTCAAGGGTGACGAAAAGGGACAAGGCTCGGTGGCGTAGTAAGCATTTTCACTACGCAACAGCCGCATCGAAACGCTGACATATTGCCCGAACGTACAAAATCTCCGTCTTTTCTCATGACTACTTTGTGCTTGAATAAGATCTGCTCCGTACAACCTTCAAGCACGACACAGTGTGAAGCAAGTGGGAACAGTGAGATGAATATTAAATGCTTTGATATCGAGAGGTGGTGATGATGAACGGAAGAGAGCAGTCGGGTGTGTGAACAAATCGTATTACTAAGCAATCGGAGCATAGCCCAATGCGGCACTGGTCACGTGAACAGATATCGAACAAACGCGGTATGCTGAACTATTATTTATCTATCTAGCATAGAAGAACTGTAAACCTGTAAAATACCGTCGCCATATTTTCGTTCCCAACTTACATTCCGCTTCAAAGCCTCAACTGCGTAGTCTGACATCTTTGGAGTGATATCGTGCCATGCTATTGCTCAAGACGTCTGACCTAGTCGCACAAGAGATGCCGTGAGAAGCTGTGCGACCGTTTCAGGGCGCAATACTGATTGAATATCACCTGTGGCCGCTTTCTGCTCGCACTTCTCGCCGAACCATGCCCCGCGTACTGTACATGTACATGTACACTTGGCTTCCCCTCTTTCACTCAGTCTTGGCTCGATGGTGGTCCATTTCCGTGGCTTTCAAGCGCGGGGAACAGGCTCTGATACAGACCTATGTGCGACGCTTGTGATGTTTGATATAAAGATCAACACCTTTTCTTCGACCAGATTGCAAAAAACATTAACAGCACAAAAAGTCGGCCTCTAATCACAACACTTTGAGACATTAGCCGTCATGGACGATATCAACCCCGCCAAAGATAATGTCAAGTATGTCGAATCAGCGATCGACCTGACATTACAAGAGCTACCACTCCCCGAAGAACTTCGTCATCTAGACCGGGGCGCCATTCATGCCCTGGACAAAAAGGTCACAAAGCGTCTGGACATGACACTTCTCCCAGTCGTCGTATTGCTCTTTCTGCTCAACATCCTTGACAGAAATAATATTGCTAATGCAAAGACTGTGGCTTGCCAAAAACTCTGCATATCACCAATGAGCAATACAACAATTGTTTGATGATCTTCGACATCGGATGTAAGCACAGCATATTCATAAGGCGGTTCTGAGCTTGAGGGGGCCAGTCACTAATAATGCCTGGCCTGATCAGATGTCATCACGCAAATCCCATCCAATCTTTTGATTACTCGTAAATTCATCCGTCCATCCATCTACATCTGCTCCATTACGGCGTCCTGGGGCATTGTGTCCATGTGTCAGGGCTTCACCAGGAACTACATTGGTCTTTTCGTTTCACGATTCATTTTGGGTCTAGTAGAGGGTAGGCACAGCTTTATAACATCAATCATGACGAAGTCGTTGGCTTATTAATTGCTTTAGCACCATTTCTCCCTGGTGTCTTCTTGCTTATGAGCACGTGGTATACGCGCGCAGAGCTGGCTCCACCGACTGCGTTCTTGTATGGAGCTAACATGCTTGCATCTGCTTTTGGAGGCCTGATTGCTGCTGGCATTATTGCCAAACTGCAGGGTGTTGGCGGCAGGCCTGCCTGGGAGTGGCTGTAAGTTTTCTTTCAAAATGTTCGAGAACGAGAAACTTGCTGACAGCCTTCGATAGCTTCATCATCGAGGGGTCGATGACAGTCGGCATCGCTATCCTTGTTATGCCATTTCTGCCAGACTACCCAATGCAAACAATGTCGAAGTGGTTGCCACGCGAACTACAACTCATGGCCGTAAGAAACAATACCTTCACCAGAATAAGAAGCACTGTGACTGACAAGCATCAAGCAATGGAGGATCGAGAACGAAAACACAGGTATTCCTGACGAGGATCCCAAGTCTTTGTGGTGGGGTCTCAAGCAGGCACTTATCGACCCAAAGCTTTACATGTATGTTGCTACACTTGTCCTTAAGCCGGACTATTCACTCACTCACAAATTCAGGTTCATCGTGCTTCAAATAGCACTGATTACTGCACAATCTTTCAACAACTTCTAACTACAATCCCATGATCCCCTTGAGTCGTGGGGATATAATTTAAGGTAGGAGCTCAGATTAGGGTTAGGTTTGTTTGAGGCATGGGGATATACAAAAATGAGGCATGGGGATATAGCCAAAAATGAGTGTTTTGGTCCCAAATTAAAACAGTAGTACGATCGATTTATTTCATAACGTCCACCGTTAAGAAAAACCAATATATCATCCACCATAGTACGACCAACAAGATAGAAAAAAGCGGTGAAGAAGTAATATTTATTAATATACACGGACCAGGACATAGAATCAGGGTTAAAGCATACAACGTTAAAAGTATATTCATTAATCACGCACGCGCGTAGAGCACGCGCTAGTTCCTATAGAGTAAGAGGAATTACAGCTAGAGTATAGTAAGTCG
>Ga0160428_1001744_pt1 | contig 15199 bp, 7 predicted proteins | sample SolpanmetagenomM_FD_108198 | JGI IMG/M metagenome (GOLD analysis project Ga0160428, IMG submission 108198) | Solar panel surface microbial communities from Lawrence Berkeley National Laboratory, California, USA - M | ecosystem: Engineered > Built environment > Solar panel > Unclassified ... | reverse complement strand
CACCACCATCTGCTTCGAGGCCCTGCGCGGCGGCCAGATTGATATGTACCCCGAGTACACGGGCACCGGCTTGCAGGTGCTGCTCCAGCCCTCGGCGGCGGTGCTCGACTCGCTGGGCGGGCGGCCGGCGGCGGTGTTTCAGTACGTGCAGGCCGAGTTTGGGCGGCGCTACGGGCTGGCCTGGCGGGCGCCGCTGGGCTTCAACAATGCCTACTGCCTGCTCATGCGGCGGCGGCAGGCGCGGCGGCTGGGCATTGCCAGCATCTCGGACCTGGGCGGGTATCTGCGGCGCTAGCGGAAAGCACTGGGGCAAAGGACAATTTTACCCGCGGCCCGGCCCGCGGGGCGGGGCCACTACAGTATATTTGAAGGATTTTCCGTCACCATTCTGTTACCCTTATGTCCCTTTCTACTTTTCGGGGAGTATTGCTGCTGGCGGCCTGGCTGCTGGCCGGGCTGTCATTGGCCCACGCACAGCAGCGCCTGGCCGCCGGCGGCCAGCACACCGTCAGCATTCACCCCGACGGCACCCTCTGGGCCTGGGGTGATAATGCTACCGGCCAACTTGGCACCGGCACCACTACCACCCAGCTCGGCCCCACGCAGGTGGGCACCGCCACCACCTGGCAAAGTGTAGCCGCCGGCCAGAACCACACCGTAGCTGTGCGCCAGGATGGCACCCTCTGGGCCTGGGGCAACAACACCGGTGGCCAGCTCGGCACGGGCACCACTACCCAGCAAAATACCCCCGTGCGAGTAGGCACCGCCACCACCTGGCAAAGCGTGAGCGCGGGCGCCTACTATACCGTGGCCGTGCGCACCGACGGCACCCTCTGGGCCTGGGGCCAGAACAATAGCAGCCAACTGGGCCTGGGCACTACCACCACCCAGTACGTGCCCACCCAGGTGGGCACTGCCACCACCTGGAAGAGCGTGAGCGCGGGCGCCTACCACGTGCTAGCCGTGCGCCAGGACGGCACCCTCTGGGCCTGGGGCAGCAACGGCGTGAGCCAGCTCGGCCTGGGCTCCTATACCACCCAGCCTACCCCTACCCAGGTGGGCACCGCCACCACCTGGGCCAGCGTGAGCGCCGGCCAGAGCCACAGCCTGGCCCTGCGCACCGATGGCACCCTCTGGGCGTGGGGCGACAACTTTTATGGCCAGGCCGGGGTCAGCAGCCCCAGCCTGCTGACCACGCCGACGCAGGTGGGTACCGCCACCACCTGGGCCAGCGTAGCGGCCGGCGGCGCCCAGTCGGCCGCCCGGCGCCAGGATGGCACCCTCTGGACCTGGGGTAGCAACGACTACGGCCAGCTCGGCCTGGGCAGCACCAACCAGCGAACTACCCCCGCGCAGGTGGGCTCGCTCACCAGCTGGGCCAGCGTGGCGGTGGGGCAGCTGCACACCGTGGCCCTGCGCCAGGACGGCACCCTCTGGGCCTGGGGCAGCAATGCGCTAGGGCAGGTGGGCGCGGGCGCGGGCGTGCAGCTGGCCCCCGTGCAGCTGAGCGCCGGCCCGGCCTGGAAAAGCGTCAGCGTGGGGGCCTCCCACACGCTGGCCATCCGCCAGGATGGGACCCTCTGGGGCTGGGGCAGCAACCGCTTTGCCCAATTGGGGGCCACCACCGTCGGCTATAGCCGCACCGCCACGCCGCAGCCGGTGCTGCCCGGCACTACCTGGCTGAGCGTGGGGACGGGCTCCTGGCACACGCTGGCCGTGCGCGCCGATGGCACCCTCTGGGGCTGGGGCAGCAATGGCAACGGCCAGCTGGGCCTGGGGCCGAACCTGGCCGGCACTACGCAGGCAACGCCTATACAGGTGGGCACCGCTACCACCTGGGTCAGCGTGAGCGTGGGCTCCTCTCACACCCTGGCGCTGCAAGCCGACGGCACGCTCTGGGGTACGGGCTTCAACTACGCTGGGCAGACGGGCCTCAGCATTGCGACCAATCAGGGGCAGGACCAGAAGACGCTGCAAGCCATCAGCCCCGGCACTGCCTGGCTCAATGTGAGCGCGGGCGGCAACCACACGGTAGCCGTGCGCCAGGATGGCACCCTCTGGGCCTGGGGCGATAACTCGACTGGCCAGCTCGGCACTTCCGCCCCGCCCGCCGGCCAGTCGCCGCTGCGGCAGGTAGGCACCGCTACCACCTGGGCCAGCGCCAGCGCCGGCTACGGCCACACGCTGGCCGTGCGCCAGGATGGCACCCTCTGGGCCTGGGGCAGCAACGCCAACGGCCAGCTCGGCACGGGCACTACTACCCAGCAAAACACCCCCGTGCAGGTGGGCACCGCTACTACCTGGCAAAGCGTGAGCGCCGGCAATAACTACTCGGTGGCCGTGCGCCAGGATGGCTCGCTCTGGGCCTGGGGCAGCAACGACTACGGCCAGCTCGGCCTGGGCACTACCGCTCCGCAGCTCACCCCCGTGCGCGTGGGTGCCGCTACCTGGCAGCGCGGCGCAGCCGCCAGCAGTTCCGGGGGCCACACCGCCGCCATCCGCCCCGATGGCACCCTTTGGCTGTGGGGCTATAACCTGGATGGCCAGCTCGGCCAACCCTATGCCAACCCGCTGCCGCTCTTCATCGCCAACGGGGGCACTCCGCTGGCTACCGCCAGCGCCGGCGCAGCCGGCGCCTGGAGCTTGGCTCCCAACCCGGCCCACGGCCAGGTGCAACTGCTGGGCCTGCCCGCCGGGCCCGTCGCCGTGCGCCTCTTCGATGCCCAGGGTCGCCTCGTGCGCGCGGCCGCCACGGCCACCGTCGGCCTGGAGGACCTCGCCCCTGGCCTCTACCTGCTGCGCGCTACCACCGGCGGCGCCACCCGCACCCTGCGCCTGGCCGTGGAATAAGTACGCTCCCAGACGCCCCCTTACGCTTGCGTTTTCTCCTCTTTTCTTCATCCTTTATGCGAACTTCTATTCTCTGCTGGCTGCTGGCCCTGGGCACCCTGCTGGGCCTAAGCCAGGCCCAGGCCCAGCACCTGGCGGCCGGCGACGGCCATAGCCTGTGTCTCCACCCCGATGGCACCCTCTGGGCCTGGGGCCAAGGTACTTATGGCCAGCTTGGCACTGGCAACAGCACCTCGCAAACCACGCCGCAGCAGGTGGGCACCGCTACTACCTGGCAGAGCGTGAGCGCCAACTACATTCACACGCTGGCCGTGCGCACCGATGGTACCCTCTGGAGCTGGGGCTACGGCGGCAACGGCGAGTTGGGCACGGGCAATTCTTATCAGTATACCCCCGTGCAGGTGGGCACCGACACCAACTGGCAAAGCGTGGCCAGCGGGAGCTACCACACGCTGGCCGTGCGCCGCGATGGCACCCTCTGGGCCTGGGGCAGCAACTACAACGGCCAGTTGGGCCTGGGCACCAACCTCGACCAGCCTCGCCCCGTGCAGATAGGCACCGCCACCAACTGGAAAAGCGTGGCCGCCAGCGCCAGCGCGTCGCTGGCCATCAAGGCCGATGGCACCCTCTGGGCCTGGGGCTACAACAGCTTCGGCCAGCTCGGCCTGGGCACCACTACCCAGCAAAACACCCCCGTGCAGGTGGGCACCGCCACCACCTGGGCCAGCGTAGTGGCCGGCTCCTACCACACCGTGGCCCTGCGCCAGGACGGCACCCTCTGGGCCTGGGGCTACAGTGCCAATGGTCGGCTCGGCACGGGTAGCATCACCACTACCACTCAGAAAACGCCCGTGCAGGTGGGCACCGCTACCACCTGGGCCAGCGTGGGGGCCGGCTACAACCACTCGGCCGCCATTCGCCGGGATGGCACCCTCTGGACCTGGGGCCAGAACGAAGCCGGCCAGCTGGGCCTGGGCAGCACCACCGACCAGCTGACCCCCGCGCAAGTGGGCACCGCCACTACCTGGCAGGAAGTAACGGGCGGGCAAGCCTTTACCCTGGCCCGGCGTACCGATGGCGCCCTCTGGAGCTGGGGCGCGAGCCAGTTTGGCGCGCTGGGCAACGGCACGGGCCTCTACCGCTCACCCGCCCAGGTGGGCGCGGCCACTACCTGGCAGCGCGTGGCGGCGGGCAGCAACCACTCGCTGGCCGTGCGCCAGGATGGGACCCTCTGGGCCTGGGGCTCTAACTTCTACGGCCAACTCGGCCTGGGCACTACGCTGGAGCAGGACTCCCCGGCGCAAGTAGGCACCACCACCACCTGGCAGCAGGTAGCCGCCGGCAACCAGTACTCGCTAGCCCTGCGCCAGGATGGTACGCTCTGGGCCTGGGGCGATAATACCTACGGCCAGTTGGGCGACGGCACCACTACCCCGCGCAACACGCCCGTGCCAATAGGTGCGGCCACCTGGCAAAGCGTGGCGGGTGGGCAGGCCCACACGGTGGCCGTGCGCGCCGATGGCACCCTCTGGGCCTGGGGCTACAACGGCGATGGGCAGCTCGGCACCGGGGCTACCAGCTACCAGGCCCAGAAAACCCCGGTGCAAGTCGGCACCAACGCCACCTGGAAGAGCGTGTACGCGGGCTCCTACTACACCGTGGCCCTGCGCCAGGACGGCACCCTCTGGGCCTGGGGCGATAATAGCTACGGCCAGCTCGGCCTGGGCACCACGACCGACCAGCTCACGCCCATGCAGGTGGGCACCGCTACGAACTGGACCAGCGTGAGCGCCGGCGATAGCTTCACCCTGGCCGTGCGCCAGGACGGCACCCTCTGGGCCTGGGGCTTCAACTACTATGGCCAGCTCGGCACCGGTAGCATCGGCACTTATACCGCCCAGGCCACTCCCGTGCAGGTAGGCACCGCCACCACCTGGGCCAGCGTGAGCGCAGGCGCCAACCACAGCCTGGCCCTGCGCGCCGATGGCACCCTCTGGACTTGGGGCTATAATGCCAATGGCCAGCTCGGCAATGGCTCTAACTACTACCTCTCCACGCCCGACCCGGCTTCTACCCTGACCTGGCAGCGCGTGGCGGGCGGCTACGGCCACTCGCTGGGCGTGCGTCCCGATGGGACGCTCTGGAGCTGGGGCTCGAACCAGTATGGGCAGCTCGGCTATGGCACGCCCAACTATACCCTGCCCGTGTATATCCCTAACGGGGGTATTACCCTGGCCACCGCCAGCGCCAGCACCGCTGCTGCCTGGAGCCTGGCCCCCAACCCGGCCCACGGCCAGGTGCAGCTGCTGGGCCTGCCCGCCGGGCCCGTCGCCGCCCGCCTCTTCGATGCCCAGGGCCGCCTCGTACGCACCAGCGCCGCCGCCACCGTCGGCCTGGAGGGCCTCGCCCCCGGCCTCTATTTGCTGCGCGCTACCGCCGGCGGCGCCACCCGCACCCTACGCCTGGCCGTGGAGTAGCGGGCCGCGTGTAGCCGCACTCTTTTTACTACCCAAGCCGCTGCGCCGCCCCGGGCAGCGGCTTTGGCATACTAGCGGCGCCGGCGTACCAACCGGCCGATGGCCGCCGGCCCGCTTTTTGCGTTCAATAGCCGTTATCCTTTTTTTGTTATGATTTTTTCTACTTTTCGGGTGTGGGCCATTGCCCTGCTGCTGCTGGGGCTGGTCGGGAGCCAGGCGCAGGCGCAGCGCATTGCGGCCGGCGGCCAGCACACCGTGAGCCTGCACCCCGACGGCACCCTTTGGGCCTGGGGCCTCAATGCCCAGGGCCAGCTCGGCGACGGCACTACCACCACCCACCCCCTGCCCATGCAGGTGGGCACCACCACCTGGCTGAGCGTGGCCGCCGGCCAGCTCCACACCGTGGCCATGCGGGCCGATGGCACCCTCTGGGCCTGGGGCGATAACACGACCGGCCAGCTCGGCACCGGTGGCACCGGCCTGGCGCACCTCACCCCCACCCAGGTAGGCACCGCTACTACCTGGACCAACGTGGGCGCGGGCACCGGCCACACCGTGGCCGTGCGCAGCGACGGCACCCTCTGGGCCTGGGGCGATAACACCCACGGCCAGCTCGGCACCGGCAATACTACCCAGCAGAATACCCCCGTGCAGGTGGGCACCGCCACCGGCTGGCTCAGCGTGGCCGCCGGCCAAAGCCACACCGTGGCCGTGCGCCAGGACGGCACCCTCTGGGCCTGGGGCGACAACACCTACGGCCAGCTCGGCACCGGGGCGGCGGCCCTCACCCCCACCCAGGTGGGCACCGCCACTACTTGGAAGCTCGTGAGCGCCGGCCAGCTCCACACCGTAGCCATTCGCCAGGATGGCACCCTCTGGGCCTGGGGCACCAATGCCAACGGCCAGGTGGGCACCGGCAGCGGGGCCAACGTGGGCACCCCCGCCCAGGTGGGCACCGCCACCACCTGGCAGCAGGTAGCGGCCGGCGGCTTTCACACCGTGGCCGTGCGCCAGGATGGCTCGCTCTGGGCCTGGGGCTTTAATAGCAACGGCCAGCTGGGCCTGGGCACCACCGCCGACCAGCCCACGCCCATGCAGGTGGGCACCGCCACCACCTGGCAGGATGTGGCCGCTGGCTACAGCTACACCGTGGCCCTGCGCACCAGCGGCGCGCTCTGGACCTGGGGCTACAATGGCTTTGGCCAGCTCGGCAATGGCCAGGGCTTGCAGCTGACGCCCCTGGCGGCCACCCAGCCCAAGGGCTGGCGCCAGGTGACCGCCGGCTTCGGCCACACCGCCGCCGTGCGCCAGGATGGCTCGCTCTGGACCTGGGGCTTTAATAGCAACGGCCAGTTGGGCCTGGGCACCACCGCCGACCAGGCCACTCCTACCCAGGTGGGGGCGCCCGCCGCCTGGCAGCAGGCCACCGCCGGCTACGCCCACACCGTGGCCCTGCGCCAGGATGGCACCCTCTGGGCCTGGGGCTACAACCTGTTTGGTCAGCTCGGCCAGGGCACCATCAACGACCTGAACGCACCCGCGCAGGTGGGTACCGATGCCACCTGGGTTAGCGTGAGCGCCGGCTATGCCCACAACGTAGCCCTTCGGGCCGATGGCACCCTCTGGGCCTGGGGCCTCAACAACTACGGCCAGCTCGGCCAGGGCTCCAACAGTGGCCAGCGCACGCCCGCGCAGGTGGGCACCGCCGCCACCTGGACCAGCGTGAGCGCCGGCCAGTACCACACCGTGGCCATTCGCCAGGATGGCACCCTCTGGGCCTGGGGCGATAATACCTACGGCCAGCTCGGCACCGGCACCACTACCCAGCAGACGGCGCCCGTGCAGGTGGGCACCGTCACCACTTGGACCAGCGTGAGCGCCGGCCAGGGCCACACCGTGGCCGTGCGCCAGGATGGCACCCTCTGGGCCTGGGGCGACAACACCTACGGCCAGCTCGGCACGGGCACCACTACTACCCAGCAGACGGCGCCCGTGCAGGTGGGCACCGCCACCACCTGGGCCAGCGCCAGCGCCGGCAACCTGCACACCAGCGCCCTGCGCCAGGACGGCTCGCTCTGGGCCTGGGGCTACAACTACTTTGGCCAGCTCGGCCTGGGCACCACCACCGACCAGCCCACCCCGGCCCCGGTGAGCAGCGGCGCCACCTGGCTGGGGCTAGCCACCCGCTACGGCCACACCGTGGCCGTGCGCCAGGACGGCTCGCTCTGGACCTGGGGCTTCAACAACTACGGCCAGCTGGGGCTTAACACGGCTACCAACGTGCTGCCAATTTATATTCCGACCGGCGGGGTGCTGGCCACGGCCGCCGCTACCAGCGCAGCCGGCGCCTGGAGCTTGGCTCCCAACCCCGCCCACGGCCAGGTGCAGCTGCTGGGCCTACCCGCCGGGCCCGTCGCCGCCCGCCTCTTCGATGCCCAGGGTCGCCTCGTGCGCACCAGCGCCGCGGCCACCGTCGGCCTGGAGGGGCTCGCCCCCGGCCTCTACCTGCTGCGCGCTTCCGCCAGCGGCGCCACCCGCACCCTGCGCCTGGCCGTGGAGTAGCCCACCCGCCTTTACTTTGTTTAAAGCCGCTTCTGATTTCCAGGGGCGGCTTTTTATTTTTATTCCGGCTGATGAAGATTCCGGCCAGATGGAAGGCAACAGGCGACCGCCCGGCGGCCGTGGCCCGGCGGGCCGGCAGCCCGAAAACGCCTCCGCCGGTCGGTGGGGCCGGGCGCTGCCAGCCAAGGCCAAGGCACTAGACAGCCGAAGCGCCGCCGGCCCCTCATACGGCTGCCTCAACGGCTTCTATATTTGACAACCTTTTCAACCCTTTTTTTCAGCTTTCTTTTTCTTTTATGGTAATCTTTACTCGTATGGGGTGGGCCCTGGTGCTCGGCTGGCTGCTGGCTTGGGCCGGTCCGGCCCAGGCGCAGCGCGTGGGGGCCGGGGGCAACCACTCGGCCAGCATCCACGCCGATGGCACCCTCTGGGCCTGGGGCCTCAATGCCCAGGGCCAGCTCGGCACCGGCAACCTCACCTACCAGGTAGTGCCCGTGCAGGTAGGCACCGCCACCACCTGGAAGAGCGTGGCCACGGGGCAGTTTCACACCGTGGCCATCCGGCAGGATGGCACCCTCTGGGCTTGGGGCAGCAATAGCAGCGGCCAGGTGGGCAACGGCACCACCCTCAACCAGCTCACGCCCTTGCAAATAGGCACGGCCACTACCTGGAAAAGCGTGAGCGCCGGCTACAGCCACACCGTGGCCGTGCAGGCCGATGGCACGCTCTGGGCCTGGGGCCGCAACGATTTTGGCCAGCTCGGCATCGGCAGCAATGCCAGCACGGCCACCACGCCCGTGCAGGTAGGCACCGCCACCTGGGCCAGCGCCAGCGCCGGCCAGAACCACACCGTGGCCGTGGGCAGCGACGGCACCCTCTGGACCTGGGGCGATAACACCTACGGCCAGCTCGGCACCGGGGCGGCGGGCAGCACCCGCCTGCTCAGTCCCGTGCAGGTGGGCACCGCTACCACCTGGGCCAGCGCCAGCGCCGGCTGGTACCACACCCTGGCCGTGCGCCAGGATGGCACCCTCTGGGCCTGGGGCCGCAACGATAGCGGCCAGCTCGGCCTGGGCACCGCTACCCAGCAAGCTGCTCCCACCCAGGTGGGCACCGCCACTACCTGGCTCAGCGTGGTGGCCGGGGGCTACCACTCGGCCGCGCTACGCCAGAACGGCACCCTCTGGACCTGGGGCAGCAACTTCTACGGCCAGCTGGGCCTGGGCACCACCACCGACCAGCCGCTGCCGACGCAGGTGGGCACGCTCGGCACTTGGCTCAGCGTGAGCGTGGGTGGCTACCACACGGCGGCCCTGCGCCAGGATGGCACCCTCTGGGCCTGGGGCGGCACCTACCTCGGGCAGGTGGGCAACGGCGCGGGCTTGCAGCTGACGCCGGCCCCCGTGGCGGCGCCCAGCACCTGGAAAAGCGTGGCCACGGGCCAGTACCACACCCTGGCCGTGCGCCAGGATGGCACCCTTTGGGCCTGGGGCCGCAACGATAGCGGCCAGCTCGGCCTGGGCACCACCATTCCCCAGGCCAGCCCCGTGCAGGTGGGCACCGCCACCAACTGGCTCAGCGTGGCCGCGGGCCAGAGCCACAGCCTGGCTACCCGCACCGATGGCACCCTCTGGGCCTGGGGCCTCAACAACTACGGCCAGCTCGGCCTGGGCACTACCACTACCCAGCTGAGCCCGGTGCAGGTGGGCACCGCCACCACCTGGGTTAGCATCGGCACGGGCTACACCCACACCATGGCCCTGCGGGCCGATGGCACCCTCTGGGGCTGGGGCTACAATGGCTACGGCCAGCTGGGCCTGGGCTACAACACCAACGTGAGCGCCCCCACTCAGGTGGGCACCGCCACCACCTGGGCCAGCGTGGCCACGGGCCAGAGCCACACCGTGGCCCGCCGTCAAGATGGCTCCCTCTGGGTGTGGGGGCAGGGCAGCAACGGCCAGCTCGGGCTGGGCCAGTCGGCCACGGCCACCCAGCTCGTGCCTGTGCAGGTGAACCCAGGCAGCACCTGGCGCAGCGCGGCGGCCGGCCAGTACCACACGCTGGCCGTGCGCCAGGACGGCACCCTCTGGGCCTGGGGCAACAACGGCTTTGGCGAATTGGGCCTGGGCAGCGTGGCCATCAACCAGCTGGCGCCCGCCCAGGTGGGCACCGCCACCACCTGGGCCAGCGTTAATGCGGGCAACTACTCCTCGGCCGCCCTGCGCCAGGATGGCACCCTCTGGACCTGGGGCGATAACTACTTCGGCCAGCTCGGCAGCGGCACCACCACCTCGCCCACCGGGCCGCAGCAGGTGGCCGCCGGCCCCCAGTGGCAAAGCATCGCCCTGAGCAGCTACGGCCATACCGCCGCCCTCAGCCCCGACGGCACCCTCTGGACCTGGGGCTTCAACAACTACGGCCAGCTCGGCCAGCCCTACGCCAACCCGCTGCCCCTGTTCATCAGCGGGGGCGGCGCGCCCCTGGCGGCCACGGCCGCCGGCGCCAGCGTCGCCTGGACGCTGGCCCCCAACCCCACCCACGGCCGGGTACAGCTCGTGGGCCTGCCCGCCGGGCCGGTCCTGGTGCAGCTCTTCGACACGCGGGGCCGCCTGGTGCGCACCGCCGCTTCGGCCGATATAGCCCTGCCCGACCTTGCTCCCGGCCTCTACCTGGTGCGTGCCACGGCGGGCGGCGCCACCCGCACCCTGCGCCTGGCCGTGGAGTAGCCCACTCGCCGGCTCTTGCTTTGCTCAAAGCCGCTTCTGGTTTCCAGGGGCGGCTTTTTGCTGCTTGTTGGTTAAGAGGCAAATTTTCAGTGGTAATTTTTTATTGTTTAGCAACAAATTTTTATTGATTATCGATAATTTACGTATCTTTGGCTAAACGCCCCTCGCCATGCCCACCAGCCTCGCCGCCCGCCTCGTGCCGCCCTTCCACCCCGAAACGGTGCGCCTGCGCCTGCGGGTTTTGCTGCTGCTCGGCATTAGCCAAGCGCTGGCTTTTGGGTGGCTGCCTTTGCGCAGCTACTACGGGGGCAGCCGGGCGCTGCTGCTCACGGTGCAGACAACCGGGGCCTTCGCCCGGCTGCACCCGCACCTGTATCAGCGGCTCGATTCGCCGGCCGGCTCGTTTGCCACGGGCGGCACGGGCGAGCTGTGGTACCACGCCACCTCCCTCGGCAACTACCTGCTGTTTTATTCCCTGGGCGGGTTCACCATCCTGGATGCGCTGTTCGTGCTGGCCAGCACGGCCTACCTCTACCTGGCCCTGCGCCGGCTGCCAGCGGGGCGCGAGCTCACCGGGCGGGTGAGCCAGGCGTTTGCCATGGTGGGGTCGGCGGCCATGCTGATGTACGTGGGGCACCTGCTGTGGAACAACTTGCTCTACGCAGCTTTTCAGCGCAGCACGCACGGCTTGTTCGGGCTGATACCCCCGGCCAGCCCCACGCTGTACATGGTTTTTGGCAGCCTGCTGGTGCTGGGGGCTTCCTTTCTGGAGCTGGGCCAGCGGGTGCAGCAGGAAAACGAGCTGACCATCTGATGCCCATTATCGTGCACCTCGACGTGCTGCTGGCCCAGCGCAAAATGACCCTCACCGACCTCAGCCAGCAAGTCGGCATCACGCTGGCCAACCTGAGCGTGCTCAAGAGCGGCAAGGCCAAGGCCATTCGCTTTTCCACGCTCGCCGCCCTGTGCCGCGTGCTGGCCTGCCAGCCCGGCGAGCTGCTGGCCTACACGCCGGGCGAGGAAGAGGAGCCCGCCTGACCCGGCCGGGCCGGCGCCGGCAAGCGGGGACCGTAGACCGGGCCACCCGTGGCCAAGGCCCCGGGCCGGCCGGCGCCGCTAGACAATCTCGCCATCGGCCGGTTGCTTAGCAGCAGGCTGGCCGAACGGCGCCACGGGCGGCGGCGGGTGGCACTGCCAAACCCCCACGCTTTTTGATAAATTCTTGCTTTCCTGTTCGTTACGCGTTTCTTCCGAGCGGGCGGGCGCGGCGGCCTGGCGCCGCCCGCTTGGGCGCGCGGGCGCGTAGCTTCGCTTATTCTCGTCGTTTTTTTCTTTCTATGACCCCTACTCCTACCCTTACTCCGCCGCCCTTTACCGAACGGCGCTACGTGGTTACGTTTATTTTTGTCGTGTCGCTGTTCATGCTCTGGGGCCTGGGCGTCACGATGGGCGACATTCTTAACAAGCATTTTCAGCAGGTGCTGCACGTGAGCAAGGCCGATTCGGCCTACGTGCAGGCCGCCACGTTTGGGGCCTACTTCGTGATGGGCCTGCCCGCCGGCTGGTTTATGCAGCGCTTCGGCTACCAAAAGGGCGTTATCCTGGGCCTGGGCCTGTACGCCGCCGGGGCCTTTTTGATGATACCGGCCGCCAACGCCGCCTCGTTTGGTTTTCTGCTGCTGGCGCTGTTTGTGCTGGCCTGCGGCCTGGGCACGCTGGAGGCCGTGGCGCACCCGTTTCTGGATGGCCTGGGCGACCCGGCCAGCTCCGACCGGCGCATCACGTTTTCGCACGCCATCAATGGCATCGGGGCGGTGTCGGGGCCGCTCATCGGGGGCTACTTTGTGCTGCGCGGCACCCACGCGGCCGGCGATTTGTCGTCGGTCAAGACGCTGTACGCCATCATCGGCGCGGTGGTGGGCAGCATTGCCCTCGCCTTTTCCTTCGTGAAGGTGCCCCCGCTCAATGCCGAGCACACGCCCGGCACGGCCACCTCCGAAACCGGCGCCGCGCCCACCAACCTGGCGGCCGACAAAAGCCTGTTTCAGCATACGCACTTCATCTGGGCCTGCGTGGCGCAGCTCTTCAACACGGCGGCGCAGGGCGGCACCTGGGCCTTTTTCATCAACTACGGCACCGAGTACATGGGCCTGAGCAATCACACGGCCGCTTATTTCTTCTCGCTGAGTTTGGTGGGCATGATGCTGGGGCGCTTCCTTGGCACCTACCTCATGCGGTTTATCGCGCCCAACAAGCTGCTGGCCACCGCCGCCCTGGCCAACATCGGCATGTGCCTGCTCGTGGCCCAGCACTGGGGCGTGGTGTCGTTCGGGGCGCTCATCGGGCTCAATTTCTTCTTCAGCATCATGTTTCCCACCATCTATAGCCTGGGGCTCAAGGACCTGGGCCGGCACAAGCAGCTGGCCTCGTCGTTTATCGTGATGGGCGTGGTGGGCGCGGCGCTGTTTCCGCGCTTCGTGATGGGTCCGGTAGCCAACGTCAGCGTGGCGCACGCCTACTACCTGCCCATTATCTGCTACGCGGTGGTGTTTTTGTACGGGGCTAAGCTTTATAAGGTGCAGCGCGACTAGCGTCCGGGGCCAGTAGTGCGGCGGGGCCCGGCGGGACTCATTCGGCCCCCGGCCGGGCGGGTCCTGCCGGGCCCCGTCGTTGCTGCGGGGCGGCGGACGCTCGGCCGCTTTACTTTGCCGGCATGAAGCATCTGCTGCTCGCGGCCACCGCCCTCGCGCTCGCCCTCCCCACGCTGGCCCAACGCCCGGCCCCCACCCCCGAAAACCTGGTGCAGTACGCCCACCCGCTGGTGGGCACCGCCAAGATGGGCCACACCTACCCCGGCGCCACAGTGCCCTTCGGCGCGGTGCAGCTCTCGCCCGATACCGATACGCTCAGCTACGAACAGGGCGGCAAATACAACCCCGAGATTTATAGCTACTGCGCGGGGTATCAGTACAAAGACCCCACCATCGTGGGCTTCAGCCACACCCATTTCAGCGGCACGGGGCATTCTGATTTGGGCGATTTTTTGGTGATGCCCACCACCGGGCCGCTCCAGCTCAACCCCGGCACGGCCGATAAGCCGCTCGGCGGCTACCGCTCGGCCTACTCGCACGCTACGGAGGTGGCCGAGCCGGCCTACTACAAGGTGCGGCTGGCCGACCACGATATTCTGGCCGAATTGACGGCCACCACGCGGGTCGGCGTGCACCAGTACACCTTTCCGCAGGCCAGCGAGTCGCACGTGATTCTCGATTTGATGGCCGGGATTTACAACTACCCTGGCAAGAACGTGTGGACCTTCGTGCGGGTCGAAAACGACTCGCTCGTGACCGGCTACCGCCAAACCAACGGCTGGGGCCGCACCCGCACGGTGTACTTCGCGCTGAGTTTTTCGCGGCCCTTCAAAACCTACGGCAGCAAGAACTACGACCCCAAGCAGGCCTACCGCGGCTTCTGGGGCCGCTTCGACCAGAACCACAACTGGCCCGATTTGGCTGGCCATCAGTTGCGGATGCACTTCGACTTTGGCCCTACCCTGGCCGGCGATAAAATCAAGCTGAAAATGGCCCTCTCGCCCGTGAGCACCGCCGGCGCGCTGGCCAACCTGCGCGCCGAGGCGCCCGGCTGGAACTTCGCCGACTACCGCCAAAAAGGCCAGGCCCAGTGGCAGCAGGAACTGAGCAAAATCACTATCAGCTCGCCGCGCCGGGTCGATAAGGAGAATTTCTACACGGCCATGTACCACGCCTTTACCGGCGTGACCACCTACCAGGACGTGGACGGCCAGTACCGCGGCCTCGACCAGAACAACCACCTGGCCGAAGGCTTCACCAACTACACCACCTTCTCGCTCTGGGATACCTACCGGGCCCTGCACCCGCTCTACAACCTCGTGCAGCCGAAGCGCAATGCCGACATGGTGCAGAGTATGCTGGCGCACTTCGACCAAAGCGCCGAGCACATGCTGCCCGTGTGGAGCCACTACGCCAACGAAAACTGGTGCATGATAGGCTACCACGCGGTGCCGGTGCTCTGCGATGCCATCGTGCTCGGCAACGCGCCCTTCGACCAAAACCACGCCCTCGATGCCTGCGTCACCACCGCCCGCCAGCGCTGGTACGACGGCTTGGGGCTGTACATGGATAAAGGCTACGTGCCCGAGGATAAGAGCGGCGCCTCGGTGTCGAAAACGCTGGAATACGCCTTCGACGACTACTGCATCGCGCAGGCCGCCCAGAAGCTGGGCCGCGCCGACATCGAAAAGGAGTTTCGCCAGCGCGCCACCAACTGGCAGAACGTGTACGATGCCCGCATCGGCTTCATGCGCCCGCGCCTGGCCGACGGCTCGTTCCGGGCCAAATTCGACGTGCTAACCACCTCCGACCCCGCCTACATCGAGGGCAACGCCTGGAACTACAGTCTCTACGTGCCCCACGACCCCGCCGGCCTCATCGCCAAAATGGGCGGCAACGCCCGCTTCGTGCCCCACCTCGACTCGCTCTTCACGATGAGCCTGCCCGACAAGTTCTTCGCCGAAACCGAGGACATCACCCGCGACGGCATCAT
>Ga0160428_1001743_pt1 | contig 15200 bp, 10 predicted proteins | sample SolpanmetagenomM_FD_108198 | JGI IMG/M metagenome (GOLD analysis project Ga0160428, IMG submission 108198) | Solar panel surface microbial communities from Lawrence Berkeley National Laboratory, California, USA - M | ecosystem: Engineered > Built environment > Solar panel > Unclassified ... | reverse complement strand
TTAGAGGGATAGGTCGAAGATTATAGCTGGTTTATCAACATACGTTATATATTTATATTATTATTACTACTTACTAGGAGTTGCAGATATAGATTATAGGCATAGATAATTATTATATATAAAGCCTAGGTCGACGTCGTTAATAGAAATTATTAAGTTATAAGCGGGAGTAGTATATCAGCCGCTAATAAAGTATAAGTATTTAGTCGACTAGGACAGTCAACTAGGAGGGGGAGGTATATAATAGGGCTTAACGTACACATTATATAATGTCACGTATTATGCGGGGGATTCGTATATTATAAGTCTCGATAAGCTAGAGAGTTCTCCCTTTATTATCCCCTTACCTAGTATTAAATTAAGAGTCTAGTTTTATACGATTATTAGTCTTTGCCGGCGTTTAAATAGCGATTTATAAGTAATATTTCGAGTAAGATATTATATGAGAAAGAGTTACGCGGTTCCCTAGCATACAAAATCTACTATTATACTAAACATCTAGCCCCTTTATACTACTTTAAAGAGACTAGTTTACGAGCCTACCGCCCTAATAGATAGACTCTATACCGGGCTTAAATATATCGTAATAGGCGTTAAAGTTACCTCTAACTAGGCACTTAGTCGTAGAATTTACCGAAAGACTAGTAATATAGTCTATAACTTCCGAAGTAGTAGGTTACCGGTAGATATTAAGAATAGAGAAGCCGTTAACCTTAATCTAGAGAAGATCCCGGCTATAAACTAGCCTTATCTACTAGGAGGAAAGCCTAGCGCCCTTACGGGTATAGATTAGTATACGAGGTCGGGTAGCCTTAAGTATATCGGGTTTAGTTCCCTAGCTATTAATAGGAGCGTACTAGTTAAAGCTAGGGTATATTTATATTCTAGTGTCGTGATAGACCTAGGGTTCCTATATATATACTACGTTAATTTACTCCTAAAAGTAAATAGTAAGTAGTAATATATAAGAAGACGTTCGTTTACTAATGTTTACCTAGTAGACTATAAGATCTCTAGGCTTTTATATACGGCGCATGCCGTAGCGCTATATTAGTATATTATTTATGGAATTCGGGTCCTTCAATATCCATATCGTCCTATAATTGGGATAATATACTAGTCGTATCCGTAGTACTTTCCTAAGATAATAAGGGGCTATAGAAGGATCCTAAAAGATCGTCGACGCCGTAGATAGTATTAGAAAGGGTTACTAAGTTAAGGTTTCGAATAGGCTTCTTACCCGCCTTAGCCCGGGTATTAGTAGTAGAGGTATCTAGAGTAGGATTTAAAAGTGCGTTTTCGTATACGGTAACTACGTCCCCGGCTCTCTTTTTATAAGGAGGGTCCGGCTTCTTAGCCTATAAGTTATCGATAACGATAATAGGGTTACGAGAACTAGCCTAAATTAGCTAAGTTACTAGAATCGGTATAGAACCGTTAATAAAGGTATCGTTAAGGGCCGTAGTATCGCGGTAAAACTAGTTACCGCTACGGCGGATAGTAGTAAGTTCCTTTTTTATAAGCCGAATAATAACGCTATTACGGCGAGTAGGGGCGGCTAGATAGTTAAGATAACCCGTAGGGAAAGGACTAAAATAGTTAGCGTATCTTAGTATAGCTAAATACTAAATTCTATACGGACCGTTATAATTCTTTAAAGTACTACTATAGTTATAATAGCGTTAGTATAGTAAGTATTTAATAGAGTTATAGAAGCCCTAGTAACCGGGGTCGTGCCTAGAGATCGGGGTCTTCTTAGTAATAAGCTTAGAAGACTCGCTCGCGTTAAAGAGCCGGAATTAGTATACCGGCTCGGTAAAGGAGATAATCTAGGTTACTTACCTATATTAGTATTAGTACTATAGTAAGAGACTCGGACGCTAGCCGGACGAGCTCCGGCTTAGGCCTTAGTCTCCTTCTAGATAAGAGCCTCGTCGATAAAAAAGGGGTCTCTAGTAATAGCGTAGATTATTACGGGGACCGCTAGAAGGGTATAGTTAAACTAGGTCTCCGGTTCCTTTATTTTAAGGCTAGATATAGTACGTAGTACTTCGAACTTATACTAGATAAGGAGAGCTTTCGTGGCTAGATCGGCTGGGGTAATTATCTAGCCTATCTTCGTCGCTATAACGAGTAGGATTTACCTAGTAGTTAAGGTCTTTCTAGAACCCTATAATTTCTTATAGATTTACTCGTGTACCGCGAACGGAGTATTACGGTTTACGAGCTTAGAAGATATAATAGTAACTAGTAGGCGGTTATCCTACGAGCTAGAACTACCGGTAGTATCTACTGAAGTAGACTTCCTCTTAGGAGGCTTACCGGTACCGGCCTTAGCTAAAGCGCTACTATAAGATTTATTAGGGCCTAAAGAGTTTTAAGTATCGGCCGATTTTATTAGAGTTAGAGAATTTCCTCTTCTAGCTTTTACTACTACCTCTACCTATAAGGAAGGCTAGAAGGAGAAGATATTAGTAAACTACCGCCCTAGTTATACCGCGAGTAGAACGTATTAGCTAGTATCTATATAGATAGTATTAGTAACGTACTAAGAAACTAGCGTATAGATATTATAAGCGAAGGCTCTACTTTCTTTATTAGGCTAGCGTATAATAAATTCGTTAATAAGGAGACCGAAGTTATTAAGGACTATTCGCTAAACCTAAATAGTATAGTCGATAGTAGCTAATCTATCTCTAATAGTAGTAGAGGCTATTATTAAGACGCGCGTAGTATTACCTAGCTTAAGTATAGTAGGGACTTCGATATTAAGATTCTTATATCTCTTACTACCGCGAGAATTAAGGTTTCTAAAAGAGAAGGGCTAGTATAGTCGAGTAAAATCGGCTATATTATTATCTATTAGGCGAGAAGATAGAGTTATAGATAGCGCTATTACGATAGTATAACTTTATAGATATACGTAGATAGCGATAAGCGTTACGAGTAACGTAGTATTATTTTTAAGCCTATATAGCTAGTATTGAGGAAGTTACGTCTAAAAATCGAGTTTGAATAAGTTGTTGTAGGTGGAGCAATATTGAGGTGTCTAAGAAATAGATTCACCCTCTGTGCGTCACGTGCTACACTAATAGCCCTGTATGACTTCATACTATCCCTCAACAATAATAAATGATTTACTTTATCGATCCTTCGTAGTCAGTCCGACTTTTCCGGCTTGTACAGCTCGGTATTCATATGTTTGCCATCGACTTCCATATCAACCCGATCACGTCCCAAAGCCCATTCAAATATACCATCGAAATTCCTGCAAATATGGTGAGTTCGATGCCGGGCAAGATAACTGCCTAACTCATCACTCCATTCAAAGGTGATTGGAGTTAAATCACCATGACACATTATCACCTGGCGCAAATAATCCAAGCAGTGATCTAGGTATGTTTAGACCTCCATTTTACCGATTGTCGAGAAAGAACATTACTTACCAAAATGCTGCTGCCTTTGTTCGGCTCCTTCGGAACTGACTAAGCCATCTTCAAATTCCCAAAGCTGCTTCCTGAGCGATTTCTGGTCATCCTTAGTATGAGTTCGATTGTTATCGTCGCTTTGAGCCAAGACATACCAGGCAATGTAACTGATGAAACACTTCTAGTTCCACAACATAGTCACGGTCATCTACCCGGCTTCTCGCACTTGATATCGGCAGACGAGCGTTCTCTTTTTCGGATACACTTATGATTCCAACTTTCACAATCAGTAAATGGCAAAAATTGGCAGGGCTTGTTACTTGCCACTTATCAGTTTCTCCCAGGCATCGTTATTCTGAGCATTTGGTCGTCCTTCGTAGATTGTGCGATTACTATGAGTTCGATCATGAAAACCGGCTCGAGCAAACACGACGTGATCGATAGCTCTAGGTGCGTCATCATAAATACCTGTTTCCTTCTTTAGTGGTTTGAAAGCACCTGTATAGCAGAGCAGATGTTTACCCTCTGGCCCGAGAAGACAAGAGAAGGAGTTTGGTGAGCGGAGAACGATTACAAGTAACCCTATCCATGACAGCACGAAAAGAAACTTGGCCGAAAGACATAACAACCATGAAAAACGCTCTTCCAGAGGTGAATTTGTCCTTGCTGACTGGACCTCCTCGAGTAATGTCGAATCTTCTTCCTTGGACATCATATCTGTATGCAATATTGAAGAATGCCTGCCTACTTAAAGAAGAGGAGGATCTAGTCTATATCATTGAACGCAAATAATAACCATTGTACACTTTAACGTACTCCTTAATACTCTACGATGTATCGTATCTCGATAAGGGGAAATGCGACGCGATCAGCGGTTATAAACGATTTACCGCCCGGCAACTTTTGGCGAGTTTCCTTAATATAGATGCATCCCATATATTTGTCCCGGTGGAATATTCATCTCCAAGCATTCGAATCATTGATAAGCATATTGCCTGAAATGTTCTTCACCTTCCCTTGGGTCAAACGAAGTTACCACTATTGTGAATTATCTGCATCCACCGACGATCGCAGGGCCATAGACGATCCTGATGTAGTGCAGTCTCCGAAGCATCGTCGAATTCTAGATAGCCAGGGGCTATTATCACTGTTGTTGCTGCTCAACATATTGTTGCTTTCGGCGTTTTTGAGATTGCAGTTCGTTTGGAAATCTGTCGAACCAGGTCAAGACAAAAGACTTTTTAAAAGTCCAATTCCAATTTGTCAGTATTTCAAAACATACTTGTAACGATTACTTATGTGTACAGTTCCACATGAAATCAAACGATTCGATACACACCCGACGTATATGGCTCGACCATCAAATGAGAGTAACGCTGCATGGCACCTTCTGGGCGGACGTGAGTTTTCAGGGATGAATCAAGACTTCAGAACTAAGCTTAGCGTAGCACTTGGAGTCCATCAAGGTTTCATCGCTGTAGAGAATTCGAAAGAGTATGGACTTGGTTCGGCGCCTTCTGATAATGGCAAGGAGATGTATGGAGTTAGCATGTTGCATCAGCTTCACTGCCTTGTAAGTCTCGTCCAGAGTTTAACGTTAGTGAACTGATAATACTATTGTAACCAGGGTGCCATTCGTAAAATGTTCTGGGGCGTTTTAGAGGGAGCTTTAGACCCCCAAGCCCTCCTCGAGGGATATCCGAACGATACTGCGGATCCCACATTCGATGCCTTAACAAGCGGTTTATGGCACGTCAATCACTGTTTTGATTACATCAGGCAGGCGATACAGTGTGCTGGTGCGTCTGTACAAATCTTGCTATTGAAGTGGGTCACTGATTTTTTATCACAGGAGATATGTCGCTGGAATGGCCAGTCGAAATTCATGGGGAGAATTTAGTCGTGGGTTGGAACAACCCTCATGAGTGTGTCAGCTGGGCTAGTGCGTGGGATTACATAGAGACACATTCCGATTGAAGATGGCGGACTCGCATTTCAGTAGTTCAAGCGTTCTTCCCAAGCTCAACACAATATCTTGTGAAGATGACTCAACAAAATAACATACCGGATCGATCCGTGTAACTATCGTAGAACGTGATATCTTGCCACAGCGTTACAGGACGAATAGAGTAATACTGCCCGAGAGCGTTACGGTATCGCGACGCCCTTCCTCGCGCGGTGTACCCAAGCTGTTAATTGCTCAAGCCTGCCCTTTCGGTTAAATTGATGTCCCATAGACTCCAGCCTCCAACTCATTTTTCTGGTTACCTTCTACCTACTGAGTTGCTTTGATATTGTTATCAGACGAATTTGATTGTGCTTTGGTTACTTATCGGGACTGAGAATAAGTATGCAAACAAATCCATGTGGCATAGCAAATATGGAGAAAGACCACAGCTTCACATCACTATCCTTGTCGAGCGATCAATATCAAGAAAACGACAGCTCCTCAGCTGATGAGGGATATTTGAAACCCAGCCTGATTCCTTCTGCATTCTTAGGCAGTGCACAATCCTGGGGAACACGCTTCAGCATCAATGCTATTCTCATATGGACCGTTTACGCCATATTGTTCACAACACTCATTTCAGTGGGCTCTTGGATTACGTTTCATATTCGCCAACCAGAAGATAAAATGGTTTCGATCTCACCATGTGGAAGCACAGCGCAAGAGGCTCGCGAGCGAGGTTGCCACTTTGACGTGATCTCGTTCTGCTGGCTCCCGGATCAATGCTATGACCCCCATCTTTCCAGCGCTTTTGACAATTTGAAGAGCTGGGAGTGGTATCTCGACCCAAACAAAACACAACCTCTGACGCACGAGCAAGTCATGACGGGCGAGTTTACAGGCCTATACGTGAACTGGGAATACCATCTTCGCCACTGCACTGCTATGTGGAAAAAGTTGCACCGCGCGATCCTAGGCGACGGTAAAAAAGCAATCGACAGTTACATCGGACCCTACGACCACACCAAACATTGTGAACATATGCTTCTCAATGATCGCGAAGTTGGTTTTGAGGAGATCAACACAATCATTCTTGTGAAATTTCCGGATTGTGGCATCGCATAGAACTCGAAATATACGCATTTGATAAGTCCTGATTATTATTTGTCCTATCGTCAAAGGATTATGAGCACTTTGTTTTGTTAGAAACTCGATAGCTGGCATGGTTGTTGTTATGGCGGTTACGTATCGTAAGCGCGCACCTCGTGCCGCCTTGCCGAAACCGTCCAATAAGATAAACCTTCGCTTTCGTGGTTGATAAGAGAGACTATGAAGCTGCCTACACTGCTTCTGCTTCATTGAATATAGGACATTTTTACTTGTATCATTGTTTCGACAAGCCATAATGAAAAATCACCACTCAGAATTTTTACTCGCAGATTCCAGCGACGGAGAAGTCATCGTTAGGTCAACATCAAACTCCACAAAAATGACGAACCTTGAGATTTTGTCTATTATATTAAATTGTGTCCTCTTTGTGCTACTGTTTTCCTTCGCTGCGAACTCTTATCTAACTTCACATCAATACAAATCCTGTGTTACGTCTTATTGTACATTCAATTTCCCTATCACGGTTGGTAAACGATTGCTAATGTGTTTGTATTAGCGCCCGTTTTACCAGCCGTCGAGTACTACCAATATGAGTTTCCCAATGGATTTTATCAACTTGATGCATACCGTGGTCCGCCAACAAGAGAAAGAGATGCAGCATGGCTAGCACTCTGGTCAAGTATATCCATGTTTTCGTTGTCATTTTCGTTCAGCAGATTTATTGATGCATTTTACAGTGGGAGATATTGTCGTGCCGACAGTTAAGCTCGATCTACTTAATAAGACGGATGCGCACACGCAAACCCTTATTCGTCCTGAGCTTGGGGGAGTAGCGGCCAACATCGAAGTCTTTCATCAATTACATTGCCTGGTAAGCTTTTAAAAAAACTTTCCACTACTACCTATATCTGATGCTTCACAGGACTTAATACGGCGTTATACGTACATGGATACCTATACAGAATTCGAGTTGCCTGAAGACTTCCAAGGCGTTACATCTCAAAATATCCGGGAACATATCGATCATTGCCTCTCCACACTGCGTATTGCTATTACGTGTTCAAGCGACGTAACACCGATTCTTCTAGAGCGAGACGAAGAAAATCCACGATCAGTCGAAGGAGATTTTCACACTATGCATATGTGCCGCAATTTTAGCAAGATTCAAGAATGGTTCAAGCAAAATTCATACACTGACTGGGACTGTATTCAAAAAGGCGGCATTGATTGCGATATTGTTCCCGATCGATACAAAAGACATGGAAAGTGAGAAGGAGTTGCACCCCAATCGTGACTAGCAGAAGGCAGCACAAGTTGTGTGGTAAAAAGACATTATCTTGTGTCTTATGTAGTGTCAAGTTTTGTGCAGTCACAGTTGCTGTTCGTTAGGTTCCGTGTACATCCGACATCCAGCAATATTGGCAATATACCTGAATGCTGCGTAAAACACTCCAACTATGTCAGGGTAGGGCTCCGTTCCTGGAGCATTTGCAGAACAAGCGTGGTACTTGGTTATCACTACTATCGAGTGCTTATTGAGCACGGTGCAGCGTGGGACCAGAACCAACGGCGGTCCAGCGATGGCCGCATAGCACTATTAAAAAGCAGCGTCTACTACTTAAAGTACTTACAAGTATACATATTCTCATCGAGTACAACACTTCGAATCCTCGTTTTACATGCCTCTCCTAAACGCGCTACTTCTAGCCCTGGGTACAATTGTGATACCAGCCGACTGCAACTGTATTCGAAGTTCTAAAAATGATGCCATTGTGAGCAATCACATCTACGCCTACTAGCAGATACTCTTCGTGGAGCGTGATGATAGAGTTATACGCGCCCTGTCCGACTACAGCGCAAATCAATGTTCTAATATATAACCGCGATAATAGATCTATGTAAACTTACGAGAGACGACCATATCTAGTACTTCGGCAAGAATGGTAATATTCTAGATACTAATACAATACAAATACCTTAGGTGCTATTCGGTAACGGACTTTCGGTAGGTCTAATTTTTCTTTAGGTCTAATCCCCTCCTAAATTTAGACCTGAACTAGTGATCTAGGTATTTACCGAACAGGCCAGGTGTAAAATCGTTTAGATCTACTATTCTTAGCTATTTAAACCTCTAGTTCGTAATTTAACCCTTTAGTTTATGTAGGCTTAACTTTAGAAGTAAATTAATCTAATAGTAGCGTCGAATTTAGACCTATCGACCCACTTAATCCTATTACTTTAAAAAACTACTCTAGAGGTGTTTTTCGAGCCTTTAGGTGTAAAAAGTCGGTTAAAAATCGATAAAATCCATTCATTCTCAAGCACGTGATGTTATAAATAACCTTTTTAAAACTTTGGCTCTCTCTACCACACAACCACGAAATTAAGACCTAAATCTATAGGTTAGTTTAGACCTAAAGAAAAATTTAGACCTATAATATGTGATTATAGTAGACTAATTCATTCCACTATCTAGGGTATATAGGTATATATATATAGGAGGTTAGATAAAGGACACGTAATACTATCGACTTATAGTTTATGTTCTATTTCGGTATATGTCATCGTTACTAACTTTAATACTCCCCCTCGATAATAGCCTATACTTTTTCTTATAAGTTAATCCTTCGTAATCCTAAGCCCTCCCAAAATTTTATAAAAGTATTTCTAGATAGTAGCTTAGTTAAGCCGTCCGTAATATTGCTTTTCGTACTAATATATTTTATATCGATATAACCGGCTAGTTATTATTCTCGTATAAAGTAGTACCGTATATTAATATATTTAGTACGTAAGTAGAATTCGGGGTTCTTAGCTAAAGTAAGAGCTCCGACGTTATTACCGAAGATAGTAATCTTTTAAGCTCTAGAGAAGTTAAAGTTCGAGAGAAGTTGTCGAAGCTAGATGGCCTCCTTTACGGCCTCGGTTTTGGTTATATATTTAGCTTTATAGCTCGAAAGTACTACGGTGGCTTATCGTTTAGATTACTAACTAATTACTATTCTATATAGTAGAAAAACGAAACCTCTAGTAGATCGTCTATCTTCGTCTTAGGCCTAGTTTACGTCCGTAAATCTAGTAAGTACGTTCTTTCCTTCGTGTTCGATACTATAATATAATATAAATACTAACCCTAGGTCTATTATACTTTTTAGGTATTGGAAGACGTACTTAATAGCGTCTTTATATATTTCGGTAGAGTTAGAGGAGTATCTACTTAACCTAGCGATTAAATATACGAGGTCTAGCCTAGTATAGAGTATAAGATATATTAATAAACCGACTACTAACTAGTACTATTATCGTAACTTAGCGCTTACTTAATACCCCTCCGGCGGTTTCTTTAGTATAAGTTTATCGTCTATTAGTATTACTCTAGGAGTATATTTATCTATCTTAAAGTCCCGTAGGATCTTTTTAATATACCCCTTTTACGATAGTTCTAAAGTATACCCGTAGTAGTTCGAGTATTAGTAAAGTTTAATTCCTAAGTAGTATCTAGCTAGCCCGAGGTCCGTTATTTAGAAGTACTTTTATAGTTCTAGCTTTATATCGTTGACTTATATTTAATTAGGTCTAATAATAAGAAGGTCGTCGACATAGACTGTAATAAAGAGCTTTCGTATTTTCAATAAGAAAATACTAGTATCCTCCGCAATTGGCTCGAAACCCTACCTTTTAAGTACTACTAATAGTATTTCGTACCAAATCCTAGGGGCCTATTTAAGACTATATAGGGCTTTTCTAAGCTTATAAACCTTACTAGGAACGTAGAGATTGGGTGGTAGCTTAACGTAGATATCCTCTTTAATAAGACTATAAAGAAAAGCTATCTTTATATCCATTTATTTGATATACTAGTTTTCCTTATAAGCTAGAGCGAATAAGACCTTATAGCTTATAGGCTTAACGACTAATGCGTATGTCTCGTTAAAGTCTATACCGAATTATTGTTTAAATCCTTATATAATCTAGCGAGCTTTCTATTTAGCGATCTTACCTTTCGCGTCTCTCTTTACCTTAAAGACGAAGCGTCCTCCGAGTACACGTTATTCTCTAGTAGAAGTATCTACGATATCCTAAGTATAGTTTTCTAGTAATAAGTCCGTTTTACTAGTAATTCCCTTAAGCTATTCTTCTTTATACTAGTAGCGTAAAGCTACGTCGTATAACTTTAGCTCTAGGATTTTAAGGTCTTCCGTATTAGCGGCTATTACTAGAAAAGACTAGTCCTAGTATTTCTCTATAGAATAGAGTAGTACTACTATCGATCGAGTAGTATTTGTCTAGTCGGTGACATTACCGAGATTTATTCTTTCGACTTATTATTATACTTATTCTACGGATAGTATAATAGAGTCGATTATACGGAGAGCTTCGTTTACTTCCCCTAGTTTCGTAACTAATACTAGAGTACTTATACTCTTTATCCTTATACCGAGAGAGTTTATCGTTGAATTCTCCCCCTTAAACTTACGTTAGGTAATAAGGACTTTTTTATAAGCTATTCGGCGTTTAAGCTCTAATAGCCTTTAGCGTTTCTTATCTAGGACTCTAGGATCGTTTTCTATAGGTCTTTTTCTAATATTTTTCTATATAATATCGTCCGTAAGTACTCCGGGTTCGTATATTATTTCGGGAATAGACTCTCTAGGAGATATAAACTTATTTTTAAAGAACCTAGCGTAGCGGATAGTTTCTATTCGTTTTATTACCGTATTCTAGACTCTATATTAATGGCTACCGTTCCTATAGCTAAGAAGGTAGTATAATTTACCTCGGTCGTCGGTCTTTATTAATATTCTATTAGTAGCTTTCTAGGCTTTATAGCCTATAGTACGAAGATCGGATAGGTCGGGTTTAGTATCCTAAAACTTCTCGAAAGGAGTTATATCATTATTCGCTAAGATAGGAGAACTATTATTAAGACGGTTAATAGTATTAAGTACTTCGGCGAAGTAGAAGTCTAATAAGTTAGCCCCGAATAGAGTAGCCCGAGTTCTATCCTAGAGCGTAAGAAAGGATCGTTCGGCGACGGCGTTTTATTAAGAATTATATACGGCTGTATATTTAGGCTATATTCTATAGGATTCGTAGATTTCTTTAAGTTATTTACTCGTAAACTCCCCACTATTATCGGAACGAATCTTTTTTGGGATAGTATCGAATTACGTTTTAACCTAGGCTTAAAAGTACTTAACTATCGAGGTAACCTCGCTCTTCGCTTTTATAAAGAATAACTAATAATATCTTATAAAATTATCCGTAATTTATAATATAAAACGAGTAACTATAGACTTATTGTGGCCCGAGACTAGTCTACTAACGTCTATAAATAATCTTTTAAAGCGTATAGTAGACCGACTTATAGCTTCTTTAAAGTTTATTCGTCGAAGAGAGACTTATAGATAAGATTAATACCTATCAAGAGTTGCTTTCGGAGAGAAATCTATACTAGTAGAATATTTAAGAAGCGTACGAAGGCCACCTTGTTTAAGATATTCTAAGCGCTAGTACTAGATCCTAATAGTTAACGTGCCTTTAATATACGTAGTATATATCGAAGCCGTAGATATTAGCGTAAGACGAGTATCGAGATCTAACCTAAATAGGCTTTAACTAGTAGATATTACTTGCGTAATAACGCTACTAGTACTTTTCCTAAGAAATAGGTATTTAGCTCTAGAGAAGGTTACTATTAGGTCTAGGTTCCGGCAGAGGTCTTTTATCGAGATAATATTAAAGCTAAGTCCTTTAATATATAGAACGTTATCTAGCGTAAAGTTCTTAAAAACCCCGTTAACTTTAATCGGTAGTTGAATAGTACTAATACTAGTAACTAATATTAAACCCCCGACTCTAGTAATCGTTATAATCTTATTAGGCTTTCGTATTCCCTAAGTAAAGAATTCCTTTCGGCCGGAGATATGTCTTTATACGCCAGAATCTACTATCTAGTTATAAGTCCCTACTACTACTTTAATAATAGGTAGCGCTATACTCGTATTAGCGGGTAATATTATTTTAGTAATACCGATCTAGGGATTAGCGTTAATAAATACGAAGAAACTAGACGTAGTTCTATTATTCTATAATAGGTAGTCGGTATCTTTAGTCCGCTTTCTTTTCTTACCGGCTAAGATAGAATACCTATTCTATAGAGTACCCCGTAGACTATTTCCCTTATCGTTAATATTATATTTTCCTATTATAGTAGTTAAGAGAGACTAGTTAGCGGAGTTTTTAAAGCATCGTTGGGTCGAGTATATATTTACCCTATACTTCGAGTAATAATTATTATCTAAGCGTAGTTTAGTAGTAGCGGCTAGCGTTTAAGTACTTCCTATATAATCGTCCTTATTCTTAAGACGCTATTCTTCTTCCTAAAATCTCCGTAAAATAACGTTATAGTCTAAAGGAATACGAGGATCTTCTAGTAGAGGATTACTCCTAAAGGTTCCGACTAGGCTTTCGTATATACTATTAAGGCTAGAAAGAAATAGAATATTAATAAGCTACTAGGGTAGGGCTTAGCCGTCGTTGATATCGCGAAGCTCCTAGTTAATTCGAATTATTTTCCCGGAGTATTCGCTAATGTCCTTCGACGTATATAGATTATACGCTAGTAATTGCCTATATAAGGAGATAATTAGAGAGGCTCCTCCTCTACTAAATATCTTTAGGGCGTTTTAAAATAGCGCTGCTATTATACGCTAATTACTAGTAGGAATTAGTTATATTCTAACCCCTTTATCTATCGATATCTTTAGTAGTACCGTACTTCTTTATCTTTTATTATCTAAAGAGGAGATATTAGTACGGTCCCGAGTAGATGTCTATTAAGGCCGGCGTATTCGAAAGCCATAATAACGTTATCTCTCTAGGCTCTTATATTAAGACTTCCGTTAGTAGTACCTTAAGTACTATTGATATCGTAGTATTCGTTAAGTTAGATCTTTTCGGGTATCCCTAGTTATTTTTGCGGTTTAGGTCGTAAACTATTATATTATTAGGTATTTCGGAAGGTTTTAGTATAGTATCTAGGTGTAGAGCACCAGACATAAGGTTTTGGCTTAAAAAGCTAGAGGTTTCGTTATTTTAAGGGTTTACACCCCCGTGGTTTAGTATACTATTAATATCTATCTTTAGAGATTAGAGAATATTATCTCTAAGGTCTAGTTCGCTTAGCTCTCTACTATAAATAAAGAGCGGTTCGTCGAGTCTTAATACTAGACTTAAATAGGTAGTAGTAGTTAGTTTATTGGCTATGGAAGTAGTTAATAAATCAATTATACCCCTAACGCTAGGCGCTATAGTAGTTCTTTAAACGCGCCTTGCTTTAGTAGTTCTTCGAACGCGCCTTGCTTTAGTAGCTTCTCTTTCTTCTATTATATTTCTAGCGAATCCGTTTAGTATAGAGACCTTAAAATCTAGTATAGGTAGTATTCTCGTCTTATACGTAGGCCTTTTATAACGTCTATTTCTATTATTTCTTTTCGAATAGGTACGTTTAGAGACAATATCTAATATTTGGAAAAACTTTTACGTGTATAGGTAAGGAATAGAATAGAGTAATATTTTATTAAGGTAAAAAAAAAAAAAATCGTTATAGGAGAATACGTATTATTATTGCCTATATACTAATAGGGTCGGGTTATAAGGAACGCTTATTTCATTAGTTTATTATTACTAGTTCGTAATTTATGCATTATAGTAAGGTAGGATTAAGTTATAATATCCCTAAGTAGAGTCTACTTATATATAATATATAGGGAGCTTCCGTATTATATAGCTTTAGAAGTATATAGTCCGGGCTTATAACCTATTATTATAGTAGACTAATTTATTCCACTATCTAGAGTATATAGGTATATATATATATAGGAGGTTAGATAAAGGACACGTAATACTATCGACTTATAGTTTATATTCTATTTCGGTATATATTATCGTTACTAACTTTAATATAATAGCCCGTTACCGAATAGCACCTTAATAATAAGGGGTCTATATTACTATACAATGCGTTCTTATAATTTAATTGCCTAGGGCCCTTAGCCTCTAACAACTCAGGCGATCGGAGGACTAATTAATAATCATCATCGAAAGGTTAACTTTCTATATATAAAACATCGGATTTCCCCCGAATAGTTAACGCCGACTTAAAACCTCTGCCCACGACACTTCACTGTCACTTTTCTCGTGTGGACCATGCAGTAGTCTGTAATAATCGCTTCTACAATCCCAACCTACTAGTAGTCTTTTGTCCACTCATCCACTCGTTCGACACCTCCTACAGTAGTTCAATCATGCTGGGCATCTCTCGACACAGGACTGTGGCCAATTGCCAGGCTACTTCCGCCGAAGGAGGTGTTTGTACGGTGAGTTAGATGCCAAGCAGCCGGATTCAAACAGAGTTCAAAGTTGATATTTTTACGACTCTACTTAAGCTTTCCTTCACCTCCTTCCCCACGTCAACTCAACTTCAAACTCCGCAGAATAATGCTGTACCCGTACACCGTACTCTACCCGTATAGTATTCCGAAACATGATGCCATATTCATGGCACAAGAAAGAAATGAACTACTCGCAGTCAAACTAAAAAACGAACTCTAACACAATATCGTCGGTGAACCGGCCGGCCGGCCCCAAGAAAAAAAGAAGTCCGACATGTAAACGATTCTCTATATCTTGCGGCCACCGGTCGTGGCTAC
>Ga0160428_1001742_pt1 | contig 15201 bp, 11 predicted proteins | sample SolpanmetagenomM_FD_108198 | JGI IMG/M metagenome (GOLD analysis project Ga0160428, IMG submission 108198) | Solar panel surface microbial communities from Lawrence Berkeley National Laboratory, California, USA - M | ecosystem: Engineered > Built environment > Solar panel > Unclassified ... | reverse complement strand
GTCGCTTCAGAGGGGTGTGATGGACCAAATTGATTTTTTACAGGCTGACCGAAAGCGAATTCGATGTTTCTTCCGCAAGAAAGAAGTTGCCTTCTTCACGGACTAATTCACGGAACTATAAGCACATTAGTAAACGTTTCTAAAATTGAACTCCTCATGTCCAGTTTATCAATCACTATGGCTATACGCCACTACATTATGGACAACTGATAATACAGCAAGGCCAATTTTCTGCATTATTACCTTAACGAATTCTTCTGAAACGGAGCTTCCAGTTAAACCAAAAATTACAATAGCTTTCTCGTCCTCAGTTCGAATACGAGGTTTGACTAACAGATTATTGCCAAATTGAGATTCAAGTAAACTATTTATTTGATACATGAGTGAATTTGCCGTGTTATCACTATTATCAGTATAAACTAGGTATCGGTTTACCATCGTTGTTTTATTCTGGCTTGATGCAGAAGAATTTTTACGTTCAACTGTACCGCTTTGTAATAGTCTAACGGCTCCGTTTATATCTTCTAATTGTTTCAGAATATATGATTGTACTGGATCATTTTCTTTGATTGACTCTTGCTGAATGAGTAGCGATTCAAGGCCAGAATAAATTGGATTGTCAGGATTAGTTAAATTCATAGCCTGAGGAATGAACTGCTCAAGCTCATTAGTCAGCTCAATCACCCCATTCATGTCGTTCGTATAGAACAGCGTTCTCTCAGCGGCAATATCGAAAGGTAAATCTGTTCCTTTTTGAGCTATCGTTATTACCGGTAGCCGTTTTGCATGACGTACAGCCAGTTCATACATCACATTGGCATTGAGACCAGTTAAGTTTGCAATTACCAAGTCAGCTCGAAGTATATCTCGAATCACCTGTTTAGTAATTGAGCCAGGTACGCTGACCCTATGTGGGGCGATTAGCTCAAATCCGTGTCTTTCCAACACAGGCTTTAAGACAGCGTCGATGACTCCATCTGTTGCCCGTCGTATATCCGAATTGGGCTGAGCGACGGGGGTTATGAAGAAAGCTATTTTGGGATTATCTGATCCTGCTTCTTCCATTGATTCACTAGCTTCTTCCTTGTCGGCTTGTTGTTTCTTGCTCATTCGTGAGAAGTCATTTGAAGGATCAGTACATTGTTCTTATCACTCTCTATTTAATGCCGACCTCGGCTACCTCCACCGCTACTACGGTAGCTCGAACCCGAACTACGGTAGCTGGAGCCACTACTACGGTAACTCCGGCTAGATGACGAGGAACTGCGGGTGCCAGGCAGGCTACGGGTGTGCGCTCGTACCTGAACGGTTTTCCCTGACTTGGTACGCCGGCTATAAGAGCGGACGTGTACCGGCCGGCTCATATCCAGATCGGTCGAGGAACTGTATGAACTACCGGTATAAAGGGGGGCCATGTACCCACCGCTGACCGTAGCGTACCGGGGCTGCGTTGAGAAGGGAGGATAAGAAACGGTGTACAGAAAGGTTTGCCCCGTATTCCGAATGTATCCTCGTCCGCCCCGTGGGTGCCTGGCCAGTACAAAACTGTTGCGTGGTCTTATGTGCAGTCGTTTACGGCTGTATATCGTATCACCCGGTACCACGTAAGCCAGCACAGTGCTCTGATCTGATGCTTTCTGATAAAGCTGGTCGCTTTCGCTGGTCAGATAGTAGTAGTCGACTTGGGTACAGCTGCTAAGTATGAACACTAGATAGATAATGCGTAAACGATTAATCATATGCGTGTTTTAGAGGTGAGCCGCATAGATACGGATGTATTATACCAGCAACTGAACCGATTTATTGAGCGGTTAAATGAACAAGATATTTTTTTACAGTCGTAGTCCTTACAATATCACCGGCTTACAACTTTCTGCCAGTAAAAGTTGAGCTTATTTTATGTTATCCTATTTGACTCATAGAATTTTATAGAATATGTTTGTCTTGAGGTTTATCGGACCGGGTAGGATTCGGTCTAAAACGGCATAGGACAAATGGCGAGACGCAACCACGGATCGACAGGTGTAGTGACGGGTTAGAAGAAGACTAAACTGGAAGATATAACTGAATCATCTCGTAGACGAATAGTACCCCTGGCCTTTTACTACAATTCAGCCCACGTACTGAATCTGGATCTAAGGCGCCACTACTATCGCGGATATAGAGTGTACAACTGCCGTCGTGGGGGGCTTCACTGTACACCCTGTAGCCATGTCTACTCTATCCGTGTCGGCCGATACGCCGATTTCCCAATTGACGGTCGGTGAACTCATCGACGTTCTTACTTCCCACGGTATTGCGAGTTCTACACAGAAGCCAAAAGCTACGGCTAAGCGCTACGTGTATGGTATCGCCGGTTTAGCGGGTTTGCTGAACTGTTCTCACCCTACTGCCCATCGGCTCAAAGCATCGGGCAAAATTCCTTTCACGCAAGCTGGTCGAAAACTCGTATTTGACGAACAGGCCGTTCTATCAGCACTCAGTAAATCAAAAAAATAGGGGTACGCTATGGACCAACACAGCCGTACCCCGTCACCGAATGAGCGGGGTAAAAATACGCATAATTCTGAGCAATCAACTGATTATCCGACTGGTACCTCAACAAGTAACTTCAACGTCGAACACCTGCGAAGTGAACTGACTGATGTTGCTCAGCAGATGGAAGGCGAGGGCGGAACAATCACAAAGCCCGTCGGTCCTGACTACCGGGCAATGGGTGAAGCGTTGCGCGTTCGGATCGATGAGGACATACCAGCTCCGCCGGTCTGTCTGGCCGTTGTTCAGGGCGATCAACGGAGCACGTTCGGCACCCTGGGTAATTTCTCCGTGCTGATCGGAAAGGCCAAAAGCCGCAAAACCTTCACTATCAGCATTGCCGTTGCTGCTGCCATGCGCTCTGATGTGGTGCTCGACTGCTTTGCCGGTTCCTTTCCCCCCGATAAGCGAACGGTGCTGTATTTCGACACTGAACAGGGCCGCTACCACGTGCAGAAGGTAGTCAAACGAATCTGTCGGCTGGCTGGTGAGGATGCGCCCGTAAACCTGCTGGTGTATCACCTACGACCCCTCTCAGCGGTCGAGGTGCTAGGCTTTATTCAATGGCATATCTACAACACGCCTGGAGTAGGGCTAGTCATCATCGATGGTATCCGGGATACGGTCAATGACATCAACGATAACACCGAAGCAACCCAGCGATCACGCGATCTTCTGCGGTGGTCGGAAGAGCTGCAGATTCACATTCTCACGGTGCTGCACATGAACAAGGGCAACGATCACGCCCGCGGAACGCTGGGGACCGAGTTGCAGAATAAGGCTGAAACCGTCGTATCGATTGCCCTTGATCCGCACAACAAAGAGGTGTCCGTCGTAACAGCTGAGATGTGCAGGGACCGGGCCTTCGAGTCATTCGCCTTCACTGTCGATATGTCCGGTACGCCCTGCCTAGTGGGTGGGTACGTACCACCGATGGAACCGGCTACCCGGGCCAAAGCCAGAACGCAGGAGCGGGGACGTGAGACATACGACCGGATTCAGGCACTACGGGAAAAGGGCTACAAAGGGGCGGAACTGGCTACGCTGGCAGGTATCAGCAAAGGGCAGATTTCCAAGATAGAAAATGCATATGCACCCGCAAGTGATGAACAGACCGATATCGGCTTCTAATCCCTCAACCTGCCATGACCGCTACCGCTACAAAATACCGCTACCAGCTTCCCACTAAGTCGATCAAAGCCGATTGTCCTGACTGCGGCCCTAAACACAGCCGGACGCTGAGCCGCTACATCGATGCTCAGACCGGTGAACCCGTACCCCTGCCGTACGGTCGGTGCGACCGGGAAAGTAATTGCGGCTATCACCTGAGCCCCTACGACAAAGGCCGGTCGGATATGAGTTATGCCGACTCGATTTATCAATCTAGTAAATCGCTGATGCAGACCGTACCAGCATACTATCCAGCCCCTCTCTCACGCCCCGTGTCATCGCTACCAGTCGAACCGGCAAAAGTCTATACCATTCCTGATGAGGTGTTTAAGCCTACCGTTGGGCATTACGCCAGTAATCAGTTTGCGATCCTTCTACAGCAGGAATTTGGTATTGACAAAGCGGCTGAGTTGCTCCAGCGGTTTCAGATTGGTACATCAGCCCACTGGGAGGGTGCTACCGTGTTCTGGCTGATCGATGAACTACAGCGCGTTCGGGCGGGTCAGGTGGTGCTGTTCGGGGATGACTGGCACCGGGCTAAGTATACCGACCGCGAAGGGCGTACACGGCCCTGTATTTCGTCGGTCAGTCACGGCCTGCTGAAACGATACCGGAACCATGAGCAAACACCCCCTACCTGGCTGACTGACTACCACAATGATGCCCCCCGCTGGCCATCACTGTTTGGTGTTCACCAGCTGGCTACGACGAATGCTAATCAACCCGTGGCCATCGTAGAAGCGCCCAAAACAGCGGTGCTGTGTGCGGCCTATTTTCCGCAATTTATCTGGCTGGCAGTTGGTGCACTCTCATACCTGACGCTGAATACCGATGACGGCCGGCAGCGGCTTGCTCCCCTGAAGACTCGGCCGGTGATGCTACTGCCTGATTTATCGAAAGATGGTAAGACGTATCAGAAGTGGAATAGCCGGGCCGATGAACTACGGGCTGAGGGCTACCGGGTCACGGTGGTCGATTATCTGGAACGAACGGCCAATCAGACCGACAAGGAACAGGGGCTTGACCTGGCTGATTTCCTGCTACGACAGCCGGATTTTGCTGAGCAGCCGTTCCTGCCCAAATCGGTTGCGAAACCTGCTAGTCAGTTGCCGTTCAACGAATTCCCAGCGGCCCCGCTAAGCTGGGATGCAGCCTACGCGCTGGAACGTGTCAGATGGTGCGTATTGCCCATTGATGCTGTCGAATAGAATCTTTGTATCAGTAACCATAACCCCATTTTACCTAATGGCACAGCCACAATTAACCCCTAAGGAACAGCAGATGATTGATGATGTTGTCGGCCAACTTCACGGTACCAACTTTCAGCCAAAAACGGCTGAGGAAAAGCCGAAAGAGAAAACAGCTGATGAAAATATTATCGATGAGATTATGAACTCTATCATGATCTAACTGCCGCTGATCCCAACAACCATTCAGCCATTACACGGCAACGATTGACTAATCAACCAACCCAAAATTTACATTCCGATGGAAAAGATTCTTATCCGTTTTGACAAAAGAGAGCACGATATCCAGATGGCTAAGTTAAACGGTGCCGTTCGTAGAGCGAACCAGATGGTCAGTGAGATAAACGATGTCAATGGCTATGTGATGACCCCTGCTGATATTCAAGATGCATTACGAAGTCAGGGTGAACGTGCATCAACCGGCGTTCTAAAAGCTAGTGAAGCCGACCTAAACCGGCTCGATATCCGCAGCAAAGCCTTGCGAGACAGTACAGTCAAGAGCGATCAGGAAGCGTATTACCTTGCTCTCAATAAGTACAAGGATCTTCGTGAATACGCTTATGACATAGCTGTCGATGATTCTTGCAAAGTGCATCTGGCTTCGGGTGTAGAAGAGCGGATAAAGGATCAGTACTCACACTACATTCAGACTGAGAAAGGCAAAGCGATTTATGAAGCCCAGCAGAAAGTAGTAGAGGGTATGAACGAGATTTTGAAATTGAGCAATTTGTTTACGAACGTTAGTATTAATCAAATTGCCAGCCCCGTTTTTGGAGAACGGAGAGTAGTACTATTTGAGTTGCGATACGATAATTTGTAATTGTTATCCCTCCCATTTTCAATACTCTTCATGCGTGAAGAGTATAAGATGACTCAAATCACAGCATGCGGGTAGGTCGTGTCAGGATTACTGACGGGGCTTACCCGCTTTTGTGTTGGTCGCTGGCTACCGGGCGTTGACAGATCGTTCGAATAGTCGACCGACTGAGCTTATACTTCTTCATCAATAGTTCATTGACAGTCGTAATCATTACCCCCGGTTCGCGGAATAGTCGTTCCTGTTCGGCTCTGATCCTTTCGTCGCGTCTGATGCGGGCCTGCTTTTTAGACGATAGTAGTGGTCGAGGGCTCATAGGATCACAAAATAGAGAAAAGCCTACAACCTCCATCACTAAATAGAGTCGAACTTGCTCATCTCCCTGGCCTTTATCTCATCAACCACTTTGTGGTAAACATCAAAGCTCTTATTGTCTCTATGCCCTGTCCACTGCTTGATTACGTGGTCACTAACGCCGAGGTAGATCAGGTTCGTCACAAACGTTTTGCGGGCACAGTGGGTACCCAGTAGGGCATATTTGGGATATGTCTCTTCGATGCGCTGATTGCCTTTGTAATAGACAATCGTTTCAGGGGCGTTCAGGCCTGCCAGTTCAGCCAGCTCTTTCAGGTAATCGTTCATTCGCTGATTACTGATAACGGGCAATGCCTTGTCTGACTCAAAAGGAACGTCCTTATATTTATCCAGGATAGCTCTGCTGTACTTATTGGTCTCAATTTTCAGCAGTTCACTGGTCTTCTGAGTCACACATTCAATGTGTGTGCCCTTGTCAGCTGCTTTACTGAGATTGCGTACGTCTGAGTAACGAAGACCGCTGAAACAGCAGAAAACGAACACGTCCCGCACTCGCTCCAGATATAACTTTCCGGTCGGTAGCTCAAACCGGTAGAGGTGGGTCAGCTCGTCCAGACTGAGAAAGATTACTTTCTTGATCTTCCCGTCGGTGCCCTTCAGTTTGGGACTGAAATCCAGGGCACCCTGGCTGACTGAGTAGCCATGCTTGTGCGCCCAACGGAGGTACCAACGAACGAAGGACAGATTCTTGTCGATGGTCGTGTTTCGCAGATCACAGGTCTTCCGTAGGTAATCAATGTAATCGATCAGCCGATCCGCGTTCAGGTTTTCAAAGGCTAGGGATGCATCGAACCTCATCAAGTGGTTTTTGATGACACTGAACTTTGAGTAGGTCCGCTCATCCCAGCTGTTCTCACGACCGGCTGTTTTGACGAACCGGTCAAAGCAATCATAGAACGACTCTTTCTTTTCGACCTCATACCGTACCAGCCGGGTAAATACAGCTTTGACATCGGCCAGCGTCGGCATAGTCCGACTTACCTCGCAGGTTCGGAAATAGTCGTTAATGCCATTCTCCAAATGATTCAGCCGACTGTTGACGTCGCTGGAGGTCGTACCACGGCCGTGCGTAGTGTTGCTCTTCACCCGCTGCTTTTGGCTATTCCACTTAGCTGCGTCAACCCGGCACCCCGCGTTGACCATTACCCGTTTGCCGCCAAAGCTGATTGACATCCGAACTGGTACATTGTCGATAATCAGCTGCCCAGCCTCATCATTCCGCTTTTCCAAGAAGAACGATAAGCTACGTTTGATCTCAAATAAGGCGGTTTGCATTTGTGTGTTTGGCTGGGCTGTTCACACAAATCTACACACAAACAGGGCTTTATTCTATGATAATTTATTTTACCTCGTTTAACGCACAGTAGCCTATATACGCTGATTATTACCTACTTTTGATCGCTCGTGATACGCTATGATAGAGTAGGTTCAAGTTCCTTCCCCTCTGCCACTTTATCGTCATAGTTAGTAGCCACGCACTTCGGACGTGGCTTTTTCTATTCGTGTCAACGGGATATACGTGTCCACACGGCCGGTTCATTCAGCTTTCTATCCATGAAACATCTGTTCACGGAACAAACCCTGATTCCTTTTCTCGAACAGTTCGATTTTTCGCTTGTCCTGCGGGCCGATTCACCCCAATACACCGTACTGATTGTCAGCGATCAGGCCGAACAGCTGACTGGCTACCGGCGGGCTGACCTGGTGGGCCGATCTCTTTTCGACTGTTTCACCGAATCGCCGTTCGACCCCGTCGGCAATGACGCGTTCCGACAGACGCTGGAAACGGTCTGTCAGGAACGAAGGGCTATTACCCTGCTGACCTACGAGCGAATGAATGCTGCCGGAACGGTGTCCATGTTTGTTAAAAACGTGCTGAAACCCGTCGTCAACACCGATCAGGCGGTGGCGTATGTGCTGGTTGCTACGACCGATGTCACGCAGGAGGTCCGGGCACAGCAGGCCGCCGAGCGTAGTGAGCAGCGGCTACGGGCCGTCATTCAGCAGGCACCGGTCGCGATTGCCCTGTATCGTTCCCGCGACATGGTCGTTGAACTGGCCAACGAGCGGATGCTGGGACTGTGGAATCAGTCGGCGGATGTGGTGGGAACCCGCCTGACCGATGTGCTGCCTGGTGCCAGATCGCAGGGGATCATGACGATGATGGAGGCTGTTTTCGACACGGGAGAGCCGTATCGCGGTACGCAGTTCCCGTCTGTCCTATGGCACGATGGCACGCAGGAAGACGGTTTTTTTGATCTGGTCTGTTCCCCCGTTCGCGACGTAAACAACGTGATTACGTCGGTACTGACCGTTGCCACCGACATCACCCGACAAGTGCAGGCGACGCAGGCCCTGCGGAAAAGCGAACAGCGGCTGCAAAGTCTGATCGATGAGTCGCCCATGGCGATTGCCGTTTTTGCAGGGCTCGACCTGATCGTGGAACTGTCCAATGATACGATGCTGGCAATCTGGGGGCGCGACAAGACGGTGCTGGGAAAGCCGCTGGCGGAGGCCCTGCCCGAATTGCAGGGACAGCCTTTTCTGGGTTTACTCACCGATGTGTACCTGACCGGCAAGCCCTATCATGCCTGGGAAGTACCGGCCACGCTCAACGTAAACGGGCAACTGGTCACGACGCATTTCAACCTGGCTTACAAACCCCTGTTCAACGAAGCGGGGCAGGTGTATGCTATTCTGAACGTAGCGGTCAGCACCGAGGAAAGTGTACAGAACCGGCAGCGGTTGCAGGAAAGTGAGGACCTTTACCGCCAACTGGCTGAGCAACTGGAGGAGCGCGTACAGCAGCGGACCCATGAGCTTGACACTATGAACGACGCCCTGAGCCGGTCCAACGAAAACCTGCAACAGTTTGCCTATGTCGCCAGCCACGATTTGCAGGAGCCACTACGCAAGATTCAGCAGTTCGGCGATCTGCTGCTCGACAGTTATGAGCAGCAGCTGGGCAATGGTGCGGAGTATCTCCGGCGGATGCAGTCGGCGGCCGGCCGCATGTCGACGCTGATTCGTGAACTACTCAATTACTCCCGAATCAATACGACCAGTCATCAGCGTCTGAACCGGCCGGTGTCGCTGGGGCCACTGATCGATGAACTCGAAGATGATCTACTGATCGCCATTCAGGAAAGCAACGCGCAAATCGACGTCGATAGCCTGCCAACCGTACCGGGCGATGAACTACAGCTGCGGCAGCTGTTCCAGAACCTGCTGAGCAATGCCATCAAGTTTCGGCAACCGGGCGTGCCCCCGGTTATCCGCATTACCTGCGACACGGTTACGACCGCTCAACTGCCCGCCGGTGTCGTGCCGGTCAGCAAGGCGGCTCACTACTACTGCATCAGCGTTCGGGATAACGGTATCGGGTTCGATGAAAAGTACCTCGACCGGATTTTTCAGGTGTTCCAGCGGCTGCACACGACCAGTCACTACCAGGGTACGGGCATCGGACTGGCCATCTGCGAAAAGGTAGTCACCAATCACGGGGGCGCTATCCACGCCGACAGCCGACCCGGTGAGGGGGCTACGTTCAGCATCTACCTACCCGTCAGTAGTCACCGTGAGCGGGCATCGGTACGGCTCTAACCCGGTAGATCATGCGCACCAACGACGAACTGACGCTGTTTCTTTCGGTCCTGAAATGGCTCCTGATCTCCACGATCATCGGTTGCGTAGCGGGGCTGGGTGCATCGACGTTTATCCGGTTCATTCACTTTGTCATTGAGCAGGGGAATCGCTACGAACACGTTTTTTACCTGCTGCCGCTGAGTTTTTTTCTGGCTAACCTGCTGAGTCAGTTCGTCCTGAAACGGCACCTCGGTACGGATGCGGTCATTGCCGCCATCAACAAAAACTACGGCAAGCTGGAAGGTAGCTTTATCCCGACTAAAGTCGTCAACGTGGTCCTGATTCTGGCGACGGGGGGCTCGGCGGGTAAGGAAAGCCCCTGTGCGCAGATCGGGGCAGGCATCGGCTCGGCCTTTGCCAGTTTGTTTCGTGTCGACGATGTTGACCGGCGGAAGATGGTGCTGTGCGGATTCTGCGCGGGGTTCGCCTGTGTGTTTGGTGCTCCGCTGGCCGGAGCACTGTTTGGCATCGAATTGCTGGCGGTAGGAGTAATTCTGTACGACGTACTACTGCCCGCGTTCGTGGCGTCGATTACGGCCTATCAGGTATCGTCGGCGCTGGGGGTTACGTTTTTTTACTACCCGCTCAAATTCGTCCCCGCGTTCGGGCAGGGGTTCTTCCTGAAACTGATGGCGGGGGGTATCTTCTTCGGCCTCTGCGCCTACGGGATGATCTGGGCCATCCGCAACAGCACCCGCGTGGTAACGGCGATCCCGATCTGGCGACCACTGAAAGGCTTACTGGGCGGTACTGTACTCGTTGGGCTGACGCTGCTGTTCTCCCGCGACTACCTGGGGCTGGGCCTCAACCTGATGGAGTCGTGCGTGCGTGGGGTACCGGTGGTGGGTTACGCGTTTCTGCTCAAAGCGCTGTTCACGATCATAACGCTCAGCATTAGCCGCAGTGGCAGCGTCATAACGCCCATTCTGTTCATCGGTGCAACGGCGGGCAGCTTCTTCGGCGATCTGGTCGGGGCCGACCGGGCCACGTTTGCCGCTATCGGCTTCGTCAGTCTGCTGGCCGGTACGACCAACACGCCCATCGCAACGAGCATTCTGGCCATCGAGCTGTTTGGTGCGGCTGTGGCTCCTTACGCGGCTGTATCGTGTGTCATTAGTTTTCTGATGTCGGGCCACCAAAGTCTGTACACGGCGCAGGTGCTGGCCGTGGCGAAATCGCGCGGTATCCGTGCCCGGCTGGGTCGCGAGATCGGTGCATCGGATAATGAAACGTGAGCGGCTGGTGCTGGTTCTGAAGGTACAAGCCGTCAGGTTTCATAAATTAGATAAAACACAAACCCCAGGTCGATACGAAGCGGCCTGGGGTTTGTGCTATGTAAGCGTCCGTTATTCTCAATACGATTCGTACGTGAAGCGCAGCGTTTGGATCAGCTTATCGGAGTAGGTATACCGAACCGTGGGTAAACCGGATGAATTATAGTCGTACCGGTAGCTGACACCGTCCAGCTTAGTGATGTTATGCGGGCTGAGGGTGCTCAGATTCTGAAAGGAATCGCCGATACCACCAAAGTAACGCCCGACTACGTAACTGCCATAGAATGGGTTGGTCTGGGTATCATACGTTAGTGTGTTCGTTACGTTGCTGAACTGTACGCCATTCTGGAAGGTCACGGTATTTGCCGATATCAGGTCTTTACCCGCGTAGCTGTACGTGTTAGCCGTGCTAATCAGGGCGGGGCTACCCTGGAAGTAGTTCACCTTCGTCATGCCTGCCAGTTGTCCCATCTGATCGTATCGTAGGGTCGCCACCTGCGATAGGGCGTTGGGGGAGTTGAGCAGCGATGGATCGACGACATATACTCCCGACGGGACAATCTGGTAATAGCTGGCCAGAAACCGGATCTCGGATACCTGGCTGGCCGCATTATACGTGAACTGATGTGCTTCAACCAAAGCAGCGGTGAGAGACGCTGTATTAGGCCGTGTAATTAACTGACGCTGCTGGCGAACCAGACGGTTTTGACCATCATACTGGTACGTGCTGCGTTCGACATTGGCCTGCGAACTATCGGGTGTCTGGTAAGCTACCAGTCCGCTCAGCCGCCCCTGGCTGTCATAGCTGAACGTAGTGATCTTCGCTGTGTTGTTGGGCAGGTCTTCGCTGAGCGATTTCACCCGAAGGCGTAATGCTGGTGCCCCCGGTTGGGCTGGGTTTACCATGTGGTCCTGACAGGCTTGCGTGAGTAGCCCAAGGGTAAGCGCACAGGCAATTAGTAAACGGGTGGTGTTCATAGACAATCGATAGGCTGGATTGATTGTGCGAATCTGTACCCGAATAGCTTATGGCTATTGATAATTTACTGAGTGGCAGGTCATATGATAAGCGATGCCCCCGCCTTTCATAGATGACGGCTGCTTCCCGCGCTGAACGGTCAGGGTCGATGGATTGACCCCGGCAAAGCAAAGGCCCTTCTGGTTGGAAGGGCCTCTGTAATTATCGTCTTTTCTTTGGCCGGTCTGCGGCTGGCGAGCCAGTTAGCGGGGCCTCCGAGACAGGTCGGGCCGGTTCAGGTAGTACCGGTTCGGGCATGGTCGGGTTATCAGTCGGCTGGTTACGGGTGGACTTGAAAATGACGAACCCAAACAAGCCAATCAGCAGGACATTACAGATCAGGTCGATGGTGTCGCCGGTGCGGGCCAGTGGTGGATCGAACCGGAATTCGACCGTGTGTTTACCCGCCGGTAGGCGCATGGCCCGCAGCACGTAGTTGGCCCGGAAATGCGGGACCGGCTTCCCGTCGACAAACGCCTGCCAGTCTTCGTTGCCCCGGTAGTACACCTCCGAAAAAACCACGACACCTTCGCGGGCCGCGTTGACGGTATAGGTCAGCTTGTCGCCCCGGTAGCTGGTCAGTTGTACATTGCTACCTGTGTGGGCCATCTGAGCGGGTAGGCCCGCCAGCTTGGGCATATCGGCCTGGCTGACCAGCGCTGAGTCGCGGGTGCTAAGCGTTTTCATGGCCGCGATCTCTGCATCGGCATCGGCCGCCGGAATAATAGTGCCGACAAACCAGCCCACCCCAAGGGCTTCAGGGTTGGTCAATGCCGCTGGTGCGGCCGGTTGTTGTGGATTGTTGGGATCAGGTTGCGGCTGCTGAATGACGTATTTCACGTTCAGCATATTCAGGATGTTCAGCGTATTACCCTGAAACGCGTAAGTGACCAGCTCCTGATACCGGCGCAGTTTAGCCGCATTGTACCCGCCAATCGACCGGTGAAAATACGACGCCCGGTTGCTGCTCATGAAATCGGTCGTCTGATCGAATACCCGGTACCCCAGCGACTTATCCTGCTGAATCTGCAGATCGGCCGCCGTTGGCGTAAACACCTCCGCAGCCTGCGCCTTGCTGATGAAATCGCTGCCGTTCAGAAACCGTTTATCGACCGAAAACAGGTCGAATACGACCACCACCAGCAACAGCGGATAGAACAGCCCGCTCCTGAGCTTACCGCTCACCAATGCCCAGACCAGTCCGGCGGTCAGCATAATCAGGATGAATGACCGGAACGCATCAGCCCGGAGCAGCCCCTGCCGGTCGCTGATGATGGCGGTTAAAATATCTCTGGCAGCTTCGCCAAAGCTACCGCTCAGTCGATCGAGGTCGGTGGCTGTCTGAAACGTGAAAAATGTACCGCCCAGTAGTGCCAGCACCAGCGCCAGACCGGCCGTCAGCGCCAGGCTGATTGCCAGTGGCTGCTTGAGCTGCGCGAACGTCAGTTTCTGGTCGATGATGGTCTGAACTCCCAGCGCGGCACCGACGGCCATGAACAGCTGCGCCAGACACAGGGCCATCGTCATTGCCCGGAATTTGTTGAGGTACGGCAGATAATCGAACAGCAGTTCGTTGAACCAGAGCAGGTTTTTGCCCCACGCCAGCACGATCATCAGCCCGGCCGCGCTTAGCAGCCACCACCGTACGGGGCCGCGCAACACAAACAAACCCAGTACAAACAGGAAGACAAGAGCCGCGCCCGCGTAGGCCGGACCACCCACCATTGGCTGATCGCCCCAATAGGCTGGCGCACCCAGTTCAGCATATTGCTTGGCCATACCCGGATCGATGCCCCGACCGACCATCGCTTTGTAAAATTCCGAACTCGTAGTCAGGCCCCCCCCCGAGGCTCCCCCATACAGGTTGGGAATCAGCAGCGTCAGCGTTTCGGCCTTGCCGTAACTGTAGTTAAAGGCGTAGTCTTTGTCCAGCCCACCCTTCGATTCGTTTGCGCCCGATTTACCATCGGGGTTGGTTGTTTTGGCGGTCAGTTCCGAGCGGCCCCGGATGGTTTCTTTCGTGAACTGATTCAGGACCAGCAGGCGTTTGCCGAAGCTGCCCGCGCCCAGCACGCCAACGACGGCCAGTACTGCCAGCGCGATGCCAAGCTGTTTGCCCCGCCCGGCCCGGACCAGCGCGATGCCTTCGATCAGGACGAGCAACCCCAGCGTCAGAAAGAGATAGTACGTGATCTGAATGTGGTTGGCCCCGAATTCCATGCTCAGAAACAGGCCCGTAACGGCTGCACCGACCCAGTACCGACCGCGCAGGCAAAGAATGACGCCTGCTACCACACCGGCCCCGTAACCCAGCGCCAGCAGTTTCGACACGTGCCCCGCTTCCAGGCTGATAATGGAGAAGGTACCCAGCCCGTACGCAGCTGCACCCAGCGCCGAGAGCCACGGGTTACACCCCAGCACCACCAGCAGTATATACGCGCTGACCATCATGATAAACACGATGCTGGCGAAGGGCGGCAGCAGGTTCTGCACCGCCGTGATGGCTTTGTAGATGTAGATGTGCGGGTAATCGAAGTCGATCATGTAGGCCGGCATCCCGCTGAACAGGGCATCCGTCCAGAGAGGTTTGACGCCGGTTTCTTTGGCTATCTCGCGGATTTCCTGCGTCGAAGCGGATGCCTGCTGCACGTCCATCAGGGCCAGCGTTTTACCCGATAGCACCGGTGAAAAGTAAATGATCGACAGGACCAGCAAGCCCAGCACAGCAATGATATGCGGCAGGTAGCGTTGAAAAAATGACGGTTGGTTCATGGAGACTAGTCAGTACGAGCCAAAGATAGGGCTTTCCTAAAAACGGATGGTGACGGTAATGGATTGTAGCAAACGCAGAACGAATCGGCTCGGGGCCGCTACAGGCTTTCCAGCGTTTCGGTCAGATCGGGGAACGCACTGATGGTATACCATTCATCGGTGCCGAGATTCAGCCACTGACCGGGTGCTTTGGGGCGTTTGGGCTGGGCCATGTCGGGGTCGTAGTCGTTGGCATAGACGGCGGTCATCAACTCCTGCAACGCCGACCACGGCAGCGATCGGTTGCGTTCGCGCCGGTTGCGGATGGTTGTAACAGTCACATCGCGCTGCGCAAACGAAGCGATCATG
>Ga0160428_1001741_pt1 | contig 15208 bp, 6 predicted proteins | sample SolpanmetagenomM_FD_108198 | JGI IMG/M metagenome (GOLD analysis project Ga0160428, IMG submission 108198) | Solar panel surface microbial communities from Lawrence Berkeley National Laboratory, California, USA - M | ecosystem: Engineered > Built environment > Solar panel > Unclassified ... | reverse complement strand
TGCTTCTTCCGCCATCGCCTCGCAGGCCTCTTCGCTCAGCTCCGCTCTCTCCACAAACAGCGCTGCTCTTTCCTCCGCTCTCGCCTCCGTCTCCAGCGCTGTCCTGAGCTCTGCATCGTCTAGGGCTTCCGCCGCTTCCAGCTCTGCCGCCGCTGCCTCGAGCTCTGCCTCACACGCTGCCGCTCCCATGGTCACCGTTGTTCCTGGTCTCGCCGCCGTCGTTGGTGGTGCTGCCTTGATGTTCTTGTAAACATCTCCCTTTCGGTTGATGTCGCAAAACAAAAGGGTCTTTTTTTCTTCGATCACGGTCGCGCATAGAGGAGCCTTTTGGTCGGATCAGGATCGCGCGTTATTTTGTCTTTTTTTTTTTTGCTCTCCCGGAGTCGGCTTTGAGATCTTTTTGCACCGTTTACTGCGCGTTTCATTGTCAACAAGAGTGCCGCATGACGGGTTGCTGGGTTCGGGGTTCGTTTGCGATTATGCTAGGGCATCGTCTTTCCATGTACATTACATTACAGTCATCACGTTGTCTGTTACCGTAATTGAACTGTCTTCATTAAACAAAGAAACAACAGTAGCGACGTATGATAGCAATATCTTAGGGCAACCAAAACTGTACCCCTGTGCGATGTGCTGTTATTGGTACGAGCTTCCTCAACTTTTTCGTGAACTGTTACATGTAACAGAGAGATACTTCATGGCACTAGTACAAAAACAAGGTGATGGGAACGTTATGGCGATGAAGGGCACAAAAGGGAACTTCGTTGATATGCCACACAACAGTAGCAAAATATGTGGAACCTGCGCGGTTCGAACGCGCGATCATTACTGAACCAGATATCTCAAGATGAAGTCGTCTTAAGGCTGGCGCCTTAACCACTCGGCCAAGATTCCGAATATCCGGAAATTTCTTGGTGTCAACGTTTATAAAACAACATTGTAACAAGGATTCAAAGCTGGTTATTTTTAATACTAAATGTCGCATATTAGCTGTAACATAGAAAGACAGTTATAGTACTAAAGGCCCTCTAACAATCTTATAATCATATATTATATTTATAGAAACTTCACTTATTTTTAAGTATTATAAATAGCCTATATATCATAATAGTTAAGCAATACTTAGATTTACTTATAAGGTTTCTTTAACTAAAGAATATTATTAGATTTTACTCTTCTTAAGCTATTTTATTTTAAAGAATACCTATTTTACTTTAAATACATCTTTACTCTAGAAGAAAGTGCGTAGCTAAGTTCTTTAAGAATATTATATCTATTAGCTTTTATTATATCTATCGGCTTTAGAATAGCTTTAGTTCAAAATTACTTAGTTCTTATATAATAATATATAGTATATCAAAGTAGGTAAAACAACTATAGATATTGAGACTTTAATTCAATAAAGTATATATAATATAAGAAAGCTAAATAGATAAGAAGTATAGATATTAGAAATGTATAAAAGTAGAATACTACAGGTTAAAAGAGTGTTATAGTATAAATAAATATATTAAGAGAAGGTAATTACAAACGATTAATCTCTTATATCTAATATATAATAATATATCAAGAATTTAAAAATTAGATAATTCTCTCTAGAAAAACAGAGTTGCTATACTATATATATCTATTAACAATTTTCTTTCAAAATCTTAACTAAAGTTTAGATCCTAATAATAATATTATAGTAGATATTGTGATAAATACTAGGCTATACAGCATTTGTTTACTAAGATATCCTTTCAAAATACTATTTATAAGTTACTTATTAGAGTAGGAGTAGAATGATTGGGTTATTTTACTCTAGTTCAATTAATAAACACATCTCTTGATATTTCTTACACCTATATCATCTACAACTATTTTATGTATCTATATTTATATTTACAGATATATATAGTAGCTTTATAACAAACTACTATCTAATTAGTTTTATTACTAACTATAGATACTAACTTATTATACATATAAAACGATAAAAGAGAGATAATTCTAATAGATACTTCGTATTGATGTGTCTTAGTCTAAGTTTATCATAACCATTTACTTATATTTCTTTTACTAGGTGCTAGTATACAAACTAATTAACTAAATTTTTATTATAATAACATTCTTTAATAGGTAGTAGATATAAAGTCCTAAATATATGTATAATCTTGAACTATTTGCTAATAGACTAGTTTATCAAGATCGAATTAAAACAAATTAAGCAGTCTATTACAAAGATAAGAAGAGAGCCAATAAGTAATCTATAAAAGACAATTACACTATATTGTAAACCTTTTATATATTATATAGTACTTAGTATAGAAAGACAGCTAATTACTGTACAATCTTCTAATATTACTTAAGACTAAATATATGATATGAGACTAAAATGCTTTATATAATATTTAATATATAGTAAAACAAGAACCGAGTCTTTTTATGCTTAAGATAGATAGAAGAAGGGTTTAGGCTAACCTGTTTTGAACCGAAAGCCTTTAATTTAAGAACGACGTACTTAAACTATTTTATTACTAATTTCAATTATGTAATACGCAATTAACTTAATTGTACTTTATTAACTTGAGAACTACTTATATATCACAGATTAATTTTATAGCCTTTATACTCTTATTATATCAGCTTTATAACCATTATAATTTTTACATCTATATATGTATTTAGACCACTACAGCGACGTGGACTTTTATTTAACTCTAATAGTTTCTTATAGCTAAGCTTTATAGAGTTTTTATAGAATATATTTAAGAAGAACAGCGTATATTAAGTATAAACATTTAAACGTTAAGGGTTTTAGTTTAGATTTTGATAATATTAGACGCTAGAAGCTTTTATTATATTAGGATCCAATTAGGTCCGTAGTCGTTATAATCTTTATATTTATAGATTTTTATATATAACTAGAATTAGGTTCAATGTAGTTTTTTTTCCTTATATCTAAAAGTATAAGAAGAAAAAATAAATCTAAGTCTATCTTAAACCTAGCTCTTAACTTAGAAGCGGTATACTTAAATACTATATCAACTACGTAAAGTGTAATTGATGTTAGTTTGTTTAATTAAGTTACAAAGTTGTTTCGATTAGTTCTACTATGGCCTTATTAGTACAATGTTTCTTTTAGTAACTAAGCTTTTTAAAACAAACTATAGTTAAATTCAAAGTTTCGTATAAAAACATTAGATACTAATAATTTGCATTAGTGTAGGTCTTTATTTGAGTTTAGTGTTTCTAAGTAACTAGATTAATAAGAAAGAAATTATATTTAACGGTTTACTTATTATTCTATAATTACGTTCTATAAATCTATATCTTAGCGGTAAGGTATATAGTATAGCTTAATTATAAGGGGGGTTAGATAGGGTGTTAAGAGTAGATTCATATACGTATATATATAGTAAGAATAAATCGTTACGGAAGAGAGTCAGAAATGAAATAAGTAGAGCCTTTTATATAAAACCCAAAACCAGTCGATCCGGTGATTTCCCGGGTAACATGCGTCTAAAGGCTTTCTAAGTCTAACGTATTATCGAGACACGTTATACTTAGCCCGCTAAGAGATAAGATACTATTTCGCCTTATTAGGATTGCCTTAGGAAATCTGTAGTATACTACTCTATTATAATTCTGGTAAGAGTAATTATTATATTAATATATACGATTAACTACAGGTTAGATCTTAGGTTTCCGACCCGTAACTTAGATCAGACTTACCCGATCTAAGACCTTAAATGATTTTCTTTTTAAGTTTTAGGGCTTAGCGATCTATCTAATTAATTTATATAGGGCGTAAATTAGGTATCTAAGCCTAGAACTTAACCCGTCGTCAAGTATATCATTATATTTATATACTATAACCATATATTTGACTATACCAATACCTCTTCTTCTACTAAGCCTGTTAAGACAAAATATACTCAATTTTGTATTTTCTTATAATACATTAAAAACGAATACTTTATATTTAATATAGGTATCTTAATAGTTGCTATTCTAATATTCGATGACATGATATTTTCCTATATAGTATAGTCAAATTAGATCAACTTCATTTCATAACTATTGCATCTCTTATAACCGCTATACCTCTTATATTTTTATACGTTAACATTCAAAGCGCTATAACTATATAGACTTTTATTAAATTGTTAAATTCTTTCTTATTAAGCTTGTTTTGAGTACTTAAACAGGTAAGATCTTAAGAGATAATACTAATATACAACAATACTTATAGTAAGTTGTATTTAGTAATTAACTTTAATATATAGTTAAAGGAAGTAAGGCTTACTACTTATTTAAACGTTCAATATAGTAATCTATAACAATGTTCTCTATATATATAGCCCTATAACTAAGTTTCTATAGGTAGTAAATAGAATTAAATACGCCTGTTTGACTACAAGCGTAATACTTCCTAGTATAATAATTAGTATAATCTCTTACTTACTCAAGTTACTTCTACTACGTATCAGTATATTAAATAGATATAGTAAGTTATTTATTTTTTTATAAAGAATAATGTTCTATATAATTCTTCTATCTACTTATAGTAGAGCTCTAATAATAGAATTCTATAAAAAAAATAAGTAAACTAAAAGTTATACTATGATCAATATATTAGAGTACTAAGAGTTATATATATAGAAAGGTATATTGTTTAGTTCATTTATTCGTAATAAAGGTCAATTAAGTAGAAGGTTTTGTTAATTGAGTAAGCTATAATAACTCTACAGTTTATAGTATAAAGGTTGTGCCTTTATATTTAGCGATTTATTAGCTCATATTCTAATATAGATAAGTCCTTTTAATAAATACTTTAAGTATAAAATATATTAGGGTTAATGGTTTACGGAAGAATTTCTCAATAAGTACTATATAATTCTAGAGAGTAATAAAAAAGTAGTCTTATTTATAAAAGGATAAATGATTTAGTATATTTATTCAATATACTAATACGTAGTAGAAGTAACTTAAGTAAGAGATTATTATTATTATATTAAGCTTAGAAGTAATAAGCTTGTAAGAGTTATAGGAGTTAATCTGCAACTATAGAATATCTTAAGTATTATATAGTTGAGATAGGATAAAGAGATGATAACTCTTTATTCTATAATATAAAGACAGTGTCTAAGACAGTGTCTTTATCTTAAGCATTATATTAGCTTATAATCTAATATGGTTTGGCGTAAACCGAATATCCTTAGAAATACCAGACTAAAGAGGCTTTAGTGCAATATTTAAAGACAATAAATGCATTTTATAAAACAAAGTAAAAGAGCATATTAGTACACTATACAACTATGATAATCTATTTTATTCTAATATAGATCCACTCAAATATCCCCAATAAAGTCTTTTACACTAAAAGTGAACCAATACTTGATAAAAATAATAAGACTATCCTATAGTATAAAAGACTAGGACATATAGATAAGACAGTATCAAAACATACCTATAAAATTATAAACTATACGTATGATGATATAGAACCTTATCAAATATATATGGAAGCAAATTAAATAAAACACCTAAACCGAAATATATAATCTAAAGAAACTAGTGATTTAGACAAAGTATTCAAGTAGTATGGGATATACAAAATCTACGATCTAAGTACTAAAAGAGTATTTTAGTGTAGAGACGTAATAATTTTAGAGGGGCAATTTATAGATACTACTATAACCCTAACTAAGCTAGAATATTCTAAGGAAGAGAATGTAGAAATTAATGCCTCTTCTATTAACGAAATTAGATAGAAAGACATATTACTTGAAAATAATATAAGTAATATATTCACTCCTAAAGACTTAGAAGATGAGTTAGCTTTAGTAGTAATTTCAATAGTTAATATAGACCCAAATTGCTTTAATGAAGCTATAGAAAGTTCTAATAAAGATAACTGTTGTAAAGCAATAGAATCCGAATTAAACGATCTAGATAAACAAAAAACATAGACCCTTATAGAACTACTACAAAGTAGAAAATCTCTAAAAGGTAGATGGGTATTTAAAACAAAAACCGATAAAGACGGTAATATAGCTAGATATAAAGCTAGATAGGTAGTAAAAGGTTTTAACCAAGTTCCTAGTATAGACTATACCGAAACCTTCTCTAATACTACTAGATTAGAAACTTAGAGAGCCCTATTTGCCTACGCGGCATGTAGTAACTAGGAAATAGATTAATAGAACATTAGATCGGCTTTAATAAACGCTGATATAGACATAGAAATCTATATCCAACAGCCAACCGGATATACTAAAGGCACTAAGTTCTGCAAGCTAAATAAAGCTCTATATAGTCCAAAACATTCGGCACGCCAATAGCATATTCACTTAGGAAGCCTGTTAAAACAATACGGCTTTATAACAATATCAAGTGATCAAGCAACCTATAAACACCGTAAATTAGGTATAATCATTACTAGTTATATTGACGATCTACTAGTCTTTAGTACTAGTAGAAAAGAAATAGAAGGCTTAAAGCTCTTTCTAAATTAAAGTCTTAAAATTATAGACCTAAGACCTATTAGCTATTACTTAGGAGTTCGAGTAACTTGTAATAGAACTAATAAGTCTATTAAACTAGATTAAGAGCAGTATATTAAAAACGTTCTAGTAAAGTTTAATAAATAGAACCTAAGTCCTATTACTTTCCTGGGAGAAGTAGAAATAAGCCTAGAAAAATCTAGTAAGCAAGCCAGTAAAAGCGCTACTAGAAAGTACTAATAATAAGTGGATCACTTATCTTAGATCTATCTTAGTACTAAAATAAGAGCCGATATTTCCTATAACATAACTCTATATATAAGATTTATGTCTAATCTAGACAAAACTTACTTTAGAGTATTAGATAGAATTTAGAAATATCTACTATTATCACTAGATATAGGTATTGTATACTAATCTAAACTTGAATTATTAGAATACTCCGATTAAGATTAGGGGGGTGACTATACGACTCGAGAATCAATAACTAGATATATATTTACTTTTAAATAAAAAAGTCCAATTAATTGATTAAGCGTACTCTACAAAAATAGTCGGTCTCTCTAGTTATAGAGTCGAATATATAATACTTAGAGATACTATGGAAGAATTTCTCTGGCTTATTAGTCTATTTAAACAACTAGACCTAAGCTACGTAAAGAAAATAAACATGTTTAATTTACGGGATAATATATTAGCTATATAACTAGCTAGTAATCCGGAAGATTACTTTAAAACTAAATATATTAATATCTAATATTATTTTATTGGAGAAAACATTCGATTAAAAATAATATCCCTAGAGTACATCTCTACTAAAGAAAACCTATCCGATATCTTAACTAAAGGTTTAGATATAATTACTTTTAAAAAATTAGTAGAATATATCGGGCTAAGGTAAAATAAAAAAGACTTAAGCATTTAAATTACCTTAAGGGGGTATGTTTATACTACACTACGGGTTAGGTCTTAGGTACCTAACCCGCGTCGCGGGTTAGGTCGACCCAACCCGGAATATTTTATAGGTCGGTCCAAGTTGGGTATTTTTGCTTGGTAGGTACCCTTTAGGGCCCTAAAAAATGCGAGAAATCGTCAGCGTTCTCATCATTATTTTAAAGATTTTAGGTTAATAGTAGAACGCTTATATTCTACTGGGTTCTACTAGTTGTCCTATAAAAAGAAACAACTTCTATCTTAGGTATCTTAGTCGTTATGCCGTAAGCCCGTAACTCATTTTTCCACTACCCTAGCGACTGAATTTCTCAAATAGCCTCTTCACTAGGTCTATATCCTTCTTCGTAATAGTTACGCGGTTTACGTAGATCGCTAGGAGGTTAGTGTCTAAGCCTATTAGTTGTATACCTATTATGCAAGGATATGAGTATAAACCCTCAAAGACTCCAACTAGGTACGCCTCTGCGGCCTCCTATAGGGTATATATTACCTTAGGATTGAACCTTGTGACTTAGTGAGAGAATATATCTGCGTCCTCCCGCATCACTTCCCTTACGAGGCGCCTAAAGCTTACGTAGGGGATTAGTAAGGCTGATGTCTTTTAGTATATACGTATCTTACGAAATGCTAACTAATACCGTTAGAAACTAGTAGAATACTTTTGGTTGGAGTAACTTACCACTCATACCTAAATTCCTCTTCTTGTACTATGTCTTAGGTAGGTCCTCTATTCTAAGGTGGGGCTTTAAAGAGAGGCCGTTGAGTGCGAGCTCATTATTCACCGCCTTAACTTTATTATTTACTTCCTTAAGCCTCTTCCTCTCGCGGTTGGCCTTATCTATACGCTAATCGCGTAACTTTTACTTTTAATTAGAAAGCCTCTTAAAGATACTAGTAGACTTTTTAGTGCTCTTGGTAGAGTTCTTAGTGCTCTTAGTTGACTTCTTCTTCGAGTATAACGCTACTATTAATACATCTACGGTATCTATATCTCTTTATACCCGGTCCGGGTCGATTCGTTCGTCGTCTCCTTTAGAAGAGAAGGTAGGCGAGACACTTATACCTCCTTTAGAAGAGGAAGTAGGCGGGGTACTTACACCGCTAGAAACTAGTAGAATTAGTAACTAGACTTGCAAACGAGATCGCTTCATATACTTATCTCCCTAGCTATCGGTCTCTAGTTCGCCCTTAGTACTAATAGGAGGGGAGGCGGGCGGGGCGCTGTAATGCGTGGGGGTACTACGCCTACTCAGCCAACGAAACATAAAAGTAACCCAATAACACGACTGTGTCAGTTGGTTAGTACCAAGTATATATACTCTTATATAGGAGTAGTTATTACAGGCGCTTACACCGCTAGAAACTAGTAGAATAAGTAACTAGACTTGCAAACGAAAGCGCTTCACTTACTTATTCTTCGCCTTAGTGTTCTTCGCCCTAGTATTCTTCGCCTTAGAAGTCTTCGCCTTAGTAGTCTTTACCTTAGTAGTCTTCGCCTTAGTGTTCTTCGCCTTAGTATTCTTTACCTTAGTGATCTTCGTAGTCGCGTTCGTCGCCTTAGTATTCTTCGTATTACCCTTTAGTATAGTAGGCTTAGGCTTAGTAGTAGCGATCTTATCTAGGTCTAAGAAAGAAGGAGGATCACTAGAAATCGGTAGAATTAGTTACTTACGCTCTCAAATTTATAGTTAGTTAACTTACCTAAGACTACTACTATCGGATAAAGCGTTACTACCTATTTTAGTACGTATAATTAAGGAGTTAGGGGAGAGAGATAAAGGGGGGGGGTACGGGGGTGGTGGCGTAGTATTGTATTAGGCTAGGGATAAGTTAGGGAATAAAGGAAGGTTAGAGGTTAAAGGAAGGATAGTTGGTTAGTAGAGGTTTGGAAATAATACGGGTAGGGCTAAGCTATTCCGCATTAAGACGTCACGTGACGTAAGCGAGAATAAAACCAAACTTTTTCCCCTCTAGCCTCTACACTTTATAAAAATTTCCCTCGCTTCTATACTTCAAAAAAAAAAAAGTCGCTCCGCTTAATACTACTAACGTTATTATACCCCTCTACCTATACTAGTAGAAACCGGTAGAATAAATACCCCCTCCCCTCTTACGAGTGAGCTACTAAGCTCCTCGCCCGCTCCTAAGGGCCAATCACCCGCTACTAAGAACTTCCTATATAAGCGTAAAGCCTAGAGCCGCCCTCCTAGTATATAAGAGAAGACTAAGCGTAAGAGAGAGGATAAATATTCCACTAATCTAATAACGGTCCGAAACCGTAACGTAGTAAGTTTTTACCTTAACCTCCCTTCCTATATATAAGTCCCTAATACGTAAATAGACTATAAGGCAGTCACCTACGTAGAAGGTAAAGTCCTTAGCCGTAGGCGCTAATCGTAAGGCATAAAACGTAATCCTAAGGAAGCTTAAGGAAACTAGCGAATTTAAGAATACGTTAAAGGAAGCATAGGAAAGTCTCAAGCAAGAAAGCGTTAACAACATTATGCGTAAGAGGATTCTTTAGGGAACGGCCGAGCAAGTGAAGCTTCAATCGACCGAATATATAAAGCTGTTTAATATAGCTTTAGTGAAGGCTACAAGTGATCCCGGATATAAGTAGAACATTTCCGATATAACGTAAACCTCCTATAAGAGTAGCGATGCGAGCGATCCTATATTCTACTAGTTTCTATTGGGTCCTAAGCTACTAGTAGATGAGGAAGATAAGTGGTCTATTATTCTAGAAACACTTCGCGAGCAAGATAGTAAGATTCGTGGTAATAAACTTAATAAGAATAAAGAGGACTTTAAAGGGCTTATAAAGAGGCTCGACGAGACTGAAATCTCTAAGATATCTAGGCTTTCAAACGAGGAAAGGCAGCAAGCACTTACAAAGAGGTACATTCCGTACTTTAGTACTTATAACGATAATACGTATAAACTAACTTTCTATAGAACTAAGGTTGAGAAAGATTGGCTCATGTTTATTCGCGTAATATAGTACTAGACGACGGTGGTTTAGTACTAGTTAAGTCCGATAATTAGCGTGAGGGCTAAGCTAGAAACTATCATTAATGCTACGGAGCGAGCCTAGATAACACTTAGTAGTAATGTTACCTACTATTAGCACATCCATAATTCGACATTCCTTCTAATATCCCTCTAGACGAGAGACACGGCGCTGGTATATTCTAGATTATATTCTACTGGTTTCTCCTAGTATTAACGATGTCTAGCGTCTTAGCGAATAGCTCGACGTAAAGGGCTAGGAAGATAACAAACCTTACGAGTTTAAATAGGACTATAAGTAGGACGAGACAGACACGATTGTGATTTAGGATAGCAATAACGATAATAATATATAAGTTCTAGCTAACGAGACTAATAGTAAGGAGAACGAGAAGGGGATCGAGAATATACTCGTACCGATCGATAAGGTAAGTACTAAAACTTTATATAAACTCGCGCGAACTAATATCTAGTAGGTAGAGCTTACGCGTCGTTACGCGACGGCAACTATATACCGAAACTTCTACGTCCCCTAGGATATATCTTTAAGAGGCGCGAGAAGGCTATAATTCTTAGTAACGCGTTATAGTTTAAGGGTTTCAATATCCGATCCATCGGAGTTTTTCTAAAAGCCTTTGATCTTAAAGATAATAGATAGATTGTAGATCCCGACCTAGGTATATGAGGTATTTCTACTAGTTTCTGCTAGTCTAACCGGTGTCTAGTCAACTACAAGCTTATATACGAAATAGTAGATTCGACTATTATTAGTCCGAAAGGCCTAGTGTTAGAGCTACCCGTAGGGCTATAGGTAAGGATATCACTAGTACCGGAGCGCTTCTATATCGTACCTAACTCTCTAAATATCTAGATAGATAGTCCTACGAAGATAGAGATTACTAGGGAGGGTACTAAATAGATAGAGGTTCTTAGAGAGAGTACTAAGAAGACGGAGCTTCTTAGAGAGAGCATATAGCTTAGCTCTACTGCTCTTATATAAGTTAAATTCTACCGGTTTCTCACGGTTCTACTTAGGTCCCCCCTCAAGACCCGACCCGTAGATATAAATAATACCTTATGGTTATATCCTATGTGAGACCGCATACCGTCTTTAGTATAGACTCTAGTTAATCGCTTTTATAGGTTATACCTACTACCCTACCGTCTAGCTTATTATAGAGTCGACCAACTTATACTAGTAGTATACCGTTATTACGTTAGCTATTTCCTCACGCTTCGTAGACCGATATCTAGCTAATAGACTTACCCCTAGCGTTATCGCAACCTCTATTTAACTAGAACGGTCTAGATTCTAATCAACCTATAGTTGACCTAGATACTAGTCTTCCTACTATTAATTAGGGTATACTCTACTACTATATATAGACTAAGGAAAAGAGACGGGACTTTAAAGCATAGTGGGCTACAACATTCTAGTACAACGTAAATTTAGCTATAGACCGGAAGATTCGGTGGGAGGTAGACCGGAAGTCTATTAATTGGTAGTAGTATAACGAGGGTGCGTAAAAGGAGGGCGGTACGCCGAAGATAGTATATAGATGCTGTTAAGCCGTACTTTTATATCCGAGTCGTGCGGAAAAAGGAGGGGATAACGGGAACTTAGCGATGAACAGATATCTTAGTATAGCTAAGTATATGAAGATATCTAAATCGTTAGGCCTATAGAAATACGAATAAGGTGAATTGTTTTATAAAGAGGTTAGTATTCAACCCGTACAATAGAAACCAGTAGAATTACTAATGACCGTAGTAAAAAACAATTCAAATAGTACTCGTAAACGCGATTGAGACTAAGACCGCGACCGCGAGTACAACTAAGAAGAAGGACGAGCTTGTCCCTAAGAACTTCCCTCTCTTTCTCTTTCGTGTAATAATTAGACTTAACCTTCCGTTCTTGTTTGTCCGGAACGTTAATATTATTCGCGCGTTTACTTACTACGATACTCGAGTAGTAAGAGATCTACCCTCTTTAACCACGCTTAGGCGCTAGGTTAACTTGTTATCTAACGACTCGGTTCAGCGTAATACTACCTTATTTAAGGAATACTTTAACTCCCGTATTACAATTGCTATAGACGCCTAGTCTATCCTAAATCGATACGGCTTCCTTGCTATCTTAGTATACTTCTATACTAACGACTTTAAGTATCATAAGATACTACTAGATTTTACTCCAGTTAAGTAGCGTGAGACCGGCGCCTATATAAAGTCTATTGTACTACGTACCCTTAATGCGCACAATATTCGAGGTCGAATATTATCCTTTATAACTAATAATACCTCGAATAATCCGTTATTCTTTCAGGAGTTTAGAGCGGCAGTTGACTCTAGCAAGTATATGTCCGAAGAGTTATAACTAGAGGTTAAGATTACCGCTAGAGATCTTAATCGAAGTACTATTATTATACGGGGTATACTAAATAGACCGATCGATCTTGTTCTATATCTCGTATATATCCTTTAGCTTGTTATTGGGGAGCTACTTGGCACGATTAATATACGCCCTACAAACGACTAGCTTCGGGCGAATTAGGTTAACGGTAAAGATGAGAAAGCTATTCGCGAAATATAGAGACTCGCTAACGCCCCTATATCTATAGATATAAGTAGAGCCGAGATGGCCATAGCGTTGAATCGTTGTATAGTACTCATACTAGTAAAGGTAAGTTGATATTCTACTAGTTTCTACTAATAACTTATACGAACGGATTGTAGATAAGGAATCTTTCCGTCTAGATCAATTATAGCGCCGAGCGTAGACGTAACTTTAATTAAACCTAGTAGGACTTCAACCTTAAAGCTAAGAATGACCTCCGTATATACAAACTTCTATAGGATATAAAGACGCGATAGGATTCAACTTATATAATGCTAGTTCGAGTATATCTCTTACGTAGTACTATAGATAGGTTTACTTAAGCCGAGAAGAACATTGATTTCCTTTGTATCTCTACTAGTAAGTTAAGTAGTCTTAACTTTATATAGTATACTAAATAAGAGCAGCAGAATGGAAGCAAGTCAAGTATGTTATTACTATTACTACCCCCTCCTACTCCTCTACTAGGTTAATGTCTTCAACTTAGATATCAACGATTTATCTTATATTCTAGATCTACAACGAGATAATAGATACCCTTAAAGATATCCGCGAAAGGCTAAATAAGAAAGCGACTATATAGAAGCGTAGTCTTATTACTTCTATTAACTCAGTAATTACTAAGCTAAAGAAGTACTATAGTTGTACGAATAGGTCGCTTAGTTAACTCTTCAGTTAAGCTACCCTACTTACGCCTTAGTTTAGGGAGGAGTTCTTCCGTTTACTAGTATAGGAGAATAATAAGGGTATATATAGTTGGGGTGAACTATATCGGTCGTCCCTCGTTACTCTTTATAAAACCACTTACGAGTTAACCGAATTAGTATAGTAGAACTTATAGGACTAGATTCGTTAGGCGGCCGTCTTAACTAGTGCAATCGTTAGTCGGTGGCACCTTTAGACGCAAATAAGGCGCGGTGTATACTCATTTAAGAAAGAACTTAATAACTTCTTAGAGTAGAGTAAGCCCTGCTTCCATTCTACGAGTTTTAACTAGTCTAACGTATATATAAGACCCGCTCTCCCCTATACGCTACGTACTAATCGCCGAGTATTAAAAGACGGCGAGACTAAAGTGGCCTCGGGTTACGAGGATTGCCTGAGACCTACTAGTAATACCCGGGTTATTAGTTGGAGCCGAGAGAATTTTTAGTATCGCAAGATATAGATAGCCGTCCAACCGCCCGTATAGCTTGCTAACCTTTAGGAACATTATACTTCTATATTACTCTCAACGCGAGATCGATAACTATATTAAGGCTAAGTATCTCTAGGCACGCTATAATTAGTTAGATAAAACGATTAAGAAAGACGACTAATAGATAGAAGTAGCTATTAAGTGTAGTAGGTAAGGGTATATTAGCCACAACGATGAGCGCGTAGTAGAAGCTACTACTAAGAAGAGGGGTCGTCTACTAGGGAGGAAGCGTACTAGCGATTAAATAGAGGACGAATAGAGCTACGATTAAATCGCTTTATATTTTAACCTTCAAATATTCTTACTCTCGTTCCTTCGTTCTTATTCTACTAGTTTCTTATAGTACTTGACGTCTTAACGTAGCTTAGTTATTATATGCGAGCGAGCGCCGAGTGTATACCGACCTTCTAAAGACCCTTTTTAGTTTAGAAGTCGAAAGGGGCCCTAATGGGTACCCGGGAAAATACCCGCCCTAAACCGACCTATCTTGCCTAAGGCTAGAGTCGATCCAACCCGGTCTAAGGGCCGGGTTGGGTTGGGTACCTACGCTCAAGACCCGACCCGTAGTAAAGTATACTATTAACCGGAAGCTTAGTTAGTAATAGGACGAGGAACATTGTAAGTATAACTTATTTACTTGTCTAACTCCGGCTCTTTAGATCCGAATCTAGAAATAAGTTCTTCTAGATACTATATTATCTACTACCTAACTTATTAAGAAGGCTAAGATATAGGAGTCTCTTTTAGTACCTATTATACCAAACCTGCAACCCGCGCTAAGCCTAATAATAGTAAAGAAAAGACTATTGTCTCCGAGACTAAGACGGTTACTATCAGGGTTTGGACTCGGGTCCTTACCCACGTGACCTGCTGAATAAGCTTACCCGCTAGCGCTCTGTCTTTATCTCCGGGTTGGGCCTTGAGATCCTCTTAGCTTCC
>Ga0160428_1001740_pt1 | contig 15210 bp, 12 predicted proteins | sample SolpanmetagenomM_FD_108198 | JGI IMG/M metagenome (GOLD analysis project Ga0160428, IMG submission 108198) | Solar panel surface microbial communities from Lawrence Berkeley National Laboratory, California, USA - M | ecosystem: Engineered > Built environment > Solar panel > Unclassified ... | reverse complement strand
CTCTTTCTGGCTCTGCTCGGAGCGTTCGGTGCATGGGTGGGCGGCGCTCCCGTCACCAGGGCAACCCTTCGCGTGACGTTCTGGGGCGCCATCGCCATGGTCGCGACGGCCGGAATCGGTGGCCTCCTTGGCGGTTCGGCCTAAGCAGGGCGTGAGCGGCGGAGACACTTCAGGCTTTCGGAGCGAGCCATGGGTCCAAGCCCGACCGCCGGATCGTCGCTGAGCGATGGCCTTAAATCCTGGTGGTGATCGCCCCTCGGCAATCTGCCTGCGCTGCCGTGAAAGTCGAAATCGTCGTGTTGCATGCTTTGAGATGCAGCCGTCGGTGGGCGTGATGCCGTGGCACCGCGCCGCCCCGCTCATGCTGCTCGTGCCGGTGCCGACTGATCCGACGGTCTCAGCCGACGTCCAGGCAGACGAGGCTGATGTTGTCGGTGCCGTCCTTCCGCAGCGCGTCGGCGATCAGGACATCGGCCATCTTGCCGAGATCGTTCTGGACCGAGGAGCTCACTTCGCCCGACCGCGACAAGCCGTCCGAGCACAGCAGGACACGATCCCCCGCGACCAGATCGATCGTCCTGATCGCTATCTCGACCGTCTCTCCCACCCCTAGCGCCCGGGTGACGACGTTCGCCCGCGGATGGCGGACCGCGGCCTCGACCGTCAACAGTCCGGCATCGATCAGTTCCTGCACGAGACTGTGATCGTGCGAGAGTTGCGTGGCCGCCCCATCGCGAAGCAGGTAGGCACGACTGTCTCCGGCCCATGCGAGCGTCATCGTGCGCCGGCCGAGATGGGCGGCGACCACGGTCGCTCCGGCCCGTGTACCGCACGCGGCATTGCGCTGCGCGATCGCAGAATTGGCGCGGTGCAGCGCGGCAACCATCGCCATTGCATCGATCGGCCGTGCGGCCTGCGCGAGATCGCGCAACGCATCCACCACCGTCTGCGCAGCGAGATCACCGCCACTATGGCCGCCCATGCCGTCGGCGACCGCCCAGAGCCTCCGGTCGGGACAGTCGAACACCCGGTCCTCGTTGATCTGGCGCACCAGTCCGACATGCGACCGGGCGACCGATCGTGCTTCGAGCGTCGACGTTCCGAAAGGTCCCCACCCCCTCATTTCGCCTGATTCTCCGCTCGGTCGTAAGCGGTGACGAAGGCGCGCTCCAACGAACCTCCCGTGGCCCCGTCGAGCTGCTCCAGGAGATCGGCGTGACGTCGTTCGACCACCTCCGCCTGGCATGCGGCACGGCTTTTGAGCAGCGAGGGTCTGCTACCAACGGCGGCGTCTATCGCCTTGGGGTCGAACGCATCGATCGCAGCGCGCAGCGAACCGTGCAGCCCGGCGAAGGTCGCGATCAGATGGCGCTTGATGTCGCGATATGAGGCCTGCAGCGCAGCCGGGCCCGAAAGGAAGTTGCCTGATCCTGCCAACAGCAGGTCGATCGCCAACCGTTGGGTCGGAGCCCACTTGAAAGGATTGTTGCCGTTCCCGCTGATCGTGGTGCGGGACAGTTTGTATTGCCCTCGCGCCCGGTCGCGCTCGGCCATGAGATCTCCTATGCCCAGTACCATCTGGCGATAGACTGCGCCGGCCCGGCGCATGATCTCTGCCGGATCCTCGCTCGACAGGACCGATGCGTCGAGTCCCGCACCATCGCAGAACGCCTCCAGCAGGGAACCCCCGCCCCGAACGCTGACCGACGCCCCGTCGCTCCATTCGTCGGGCACCGAGGTCGACGTCCCGAGCGGCGGGGTCAGCACCATGGTGCGCGCCGGGTCCAGCGTGTCCTCGGCGTGCTGCGCCACGGTCGCCTTCAGCGAGAAGCGGCCGAAGCGGATCGTCGACGGCGTCGGCAATTCGACATCGGTCGCCTCGGGAAAGCGCGTCCCGGTGATGGCGTCGTAGACGCCGTTCGTACCGAGCGATCGTAATCGCAGGCCGTCGCGCGCCACCGAGAGTTCGCAATGGGCTCGTGAAAGTTCGCAGTCGGGATCCGCGATCGACCAGTCGGCCGCACTATCCCGGCCGATCCTCATTGATCCCTCGCGGAGCAGCCGGGCATCGATCGGCTGTAGTTCATCAGGGGAATCGAACAGTTGGAGCATGTACATGGAACGACCTCCTCAGGCGACCAGCCTGACCGGTGGGGCGACGCGGGTGGCGAGCACGAGCCCGGCGCCGTCGTCACGGCCGGCCAGGCGCGGTTCCACGGCGGCGGCGGCGCGATTGAACGCATCGAATGCCGCACCGAATTCGTCGCCGCGCCGGTGCGATATGCGCACTGCGAACGCCGCGGCGTCCGCCTCGTCGAGCGCGCGGCGCAAACGGGCGAGCGGCCGGGCGACCATTGCGCCGCTGAGATAGCCGACTGCAAGCACGGCGAGCATCACGACCAGAGACAGCAGCATCAGCGACATCCGCGCGTTCTCGATCGCTGCATCGAGGCCGTCGCGGCGCACTACCAGGTCCACGGTTCCGAAGCGCGTGCCGGCGTAGTTGATCGGGTGGACGAAACGGATGCCTGCTCCCCTTCCCGTATCCGCCGCCGCGCTGACCACGGACGCGCCTTCGCTCGGCATCGCGGCCTCTCCGGCCTGCTTGTCATAGGGCCGTCCGATCAGCTTCGGATTTCCCGCCGCGCGGATCACGCCGCCGGTATCGGCGATCACCAGATCCCGGATGGCCGGATCGCGCGACGCAGTCGTCGCGAAGGCCTGGAGCGCGGACCAGTCCTGCTGGTCGGCGCCGAGCCCGGCATTCTCCGCCACCAGCACCGAGGCGTTGTTGTTGACGAATGCGGCGATCGACCCGCCCGACGTGATGACCATATGCTCGAGCGTGCGCTTCTCGCGCGACAGCGTCGTGGAGACGCAAGCGAACAGAGTGGCCGCGGTGACCAGCGACAGTGCCAGCGGTAGCTTGAAGCGCAGCGACAGGCCGCGACGTGCGCCCGGCAGTTCCTCATGCGCCGCTAGTTCGGCGGCGAGCGCCTTGTCGAGCGCCTCGCCGTTGGCGAAGCGGTGCTCCGGCTTCTTGGCGAGGAGCTTGTCGATCACGAACCGAAGCCCCGATGGGCAATCGCCAGCGCTGCGGTCGATCGGCTCGACCTTCTCCTGTGCGATCTGGATCGCCAGCGTCGCGAGCGCAGTGCCCGGAAACGCGACCTTGCCGGTGATCATCTCGTACAGCACGACGCCCAGCGAGAAGAGGTCCGACCGGTGGTCGACCGGCAGGCCCAGTGCCTGTTCCGGACTCATGTAGCGCGGCGTGCCGATCAGCTGCCCGACCTGCGTGCGGGCCAGTTGATCGACGTCGCCGATCCGTGCAACCCCGAAATCGAGCAGCTTGGCCGTCTGTCCGTCGGCGGAGAGCAGAATGTTTGACGGCTTGATGTCGCGATGGACGACGCCGGCGCGGTGCGCATAGGAGAGTGCGCTTGCCAGCTGGCGGCCGATCGTCAGCACGCGTTCGTACGGCATGCGTCCCTGCTGCAGCAGCGCGACGTCGAGCGGTTGACCGTCGACCAGTTCCATCGCGATGTAGGCCACGCCGTTGGTCTCGCCGACGTCGTAGATGGTGGCGATGTTGGCATGGCTCAGCGCACCGGCAGCGCGCGCCTCGCGCAGGAAGCGAGCTCCGATTTCGGGATCGCGCGCGAAGTCGGGCTTGAGCACCTTGATTGCAACCGCACGGTCGATTTCCGGATCGTGCGCGCGGTACACCTCGGCCATCGCACCTTCGCCGAGGCACGAATCGATCCGATAGCGGCCAAGCATGGTCGTCTCACCGGTCATTGTCGTGCTCTCACGGTGGCGGCGATCCGCTCGGCCCGCGCCAGGTCCCGCGCGATCATCGGATTGTCCGGATCGAGTGACACGGCCCGACGCAGGAGGGCGATCGCGCGCTGCATGTTGCCTTGGTTGAGCGCAGCGAGCCCCGCCGTCCTCGCCTGTCGTGCGATCGCGGGATTGGCCGCCGGTCTTGCCGGTGTCGGGGGCGGTACGACCTGCTTCGGCTTGGATTTTGCCGGGGCCGAGGCGGGTCTCGCCGATGGGTTCGGAGGGGGGCGTCGTTCCGGCTCGGCGATCGGCGCCTCGCCGGGGATGCGCAGCGTCTGCCCTGCGACCAGAACGATGGGCGCCTTCAAGTCGTTGTACCGGCCGAGCTGATACGCCTTCAGCCGGTTGCCGAGGAAGCGCTGCGCCAGCATGACGATCGTATCGCCGCCGCGCACGGTATAAGGATGACTGCGGGGGCCGAGAAGTTCGGCGGGATCGCGTTCGATCGAATCGTTCAGCAGCCGCGCCGAAGGGTTCATCGGGTCGCGCTTCAGCAGCGCTTTCAGCCGCTTGCGTGCAACTGGCTGGTTGCCCTCGTCGAGCAATGTCGCGATCGCGTCCACTTCGCTCGCGTCGCTGGCCAGTGGGGTCGGCAGTGCCGCGCGCGGGCGTGCCGGCCCGCCCGAGCACGCCGCGACCGACAATGCGCAAGCGGCGGCCACCGCCAGTTTCACTCCACCCATGTTCATGCCCTCAACCTATTTATGATGTTTTGACGCTCGCCCCCCAGCGACAGAAGCTTGTCCAGTCCGCGTGTGTCGCCCACGAAGGCGGCGAAGCGATCGGCATCGAGCGGACGGCTGAAGTAGTAGCCTTGAAAATACATGCATCCGTGGCGGCGCAGCCAAGCGTATTCGTCGTGCCTTTCGACCCCCTCGGCCAACACCCGTATGCCCAGGCCACGGGCAAGCGCGATGATGCTCTGGCAGATCGCTTGGCTGTCGCGCCGCGTATCGACATCGGTGACGAACTCGCGATCGATCTTGATCTTGTCGAACCTGAGCATGCGGAGCGAACTGAATCCGGAGTAGCCCGTGCCGAAATCGTCGACGGCCAGCTTCACGCCCATGTCGCGCAATCGCTCGAAGATGCGGCGACAATGGTCCGCATTGCTGGTCGCAATGCTTTCGGTCAGCTCGATCTCAAGGCAATCCGGGCCGAGTTCGTGGCGCTGCAGCGTTCGCTCCACCAGCGTGGGCAGCTGGTCGCCTTCGAGCTGCAGCCCGGACACGTTGACGGCCATGCGCAGGTCGGAGAATCCCTTGAGCTGCCACACTCCGGCCTCCCGCACTGCCGAATTCAGCACCCAAGCACCGATCTCGCCCGCAATGCCCATCGCCTCGATCACCGGCACGAAGCGCGCCGGGGACACCGCACCTCGTTCGGGATGGTGCCAGCGCAGCAGGGCCTCGGCACCGCATACGCGACCTGCAGCCGCATCGATCAACGGTTGGAATTCCAACGCCAGTTCGCGGCGCGGCAGCGCCTGGCGTACGTCCTGCTCGAAATCGTAGCGCTCGCGGGCAAGTTCGGCCGGATCGAGCAGGGGGCGATCGGCGATCGTCGCACCCTGTGCGAGCGCGAAGGACGCGAGCGTGCGGGCCAGGAAGGCCGGCACGGCCATCTGCGCTTGCGGATCGAACGTCGCTAGGCGCACTTCCACCTGCGGCTCTATTTCGCGACAGTCGTCGATGAGCGTATCGGACAGTGCGTAGGAGATCGCCTCCAGCTCGGCACGCGCATCCGACGCGGCAAGGTGATCGCCGAACCATATCGCGATGTGCGCCCGGTCGATCTGGGCCATGAAGCGCGTCGTGGGGACCATCCTGCGTAGCCTTCCAGCCAGAACCCTGAAGACGCGCTCCCCCATCGCCGGGTCGAACGCGGTCAGCCGATCGAAATCGACGAACGCGATCACGCCGAGCACGCCCCGGCCATCGGCCTCGATCTGCGCCAGCAGGGCCTCACGCACCGCCATGCCGCTTACGGGATGGAACGGGTCCAACCGGTGGCCGATCCGGGCAAGCCGGTCTGCGAGCTCGCGGCCTTCGCCGGATGGCGCGCGCGTCGTCCCGACGCGGGTTCGGCGGGTCTCGACGTGCGATCCGTCGGCCTTCCGTGCTGCCTGACGCAAGCGCCAATTCTGCACGATCAGAATGGTGGAAACAGCTATGAGAACGGCGCTGCCCGCCGTAGCTTCCGTGACCAGGATCGTCGCAGCAGCCAACCCCGCCGACGAGAGCAGTGCCTCCGGCCATATCGCGCGTGACCCGCCAAGGGAAAGGTTCCGTTCCACCACTCGGCGTTAGAACCGAAACGATACGAGATCGTTAAAAGAGCATGCGAAACCGGGTGTTTAGCGGTGGTATCGGCACATCGACCGCGGCGGGGCTCCGCTACGTTCGATGGCACGTTTCCGGATCTAAGGTCCACCGAGGCCTTGGCAAGAGGAACGGACGAGCTCGATCACGCAGTGGCCCGGGCGTATGACTGGCGTGTCCAGGCATGGTCACATTCGCCATTTGGGTGCGCGGATACTTCATCTTCAGATTTCGATGGTATCAATGCGATGATGGCGTGGATCTGTACGATGCGAGGGCACCGCCCTGCGGCCGCAATATGGAACGAGGGCCTCGAGTTCTCGAGATGCTCCCGATGTTCCGCTGATGTGATCCGTCAGCCAGGACGTGACTGGGAGGCCGTTCCCGCAGGGCTGCGCGTCGTGTGGCATGCTCCCGGCCACCGAGGGCTGCATTGGAGCAAGGCGTTAGGCCGTGCCTACAGATGACGAGGCGGTCACGTGTCCTGACTTGACGTTTTGACGGTCGAGCGTGGTCTGGTCAGCCCGACCGACTGCATCCTGGTTCGTGTGGCTTCCTGCGTGCGTGCGAGCTCGGCCGCAATCTCGCGTACCGTCTGGCCCGCTTCGACGCGTCTGCGGAGTTCGGCGTGATCCTCGGCGGTCCACTTTCTGTTCGCCATTTCAACTCCCCCACGAACTCGGCAGCGAATTCGATAACGGGATGAGGTCGACAATCCAATAACGGCTGGGCTCCGATGCTTGATGAAGCCGAACTGTACCTCGCTACAACGCTAATTCTCATGCTCATGCTTGTTCGACTGTGAGCCACTGTCCAACTCCTCCGTTAAAGCGCTTCGAACCAAAGGCGGCCAACATTGGCAAAACACAATGTACTGCAACGGAACGAAAACTGAGCCGCTGAAGTTTTTAGATTGCCGGAGGTCTATCCAGAAATATCGTTGTCTATCAATGACCTGTCGCTAGCGCTTACACCTCTCGATCCGGCATATGATGCAATGGGGGAAATCCGGGATTGGCACGAAACATGCCTTTCGACGGCCGTGTCTGGGAATGCGTTTCCAGCTCGTCTTGCGTCGAAACGCCCGATCCCGGATCGGGCTGAACCAAAATCAAGGATGAGGTTTATTATGAAGAAGTTTTTGTTGGCAGCGGTTGCATCCACGATCGCGTTCGCGGCCGCTCCGTCCGCGCAGGCCGCACAGTTCCTGACGATCTCCGGTCCTAGCGGCAACTTCGGTGACGACAGCGTGACCTGCGCGAACGGCGGCGTGTTCTGCTCGTTCACCCGTACCTTCTCGTTCACCACTCCTGTCGGCTTCAACCTTGCGAGCTCGGACATCTCGTCGATCCTGACCGGCACCAACGGTGCGACCAACATCGACTTCACGACGGTGACCCTGAACGGCGTCAACTTCAACACCCTGTCGACCGGCACCCAGGAGTTCCGCAATCTGCTGAACCAGACGCTTGTTGCTGGCGGTGTGAACACTCTGTTCGTTTCGGGCAATGTCGGCGCGGCTGGATCTGCCGCTGCTGCCGACGCGTCGTTCTCGGGCAACCTGTCCTTCGCCACGGCCGCATCGGCCGTTCCCGAGCCTGCCACCTGGGGCCTGATGGTCGTCGGGTTCGGCATGATCGGCAGCGCGGCGCGCGGTCGCAAGAGCAAGACGACCGTCCGCTTCGCATGAGCGCTACTACCGTTGGGTAGTGGGGGAAGCCGCCGGCCGAGAGGCTGGCGGCGTTTCACGTGATTACCCGTACGACGCTCGGAAGTCGCCGTTCGAGAGCTTCGTTCGACACGTGCAGGTTTTCATGGTGGCGGATCCGTTCGCCGGTTCTTCGTGCCAGCCCCGCGTCGTCGGCCTTCCAAGTCACGGGGTCTGCCATGTCACCGGGTCTGCCATGGCGGTGCGGACGTCTCGCCGTTTATCCTTTTGATGGACACCCGCTCCTATGGATCCGATGATGTCATGCTGAGGCGTCTCAATGAATTCGGAAGCCGCATGGCCGGCCGAACGGCCGATCTATCAGGCGCACCACTGTCGATATTGCTGGTTGCGATATTCTGTGCCGGATGGTTCTTCCGGGCGGGACCGGCCGGCGAGAACACTCTGACGCTGATCCTATCGGTAGCGTCCATAACCCTGACCCAGATGGTTCTGAACGGGCAACGGCGAAGCGAGAAGGCTCTACATCTGAAGATGGACGAGATCGTCATCGCCCTCGACGGCGCGCGGAACGAAGTCGCGGGGATCGAGTCGAAACCGATCGAACACATAGAGGCGCTGCGCCAGACGATGGACTTGGCGGACGGTCTCGCTTCTCCTCCGTCGGAAAGGCGGACCTGAACGATATTCCGCTTGGTCGGTGGCGGAGCGGCCCTACGCGTATCAGTTCGATGCCGGCGGTCCACCCACGATCGCCCATCAGGTCCGGTTGACCGGATGCGAGCGTATGCGTCACAGGTTTGCTCTGCCGTCGGCCTGACCCGACACCTTGCAATGGCTCGCTTGGCCGCATTGGACGGGCTGGAGAGAACTGCGGGCCAAACCAGGCTGGAGTTCGTGACCGTGTTCGTTTCCGCGTGTCCACTTACGAGAACCGCCCCAATCCGAACATCTCCGCGCGAAGTGGTAGGCACCGGCCGTTCCCATCGACGCGCCGGGCCCGCTCCGTCGCGTCAGCCTCTTCGGATATCCCTTCCCTCCTATCGCCGGTTTGGATTTCGCCGAGACATCAGCCGCGAAGCCCAGGCGGTTATCGCGGGCAGGACGAGCAGCGTCAGCGCCGTCGAAGTGACGAGGCCGCCGATGACGACCGTCGCCAGCGGCCGCTGCACTTCCGCACCTGTGCCGGTCGCCAGCGCCATCGGCACGAACCCGAGCGAGGCCACCAGCGCGGTCATCAGCACCGGCCGCACGCGCTCCATCGCGCCATCGATGATCGCCGTGTCCTCGTCCTCCCCGTCCTCACGATGTTTGCGCATCGCGCCCATCATTACGAGTCCGTTGAGGACGGCCACGCCCGATAGAGCGATGAACCCGACCGCCGCGGTGATCGAGAACGGGATGCCGCGCATCAGCAGCGCGAACACCCCGCCCGCCAGCGCCATCGGCACGGCCGAGAACACGATCGCGGCCGGCACCAGCCCACCTAGGGCCATGTAGAGCAGCCCGTAGATCGCCAGGAAGCAGATGGGCACGACGAGAGCCAGACGCAGTCGTGCCGATTGCAGGCTTTCGAACGTGCCGCCCCAGCCGGTGTACATGCCGGGGGGGAGCTGCATCGCTCCGATCTTGGCCTGTGCGTCCTTTACGAAGCTGCCGAGGTCGCGACCGCGCACGTTGACCTGTACGATCACCATGCGCTTGCCGTTCTCGCGGCTGATCTGGTTCAGTCCCTGCGTGTAACTGAACCGGGCCACTTCGCGGAGCGCGATCGGGCGTGCCGTCTGCCCTTCGGTCGCCGGCAGCATCACCGGGATCGCGCCTAGAGCTTCCACGTCGTCCCGCTGTGCATCGGGCAGGCGAACCACCACCGCGAAGCGGCGATCGCCCTCGAACAGCAGCCCCGCCTCGCGTCCGCCGAGTGCTGCCGAAACCGTGTTCGCCACCTCCTCGACCGACAGGCCGTAGCGGGCGGCCGACTGCCGGTCGATCTTCACGTCGAAGGTCGGAGCGCCCGATGTCTGTTCGGCGCTCACGTCGCCGGCGCCCGGAATGGTTCGAACCGCCGCGGCGATCCGCTGCGCCTGCGCGCTCATCGCTTCGAGGTCGTCGCCGTAGAGCTTGATCGCGACGTCGGACCGCACGCCGGCGATGAGCTCGTTGAAGCGCATCTGGATCGGCTGCTGGATCTCCGTCCGGTTGCCGATGACCAGCTTCATGCGGTCCTCGATGCGGCGGACGACGTCCGCCGTGGTCCGCACCCCGTCGGGCCATTCTTCCTTCGGCTTCGGGATGACGTAGGTGTCCGAGGCGTTGGGTGGCATGGGATCGGTGCCCAGATCGGCATTGCCGTTCTTCGAGAAGACCAGCGCCACCTCCGGCAACGTCTTCAGGCTATCCTCGATCCGCAACTGCATCTGCGTCGACTGGTCGATCGAAGCCGAGGGGACGCGGAAGTTGGTGACGGTGATGTCGCCCTCGTCCAGCTGGGGCATGAACTCCTCGCCGAGCAGGCCGAAGGCCAGCACCGCCGCTGCGAACAGTGCGGTGCCGCCGAGGATGAAGGGCATCGGGCGCGCGACCGCCTTGGCCAGGATGGGCGCATACTTCTCCTTGAACCAGCGGATCGGCTTCACCTCCGTCTCGCTGACCCGGCCCCTGACCACTATCGCGATCATCGCCGGCACGAAGGTCAGCGACAGCACGAAGGCCGATGCCAGGGCCACCATCAGGGTGATTGCCATCGGCGCGAACGTCTTGCCCTCCACGCCCTGAAAGGTGAGGAGGGGCACGAAGACGAGGAAGATGATCAGCTGACCATAGACGGTCGGCCTGATCATCTCCTGCGCGGCTCCGACCACTTCGCTCAGTCGCTCGCGAAGGCTCAATAGCCGCCCTTCGTGCTCCTGTCGTTCGGCGAGACGACGCAGCGTGTTCTCGACGATGATGACCGCACCATCGACGATCAGCCCGAAGTCGAGTGCGCCGAGACTCATCAGATTCCCCGATACGCCGAGCCCGTTCATCCCGGTCGCGGTCATCAGCATGGTGATGGGGATGACGGCTGCGGTGATGAGCGCGGCGCGGATGTTGCCGAGCAGCAGGAACAAGACGACGATGACCAGCAGCGCGCCTTCGATCAGGTTCTTCTCGACCGTCGCGATCGTCGCGTTCACCAGCTTCGAGCGGTTGTAGACCGGTTCCGCGAACACATCGGGCGGCAACGCCTTGTTGATCTCGACCAGCTTGTCGGCGACACTGGTCGCGACGATCCGGCTGTTCTCCCCGACCCGCATCAGCACCGTCGAGATGACCGCCTCCGAACCCATGCGGCTTCCAGAGCCGGTGCGGACCGCGCCGCCGATGACGACCTGGCCGACATCCCGGACCCGCACGGGAACGCCGGCGCGGGTCGCGACGACCGCTTCCCGGATGTCCTCGATCGACTTCAATCGCGCGTCGGCGCGGACGAGGAAGCTCTCTCCCGCGCGGCGCACGTAGTTGGAACCCGCCGACAGGTTCGCGCGCTCCATCGCATCGGCCAGCTCGGTGATCGAGAGGCCGTAGGAGGCCAGCGCGTTGAGGTTTGGCTCTATCAGGTACTGCTTGACGTAGCCGCCATTGGAATCGACGCCGGCAACGCCGCCGACGTTGCGCATCTGCGGCCGGATGATCCAGTCCTGCACCGTACGCAGATAGGCCGCCCGCGCCAGTTCGGTCGTCAGCCGTTCGCCTTCCGGCGTCAGATAGCTGCCGTCCGACTGCCAACCCGGCTTGCCGTCGACGTGCTCCTTCCCCTTGCCGTCGGGGTGGCGGTAGGCGACCGAGTAGAAGAAGATCTCGCCCAACCCCGTGCTGAGCGGCCCGAGGTTGGGTTGCACGCCGGCGGGAAGGCTATCCTTCGCCTGCGACAGCCGCTCCGTCACCTGTTGTCGCGCGAAGTAGATGTCGGTCGCATCGGTGAACACGGCGGTTATCTGGCTGAAGCCGTTGCGCGAGATGGAGCGCGTCATTTCCAGTCCCGGGATGCCCGCAAGCGCGGTCTCCACCGGGTAAGTCACCTGCTTCTCGATGTCGACGGGCCCCAATGTCGGCACGAAGGCGCTGATCTGGACCTGCCGGTTGGTGACGTCCGGCACGGCGTCGATCGGCAACCTGGTGATTTGCCATGCTCCGAAACCGACGACGAGCAGCGTCAGGAACGCGACCAGCCATCGCATCCGTACGGAGAGCGAAAGGATGCGGGCGATCATTCCGCCGACTCCTTCTCGAGTTCGGCCTTGAGGAGGAAGGCGTTGACGGTCGCGATCGGCGTCCCGGCCGCAAGGCCATCGGTGATGCCGACCATACCGTTCGAGCGGGCTCCGAGCTTGACGGCTTGCGCACGGAAGCCGGTGCGCGTGCGTACGAACACCACGCTCTGACTACCGATCGTCTGGACCGAATCCTGCGGGACCATCACTTCGTGAGGCATGGCCCCGCCACTGGCGAAGATGCGCGCTTGGACGAGCTGGCCCGGCAACAGAGCACTGCTGCCCGCCGTTGGGGTGACGACGACCGTCGCGGCGCGCGATTGCGGATCGACGACGCCGGTCGCCGAGCGGACCCGACCCTCGATCGTCTGTCCATCGTTGGTCGCCAGTTCGACGCGATCACCCGTGCGGACCCTGGGAGCATCGGCGGGCGGCACGCTGGCGGTGATCTGCAGCCGGCGCGGATCGGCGACGCGGAACAGTTCCGTCTCGGCGGCTACGAACTGGCCGAGAGCGGCACTCGCGCTCGTCATCCGTCCCGACACGGGGCTGACCACGGCGACGGAGCGCCCATCGCCGGTCACGCGCGCAGCCCCCGCCGCGGCGCTCGCGCGCCGAGCGTCCGCCTGAGCGACCGCGAGGTTCGCCTGGGCAGTCTCGAAGTCGGCACGTGGGCTGACACCTTGACCCAGAAGCGTGCGTTCGCGCGCGAGCTGGCGGCCCGCCAGCGTGACGCGCGCTGCCGCTGCTGCGCGATCTGCCGCGATCTGCGAGGCATCGCGGCTCTCGATCAGCGCGAGCGTCTGCCCGGCGCGAACGGGATCGCCGATCCGCACGAGGATGCGCGTCACCGTGCCGGGTGCGCGGGCGGTGAGGACCGCTTCCGCGTCCGGCGCAGCATCGACGGTTGCCGAAGCGAGTACCGCGGTGTCCAATTCTCCGGTTGCGGCCGGGGCAATGGTTATTCCGGAAGCGGTGATGGCCTGGGGTGGCATCGCCACGATCGTGTTTGCTCTGCCTTCCGCTACCTTGTCCGCAGCAGGAACGGGTGCGGCCGCCGGAGCCTGGGTGACGCGCGCGGCACCGAAACCGAGCGCGGCAGCGGCAACGAGGCCCAAGGCTGCGCCGGCATGAAGACGATTTCTATCGGTCATTGAACCGGTTCTCCAGTGATGGTGAGGCCCTGCAGGCGGGCGAGATCGGCGCGCGCGTCGAGGCGGCCGGCTTCCGCATCGAGGAGCGTGCCCCGCGCAACGCCGAGGCTGCGCCGCGCCGCTATGAGCTCGATCAGTGGCGACTTGCCCGCCTCGTAGGCCAGCCGGGCGAGACGGTAGCCCTCATTGGCGGTCGCCAGCGTCCGTTCGGCTGCCGCTGTCCGCCGGTCGGCCGCGCCGACGAGCGCCAACCCGGCGCGCACGCCGGTCTCGGCATCGAGCCGTGCCGTGGCTGCCCGCGCTTGGGCACCTTGCAGGTCGGCGCGTGCCGCAGCGATGTTGCCGCGATTGCGATCGAAGAGGGGCAGCGGGACGGCGATCCCGGCAACGATCGCCGGGCCGCTCGCCACCCGGAGCTGGCGCACGCCGACTTGTGCGGTGACGTTGGGAATGGCGAGGCGCTGTTGCACCGTCACAGCCCTCGCCGCCGCCTCGCGCTCGGCTTCTGCCACGCGGACCGTAGTCGCCTGCATCGGATCGATCGGCCCGAACACGGACTTCGCCTTCAACCGATCGAGAAGCGATTCCGAGATGCCGGTGAACGATGTCGGGACGCCCGCCAGCGCCGACAGGCGTGCCAGCGCGACGGTTTGCCGGGCGCGGGCCGTCTCCAGCTCGGCCTGGATCGTGTTGAGTTCGGTTTCGGCCTGGAGCTGTCGTAGCCGGGCTTCCTTGCCCGCGCCGACGAGAGCTCGTGCGACTCGCAGATCCTCGCCGGCCTCGTCGACCTGGCTCTGCGCAACGCCGATCCGGCGTTCGGCGATCTCCGCTCCGGCGTAGGCGCGCGCCAGCTCGGTCGCATAGGCAAGGCGCCCGTCGAGGCCGCGCGCATGTGCCGCGACGATGCCGGCCTCGCCGGCCGCGATCCGCGCTGATCGCTTGCCGCCGAGTTCGAGCGGCTGATCGATCTGGAACGTCGTCTGTCGCTGGTCGGCCGCGTTCCGGGAGCGGTCACCGATGAAGTTCTCGGCATAGACGCTGACCGAGGGGTTCGGGCGCGAGCGCGCCTGGAGGGCCAAGCCCTCGGCACGCGCGACATCCGCATCGAGCACCGTGATCCGAGGCGTATCGCGGGCCTGACGCAGAAGCTGCGAGAAAGGGGGCGCGGTCTGCGACCACGCCGTGCCCGCGGGCATCAGCGCCGCGAACGTGCCGAGCAGCGCAAGCGTGCGCTGACGGCCATGTGTACCGTTCATTTCTATAATCCTCCGAGGATGAACCTGCGGCGCACGCGCGCCAGCGAGGGTCAGGCCCGCGGAGGTCTCAGGAGGCCGGATGGATCGCTGCGATCCCGAAACGCGACGGTGAAGCGCGTCCAGACGCGCGCCATCCGACCGGCAGGGACCGGCCGGGCCGGATCGCTCGCGATCGACAGGAACTGTCCTGTCGCGTGGGCGACGAGGTGAAGCGGGCCATCGGGATCGGTGTCGCCGGCAGCGATGTGGACGTGGTCAAAGGAAACCGCGTGGACGGGTCCGTGTCAGTCGCCATGGCGCTGTGCCACACCGACAGCGCGGACGTCCCTAGCATCGCCGCGAACGCGAGCAGGGCGCCGAACAGCGCCAGGCGGAAACAGCGGGCGATCACGCCGATGTCATACGCGCTGGCCGAAACAGCGACAAGCGGATCATGCCCCCGGCCAGTTCGGATGCCGCCGGTCGATGACGTAGGAATGGTCGCCCTGTGCGTGGACGCGCCGATGCGGATCGTCAGCATCGAGGTCGCCATGTTCGTGCGCAACCACATCGGGATCGTTCGATGGCCACAGCCAGAGCGCAGCGACCGAGCAGCCGCAGCCCCCGGCGTGGGAATGGAATTGAGGGTCGTTCATGGCGAAAACTCCTTCGACCCGAGAGCATGTAGGGTCTGACACCATGTCAGGGTCAAGTCCCTATCGGCACCGCTGG
>Ga0160428_1001739_pt1 | contig 15222 bp, 16 predicted proteins | sample SolpanmetagenomM_FD_108198 | JGI IMG/M metagenome (GOLD analysis project Ga0160428, IMG submission 108198) | Solar panel surface microbial communities from Lawrence Berkeley National Laboratory, California, USA - M | ecosystem: Engineered > Built environment > Solar panel > Unclassified ... | reverse complement strand
CGCTGACCTGGGGCCAGCAGCTGACGATGCTGTTCCTGCTGATGGTGACCTCGAAGGGCATGGCCGGCGTGCCGCGCGCCTCCCTGGTGGTGATCTCGGCGACGCTGACGCAGTTCAACATCCCGGAAGCGGGTCTGCTGCTGATCATCGGCATCGACCAGTTCCTCGACATGGGCCGCTCGGCGACCAACGTGCTGGGCAACAGCGTCGCCACCGTGGCGGTCGCCAAGTGGGAGGGCCAGCTCACTACGACCGATCAGCGCCTCGACCACGTCGGCACCGTGGTCTCGCCGGCGGAGTAACCGGATCCGGTGCGGCTCGGAGGGCAGGTCATGGTCGTGCGGCTCGTCGCGGTTCTGGCGCTGGCGCTGGCGGCGGCGCCCGCCTCCGCCGTGGAGGTTCTCACCGGCACATTGCGGAGCGTCGCCGAGCGCGGCGAGATCGTGCTCGGCTACCGGGAGAGCTCGGTGCCGTTCTCCTTCGTGGAGGGCAAGCGCCCGGACGGCAGCCCCCGGGCGATCGGCTACGCCATCGACCTCTGCGGCGAGATCGCCGACGACATCCAGGCGGCGATCGGCCGACCGGTGAAGATCCGCTACGCGCCGGTCACCGCGGAGACCCGCATCCCGGCCGTGACCTCGGGCAAGATCGACCTCGAATGCGGCTCGACCACCGCCAACGCCGAGCGGCGCAAGCAGGTCGCCTTCTCGCCGGTGGACTACATCAGCGCGACGCAGCTCCTGGTGAAGCGGGGCTCCGGCATCGCCTCCTACCGGGACCTCGGCGGCAAGACCGTCGTGGTGACGGCCGGCACCACCAACGAGAAGGCCGTGCGCGATCAGCTCGCCCGGCTCAGGATCGACGCGCAGGTGGTGACGGCGCCGGACCACGCCGCCTCCTACGCCATGGTCAAGGCCGGCCAGGCCGCGGCCTTCGCCACCGACGACGTGCTGCTGTACGGGCTGATCGCCACCGATGCGCAGGACGGGGCGAACTACACGGTGCTGCCCGACAAGCTCTCGTACGAACCCTACGGGATCATGTTCCGCAAGGACGATCCGGAACTCGCCGAGATCGTCAGCCGGACCTTCACGCGGCTCGCCGAGTCGCGGGCCCTGCGCTGGACCTACGAGCGCTGGTTCCTCAAGCGCCTGCCGAACGGCGAGCGCCTCGACATCCCGATGTCGAACGACCTGCGGGTGAGCTTCCAGGTGATGGGCCTCGACACGGAGCAGTGAGCCGGGCCGGGACGCCTCGCTTTCGCCCCACCGGCGCGTGAGGAAAGGGACCGCCCCGCCCCCGTCCCGCCGCGAGCGTGCTTCGCCCGATGTTGACTGCCACGCACCGCCTCAAACGGCTCGCAATCCTCGCCGCCGGTCTCGCCTGCGCCGCCACGGCGGCCACGGCCCACCCGCACGTCTGGGTCACCGCCAGGGCGCAACTCGTCTACGCGGACGGCAGGCTCGTGGGCGTGCGCGACACGTGGCGCTTCGATCCGGAATACACGTCCTTCATCACCCAGGGCCTCGACGCCAACAAGGACGGCACGCTGAGCCCCGACGAACTCGCGGGCCTCGCGGCCGAGAACACCGCCAACCTCGCCGAGTTCGGCTACTTCACGAAGCTGAAGGTCGGCGGCAAGGAACAGGCCTTCGCGGATCCGAAGGAACCGGCGGCACGCGTGGAGGACCGGGCCCTGGTCCTGACCTTCCTGCTGCCGCTGAAGACGCCGGTTCAGCAGGGTCGGGGCGTCGCCGCCCTGGAGGTCTACGATCCGACCTACTTCGTCGCCTTCTCGTTCGCCGAAGGGTCCGACGCGGCGACCCTCGCGGGCGCGCCGCAGGGCTGTGCCGCCACGGTCACCCGCCCGAAGACCGAACAGCCCAAGACCGCGGAGGCTGGGTCCTCCGGCATGACCGAGGCGTTCTTCGAGGCGCTCACGGCCGCCTCCGCCTACGGCGTCCAGTTCGCCAGCCGGATCCTCGTCGCGTGTCCGTAGGGATCGGAATCGCCGCCCCCCCCGGGGCGGGGCGGCTGGGCCTGCGGCTCGGGCTGATGGCGCTGGCCGTCGGGCTGGCCGCGCTCCTGGCCGCGGGGATCGCGTGGCTCGTGGCGCCCGGCCTCGCCGCGGCGCCGCCGCGCTCGCCCTTCGGCATCGGCTTCCGCGAGGCCGCTCCGGCGGCGACAGGACTCGGCGGGATCCTCCTCGCGCTGCAGGCGAGCTTTTCGCGCAGCCTCAACGCCGCGGTGGGCGCGCTCCGGGGCGGAGGCAGCTGGAGCCCGCTGATCGGGCTCGCCTTCGCGTACGGCGTGTTCCACGCGGCCGGGCCGGGCCACGGCAAGGCGGTGATCGCCGGCTACATCGTGGCGGGCGAGCGGGCATTGCGGCGCGGCTGCGCCCTGAGCGTCGGCGCCGCGCTGCTCCAGGCCTGCGTGGCCGGGGCGATCGTCGGCGTCGGCAGCCTCATCCTCAACGCCACCGCGGCCAGCCTGACCCGGGCCGGCACGCTGATCGAGACCGCGAGCTTCGCCCTCGTGGCCGCGGTCGGCCTGGCGCTGACGTGGCGCAAGGCCGGTCGCCTCGCCCGGCTCGGCGCCGCCTGCGGTCCCGGCTGCGTCCACCTGCCCGGGCCGGAGGCGTTCGAGAGCCTGGATTCGTGGCGCGCGCGGGCCGGGGTGGTGCTGGCGGCGGGCTCGCGCCCCTGTGCCGGGGCGGTGCTGGTCCTGATCTTCGCGGTGTCGCAGGGCGTGCCGGGGGCCGGGGTTGTCGCGGTGCTCGCCATGGCTCTCGGAACAGCGCTCACCACGTCGGCGCTCGCCTGCCTCGCGGTCTTCGCCAAGCGCGCGGCGCTCCGCCTCGCGGGCGGCCGGGGCCGGGCCGGGCTCTTGGTGCTGGGCGGGCTGGAACTCGTGGCCGCCGCCTTCGTGCTGGTGCTGGGATCGCGATGCTCTCCGGCCTCGCGCCCGGCCTTGCCGGCTGAAGGGCTCGCCATCGGAGCCCCGGCGTGCCACGCTGCGCGCCGACACGGGAGAGCGCCGATGCCCGCCGACTTCCAGACGATCCTGAACTGGCGGCTGCTCGCGGGTTCGCACCCGTTCCCCGGCCCCGACGGCGGCACCTGCATCAACGAGGCGGCGGTCGTGGCCGCGGGCCTGCCCTACCGGACGATCCGCTCCAGCGCGGATTGCCCGCCCTGCTTCTCGCGGCCGGTCGCCGCCTACGCCCTGGGGCTCAACGACGCCATGCCGGACGACGTGCGGCCGCGGTTGATGGCCTTCGTGCTGCGGCTCTCGGGCAGCGCCGACACGCCGGAGAGCGAGGCCGCCCGCACCCGGTGCCTGGCGGTCCAGAGCGTCCGCCGGATCCTCGCGCCCCTGTGCGCGATGGCCGGCATGGCCGAGGATGCTGCAGCCTGCGCCACGGCCGGGGACCTGTCCGCCGCGATGGCGGCGGCGCAGGCTGCGGCCTGGACCGGCGGTGCGCGCTCGCAGGCGGCAGCCCAGGTGCGGCGCTGGCGCGAAGGCGCGGTCACCGCCGCCGTCTCCCGCACGGCGACGGCCGCCCGGCTGGCCGGAGAGGATGCCCGCTGCGCCGCAGAGGTGGCCGAGGGGGCCGCCCCCTTCGTTCCCGGCACCTGGGAGCAGGCCTGCGCGATCCTGGAGGCGGCCCTCGCCCTCGGTCGCCAAGCCCCGGAGATCGCCCTGGCCGGGGCCCGTCAGCGCCTGGACGCGGCGCGCGCCGTGGTACCCGCCAGGCTGCGCCCCAAGGTCACCGCCTGATCAGGCCGCGGCGGGCGCGGCGTCGAGGTCGAGCTCGATGAGGCCGCAATTCTCCAGGAACGTGCCGGTGAGGTGGTAGAAGAACGTGCCGTGGCCGACCACCGCGATGGTCTTCTCGGGCCGCGCGCGCAGCCACTCCCGGAACGCCGCGACCCGCGCGTCGAACAGGGGACGCGGCTCCACCGGATAGCCACCGACCTCGCTGCCCGCCTCCGCGTGCCACCAGATCTCCGGCAGATGCCCGACGTCGAGGTGCGGGAACTCGGCCGCGATCTCGGAAGCCGCCCGGCCGACGTCGCAGCTGCTCTCCTGGCACTCGCGGTGCAGCACCTCGATCAGCACGCGCGGCCGGTGCGGATGGTCGCCGAACAGGATCGCGGCGGTCTCGATGGCGCGGGTCAGGGGCGAGACCACCACCAGCTCGAACGGGATCGGCCGGAGCCGGTCCCGCGCGGCCCGGGCCTGGGCCTGACCGAGGTCGGTCAGGCGGGCGTCGGGGAGGCCGGGATCGCCGCCCCCGTGCCGGTGGGCGGCGTTGAACGTGGATTGTCCGTGGCGGATGCAAACGATCCGGATGTTGTCCTGCATGGATCTCGATACGGTTGTGGAAGGGATGGCGGCGTCGGACCGGTCAGGCGAAGCGACCGCCGCGCTGGATGACCTCGATCTTGTAGCCGTCCGGGTCCGTGGCGAAGAAGAACCGCGCCAGCACCGCCTCCCCGTGCTTGAGCGTCTTCAGGTCTGTGGCGGTGAAGCCCTCGCGCCGGTGCCGGGCGTGCTCGGCCTCGACGTCGTCGACCACGAAGGCGATGTGACCGTAGCCGTCGCCGAGATCGTACGGCTTGTCCCGCCCCTTGTTCACCGTGAGCTCCAGTTCGAACGGCGAGTTCGGATCCCGCAGGTAGACGAGGGTGAAGTCGGGAAAATCGAAACGGTCTGAGACTGCGAGCCCGAAGGCGCGGTCGTAGTAGTCGCGCGCGCGCCTCCTCGAGGACGCGGATCATGGCGTGGACGGGCTTGGACATGGGCTGGCGGTTCCGTGCGCACTTCAGCGGCGTGCCGGCCCCCTATGTGGCGCCCCCGCGCCTGCTGAAAAGGTCGGACCTGGGGCGCCCAGCGACGACACCACGCCACAGCGAACATGAAGAGGCGGCAATATATCCGTAAATCTACGAACACTCGTATGCATAGTTTGATGATAGAAACGACATATTAAGCGTTCTAAAGAATGTATTGGTTTCAGCTCGTCCCACTTTTTACAAATTTTATTGCAGATATCGCTGCAAGAGACATGATTTCATGAACACTCAACCGACTATGCCTTGACATCGACATATGATTGGGATCATTTTTACCTCATAAGACGATGGTCGAGGTAGATTTCTCGCCTTCACCAGTCGCCGATCCTGAGTCGAGGTCACAAGACCGTGCTACGCCTGTCCAACATCAAGGTTCTGCCCAAGCTGGTCGCCGTCATCGCTCTGATCAGCGCGATCGTCGGCACGTGCGTCTGGTACGCGCAGTCACGGATGACGACGATCGACGATGGGTACAGTCGCTTCATCGTCAACGAGGCGGCGGCCGTCGCCGAATCGCGGCAGCTCAACCGCCTGGTCGTCGAACTGAACTATTGGGTCTATCGGATCATCGCCGAGACCGAGCAGGGGCAAATGCAGGGGGCCAACACGGGTTTCGAAGCGGCCGTGCCCAAGGTGCGGGAGCTGCTCACCACCTTCCGGGCGCATGCGCCGAGCTTCGCCGACCGCATCGATGGTCAGGCCGCGCGCATCGAGCGCTACCTTCGTGACGTGAGCGACGTGCGCCGGCTCGGCACCGGCAACCAGAACGACCAAGCCCTCGCCCTGGTCCATACGGCGATCGACCCGGTCTTCTCCGGTCTGCTCACCGACGGAAACACGCTCGCGGACGACATCATGGCCTACATGGAGCGGGGGTCCGGCGATCTGACCGATCAGACCGACGCCACCCGCCGCGCCCTGATCACCGTCAGCGCCCTTGGCATGCTGGCCGGCCTGATCGCGGCGATCTTCGTCGCGACCGTCGGCATCACCCGCCCGCTCGACCGCCTCGTCTCGGTCCTGCAACGCATGGCACAGGGCGAGATCAACGCCGAGATCAAGGAAGCGGCCCGTCGGGACGAGGTCGGGGCGGTCGGCAAGGCTGTCGAAGGCATCAAGGCCATGGTCACCCGGAAAGCCGCCGAGGAGGCGGAGGTGAAGCGACGGGCCGACGAGGCCGCAGCGGTGGAGCGCAAGCGCACCATGCTGGAGCTTGCCGACGGGTTCGAGCAGGCGGTCGGCAGTATCGTCGGGATGGTTTCCTCCTCGGCGACCGAGCTGCAGGCCACCGCCCAGACCATGACGGTCTCGGCATCTCAGACGGCGAGCCAATCGACCACGGTGGCGACGGCGGCCGAAGAGGCCTCGGCCAACGTCCAGACGGTGGCCGCCGCGGCCGAGGAGCTGGGCACCTCGGTGCAGGAGATCGGCCGGCAGGTTCTGGGCTCGGCCAACCTCGCCCAGACCGCCGTCGGCGAGGCGGACGAGACCCAGCATCTCGTCCGGGTGCTGAGCCAGGCAGCGACGCGGATCGGCGACATGGTCGGGCTGATCTCCAACATCGCCGGGCAGACCAACCTGCTGGCCTTGAACGCCACGATCGAGGCGGCCCGTGCCGGCGAGGCGGGGCGCGGCTTCGCGGTGGTCGCCGCCGAGGTCAAGGAACTGGCCGGGCAGACCGCCAAGGCCACCGAGGAGATCAGCCAGCAGATCGGGCAGATCCAGGGCGTGACCGGGCAGGCGGTCTCGGCCATCGACATGATCACCGCCCGGATCCGCGAGATCAACGGGGTGGCGACCACGATCGCCGCAGCGGTGGAGCAGCAGGGCGCGGCCACGCAGGAGATCGTCCGCAACGTCGCGCAGGCGGCCACCGGGACGGAGCAGGTGACGACCAACATCACCGGCGTGGCCAGGGCCTCCGAGGAGACCGGCGCGGCGGCGGCCCAGGTGCTCGGGGCGGCCGGCGAGCTGTCGCGGCAATCCGAGCATCTCGGCGCCGAGGTGTCCCGCTTCCTCGGAACGGTCCGGGCGGCCTGAACCCCGTTCAGGCCCCGATCCGGAGCACCTCCGTCCGGGCGCCCGCCTGGGCGAAGGCATCCGGGTCGGCACCGGTCATCCAGACCTGCCCGGGCAGCGCTTCCAGGGCCTCGAACAGGCCGGCCCGCCGGCGGGGATCGAGATGCGCCGCGACCTCGTCGAGCAGGATCACCGGCGCGATGCCGCTCATGACCCGCACCAGACGGGCATGGGCGAGGACGAGGCCGATCAGCAGCGCCTTCTGCTCGCCGGTGGACGCCGTGCCGGCGGATACGTCCTTGGGTCCGTGGCGGACCACAAGATCGCTGCTCTGCGGCCCGATCAGGGTGCGGCCCGCCGCGCGGTCCCGGTTTCGGCCGTTGCGCAGGGCGAGGCGGAAGCGATCCTCCGCCTCGATGGCCGGCCAGACCGCCACGAGGTCGTCGAGATCGCCCTCCAGGCGAATGGAGGCCCATGGGAAGGGCTGAGCGTCGTCCCGGGTCTCGGCGATCAGCCGGTCGAGGCGCTCGGCGGTCTCCCGGCGGGCCAGCGCCACGGCGACGCCCAGTTCCGCCACCTCCCGCTCCACCGCGTCGAGCCAGCGGCCGTCGTCGGGACGGTCCTCCAGCAGCCGGTTGCGCGAGCGCAGGGCCCGCTCCATCGCGGAGACGCGCGCCCCGTGGCCGGCATCCACCGCCAGCACGAGGCGATCGAGGAACCGGCGCCGGTCGCCGGCCGCGCCGCGGAACAAGCCGTCGAGGTCCGGCGTCAGCCAGACCACCCGGAGAAACTCGCTGAACGCCACCGGGGAGGAGGCCGGCGCTCCGTCGATGCGGCAGAGCCGGCTCGTGCGGCCGTCCGGTCCCGGCGGCTCCAGCCCGGTCCCGAGCCGGTGCTCGGCACCGTCCCGGCCGAGGGTCAGCGACACCGCGAAGCCGCCCGGGCCGCCGGTGCGCGCCATGGTGGCGAACTCTGCCCGGCGCAGGCCGCGGCCCGGCACGAACAGGGAGATCGCCTCCAGCAGGTTGGTCTTGCCGGCACCGTTCTCGCCGACGAGCGCGACGAACCGGGCCTCGGGGGCGAGTTCGAGTTCGGCGTGGTTGCGGAAATCGCGGGCGATCAGGCGGGTGACGCGCAGATCCGACTCGTTGGGCTCGATCCGCGCAGCGAGGACATCGCTCATCGGTGACCCCGGACGTCGAGACGCACCGTGTTCGAACGTCTCGTCCTACCTGACATCCATCCAACCACCTCATCCTGAGGTGACCGCGTCAGCGGACCTCGAAGGAGAACTCCGGAACCCCTACCACCATCTGGAGGCCTCCTTCGAGGCCTCCGCGACGCTCCGGCGCCTCAGCATGAGGGCGAGAACGGGCGATGCCGCGGCCGGCTCAGACCCGCATCGGCATCAGCACGTAGAGTGCCGGCGCGCCCTCGCGGTCCTGGATCAGGGTCGGGGAGCCCGGGTCGGCGAGCTTGAACAGGGCGGTGTCGCCCTCGAGTTGCGCCGTGATGTCCAGCAGATAGCGGGCGTTGAAGCCGATATCGAGGTTCGCGGCCTCGTAATCGACGTCGAGCTCCTCGGTGGCGCTGCCCGAATCCGGGTTGTTCACCGAGAGCGCGAGGCGTCCCTCGCCGAGCCCGAGCTTCACGGCGCGGCCGCGCTCCGACGAGATGGTCGAGACGCGGTCCACGGCCTTGGCGAAGGCGTCGCGCTCCACGGTCAGGCGCTTGTCGTTGTTGGCCGGGATCACCCGCTGGTAGTCCGGGAAGGTACCGTCGATCAGCTTCGAGATGAGGGTCAGCCCGTCGGCGAAGCGCAGGCGGATCTTGGCCGGCGACAGGTCGACCGCGACGGTCTCGCCGCCGTCGTCGAGCAGCTTCTGGATCTCGGCGACCGCCTTGCGGGGCACGATCACGCCGGGCATGCCGACGCTGCCCTGCGGGGCCGGGATCTCCACCCGGGCGAGCCGGTGTCCGTCCGTGGCCACCGCCCGCATCACCGGGCCGCCCTCGGTCTCCAGCGTGTGCAGGTAGATGCCGTTGAGGTAGTAGCGCGTCTCCTCGGTGGAGATCGCGAACTGGGTCTTGTCGATCAGGCGCTTGAGGTCGGCGCCGGCGATCTCGAAACCGTGGGGCATCTCGCCGGCGGCGAGGTCCGGGAAGTCGCCCTCTGGCAGGGCGCCCAGGGCGAAGCGCGAGCGCCCGGAGCGGATCGTCATCTGGCCGGACTCGCCGCCGGTCTCCAGCGAGACCTGGGCCCCGTCGGGCAGCTTGCGGACGATGTCGTAGATCACGTGCGCGGGCACCGTGGTGGCGCCGGCATCGGACACGTCGGCCGGCACGCTCTCGGTCACCTCGATGTCGAGATCGGTCGCGCGGAGCTGCAGCCCCGACCCCTCCGCCCGCAGGAGCACGTTCGACAGGATCGGGATCGTGTTGCGGCGCTCGACGACCCGGTGCACGTGGCCGAGCGATCTGAGCAGGGCCGCGCGCTCGACAGTGACTCTCATCGCGATACTCGAGTGGTGTGGACGGCGCCGCGGCCGGCATCCGTCGCGGTATATGGCCGTTCAGCTTGGCGAAGGGGACCGGGGAACGCAAGGCCGACACGGGTGCACCGCACAGCGTCGTGGGATCCCACGCCGTGGCCCCATGCGGCGGCCCCATGCGGCGGCCCCATGCGGCGGCCATGCGCTGGACCCATGCCGAAACCGGGGTACCGACCCGGGCAGTCCCGTGCGAAAGCGCCGCAACCGATCTGGAACCCCCGTCTCCGAGACCATGCTGCAGACTGTCGAGACCCCGGGCGCAACGCATCCCGCGCCGAGCGCAGGGCGCATCCTGGCCGCGAGCTTCGTCGGCACGGCGATCGAGTTCTTCGATTTCTACATCTACGCCACCGCGACTGCCCTGGTGATCGGTCCGGTCTTCTTCCCCTCCGGCGCGCCCGGCGTGCAGCAACTCAGTGCCTTCGCGACCTTCGCCATCGCGTTCATCGCCCGGCCCGTGGGCGCGGCCCTGTTCGGGCATTTCGGCGACCGGGTCGGCCGCAAGGCCACCCTGGTCGCCTCGCTGCTGATCATGGGCCTCTCCACGGTCCTGATCGGCTGTCTGCCGACCTACGCCGCCGTGGGCTGGTGGGCGCCGGCGGCCCTCTGCATCCTGCGCTGCGGCCAGGGGATCGGCTTCGGCGGCGAGTGGGGCGGCGCCGCCCTGCTGGCTGTCGAGAACGCCCCGCCGGGGCGGCGGGCGTGGTACGGCATCTTCCCGCAGCTCGGGGCGCCGGTGGGCTTCATCCTGGCCAATCTCGGCTTCCTTGCGCTCAGCTTCGGCCTGTCGGCCGAGAGCTTCCAGTCGTGGGGCTGGCGCCTGCCGTTCCTGGGCTCGGCCGCGCTGGTCGGGGTCGGGCTCTATGTCCGCCTGAAGCTCACCGAGACGCCCGCCTTCCGGGCGGCGCTCACGCAGGCGCGTCCGGAACGGGTGCCCTTCGCCACCGTGGTGACGCGGCACGGGCGCGCGCTCCTGATCGGCACCTGCGCGATGGTGGCGGTCTACGCGGTGTTCTACCTCTCGACGGTCTTCGCGCTGGGATACGGCACCGGAACCCTCGGCTACAGCCGGTCGACGTTCCTGCTGTTCGAGTGCATCGCGGTCTGCTTCATGGCGCTGGGCATCGTGGTGTCGGGCGCCGCGGCCGACCGCCTGGGCCGCCGGCCGGTGCTGCTCTCCGGGATGGCCGTGACGTTCCTGCTCGGCTTCCTGATGGGGCCGATGCTGGGCCATGCCGCCGGCACCGGGACGTGGCCCCCGGTCCTCGGGTTCCTGTGCCTCAGCCTCCTGACGATGGGCTGGGTGTTCGGACCGATGGGCGCCGTGCTGCCCGAGCTGTTCCCGACCCGGGTCCGCTACACGGGCGCCTCGGTCACCTACAATCTCGCGGGGATCCTGGGTGCCTCGGGGGCGCCCTACATCGCGCAGGAACTCGCGGCTTACGGCGGAATCGGCTTCGTGGGGCTCTATCTGGCCGGGGCCGCGATCCTCAGCTTCCTCGCCGTCCTGGCGATGCGGGAGACGGCGGACATCTGAGACGGCCGATCGACCCGCTCGCCGAACGGGGCGGCCGACCGGTGCCGTCGCGCGCGGCGCCGCAACGCGATCAGGCGCGCCCCGGTGCGCCCGGCTCGAAGCGGCCCAGAAACCGGGTCCGCTCCCACAGCTCGATCACATTGCGCCCCACCATCGCCCGGACCTGACGCCGCGCCTGGCCATCATCCTCGGCGGACACGATCTGAGCCGAGGAAACGCGTCCGGCACGGTCGAGCATGAACGCCCGGTAGGCGCGGCTCCGGCGAGCCGTATCAGCGGTCAAAGCAAGCATCGGGACCTCCTCCCGCCCGATCGTTCCCGAGGCTGGTTAACCGATCGTTAAGGACACGGGCGGCGCCATCGACCCGGCTCCGAGGGCCGCCGGGCCGTAGTCCGTCCTGCGGTTGCGAAGCCTCAGCTTCGCTTGTCCAGGGGACGGCCCAGCAGGCGGGCGAACTCGGCCTCGATCTCCTCCACCGAGAAGGGATTGCCCGAAGCCTTCTGTTCGGGCTGCCGGGTCGGCGGAGCAGCCGGTGCCGCCGGCGGCGCGGCCGGCGCGGGCGTCACCGATGGCGCATCCTGAAACATCGGACCGGCCTTCGGCATCGCCGGCGGAGCCGGAGGGGGCACGGGCGCGGGTGCCGGTGCCGGAGCAGTCGGAGGGGGTGCTGGGCTGAGGCCGGGCGGGGGCTCGGAGGGCCCGACCGGCGGCGCCGGCCTGTCGAGAACCGGGGCGGCGGCGGGAGCGAGGGGTGGTGCGGCGGGAGGCGCGGCAAGCGGCACGGAGGAAGGCCCGGCAAGCGGCGCGGAAGGCGGCGCGGAAGGCGGCGGTGCCGAGGCCATCGCGGCAGCGACCGGGTCGATGCTCTCGGGCGCGGCGGCGGGCCCCTGCGGCGCAGGGGCCGGCGTCACCGCGGAGGACGGACGCGCCAGCGCGGCCTGGAGCTGCCGGGCCATATCCGAGAGCACGGCCGGATCGACGGAGCGGCGATCGGACGGGACCGTCAGGCTCGGCGCCTGCGGCAGCCCCTCGGTAGGGGCATCGACCCGGCGCTCGGAAGCGGGCTCGGGCCGCGCCTCGACCAGCGGCGGGGCGGTCCGGCTGAGGACCCGCCGCGGGTTGACGGGCTCACGGACCGGAGGTGCCGGCTGTGCGGGCACCTCCGCCCGGGATGACTGGGACAGCGGCGACAGGGGCGGGGGCGGAAGGGGTCGCGGCGACAGCGGCGCGGAAATGTCCTGACCCGGCTCGTCGCCGCCGAGCAGGGCGGCGTCGAGCGGCAGGGTCACGGGCGGGCCGGCCGCGGAGCGCGGAACCGGCGACGGCACCACGACGGGCATCGCAAATCCCGGATCGAACAGCGGCTCGGCGCGCCGCGCCGCCATCTCGGGCAGGGCCCGCGCCGGCTCCGGCAGACGCCCCCCCTGCACCATCGGATCCGGAAGCGGCTCGTCCAGGGCGTCCGGGGCCGGCTCGGCGCGCAGCGCCGCTTCGGACAGGGGACGCTGCGTGCGCTGGATGCTGCGCTCGACCACCACGTCGTTGGGGCCGCCCACGAGGAGCAGGTGCTCGACATTGTCGCGACGCAGCAGGATGAGCTGCCGCGCACGGTCGAGCTCGTAGACATCGACGATCCCGAGCCGGGGCTGACGGCCGCGACCGCCCGTGCGCCCCGGCAGAGCGAGGCTGCGGCCGGTGAGCCGCCGAACGGTGAACACGATGGCCGCCAGCGCCGCGAAGATGACGGCGAAGATCACGACATACTGCACGATGGGGGAGCCGTCAGAGCCGAACACGGATTGCAGCCATCGCAAGGTTACGCACTCGCACGTTCCGGCCGCCGCGGGTCCGCGCCCGGCATCGGCTCGTGCATATCATGCCGGGGGGGATGCAGGGCAAACGCCGTTAAGTGTTCGTTAACAGACCTTTTAAACCCGCGCCATCAAGACAATAGGATGGGAAAAAGGGTTCCCGGCGATCCGGATAGGACATCCGGCGAGCTCGGCGCGTTGCGCGATGCCGGGAGGAGGATCCGGTCAGCACCCTCGGGGACGCCGGCCTCTGGGATACCTGGATCGCGGGTACGGCGTCCCGGCGACGTCGGGCGAGCCAGGGCCCCGGCGCTCCGCCGATGGCGGACCCCCGATCGTCGGCGTCGGGTACTTCGCGGGCACCGCCGGCATCCCGAAGCTCTGGTTCGCCCGGGCTGTCCCGCTCGCAACACGGCACCGGACCGGCTTCGGCCCCGCGCGAACGGCCGGGGCTTAACGCGCCGTTAACCATGCGCACGGCAGATTTTGCCCAGCCCGCTCGTTCCGGCGCGGCGACGCCAGACCGGAGGCGACCGTGGCCCTCACCGACCTGCCCGTGATCGGGATGCTCCGCACACGGATGCAATGGGCGCAGGCACGCCAGGGCTTGATCGCCGAGAACGTGGCCAATGCCGACATGCCGGGTTTCAAGCCCCGCGACCTCGTGGAGCCGCGCCTCGACCGGTCGACCGGCGCGGCGGTCAATGCTTCCACGACCCTGGCGCTGACGAGCCCCGCTCACATCGCGCCGGCCGGGCAGGGGACCGGGACCGACTCGAAGCGCGCCAAGGGGTTCGAGATCCGCCCCAGCGGCAACGGCGTCAATCTCGAGGACGAGATGATGAAGGCCGGTGAGAACCAGTCCGACTACCAGCTCGCCGCCTCGCTCTACCAGCACAGCCTGACAACCCTGAAGATCGCCGTCGGCAAGAGCTGACGGTCGCCGGAGCTGATGGCGGCCAGCGCTGAGCGCGCGGGGCGCGGGTCATTCGTCACGGCAGGAAGGCCTTGAGCCATGGAATTCAGCAAGTCGCTTGCGGTGGCGGCCGCCGGCCTCAAGGCCCAGTCGGGCCGGATGCGGATCATCGCCGAGAACATCGCCAACGCCGATTCCGCGCCGGCCTCGGCGGGGGCGCAGCCCTACCGGCGCAAGATCCCGACATTCACCAGCCACCTCGACGACGAGACCGGCGCCCGGCTCGTGGAGGCGGGGCGCGTCCGCCGCGACCCGTCGGCCTTCCGGACGAAGATCGAGCCCGGCAACCCGGCGGCCAATGCCCGGGGCGAGGTGCAGATGCCCAACGTCAACGCGCTGATCGAGAACATGGATCTGCGCGAGGCCCAGCGCTCCTACGAGGCGAACCTCAACATGGTCACCGCCACGCGCAAGATGCTCGCCCAGACGCTGGCGATCCTGAAGTGACCGCGGGGAACGGCTAGCCATGGCTTCCAGCAACTTCGCGGCGGGCGCCTACGCCGCCGTCCAGGGTCTCGCCTCCGGCCGGCCCACGCCCCGGGTGCAGCCGGCCTCGGAAGCGGGCGGCGACTTCAAGCAGTTCCTCGGCCAGACGCTGGACAGCGTCGGCGATGCCGGGCGCAGGGCCGACGCGCAGGCCGTCTCTGCCGCCTCCGGAAAGGCCAACGTGGTCGACGTGGTCACCGCGGTGGCCGAGAGCGAGACCGCCCTCCAGACCATGGTCGCCGTGCGCGACCGCATGATCTCCGCCTATGAGGAGATCATGCGCATGCAGATCTGACGATGGGCGGCGTTCCGACCGAGAAGTCGGATCATCCGGTCCGCTCCCTCATCCTGACGGACCGGAGCGCGGCGCCGGCCTCGCGATGCGGGGCGACTCGAACAAACATCTCGGCCGGCGAGGATCCGCCGCGCCCCGCGTGGGAACCCCTCCGGCCCTCCCGCTCCATGATCCCGGCACAGAACGGCACCCCATGACTGGCCTCGCCATCCTCGACGTCGCCCGCGACGGCATCTTCGTCTTCCTGAAGATCGCCGGGCCGCTGATGCTCGTCTCCCTGGCGGTGGGGCTCGCGGTCTCGCTGGTCCAGGCCCTGACCCAGATCCAGGAGCAGACCCTGATCTACGTGCCCAAGATCGTGGCCGTGTTCGCCGCGCTCCTGCTGATGCTGCCCTTCATCGGCGACGCCATGGCCGGGTACATGACGCGCATCGCCGCGCGCATCGCGACCGGCGGATGACGCACGCTCCGGCCACGACAGGGGCTAGATCCGCGTGTCATAGGGGCGGCGATGAACCTGCTCCTGCCCGGGATCGCGTCGGCCTACCTGATCGCCTTCGCGCGCATCGGCACCCTGATCATGCTGATGCCGGGGGTCGGCGAGCAGACGGTGCCGCCGCGCCTGCGCCTCGCCTTCGCGCTGCTGACGACCCTCGTGCTGTTTCCCAGCGTGCGCCCGCTGCTCG